>Ga0209763_100017_pt1 | contig 153212 bp, 102 predicted proteins | sample UppTromiDAQCA003_FD_185837 | JGI IMG/M metagenome (GOLD analysis project Ga0209763, IMG submission 185837) | Upper troposphere microbial communities from California, USA - DAQCA-003 (SPAdes) (version 2) | ecosystem: Environmental > Air > Outdoor Air > Unclassified | place: USA: California...
CTCTCCGGCGGCAGCAACCGCGCTACCGCTCTGTCTTTGAATGTCTGTCCGTATCGAGCCAAGTTTGTCCTTCATCGCCGCCCCCGGGGTTGATCTATGGAGGCGACAACTATTCTGACGCGGGGGGCCCGTTTTGAGCCCCAAATTCGGTGGATTACATGAAACACACAGTTACAGAACCTTGCGCTCCAGGAAATACCGTGCCATCCCAGGGCGCGGATTGGGTGCTTGCCACGAAATACAAGGAAATGACTGGCATCACGCCGATGACCGTCCATAACCGCCGTCGCGCCGGCATTTGGCTGGATGGCACGCATTGCGGCGTCGTGGGCAGACACCTCTATGTAAACGTAAAGGAAGCAGATCAGTGGATAAAAAACCAGCTCCATCAACTCCGGCAGGCGTGACAGTCCGGGAAATGGCCACGGGCGCTCGAATTCAGATCGCGTTCTCGTGGCACGGGCAGCAATGCCGCGAACTGCTACCCCCTGGGCCGGTCAACAAGGGCAGCATCCAGTACGCAGCAAACCTGCGCGCTGAGATCCGGCGCAAAATCACAGATGGCACGTTTGTGTATGCCGAGTACTTCCCGGCCAGTGCGAAGGCCCGCGCGCCAGATCCGCTTTCCTGCCTGATGGAAGAGATGTTGGTGAAGCAATTGGAGCTGTACCGCAAGCAGGTCGAGAACGGGAAGATGTCGCCAGCCACATTCCGTGGCTACGAAAAAAGCATCAGCGGGGAGCGCATGCGGCGATGGCATGGTCTCAAGCTCCATGAAGTCACGCCTTCCGCCCTCCGGGAGTGGATCAGCGGGATGGACTGCACCAGCAAGGCTATCCGGAACATGCTGATTCCCTTGCGCAGCGTGTTTGAAGATGCGCTGAACGACGGACTAGTCGAGTTCAATCCCTTCGACCGGCTCGCGCTCACCAAGCTCATCCGCCAGACGAGCAAGGCAAGCGACTATGTGATCCAGCCCTTCACTCAGGCGGAGCGGGAGCAGATCCTGCTGGCGTGCAGAGACGATGAGCGGCCGATGGTTCAGTTCTGGTTCAACACTGGTCTGAGGCCGGGCGAACTGCAGGCCCTCGAATGGAGACACATAGACTGGGAGAAGGCAACGGCCCGGATCGAGCAAAACCAGGTCGTGGGTGTGCTCAAGGCACCAAAGACGGCCGCAGGCATCCGCAGCGTCGACCTGAACTTCGAGGCCATGGAGGCCCTGCGAACACAGAAGGCCTACAGCATGCTCCGCGGCGCACGGGTTTGGCTCAACCCTCGGACGCTCGAGCCGTGGACAACTGATGCCCAGGTGCGCAAGACCGCATGGATGCCCATCATGCAGCGTTCCGGCATCCCATACCGGAACCCCTATCAGGTGCGGCATACCTACGCTTCTTCGATCCTGACCGCCGGTGCCAACCCGTGGTATGTCGCCCAGCAACTGGGCCACGAAGATGTGGAGATGGTCTTTCGCACCTACGGGAAGTTCATCCGCGAGGACTACCAGAAGCCCCGGGCCACGCTCCAGGCGGTGAACTGAGCCCGTGTGAATCCGGTGTGATTTCGGTGTGAATTTCAGGGCAACGCAAGGCAACGAGCGGGCAAGAAAAAACGCCACACATCGGGTTCTCCGTTGTGTGGCGTTGTCTTGGATGGTGGAGCTGGCGGGAATTGAACCCGCGTCCGCAAGCCTTCGCCGGGCAGATCTACATGTTTAGCGTTCTGTTTTGAGTCTCGCCTCCCGAGTCGCGCAGGCGCACGCTACCCGGGATGCCAGCTTCCTTGGATCTTGCCACGTACTAAGAAGCCCAGCACGCAGCCAGCTGATGTGAATTCCCTTGCAGCCGGGAGGTATTGCTACCCCCTTGCCCAGCCCATCAGCGTGCTGTTGCAAGGCTCACCGGATTTAAGCGGCGAGTGCGAAACGTTCGTCGTTTGCAGTTAGTTTTTTGAATGGAGATTTACGAGCGTCAATCAAGCTCGACATGCACCACACCGGTCCCGAACCCACGTCGAAACCAGGACAGCCCCAAGGCTCCTATCTTAGCCTCTTTCCAGCAGTTTCAAGAGCTCCAGCGGAGAATTGATTTGCGCATCCGCCTGCCAGTGCAGCGTATCGCCGGCTGCGCCAAGGTAGCCGTAGCAAGCCGCCACGGTCTTCATGCCTGCGGCCTTGCCTGCAACGATGTCGCGCTCGTCGTCACCGACATAGACAAAACTCTCGGGAGGAAGGCCGATACGCGCGGCAGCCTCCAGCAAGGGTGCAGGATGGGGCTTTGCATGGGGCGTGGTGTCGCCGCTGACGACGGCTGACGCAGTTGCGAACAGCGGCATCTGTTGCGTCAGCGGATCGGTAAAGCGCATGGACTTGTTCGTGACCACGCCCCAGGGCATGGACACAGCCTGGAGTCGTGCAATCAGTTCCTCGACACCCTCGAACGCATAGGTGCGCTCTGTCATGCATTGCTCGTAGTTGCGGAAGAACTCCTCGCGCATCTGCGCAAACTCGGGCGAGTCGGGCGTGAGCCCGAACCCCACCCCCAGCATGCCCCGCGCCCCCGCGCCCGCCATGGGTCGATATCGCTCATAGGGAATTGAAGGCATCCCCCGATCCGTACGCATCCTGTCTGCGGCTGCACCCAGGTCTGGTGCACTGTCGATCAAGGTGCCGTCCAGATCGAACAGCACGGCTCGGACTTCTTTCCACATGCGGCTTACCCTTCGGCCCGGCGCGTGGCCAGCATGTAGTTCACAGATGTGTCTGCACTGAGCCAGTAGCGCCCAGTGATGGGGTTGTGCTGCAGGCCCTTGCTAGCCTGCAGATCAAGGCCAGCCTGACGGACGAACATGGCGAGTTCGCTGGGCTGGATCAGTTTCGCGTACTCATGCGTTCCCTTGGGAATCATCTTGAGCAGGTATTCTGCCGCGACGATGGCCAGACCGAAGGCCTTTGCACTGCGGTTGATCGTGGAGAAGAACACCCAGCCGCCAGGCTTGACCAGCTCAGCACAGGCCGATACCACGGAGGCGGGATCAGGCACATGCTCCAGCATCTCCATGCAGGTCACCACATCAAAGGAACCAGGCTGCTCCTGGGCCAGACGCTCCACACTCACTTCGTGGTAGTGGATGTTGGGCGTACCCGTCTCCAGTGCATGCAGCTGGGCCACGCGCAATGCCTTGGTGGCCAGATCGATGCCAACCACTTCGCGCGCACCCTTGCGCGCCATGGAGTCGGCAAGGATGCCGCCGCCACACCCGACATCCAGAATTCTGCGCCCCTTCAAGGGAACTTGCGCATCGATCCAGTCCAGCCGCAGCGGATTGATCTGATGCAGGGGTTTGAACTCACTTTCCGGGTCCCACCAGCGATGGGCCAGGCTGGAGAATTTCTCCAGCTCCGCCGGGTCGGCGTTGAGGTTGATTGCGTTGCTCATGGAGTCGATTGTCGGCGATTGCAGCGACCGTTCAGCCATAAAAAAAGCCCCGTTGCCGGGGCTTTTGCGAGAAGCAATCGAAAGATTACTGGGCGGCGCGGGTGCCGACCACTTCGATTTCCACGCGACGGTTCTTCGCGCGGCCTTCCTTGGTCTTGTTGTCGGCGATGGGCTGCTTTTCGCCCTTGCCTTCAGTGTAGACGCGGTTCTTTTCGATGCCCTTGGACACCAGGTAAGCCTTCACAGCTTCAGCGCGGCGAACCGACAGCTTCTGGTTGTAGGCGTCAGAGCCAACGGAGTCGGTGTGACCGACGGCGATGACCACTTCCAGGTTGATACCCTTGACCTTGGAGGCCAGGTCATCCAGCTTGGCCTTGCCTTCGGGCTTCAGAACCGACTTGTCGAAGTCGAAGAAAGCGTCGGCAGAGAAGGTCACCTTGGAGGCCACGGCCGGAGCGGGTGCCGGTGCGGGTGCGGGAGTTGCCGGAGCGGGCGTTGCGGCGGGAGCCACAGCGGCGGCCACAGGCTTCAGAGCGCCGTCGCAGTCAGCAGCTGCAGTGGCGGGCGTCCAGTTGGCATCGCGCCAGCACAGTTCGTTCGTGCCGTTCTTCCACACCAGTTCGCTGGTGCCGTTTTGCCAGTTGTCGATGGTCTTGCCACCGTCAGCAGCCTTCACTTGTGCGCCAGCGGCCGTTGCGAGGGCGGCAGAGGCAAACAACATCGCCACTTTGTTCAGTTTCTTCATGGTTCTCCTCTTGGGGAAAAAGCCGCAGCAGGGCTGCGAATCTGTGGACGTCATCAGTGACCATCACCAAAAACGTTGAATTGATTGTGCCATACGTCACATGCAGACGGACCGCCAAGCGGGGGCCAACAAGTAGGACAGCGGCGGAATTCCAGGGTTATGTTGCTCGGCTGCTACACGTCATTCGACCTAAAATGGGCCTTTTCCCGCCGTCAGAGTATCGCCACACATGACCCAGTTTGCTAAAGAAACCCTGCCCATCAGCCTCGAAGAGGAGATGCGTCGCAGCTATCTCGATTACGCAATGAGCGTGATCGTGGGCCGGGCGCTGCCCGATGCGCGAGATGGTCTCAAGCCTGTGCATCGGCGCGTGCTTTTTGCCATGCACGAGCTCAACAACGACTGGAACCGGCCGTACAAAAAGTCGGCGCGTATCGTCGGTGATGTGATCGGTAAATACCACCCGCACGGCGACAGTGCGGTGTACGACACCATCGTGCGCATGGCGCAGGATTTCTCGCTGCGCCACATGCTGGTGGACGGTCAGGGCAACTTCGGTTCGGTGGACGGGGACAGCGCGGCGGCGATGCGTTACACCGAAATCCGCCTGTCCAAGATTGCCCATGAAATGCTGGGCGATATCGACAAGGAAACGGTCGATTACGGCCCGAACTACGACGGCAGCGAGCGCGAGCCGCTGGTGCTGCCTGCGCGGCTGCCCAATCTGCTGGTCAACGGTTCCTCGGGCATTGCCGTGGGCATGGCCACCAATATTCCACCGCACAACCTCAACGAGGTGGTGGACGCCTGCCTGCACCTGCTGCAGACGCCCCAGGCCACCATCGACGAGCTGATGGAGATCATCCCCGCGCCCGACTTCCCGACGGCCGGCATCATCTATGGCATCAACGGTGTCAAGGAGGGCTATCGCACGGGTCGCGGACGCGTGGTGATGCGTGCCAAGTGCCACTTCGAGGACATCGACCGCGGCCAGCGCCAGGCCATCATCGTCGATGAGCTGCCCTACCAGGTCAACAAGAAGACGCTGCAGGAGCGCATGGCCGAGCTGGTGCACGAAAAGAAGATCGAGGGCATCAGCCACATCCAGGACGAGTCCGACAAGTCGGGCATGCGCCTGGTGATCGAGCTCAAGCGCGGCGAAGTGCCCGAGGTCGTGCTCAACAACCTGTACAAGCTGACCCAGCTGCAAGACACCTTCGGCATGAACATGGTGGCGCTGGTCGATGGCCAGCCCAAGCTGTGCAATCTGAAGGATCTGGTCGAGGTCTTCCTGCAGCACCGCCGCGAAGTGGTCACGCGCCGCACGGTCTATGAACTGCGCAAGGCGCGCGAGCGCGGCCATGTGCTGGAAGGCCTGGCGGTCGCGCTGGCCAACATCGACGACTTCATCGCCATCATCCGCAACGCGCCCACGCCACCTGTGGCCAAGGCCGAGCTGATGACGCGCAACTGGGACAGCAAGCTGGTGCGCGAGATGCTGACGCGCACCCGTACCGATGGCGGCGTGGTCAATGCCGACGACTACCGCCCCGATGGCCTGGAGCGCGAATTCGGCATGCAGGCCGATGGCCTGTACCGCCTGTCCGAGACCCAGGCCCAGGAAATCCTGCAGATGCGCCTGCAGCGCCTGACCGGCCTGGAGCAGGACAAGATCGTCGCCGAGTACAAGGACGTGATGTCCGTCATCGAGGACCTGCTGGACATCCTGTCCAAGCCCGAGCGCGTGTCGGCCATCATTGGCGACGAGCTCAAGCAGATCAAGGCCGAGTTCGGACAGAGCAAGGTCGGCGCCCGCCGCAGCACGGTCGAGTACAGCGCGCAGGACCTGTCCACCGAGGACCTGATAACGCCCACCGACATGGTGGTCACGCTCAGCCACACGGGCTACATCAAGAGCCAGCCGCTGTCCGAGTACCGCTCGCAAAAGCGCGGCGGGCGCGGCAAGCAGGCCACGGCCACCAAGGAAGACGACTGGATCGACCAGCTGTTCATCGCCAACACGCACGACTACCTGCTGTGCTTTTCCAACCGCGGCCGCCTGTACTGGCTCAAGGTCTGGGAAGTGCCGGCGGGCTCGCGCGGTTCGCGTGGCCGCCCCATCGTCAACATGTTCCCTCTGCAGGATGGCGAGAAGATCAACGTGGTGCTGCCGCTGACGGGCGAGTACCGCAGCTTCCCGGCCGACCACTATGTGTTCATGTCCACCAGCATGGGCACCGTGAAGAAGACGGCGCTGGACGAGTTCTCCAACCCGCGCAAGGCCGGCATCATCGCCGTGGGCCTGGACGAGGGCGATTTCCTGATCGGCGCAGCCCTCACCGACGGCAAGCATGACGTGATGCTGTTCAGCGACGGCGGCAAGGCCGTTCGATTCGACGAAAACGACGTGCGCCCCATGGGCCGCAATGCGCGTGGCGTCAAGGGCATGACCCTGGAAGAGGGCCAGAGCGTGATCGCGATGCTGGTGGCCGAGGACGAATCGCAAAGCGTGCTCACGGCCACGGAAAACGGCTACGGCAAGCGCACCTCCATCGTCGAGTACACGCGCCATGGCCGAGGCACCAAGGGCATGATCGCCATCCAGCAGTCCGAGCGCAACGGCAAGGTGGTCGCCGCCACCCTGGTCCACGCCGATGACGAAATCATGCTGATCACCGACACTGGCGTGCTGGTGCGTACCCGGGTGTCGGAAATCCGCGAGCTGGGCCGAGCCACCCAGGGCGTGACGCTGATCTCGCTGGACGAAGGCGCCAAGCTGGGCGGCCTGCAGCGCATCGTCGAAAACGATGCCAACGAAGTCGAGGGCGAGGCCACGGGCGAGGAAGCCCCGGGCGGCGACGAAGCCGCTGCCGAAGGCACGGGCGAGCCCGCCTGATGACCCGGCCGCCGCTGGGGCTGCCTCCCACACCGGGAGCGCAGCCGTAGCGGCGGCCCAGATTTTTGACAGTTGCAGGCCCTGCCCGACCTGGCGCCTGCGCGTGACTTGACATTGAACTCCATGAACCGCCCTTACAACTTCTCCGCCGGCCCTGCCGCCATTCCCGCCGAAGTGCTGCAGCAGGCAGCCGCCGAAATGCTCGACTGGCACGGGTCCGGCATGAGCGTGATGGAGATGAGCCACCGCGGCAAGGAGTTCATCTCCATCTACGAACAGGCCGAGGCCGATCTGCGCGAGCTGCTGGCCGTGCCGCCCGAATTCAAGATTCTGTTCATGCAGGGCGGCGGCCTGGCCGAGAACGCCATCGTTCCGCTGAACCTGTCGCGCGCCGGCACGGTGGACTTCGTGCTCAGCGGCAGCTGGAGCCAGAAGTCGGCCAAGGAAGCACGCAAGTACGTAGCCGATGCACACATCGCAGCCAGCGGCGAGGACAGCCAATTCACCACCCTGCCCGCCCCTGAAAGCTGGCAACTGAGCCGTGGCGCCAGCTACGTGCACATCTGCAGCAACGAAACCATCCATGGCGTGGAGTTCCAGGAACTGCCCGACCTGAAGGCGCTGGGCTGCGATGCTCCGCTGGTGGTGGATTTCTCCTCGCACGTGGCCTCGCGCCCCGTCGATTGGAGCCGCGTGGGCCTGGCGTTCGGCGGTGCGCAAAAGAACCTGGGCCCGGCCGGCCTGACCCTGGTCATCGTGCGTGAGGACCTGCTGGGCCACGCCCTGCCCGCCTGCCCTTCGGCCTTCGACTACAAGACCGTGGCCGACAACCAGTCGATGTACAACACGCCGCCCACCTGGGGCATCTACATCGCGGGCCTGACCTTCCAGTGGATCAAGCGCCAGACCGAAGGCGGCCTGACCGGCGTGGCGGCCCTGCAGGCGCGCAATATCGCCAAGGCCGACCTGTTCTACCAGTACGTGGACCAGTCCTCGTTCTACGTGAACAAGGTCGCTGCCAATTGCCGCTCGCGCATGAACATCCCTTTCTTCCTGCGCGACGAGTCGCGCAATGACGCCTTCCTGGCCGGAGCCCGGGAACGCGGCCTGCTGCAGCTCAAGGGCCACAAGTCCGTCGGCGGCATGCGTGCCAGCATCTACAACGCCATGCCCATCGCTGGCGTGCAGGCGCTGGTGGAGTACATGCGCGATTTCGAACAGCGCAACGCCTGACCGACCACACCCCTTCCATGAGCACCCCACCCCAAGCCTCTCCCGATCTGGCGCATCTGCGCGTGCAGATCGACGATATCGACCAGCAACTGCTGGATCTGCTGAACCGACGCGCCCGCGTGGCCGAGCAGGTCGGCGAGGTCAAGAAGCGGGAAGGCACGCCCTTCTTCCGCCCTGACCGCGTGGCCCAGGTCATCCAGAAGATCGAGTCCGCCAACCCCGGCCCGCTCAAGAACGCCCATGTCTCGGCGATCTGGCGCGAGATCATGTCGGCCTGCCTGGCTCTGGAGTCACCCCAGCGCGTGGCCGTGCTGGGCCCGGCGGGCACGTTCTGCGAGGAAGCGGCCATCCAGTATTTCGGCGGCGCGGCCGACCTGATGTACTGCAACAGCTTCGACGAGGTGTTCCACGCCACGGCCGCGGGCAGCGCGCAGTACGGAGTGGTGGGCGTGGAGAACTCCAACGAAGGCGTGGTCACGCGCTCGCTGGACATGTTCCTGCATACGCCCTGCCACGTGGTGGGAGAGGTCAGCCTGCTGGTGCGCCACAACCTGCTGCGCAGCACCAACACGACCGAAGGCATCAAGGTGGTTGCGGCTCACCCCCAGGCCCTGGCCCAATGTCAGGGCTGGCTGTCCAAGCATCTGCCGCATGCCGAACGCCGCCCGGTGTCCAGCAACGCCGAAGGCGCCCGCCTGGCGGCGCTGCACCCCGACATCGCCGGCCTGGCCAGCGAACGCGCGGCCCAGCAATTCGGCCTGCACGTGGTGGCGCATGCCATTCAGGACGATGCCTACAACCGCACGCGCTTCGCCGTCATCTGCCTGCCGCACACGCTGGCGACGCCCGCACCCAGCGGGCAGGATTGCACCAGCATCATCATCTCCGTGCCCAACCGTCCCGGCGCCGTGCATGACCTGCTGGTACCGCTCAAGCGGCACGGCGTTTCCATGACGCGCTTCGAATCGCGCCCCGCACGCACGGGCCAGTGGGAGTACTACTTCTACATCGACCTCGAAGGTCACCCGGCCCAGCCCAACGTGGCCAGCGCGCTGCAGGAGCTGCGCGAGCTGTGCGCCTTCTACAAGGTGCTGGGCACCTATCCGGTCTCCAAGTGATGCAGCCGTTCGAACAACTGGGGTTGATCGGCTGCGGCCTCATGGGCGGCTCGTTCGCGCTGGCGCTCAAGCAGGCCGGGCTGGTCAAGCGTGTCGTGGGCTACAGCAAATCCCCGTCCACCACCGAGCGCGCACGCCAGATGGGCGTCATCGATGTGGAGGCACCCTCGGCCCTGCTGGCCGCCGCCGGCGCAGACCTGGTGCTGCTGGCGGTGCCCGTGGCGGCTACCGAGGCCACGCTCAAGTCCATCAAGCACCTGGTCACGCCCGGGATGATGATCATGGACGTGGGCTCCACCAAGGTCGATGTGGTGCATGCCGCCCGCTCGGCATTGCGCGACCAGCTCGGCTCCTTCGTGCCGGCCCATCCCATTGCGGGCAAGGAAGTCTCGGGCGTCGAGCATTCCGACCCCCAGCTGTACAAGGGCGCACAGGTCATCCTGACGCCCACGGAACGCACACTGACCGAGCACCTGCAAAAGGCCCAGTCCCTGTGGGAGCTGCTGGGCTGCCGCGTGCGCGCCATGTCGCCAGAAGCCCACGACAGCGCCTTTGCCACGGTCAGCCACCTGCCGCATCTGCTGGCCTTCGCCATGATGCAAAGTGTGATCACCCAGCCCGATTCCGATGAGGTGCTGTCCCTGGCCGGCCCCGGCTTCCGTGACTTCACGCGCATTGCAGCAGGCGACCCCAAGATGTGGCGCGATGTGCTGCTGGCCAACAGCGAACAGGTGCTGGCGCAGTCGCGCCAGTTCCAGCAGGCGCTGCAGCAACTCGAATGCCTGATCCAGGCCGGCGACGGCCAAGGCCTGGAAGACCACCTGACCCTGGCCAGCGCGGCGCGTGCCCACTGGCGCATGGGCGTACCGCGCCGCTGACGCGCAACGCCGGCCGCGCTCCAAGCGCCCCCAAGCGCATCTGTGGATTTCGGCCAGCGCGGCCGCAATGCCTTCCGACAGCCTGTTTGCCTCCGAATTGCCATGTTCAGTACCGCCTTCCTCGATATCCCCCCTCTTTCCGGCGCTCAGGGCACGGTGAGCCTGCCAGGCTCCAAGAGCATCTCGAACCGCGTGCTGCTGCTGGCAGCGCTGAGCCAGGGCACGACCGTGGTCCACGACCTGCTTGACTCGGACGACACGCGCGTCATGCTCCGGGCCCTGCAGCAACTGGGCTGCACGGTGGAGCCCGCGACCATCACCCTCGGCAAGCCTGTGCGCATCACCGGCCTGGGCGGCGTCCTGCCCTCCGGCGCCAGTGCCGAGCTGTTCATGGGCAACGCCGGCACGGCCATGCGGCCGCTGACGGCTGCCCTGTCCGTGCTGGGCGGCGACTTCCAACTCAGCGGCGTGCCGCGCATGCATGAGCGCCCCATCGGCGATCTGGTCGATGCGCTGCGCCAGCTCGGCTGCCGCATCGACTATCTGGGCAACGAGGGCTTTCCTCCGCTGCACATCCGCCAGCCCGATTTCTCGCAGCTGCCGCACAGCCCCATCCAGGTGCGTGGCGATGTCTCCAGCCAGTTCCTGACCTCGCTGTTGATGGCACTGCCGCTGCTGGCCGCCACGCGCGACATCACCATCGAAGTCGTGGGCGAGCTGATCTCCAAGCCCTACATCCATATCACGCTGGAGTTGCTGGCCCGCTTCGGCATCGCCGTGCACAACGAGAACTGGCAGCGCTTCACCATCCCGGCCGGCAGTCGCTACCGCTCGCCGGGCGAGATCCATGTCGAGGCAGACGCCTCGTCGGCGAGCTACTTCATAGCACTGGGCGCCATCGCCTCGGACAGCGCCGAAGGCATCCGCATCCTCGGCGTGGGACTGGACTCCATCCAGGGCGATATCCGCTTTGTCGAAGCCGCGCGCGCAATGGGCGCCGAGGTGGAGGGAGGCCCGAACTGGCTGCGCATCCGCCGCGGCGCATGGCCGCTCAAGGCCATCGACCTGGACTGCAACCACATCCCCGATGCCGCCATGACGCTGGCCGTCATGGCCCTGTATGCTGATGGCACAACCACGCTGCGCAACATCGCAAGCTGGCGCGTCAAGGAGACCGACCGCATCGCGGCCATGACCAAGGAGCTGCGCAAGCTGGGCGCCGAAGTCGAGGAAGGCGCGGACTTCATCCGCGTCACACCGCCCGCATCCACCGCCGCATGGCGCGCGGCCAGCATCCACACCTACGACGATCACCGCGTGGCCATGTGCTTCTCGCTGGCGGCCTTCAACCCGGCCGCCCTGCCGGTGCGCATCGAAGACCCCAAGTGCGTCGCCAAGACCTTCCCCGACTACTTCGAGGCCCTGTTCTCGGTCTGCGAGACCGCCCGCGCGCGCATTCCCGTGATCTGCATCGATGGCCCCACCGCCTCCGGCAAAGGAACCATCGCCGCCGAGGTGGCCGAGGCCCTGGGCTACCACCTGCTGGACTCGGGCGCGCTGTACCGCCTCACAGGACTGGCCGCGTCGCGGGCCGGCATGGTGCTGGACGAATCCCACGCCCCGCAGATTGCCGCGCTGGCGCGCGCGCTGCCCGTGCGCTTTGATGCCGAGCAGCGCATCTGGCTGGGCGACGAGGATGTCACCCTGATCCTGCGCAGCGAGGAGTCGGGCATGAACGCCTCGCGCGTCTCGGCCCTGCCGGCCGTGCGCGATGCACTGGTGGACCTGCAACTGTCCTTCCAGCAGCTGCCGGGGCTGGTCGCCGATGGCCGCGACATGGGCACGGTGATCTTTCCCCATGCTCCCCTCAAGGTCTATTTGTCGGCCTCTGCCGCCTGTCGCGCCGAGCGCCGGCATAAGCAGTTGATTTCCAAAGGAATTGCCGCTAACATAAGCGCCCTTCGGGCAGACCTTGAAGCACGCGATGCGCGGGACATGAACCGTAGCGTTGCACCCCTCAAGCCCGCCCAGGATTCCATGCTGCTTGACAGCTCCGAGCTTTCCATCGAAGAGGTGGCAGAGCAGGTGCTTTCATGGTGGCAGGAACGCCAGCCGTTCGGCCGCGACTGATTGCCAGTTGCGCCGCACGGTCGGCAACCCGCCCTCCGGGCCCAGACATGGCGGCACCGCCCCGTGTACGGCCCGAGGTTCATAGACTCCAACCCCGTGGTTGAACCCACAACACCTCCGCAAACAGTCCTAGAAACGCTTGGCAATGGTGCCAACGGAAACCTGTTTGCGGGCAAGGAAATACATGTCTGAATCTTTTGCCTCCCTGTTTGAAGAATCGCTGCAACGCACGGAAATGCGTCCTGGCGAGGTCATCACCGCTGAAGTCGTGCGCGTCGAGCACAACTTCGTCGTCGTGAACGCTGGCCTGAAGTCGGAAGCCTATGTGCCGATCGACGAATTCAAGAACGACCAGGGAGAAATCGAAGTCCAGGTGGGCGACTTTGTGTCGGTCGCCATCGGCTCGATCGAAAACGGCTACGGCGACACCATCCTGTCGCGCGACACCGCCAAGCGCCTGGCCTCGTGGCTGGCTCTGGAAAAGGCCCTGGAATCGGGCGAATTCGTGACCGGCACGACCTCCGGCAAGGTCAAGGGCGGACTGACGGTGCTGGTCAACGGCATCCGCGCCTTCCTGCCCGGTTCGCTGATCGACACCCGTCCGATCAAGGACCTGACTCCGTACGAAAACAAGACGATGGAGTTCAAGGTCATCAAGCTGGACCGCAAGCGCAACAACGTGGTGCTGAGCCGCCGCGCCGTGGTCGAAGCCTCGATGGGCGAAGAGCGCGCCAAGCTGATGGAGACGCTGAAGGAAGGCGCCATCGTTCAAGGCGTGGTCAAGAACATCACCGAATACGGTGCGTTCGTGGACCTGGGCGGCATCGACGGCCTGCTGCACATCACCGACATGGCATGGCGCCGCGTGCGTCATCCTTCGGAAGTCGTGCAGGCTGGCCAGGAAATCACGGCCAAGATCCTCAAGTTCGACACCGAGAAGAACCGTGTCTCGCTGGGTCTGAAGCAAATGGGCGACGACCCGTGGATGGGCGTTTCGCGCCGCTACCCCTCGAGCACCCGCCTGTTCGGCAAGGTCACGAACATTGCCGACTACGGCGCGTTCGTCGAGCTGGAACCCGGCATCGAAGGCCTGGTGCACGTCTCCGAAATGGACTGGACCAACAAGAACATTGCTCCGACCAAGCTCGTGACCCTGGGTGACGAAGTCGAAGTCATGGTGCTGGAGATCGACGAAGACAAGCGTCGCATCTCGCTGGGCATGAAGCAGTGCAAGGCCAACCCCTGGCAAGAGTTCGCGCAGAACACCAAGCGCGGCGACCGCGTCAAGGGCCCGATCAAGTCGATCACCGACTTCGGCGTGTTCGTGGGCCTGGCTGCCGGCATCGACGGCTTGGTGCACCTGTCCGACCTGTCCTGGAACGAGCCCGGCGAAGCTGCCGTGCGCAACTACAAGAAGGGCCAGGAAGTCGAAGCCATCGTGCTGGCCGTGGACGTCGAGCGCGAGCGCATCTCCCTGGGCATCAAGCAGCTGGACAGCGATCCCTTCACGACCTTCGTGACCGTGAACGACAAGGGCCAGATCGTGTCGGGCAAGGTCAAGACGGTGGACGCACGCGGTGCTGAAATCGACCTGGGCGAAGACATCGTCGGCTACCTGCGCGCTTCGGAAATCGCCGTGGACCGCGTGGAAGATGCCCGCTCGGTGCTTAAGGAAGGCGACGAGATCACCGCCGTGGTGGTCAATGTGGATCGCAAGACCCGCAACATCCAGCTGTCGATCAAGGCCAAGGACCAGGTTGACCAGCAAGAAGCCATGGCTTCCCTGTCCGCCCAGTCGGCCAAGGAAAACGCCGGCACGACCAGCCTGGGCGCCCTGCTGCGCGCCAAGCTGGACAACTCCGACAAGTAATCAGCAGCCAGTCTGCTGACCGCTGAAGGTCGGATGCGACGGGTGCCTCCGGGCGCCCGTCGCCATTTCAACCCCTGATTCCTATCCTTGATGACCCGATCCGATCTCGTCGAAGAACTCGCAGCACGCTTTGGCCAACTGAGCCAGCGCGACGCCGAGCAGGCCGTCAAGACGATTCTTGACGCCGTCAGCGATGCCCTGGTGCGCGGCCATCGCATCGAAATCCGCGGCTTTGGAAGTTTCTCGGTCAACCACCGCCCGCCCCGCATGGGCCGCAATCCCCGCAGCGGCGAGGCCGTCCACATTCCGTCCAAGCGCGTGCCGCACTTCAAGCCCGGCAAGGCCCTGCGCGAAGCCGTGGACCTGCGCCCCGGCGCGGCGCCCGACACGGTTGCCGCCAGCTCCGCAGGCACCGGCCCTGCCGCCTGAAAGCCGGCTTGCCGGCTGCGCGCACTGCAGCCGTCGTCACCGCCAGGCTCTAGAATCGTTCCCGTCACACAAGGGAACACATGAAGTACTTCCTGTGGCTGCTCAAGGCGGCCATTTTTTTTACGCTGTTCGCCTTCGCACTGAACAACCAGCAGGACGCGACGGTGCACTTCTTCTTCGGCACCTCCTGGACTGCGCCGCTGGTACTGGTGGTGCTGGCCGCCTTTGCACTGGGCCTGATCGTGGGCGTGCTGGGCATGGTGCCGCGCTGGCTCAAGCACCGCAATGCCGCGCGCTTGACCCAGGCCCCCGCGCCTGCAACCGAAGGAGCGGCGCCAGCCACGGCGCCCAAGGCGCCCCCCTCCCCCATCCTGCCGGGCGACGTGCATGGAATTTGATCTGAGCTGGATACTGCTGGGCCTGCCCGTGGCCTTCGTGCTGGGCTGGCTGGCCTCGCGCTGGGACCTGCGGCAGATCCGCGCCGAAAACCGCCAGGCACCCAAGGCCTACTTCAAGGGATTGAACTTCCTGCTCAACGAGCAGCAGGACAAGGCCATCGACGCCTTCATCGAAGCCGTGCAGAACGACCCCGACACCTCGGAGCTGCACTTCGCCCTGGGCAATCTCTTTCGCCGCCGCGGCGAATACAACCGCGCCGTGCGCGTGCATGAGCACCTGCTGTCGCGCGGCGACCTCAGCCGCGTGGACCGCGACCGCGCCCAGCACGCGCTGGCCCAGGACTTTCTGAAGGCAGGCCTGCTCGATCGCGCCGAGGACGCGCTGCGCCGCCTGGAAGGCACGGCCTTCGAGGCCGAGGCCCGCCTGGCCCTGCTGGCCATCTACGAGCGCTCGCGCGACTGGACACAGGCCGCCGCCATTGCTCGCCGCATGCAGGATGCCAACCAGGGGGACTTCAGTGGCCGGCTGGCGCACTACCTGTGCGAAGACGCCCAGTCCTTGCTCACGCAGGGCCAGCAGGCCGAGGCGCTGCAGCGGCTGCAGCAAGCCATCACCACAGCACCCCAGGCTGCGCGACCGCGCCTGGAGCATGCCCAGTTGCAGCATCGCATGGGGCAATCGGCCCAGGCCTTGCAAACGCTGGAGAGCCTGGCCGAGCAGTCCCCCGCCGCGCTGCCGCTGGCAGCCCAGTTGCTGGTGGACATCGCAGCCGCCACAGGCCAACGCCAGCATGTCCACCAGATGCTCAGCCAGCAATACGCCCAGGCACCTTCGCTGGACCTGCTGCAGGCGTTGGTTGCGCTGGACGCTCAAATTGAAGAACAGAGCACCGATGGTGAAACCAAGGCACCGGGACGCGCCCGCCTGGTCCAGCATCTGGACAGGGAACCTTCCCTGGTGGCTGCTGCGCAGTGGCTGGCTGGCGAGAAACTGTCCGAGGAGCAATACCACCCAGCCGTGCAACGCGCGCTGGACCACGCCGCCAAACCGCTGACCCGCTACCGCTGCGCGGCCTGCGGCTTCGAGGCTCGCCAGCATTTCTGGCACTGCCCCGGCTGCCAGAGCTGGGACAGCTACCCGGCCCGGCGCGTCGAGGAGCTGTGATGGGTTGGGGTGGCGAAAGGCGGCCTTATCCCCGGCACCGCGTCACCCCCATTGGCAAACACGGCATGGCCAGTGTATTTTCAGAGTATTCCTAGAAACCGCCCTGGAGGGCGCGTGGCCATTGGCTTTGGGCGCGTGCGGCCGAGCCTGCGCCGGCCTTCTGGAGCCCGCGACTGCCTGGCGGCACGCCAGAGGCCTGCATAAGATGCTTCTGGGTCGCAATGTTGCGGCCCTCAACATTGAGGGATCAGGAGGTTTGTATGTTCAGAAAATTGATGGCTGGCTTCATTGCGCTGCTGTGGTCCGTGATGGCTTTGGCCGCTGTGGAAGCCAACAAGGCGAATGAAGCCGAACTGACATCCATCAAGGGCATAGGCCCGGCCATGTCGGCACGCATTCTCGAGGAACGCAAATCAGCCCCCTTCAAGGACTGGCCCGACTTCATCGCACGGGTCAAGGGTGTGGCGGAACCGACAGCCACCAAGTTTTCGGGCGAAGGCCTGACTGTCAACGGCAGCAGCTACAAAGGCCACAGCGCCAAGCCTGATGCCAAGGACACTGCGGCCAAGCGGGGCAAGGACACGGCGTCCCAGGGCGCCAAGCCGACCAAGGAGCAGGCGGCAAAGCCGGCCACTTCAGCCAAGGCCGGCTCGGCCTCCTGAAGACGCGAACTGTCTCTATCCAACCCGCTTCGGCGGGTTTTTCATGCGTACGAACCTCGGGGTATGCGCGGCCATAGCCTGAAACATGCTCAGGTTTTCATAGCGAAGCAAAAAACCTTGCCCGTAAAATGGACCGCCCATGCCCCTGATCACCCTCATACTCCTACCCTTCATCGGCAGCCTGATTGCCGCAATGCTGCCCGCCAATGCGCGCAATACGGAGTCGACTCTGGCCGGCGTGATCGCATTGGGCTGTGCCATACAGACCGCATTGCTGTTTCCACAGATCGCCGATGGGGAAGTGCTGCGCCAGGAGATCGAGTGGCTGCCGGCACTGGGACTGAACCTGGTGATCCGCATGGACGGCTTTGCCTGGATGTTCTGCATGCTGGTGCTGGGCATAGGCTCGCTGGTCGTGCTGTATGCGCGCTACTACATGTCGCCGGCCGATCCAGTGCCGCGCTTTTTCTCGTTCTTTCTGGCCTTCATGGGCGCGATGGCTGGCGTGGTGCTCTCGGGCAACATCATCCAGATTGCCTTCTTCTGGGAGCTGACCAGCCTCTTCTCCTTTCTTCTGATCGGATACTGGCACCATCGCAAGGATGCACGCCGCGGCGCGCGCATGGCGTTGACGGTGACGGGCACGGGCGGCCTGGCCATGCTGGCCGGCATGCTGGTGCTGGGCCACATCGTGGGCAGCTATGACCTGGACAACGTGCTCATCGCAGGCCAGCAGGTGCGCGACCACCAGCTGTACCTGGTCGCCCTGGTGCTGATCCTGCTGGGCGCACTGACCAAGAGCGCGCAGTTCCCCTTCCACTTCTGGCTGCCGCACGCCATGGCCGCGCCCACGCCGGTGTCGGCCTATCTGCATTCCGCCACCATGGTCAAGGCCGGCGTGTTCCTGCTGGCGCGCATGTGGCCCGTGCTGGGCGATACCGATGCCTGGTTCTGGCTGGTGGGCGGAGCGGGCGCGGCAACCCTGCTCATCGGCGGCTATCTGGCCATGTTCCAGCACGATCTCAAGGGATTGCTGGCCTATTCGACGATTTCCCACCTGGGCCTGATCACGCTGCTGCTGGGCCTGAACAGCAAGCTGGCCGCCGTGGCTGCGGTGTTCCACATCATGAACCACGCGACCTTCAAGGCCTCGCTGTTCATGGCCGCGGGCATCGTCGACCATGAAAGCGGCACGCGTGACATCCGCCGGCTTTCGGGCCTGCGGCACATGATGCCCATCACGGCCACGCTGGCCTGCGTGGCCAGCGCGGCCATGGCGGGCGTACCGCTGCTCAACGGCTTCCTGTCCAAGGAGATGTTCTTCGCCGAGACCGTCTACCTGGATGCCGCTCCCTGGGTGCGCACGGCCTTGCCGGTGGCAGCCACGGTGGCGGGCATGTTCAGCGTGGCCTATTCGCTGCGCTTCACCATCGACGTCTTCTTCGGCCCCAAGGCCACCGACCTGCCGCATGACCCGCACGAGCCTCCGCACTGGATGCGCGTGCCCGTCGAGCTGCTGGTGCTGGCCTGCCTGGTGGTGGGCATGCTGCCGGCGTGGGCGGTGGGCAGCTTTCTCGCAGCGGCCGCCACGCCCGTGGTCGGCGGCGACCTGCCCGAGTACAGCCTGGCCATATGGCACGGCTGGAACATGCCCTTGATCATGAGCCTTGTGGCGTTGATTGGCGGCATCCTGCTGTACATGCTGCTGCGCTGGCAGCGCCAGGCCGGCCATATGGATACCGCGCCGCTGGTGGGCACGCTCAGCGGCCAGCGTGTTTTCGAGAACCTGCTGGCCCGCCTGTCCCTGCTGGGCCGCTGGTCGCGCCGGCGCCTGTCCACCATGCGCCTGCAGTGGCAGATGCTGTGGCTGGTCTGCACCGCCGTGCTGGCGGGCGTTCTGCCGCTGTGGCTGCAAGGCATCAAGCTGGGAGACCGGAGCATGCTGCCGCTGTCGCCCGCCTTCGTGATGCTGTGGGCCGTGGGCATTCTCTGCGCCCTGGGTACGGCCTGGAAGGCCAAGTACCACCGGCTGACGGCGCTGATCATGCTGGGCGGCGCCGGCCTGTGCACCTGCCTGACCTTCCTGTGGTTCTCGGCGCCTGACCTGGCGCTGACCCAGCTGGTCGTCGAGGTCGCCACCACGGTGCTGATGCTGCTGGGCCTGCGCTGGATGCCCAAGCGCGACAAAAGCCTGCACATTCCCGTGCTGTCCGCCGAGCTGCGCGCCCGCTCGCGCCGCATGCGTGACCTGCTGCTGTCGCTGGTTGCAGGTGGCGGCATGGCCTGGCTGGCCTTCGCCATGATGAGCCGCCCCTTCTATGACGGGGCCTCCACCTTCTTCCTGGAACATGCGCTCAGCGATGGCGGCGGCACCAATGTGGTCAACGTCATGCTGGTGGACTTCCGGGGCTTCGACACCTTCGGCGAGATCGTGGTGCTGGGCATCGTGGCCTTGGTCGTCTATGCGCTGCTCAGGCGCTTTCGCCCGGCCCGCGAGACGCTGGACCTGCCCGAGCAGCAGCGCTACATGCCTGGCGACCTGCAGACCGATCTGTTCAATCCGCGCAACGCAGGCGATACGGCCGTGGGCTACCTGATGGTGCCCGCCGTGCTGGTGCGGCTGCTGCTGCCGTTTGCCGCCCTGGTTTCCGTCTACATCTTCATGCGCGGCCACAACGAGCCCGGCGGCGGCTTCGTGGCCGGCCTGGTGTTCTCGGTCGCCTTGCTGATGCAGTACATCATCTCCGGCACGCAGTGGGTCGAGGCCCACCTGCCGATCTTCCCGCGCCGATGGATCGGTGTCGGCCTGCTGTTCGCACTGGGTACCGGCATGGGCTCCATCGTGGCCGGCTATCCCTTTCTCACCAGCCACACCTTCCATATGACCCTGCCAGTCGTCGGCGACGTGCATCTCGCCAGCGCCCTGTTCTTCGACATCGGTGTGTTCTCGCTGGTGGTCGGCGCGACCATGCTCATTCTGACGGCCATCGCCCACCAATCGGTGCGCAGCCACCGCTACCACGCCCGTCTGCTGGAGGAGCAGCAGCAACAGGCCGAAGAGGCCGAAGCCGCCGTGCAGCAGGCCACCGCTGCAGCGCTTGCACGAGGAGGTTTCTGATGGAAGTCGTGCTTGCCATTGCCATCGGCGTACTGACGGGCTCGGGCGTGTGGCTGCTGCTGCGCCCACGCACCTACCAGGTCATCATGGGCCTGGCCCTGCTGTCTTACGCAGTCAACCTGTTCATCTTCAGCATGGGCCGCCAGGGCCTGGCCATCGACAAGGAGCCCGTGCTGCGCGCCGGCGTGCCGCAGGATCTTGCGCACTATGCGGACCCCATGCCGCAGGCGCTGGTGCTCACGGCCATCGTGATCGGCTTTGCCATGACGGCACTGTTCCTGGTGGTGCTGCTGGCCTCGCGCGGCACCACGGGCACCGACCATGTGGACGGAGCCCATTCCCGCACCGAGCAGGAGATGCCATGAACGAGCTGACCGCCCGTCTCATGCCGCACCTGATGCTGGCGCCCATCGTGCTGCCCATGCTTTCGGCAGCGCTGATGCTGTTGCTGCGCGAAGAGCGCCAGCGCCTCAAATTCGCTCTTGGACTGGTATCCACCCTGATGGGGCTGGGCGTGGCCGTGATGCTGATGCTGTGGACCGACCAGGCCGGCGCGCCCGTCAACCTGGGCGTCTACATGCCGGGCAACTGGCCCATGCCCTTCGGCATCTCGCTGGCACTGGACCGCCTGACCGGCATGATGCTGGTGCTGACCTATACGGTGGCCCTGGCCTCGCTGGTCTTCTCCAGCGCCCGCTGGCACCGCGCGGGGATGCACTTTCACTCGCTGTTCCAGTTTCAGCTGATGGGCCTGAGCGGCGCCTTCCTCACGGCGGACCTGTTCAACCTGTTCGTGTTCTTCGAGATCATGCTCGCGGCCTCCTATGGACTGGTCCTGCATGGTTCCGGGCGGACGCGCATCCAGGCGGGCCTGCACTACATCGCCATCAATCTTGCAGCCTCGTCGCTGTTCCTGATCGGCGTGTCCATGCTCTACGGCCTGACCGGCACGCTGAACATGGCCGACCTGGCACGTGCCATCCCCCAGGTCAGCAGCGACGACCGCGGGCTGCTGCATTCGGCCGCTGCCATCCTGGGCATTGCCTTCCTGACCAAGGCAGCCATGTGGCCGCTGAACTTCTGGCTGGTGCCGGCCTACAGCGCAGCCACCGCTCCCGTGGGCGCCGTGTTCGCGCTCATGACCAAGGTGGGCGTCTACGTGGTGCTGCGGCTGTGGACGCTGCTGTTCAGCTCCGAGGCCGGCGCCTCCGCCCTGTTCGGCAGCACCTGGCTGATCGTCGGCGGCATGCTGACCATGGCCTTCGGCGGCCTGGGCATGCTGGGCTCGCAGCGGCTGACGCATATCGCGGGCTTTGCGGCCGTTCTCTCTTCGGGCACCTTGCTGGCCGCCACGGGCTTTGGCCAGAACGCCTTGACGGCCGGGCTGCTGTACTACCTGCCCAGCTCCACCCTGGCCGTGAGCGCCCTGTTTCTGATCGCCGACGTGGTGGACCGCTGGCGCGTGGATGACGATGCGGGCGAGCCCTATGAGGATGACGAGGCTCCCTTCCTCAACGCCGAACTGCTGCCCACGGAGGGCTTCAACCTCGACGAATCCGAAGAGGTGCTGATCGGCCGCGCCATTCCCGCAGCGGCCGCCTTCATCGGCCTGAGCTTCATGCTGGCCACCCTGGTGGTCACCGGCCTGCCCCCGCTTTCGGGCTTTGTGGGCAAGTTCGCCATGCTGTCTGCCCTGCTCAACCCGCTGGGCCTGGGCAACTCCAGCGGCTTCCAGGCCGGCTGGGCCGGCTGGGTGCTGGTGGCGCTGATGATCGCCACGGGACTGCTCGCCCTGCTGTCGCTGGTGCGCGCCGGCATACGCCATTTCTGGGCGACCGAGGAGCAGAACTCGCCCTCGTTGCGTGTGGCCGAAGGCCTGCCCATCGCCGTGCTGCTGGCCTGCTGCGTGGCGCTCACCGTGCAGGGTGGCCAGCTGATGGGCTACACGCAGCGTGCGGCCGATGCGCTGCTGGCGCCCGATGTCTATGTGCGCTCCGTCATGGGCACGCAGCCGGAGCCGAGCCCGGCAGAAAAGAAGGCGCGGCTGGAAGCCGGCCCCGAAGGCGCCGCGCGCGCCGCTGCCCAGGCCAGCGGCGCCCCCATGCCCGCAGGCATAGGCGATGCAGGCCCAACGGCCGGCAAGGAGGATTCCCGATGATGAAAACCCTGCTGCCCGCGCCGCTGCTGTCGGTGGCGCTGTTCCTGCTGTGGCTGCTGCTCAACCGCTCGTTCAGCAGCGGCCAGATCCTGCTGGGCGCCTTGCTGGGACTGTTGCTGCCGCTGCTGCTGCGCGGCCTGCGCCCCTTGCCCGTGCGCGTGCGCCATCCGCTGACCATCGTGCGCCTGGGGCTGCGAGTGGTCTGGGACACCTCGGTGTCCAACTTCAACGTCGTGCGGTTCATGCTGTTTCCGGGCATGCGCAAGCACCCGGCCAACTTCGTGCGCATCCCGCTGGAACTGCGCGACCCCAACGGCCTGGCCGTGCTCGCCATGATCGTGTGCATCACGCCCGGCACGGCCTGGGCCGAGATCTCGCGCGACCGCTCCCAGCTCATGCTGCATGTGCTGGAGGTCGATGACCCCGAAGAGATCGTCCAGCACGTCAAGCGCTCCTACGAGCGCCCCCTGATGGAGATTTTCGAATGATGCCCTGGTTCCACTGGACTTTGATGTTCGCGCTGGGCCTGCTGGTCGCCGCCATGGGCTGCGCCGTGCTGCGCCTGCTCAAGGGCCCGCACGCCCAGGATCGCGTGCTGGCGCTGGACTGCATGTACCTCAACGGCATGCTGGCCATGCTGCTGATGGGCATCATCTATGACAGCACCAGCTATTTCGAGGCCGCCCTGCTGGTTGCGCTGTTCGGCTGCGTGGGCTCCACGGCCATGGCCAAGTTCCTGCTGCGCGGCGAGGTGATCGAATGATGCCGGAAACCACCACGCTGCCGCTGTGGTGCCAGATCCTGGTGGCTGTGCTGGCGCTGGGCGGCGCCATCATCGCCTTTCTGGGCTCCATGGGCCTGTGGCGCCTGGACAGCTATTTCGAGCGCGTGCATGCGCCTTCCATCATCGCCACCATGGGCTGCTGGCTGATCATGCATGCCACCTGGATCTACTTTTCCGTCAGCGGACAGAGCCTGGCCGTGCATGCGCTGCTGATTGCGGTGTTCATCTCGGTGACCGTTCCCATCACGACCATCTTCCTGATGCGTGCAGCCCTGTTCCGCGCACGCCGTGCGGGCCAGGACGTGCCGCCGCCGCTGAGCAGCGTCGTGCGCAACGAGCCGGCCGAACACCCGGACGTCTGAAGCGCAATCGGGCCTGAAAATACCCGCCGATGCGGCAGGCAGCGGCAGGCAAAAGCCCTACTGCCAACTGTCCAGCATACGAATTCGCCCACGGCTGCGTCAATGCGCCAAAGCACCCGGTGCGCGAGCCCCGCGGCTATGAGTTTGTGAGCGTATAGTGCAGTCATCATCTGCGCTGGCAACGTATTTGATGGAACGGCCACAGGCGTGGCCGCCCTGGTTTTTCCTGTGTACGAGGGTTCATGCAAATCTCTTCCCCCCTGACCGATACCGATCTGGCCAACGGCTGGTCGGCCCTTCACAACCAGGCACACAACGGCATGGCATTGCAGCAGAACTCCAATCGCCTGGCCTTCGCGGACCCGGAATTCATGTTCCGCCGCGAAACCCGCGGCATCCGCATGCAGCTGGAGCTGCTCAAGCCGGACCTGGCCCAGATCGAGCGCGGCATCGAGCACACCGTCGTGGTCTATGGCAGCGCCCGCTTCGTGGACCTGGAGCAGGCCGAGCAGCAATTGGCCGACGCACAGGCCAGCGGCGATCCCCAGCGCGTTGCCTTGGCCGAGCGCGCCGTGCGCAATGCGCACCGCTATGAACAGGCCCGCGCCTTCACGCGCATCGTGGCCGCCGACAGCCTGAACCAGCCGCCCGAGGAGCGCCTCTACATCTGCACCGGCGGCGGCCCCGGCATCATGGAGGCGGCCAACCGAGGCGCCCATGACGTGGGCGCGCCCAGCATCGGCCTGAACATCGAGCTGCCGCACGAGCAAAACGGCAACCGCTTCATCTCGCCGGACCTGAGCTTCAAGTTCCACTACTTCGCCCTGCGCAAGATGCATTTCATGATGCGCGCCAAGGCCCTGGTGGCCTTCCCCGGCGGCTTCGGCACGCTGGACGAGCTGTTCGAGGTGCTGACCCTGATGCAGACCGGCAAGACGCATTCGGTGCCCGTGATCCTGTTCGGCACCGAGTTCTGGAAGCGCCTGCTCAACATCGACCTGATGATCGAGGAAGGCACGATCTCGCCCAAGGACCTGCAGCTGTTCCGCTATACCGATGATCCGGTCGAGGCCTGGGCGCTGATCAAGCAGTTCCACGCTGGCGGCTGGTAAGCCGCAGCGGCCGGCAGGCCGCCACCGCATCGCAAGGCGATCTGCGCACCAAGGCGCAGGTCGCTTTTTTTCATTCCGGCTTGCGCGGCGTCAGCCCCATGAACCAGGCCGTGCGGATGCCCGAGGCCACGGCCGCGCCCACCACCCAGAACAGCGCAGACACGCCGATCAATGCCCCCGCCGAGCCGAACAGCACGGGCATGGCTACGCTGGAGGCATTGATGGCCATGAGCCGCAGGCCCAGTGCCTCGCCATGGCGGTGCTCGGGCGTGATCTGGTGCAGCATGCTCATGACCATGGGCTGCACAGATCCCAGCGAAAAACCCAGCATCACCGAACACATGCCCATGGTCAGCGCCGAGTCCATGAAGGGGTACAGCGCAAAGACGAAGGCGGTGATGGCCATGGCACCGGAGATCACGGCGCCTTCGCGCAGGCGCTCGGCCACCAGCGGCATGGCCAGGCGGATGGCGGCGGCCGCCACGGCAAAAATGCCCAGCAGCGTGCCGATGACCGAGGCACTCAGGCCCTTCTCATGGCCCAGCAGCGGCAGCACGAAGGTGTGCACGTCCCAGCATGCGGACTGCAGCCAGTTGACCAGCAGCAGGTTGCGGAAATTGCGGTCGCGCAACAGGTCCCAGGCATGCTGCTTGGGACCGCCGATGGGCGCGCGCACGGGCGGCAGCTCCTGCGTGTGGCGCACCCAGCTCCAGGCCAGCACGGGCACCAGGGCCAGCAGGCCGAAGGCGACGCGGTAGCCCATGGTGCTGCCCTCGCCGCCAAAATTCGCGTGATCGATCAGCAGCCCGGTGCTGAAGGGCCCGATGAAGTTGGAGATGGCCGGGCCTATGGCCAACCAGCTGAACACCTTCTTGAGCGCCACCGCATCGTGGGTGACACGGCCCGCATGGCGCTGCACGGCAATCACCACGGCGCCGCTGGCTCCGCCCGTCAACAACGCCGCAAGGCATAGCACCGGATACAGCGGCAATGCCAGCGCCAGCGCGCAGCCGCCGCTGGCCGCCAGCATGGACAGGAAAAACGGCTTGCGAAAACCATGCTTGTCAGCGAAGCGCCCGGCCGGCAGCGCCAGGAACACCTGGGTCAGCGCGAACAGCGCCAGCAAGATGCCCACGGCCGCCGCGCTATAGCCCTGCTGCAGCGCCAGCAAGGGCGCTGCCAGCCGCATGCCGGCCATGGTGGCATGCACGCTGACCTGCGCCATGATGACCTTGAACAGGGCCAGGTTCATCTCAATCCTGCTCCGATCCCGGCTCCATTCCGGCCGCTGCGTCCTTGTCATCCGGCAGGCCGGGCCGCGCTGCACTAGAGGTCGGCGCGGGCAGCTCCTGCACGTCGCGCAGCTGGCGCTGGATGGCGCGCGTGCGCACGCCCACCTGCTCGAAGCGCTTGGCCGCCGCGTCTATGGACTTGCGCGTGGCATCCACCACTTCGCCGAACTTGGCGAACTCGGTCTTGACCTGGCCGAGCACCGCCCAGACCTCGGACGAGCGCTTTTCGATGGCCAGCGTCTTGAAGCCCATCTGCAGGCTGCTGAGCATGGCGGCCAGGTTGGCCGGGCCGGTGACCATCACGCGGCAGCCGTTTTGCACGGCCTCGACCAGGCCGGGGCGGCGCATGACCTCGGCAAACAGGCCTTCGGTGGGCAGGTAGAGCACGGCAAAGTCCGTGGTGTGCGGCGGGCTCACGTACTTGCCGTGGATCTTGCGCGCCTCGAACTTGATCGATGCCTCGAAGGCATTGCCTGCCGCGGCAATGGCCGCCTTGTCCGCCGCATCCTGGGCGTCGAGCAGGCGCTGGTACTGCTCCACCGGGTACTTGGCGTCGATGGGCAGCCAGACCGGCGTCTCGTCGCTGCGTCCGGGCAGGCGGATGGCGAACTCCACCATGTCGTCGCTGCCGGGCACGGTCTTGACGTTGCGCGCGTACTGCTCGGGCGTGAGCACGTTCTCGATGATGGCGCCCAGCTGCAGCTCGCCCCAGGTGCCGCGCGTCTTCACATTGGTCATCACGCGCTTGAGATCGCCCACGCTGCCGGCCAGCGTCTGCATCTCGCCCAGGCCCTTGTGCACCTGCTCCAGCCGGTCGCTGACCAGCTTGAACGATTCGCCCAGGCGCTGCTCCAGTGTGGCATGCAGCTTCTCGTCCACCGTGCGCCGCATCTCTTCCAGGCGCGCCGCATTGTCTGACTGGATGGTGGCCAGCCGCTCGTTGAGCGTGCCGCGCAGCTGCTCGGCATGGACCTGGCTGGATTGCGCCAGCCCGCCCAGCTGCTGCTGGATGTCGTTCTTGAGGGAGTCCAGCGTGCTGCGCGTGGTCTGCGCCAGCGCCTCGAAGCGCTCCTGCACATGGGCGTTGAAGCGCTGCGTGCTTTCGCCCTGGGCCTCGCGGGCCTGGGCGCTGTCGGCGGCCAGCCGCACGGTGAGCCGGCCCAGTTCCATTCGAAAGGCTGCCAGCGCCTCGCCCTGCTCGCGCCGCGCCGCCTGGGCATCGAGCTGGGCCTGGGCCAGATGGGCCTGCAGCTGCTGCGAGACGCGGTCCAGCCCGCCATCGCTCTTGGCCACGGCCATCTGCGTGGCCTGGGCACCGCGCTCGAGCTGCTGCAGCCGCACGTCCAGCATCTGCAGCGCCTGCAGCACCTGCTGGGGCGCCACCCCGTCCTCGCGCTGCGCCGAGCGCCTCCACAGCAGCCAGATCACGGCCGCCTGCCCCAACAGCAGCACGGCCCAGGCCGCCCACCACACTCCGGATATCTGGGTCAAGATTTTGCTTGCGCTCCATGCAGCGGGAAGCGGCCAGGGCCAGCCTTCCCGCGATTGTCACAACACGGTGTTCAGGCCTTGGCGCGCGCGCCGGCGGCCGCCGCTTCGGGCTGGTTCACGGGCGTGCGCGGGCCCTTGCCGGACAGGAAGTCGATCAGGTTGTCGGCCGCCAGCTCGGCCATGGCGCTGCGCGTGCCCATGGTGGCGCTGGCGATGTGCGGGGTCAGCACCACGTTGGGCACGGTCAGCAGGTCGGGATGGACCGAGGGCTCGCCCTCGAACACGTCCAGGCCTGCTGCAGCAATGGTCCTGTCGCGCAGTGCCCTGGCCAGCGCCGCGTCATCGACGATGCCGCCGCGCGCGATGTTGATCAGCGTGGCCGTGGGCTTCATCCGGGCGATCTCGGCCGCGCCTATGGTGTGGTGGTTTTCCTTGGTGTAGGGCAGCACCAGCACCACATGGTCGGCCATGGCCAGCAGTTCATCCTTGCCCACGTAGCCGGCCTTGCATTCGGCTTCCAGCTCGGGCGACAGGCGCGAGCGGTTGTGATAGACCACCTTCATGCCGAAGCCATGCGCCCCGCGTTTGGCGATGCCCTGGCCGATGCGGCCCATGCCGATGATGCCCAGCGTGCTGCCGTGCACTTCCGCGCCGGCAAACAGGTCGTAGCGCCAGGAGTTCCACTTTCCGGCGCGCAGGTAGTGCTCGCTCTCTGTCACGCGGCGGGCCGTGGCCATCAGCAGGGCAAAGCCGAAATCGGCCGTGGTCTCGGTCAGCACGTCGGGGGCATTCGTGCCCTGCACACCTGCAGCCGTCATCGCAGGCACGTCGAAGTTGTTGTAGCCCACGGCCATGTTGGCCACCACCTTCAGGCGCGGGCAGGCGGCCAGCAGCGCCGCATCGATGGTCTGCGAGCCCGTGGTCAGCACTCCATCCTTGTCCTGCAGATGCCTGGCCAGTTCCTGCGGGCTCCAGACCACGTCATCCTGGTTGGACTCGACCTCGAAGTGCTGCTCCAGCTTGCGCACCACTTCGGGCGGGATGGCGCGGGCGATCAGGATGCGGGGTTTGCTTGCCATGTCTGTCTCTTTCCTTGTCTTGGCGTTAGGCGGTTCTTCAGCGGAACCAGATGAAGCTCATCAATACGAACAGCGGCACCAGAATGCACAGCGACCAGGCCATGTAGCCGAAGAAGCTGGGCATCTTCACGCCGCGCTCCTCGGCAATGGCCTTGACCATCAGGTTGGGCGCATTGCCGATATAGGTGTTGGCGCCCATGAACACCGCGCCCGCCGAGATGGCGGCCAGCGTCGAGGCCATGGCCGTCATCATCTGAGCGGCGTCTCCGCCCGCCGTATTGAAGAACACCAGGTAGGTCGGCGCGTTGTCCAGGAACGAGGACAGCAGGCCCGTGGCCCAGAAATACATCAGCGGATCGGGCGTGCCGTCGGCACGCGTCACGGCCCCCACGATGGCGCCGAAGGGTCCGGCCGTTCCCGCCTTGAGCATGGCGATCACGGGAATGATGGTCAGGAAGATGCCCGCGAACAGCTTGGCCACTTCCTGCATCGGCCCCCAGCCGAATTCATTGGCCTGGTGCACGCTGCGCGGCGTGAGCCTGAGGGACAGCACAGTCACGGCGACGAGGCCCGCATCGCGCACCAGACCCGGCAGGCCCACATGCGTGCCGGCCAGCACCAGGCCGGCATCGGTACGCCACAGGCCGCTCATCAGCACCAGTGCCACCACGGCCAGCAGCAGCACGAAGTTCACGCCGCCATCAAAGCCCAGGCGGCTGGCGCGGCCCAAGGCATCGACGCTGGGCGTGGGATCGGGCAGATCCGCTTCGCCGGCCTTGCGCAGCAGCCAGGCATCGATTGCGTAGAACAGCGCCAGCAGCGCGCCCACCAGGAACAGCGTCTCGGTGAAGATGTGGCGTACCGTCCAGAAGAAATCCACCCCCTTGAGAAAGCCCAGGAACAGCGGTGGATCGCCCAGCGGCGTCAGCGAGCCGCCGGCATTGGAGACGATGAAGATGAAGAACACCACCACATGCACCTGGTGCCTGCGGTTGTCGTTGGCGCGCAGCAGCGGCCGGATCAGCAGCATCGAGGCGCCCGTGGTCCCCATGAAGCTGGCCAGCACGGCGCCGATCGCCAGAATGGCCGTGTTCAGCCCCGGCGATCCCTTGAGATTGCCGCGCACATAGATGCCGCCCGACACCGTGTACAGCGCCGTCAGCAGGATCACGAACGGCAGGTATTCGGCCAGCAGGGCATGCACCAGGTTGGCCATGGCCGCGCCCACGCCGAACACCGCCGCGAAGGGCAGCAGAAAGACCAGCGCCCAGGCGGCCGTCACCTTGCCGAAATGCCGGTGCCAGAAATGGGGCGCTGCCAGCGGCATCAGGGCGATGGACAACAGCATGCCCGCAAACGGCACGCCCCAAAGTACCGAAAGCTGGCCGCCGTCGATATCGGCGGCCAGGGCCCAGGATGGCGCGCAGGTGGCCAGCAGCGCCAGCAATCCGCGCAATGCCTTCATGGTCCCGTCTCCTCTTTGTTCTCTATTCACTGTCCCCTCCTGGCGGCAGGTGGTGCCGCAATCAAGCCTGCGCCGCAGGCGGCGCAATCTCGAACACCTGGCGCAGGTAGGCCAGGTACTTCTCGTCATCGCACATGCTCTTGCCCGGCGTGTCCGAGAGCTTGGCCACGGGCTGGCCGTTGCAGCGGGTCATCTTGATGACGATCTGCAGCGGCACATGGTCGGGCGCGTCGCCCAGGTCGTTGGTCAGGTTGGTGCCTATGCCGAAGGCCAGCTGGCAGCGGCCATGGAAGCGCTGGAACAGCTCGATGGTGCGCGGCACCGTCAGGCCGTCGCTGAAGATCAGCGTCTTGGTCAGCGGATCGATGCGGTTGGCACGGTAGTGGGCCAGCAGCCGCTCGCCCCATTCGAACGGGTCACCGCTGTCGTGGCGCGCACCGTCGAAGAGCTTGCAGAAGTACAGGTCGAAATCGCGCAGGAAGGCCGACATGCCGTAGACGTCCGACAGCGCAATGCCCAGGTCGCCCCGGTATTCGCGCGCCCAGGATTCGAAGCCGAAGATCTGGCTGTCGCGCAGGCGCGGGCCCAGGGACTGGCAGGCCTGCAGGTATTCATGCGCCAGCGTGCCCAGGGGCCGCACGCCCAGCTTCATGGCGTACAGCACATTGCTGGTGCCGGCGAACTGGCCTTCGGACTCCGCGGATGCGCCGGGCCGGCCCAGGCGTGCGCACAGCACGCGTAGCACCTCTTCATGCCAGGCCCGCGAAAAGCGACGGCGCGTGCCGTAGTCGGCAATCTTGAGCTGCTCCAGGCCGGGCTGCTGCAGCAGCGCGATCTTGGCATCCAGCCGGCGCCGGCCTTCCGGAAAATCGGGCACCGGCTGGGTGTTGCGGAAGTACACCTCGTTGACGATGGCCAGCACGGGAATCTCGAACAGGATGGTGTGCAGCCAGGGCCCGCGGATGGTGATGTCGATCTCGCCATTGGGCAGCGCCTGCACCGTGATGCATTTCTCGTTGAGGTGGAACAGGCCCAGGAAATCGACGAAGTCGCTCTTGATGAAGCGCAGCGAGCTCAGATAGGCCAGCTCCGCGTCCTGGAAACGCAGGCTGCACAGCGAGCGGATCTCGGAGCGGATCTCGTTCACATAGGGTGCGAGCTGCACGCCGGGGTTGCGGCACTTGAAGCGGTACTCGACCTGTGCTCCGGGAAACTGGTGCAGCACCACCTGCATCATCGTGAATTTGTACAGGTCGGTATCGAGCAGGCTGGTGATGATCATGGACAGAGCCGGGCGGTAAGCGCCCCAGCGGTCAGATGGCAGACAGCTTTCGAGTGTAGGCCATACACACGCTGCCGCGCTGCGAGCGCACGCCTTGCATGCGCCCCGGACGCCATCAGCGGCGCAGCAGCGGCTCCAGCACCTGTCGCAGCGCCTGCGGAATCTGGGCAGGCCGGCGCGTATGCCGGTCCACATAGACATGCACGAAATGCCCGGCCGCCGCCGTCAATGGCTCGCCCTGCGCGAACAGCCCCACCTCGTAGCGCACGCTGGAGCCACCGATGCGGGCCACCCGGATACCGGCCTCCACCTCCTGCGGGAAGGCCAGCGGCGCAAAGTAATTGCATTGCGTCTCTATGACCAGGCCTATCGTCTCGCCCGCATGAATGTCCAGCGCGCCCTGCTCGATCAGATGGGCATTCACCGCCGTATCGAACCAGCTGTAATAGACGACGTTGTTGACGTGCCCGTAGACGTCGTTGTCCGACCAGCGCGTGCTGATGCGTCGGAATGCCGCATAGGCCGAACGGGGCTGCGGCGCGGGGCGGCTCGGGGGCGATTCATTCATGGCGGCCATTGTGCCGCCGGCCGAATGCGCCCTGTCCCCAGCCACTGTCGCCATCACGACGCGCACTGCTGCCAATCACTCGCCAAGCGAGTAAGCATGCAAACCGAAAAATGTCGTCAAACCGACATAAAACCAATTCAAAATCAAAGACTTACAAAAAACCCACAGCTTTGCCGATTTTTTTGCTGCACCGCAGCATCAGGTACTTGATTCCTTTTTTGCAATCCCTACAATAAGACCCATGCTGCACTGCAACATGACACTCAGTCAGGTCAGCGCAGGCAATTCCCCGTAACCCGAGACCCCTGTGGTCCGTTTTTCTGGAGACTGACATGAGCTTGACCCCTGACCAAATCCTGAGCGCACAAAAGGCCAACCTGGAAACCCTGTTCGGCCTGACGAGCAAGGCCTTCGAAGGCGTTGAAAAGCTGGTGGAACTGAATGTGACCGCCTCGCGCGCCGCACTGAACGAAGCCGCCCAGCACACCCAGGCCGTCCTGAGCGTGAAGGATGCGCAGGAGCTGCTGTCGCTGCAGGCCAACCTGTTCCAGCCCCTGGCTGAAAAGACCGCTGCCTACAGCCGCCACCTGTACGACATCGCCAGCGGCACCGGTGCCGAGCTGGCCAAGGCCTTCGAAAGCCAGGCGTCCGATCTGCAGAAGAACTTCAGCGCCCTGGTGGACACCACCGCCAAGAACGCACCCGCAGGTTCCGAAACCGCCGTGGCCGTGATGAAGAGCGCCGTGTCGGCTGCCAACAATGCCTTCGAGTCGGTGCAAAAGGCCGTCAAGCAGGCTTCGGACCTGGCGGAAGCCAACTTCACGGCCGTGACCAACACCGCCAGCGAAGCCGTCCAGTCGGCCCAGACCCGCAAGCGTTGATCACGCCGTCTTACAACAGGACTGCGTGCAAGAATCAGTGATTACCCTCATAATTGCATGCATCCCGGGTCGCAAGACCTGACCAGTTGTCTCCTTGGATCCTCTCGAAACCCCCGTTTCTGGATCCTTTCAAAACCCAGTCCTTGGACTGGGTTTTTTTTCGCCTGCCATGGCCTGTTCATGGTTTGAGCCTGCGCATGGCCAAAGCCACAATGGCCGATGCGGCCAGCTGCATTGCGGCCACTCCATAAAGGCCCGCGCCGACACCACCGGTCCACTGCTTGGCCCAGCCCATCATGAACGGCGTGGCAAAGCCTGCGAGATTGCCTACCGAATTGATGAAGGCAATGCCCGCAGCAGCCGCTGTGCCGGTCAGAAACGAAGCTGGCATGGCCCAGAACACCGGGAAGGCGCCCAGAACACCAATGGCAGCAATGCTCAAGGCCACCATGGCCAGCACCGGGTTGCCCATGGTGGCGCCAGTCAGCGCAAGCCCGACAGCACCGACCAAGGTGGCACCCGCACAATGCAGACGGCGCTCGCGGGTGGCGTCGGAATGTGCCCCGTTGATCACCATGGCCGCCGTGCCAAGCATGAACGGAATCGCCGACAGCAGGCCGATGTGCAACGCACTGTGCACACCCAGCTCACGCACCAGCGAAGGCATCCAGAAGGCCAGCGTGGCATTGCCGCCCACGATGCAGAAGTACGCCGCCGTGCACAGCCACAGCGCGGGCAGACGCAGTGCCTGCATGAAGCTTGCATGCTTGCCCGCACCCTGCCGCTCGGCGTCGAGTTGCATTTCCAACGCGCTTTTCTCTGCCTCGGACAGCCAGTGAGCCTGGCAGGGCCTGTCGGGCAGCCATGCCAGGACCACCAAGCCAGCGATCACCGAGGGAATGCCTTCCAGGACGAACAGCCACTGCCAGTTTCGCAGAGGGGCCACTGCCTCCATTCCACTCATGATGAGCCCAGCGATGGGCCCGCCCACCACGCCCGCGATGCCGAAGGAAGTCATGAACCATCCGTTGATGCGGCCTCGCCTGGCAGCCGGAATCCAGTAGGTCAGGTAAAGCATGACGCCCGGGAAAAACCCCGCCTCGAACACACCGAGCAGGAAGCGCAGCGCATAAAAGGCCTCGGGCGTGGTCACAAAAGCCATGCCCATGGACGCCAGCCCCCACAGGATGGTGATGCGCGCCAGCGTCTTGCGCGCACCTATGCGCTGCAGCAACAGATTGCTGGGGACCTCGAAGAGAAAGTAGCCGATGAAGAAGATGCCTGCGCCCAGTCCGTAGACAGCCTCACTGAATCGCAGGTCCTGCAGCATCTGCAGCTTGGCAAAGCCGACATTGACACGGTCTATCCAGGCCAACAGAAACAGGAAGACAAGAAAGGGGATCAGCCGCCATGCAACCTTGCGATGCACGGCGTCCGAATCGAAAGCCGGCGCTTGGACCAGCGCCTGGGGCAAAGGCAACTGCGGGGAAAGAGCGTCCATGATGGGTGGTTCCTTGGTAGGTATGCCTGCACAAGACATCCCCCTCGAAACAGCGAGGTCAGGATGCACGATCAAATTTTTTTGATTTCTATAAATATATTTTTAATCGCGCAAATAACTTATATACCCCGGGACTTCCCGCAGATGTCCTGCCTGCGCCCTCGTGCGCTCAAGCCAGCAGGTGCTTGGGCAGGGCCGCGATGAACGACGCGAAACTGGCCGAGCCCTGGCCAGGACTCATGTGCCGGGTCATCAGGGAGGCCGCCCGCGAAGCATCCTGCGCCTGGACTGCTTCGACCATTTCTCCATGCTGAGCCCAGGACAGGGCCGTCTGGCCAAAGGCCGAAAATGCATGGCGTCTGTAGGCACCGGTGCGTGAACGCATACGCAGGATCTCCTGCCGAAGATAGGGATTGCGCGCCCCCTGGTACAGCGCCTCGTGGAAGCGCCGGTTGTGCTCCTGCCAGGCTTGTGCGTCCTCTCGACGCGCCACGGCTGACGCGCGTTCATGGATGGCGGCCAGCTCCTCGCGCTCTGCTGGTGTCATGCGCTCGCAGGCCAGCCTTGCGCCTATGCCCTCCAGCTCCGCCAGCAACTCCCACATGGCCAGCAGTTGGCCCACATCCATCTTGGCCACCACCATGCCGGCGCGCGGCAGATTGACCACCAGGCCCTGGGCCTGCAACTGCAGCAGAGCCTCGCGTACGGGTGTGCGTGACACGTCATAGGTCTGCATCAGCGCCTGTTCATCCACCGCATCCCCGGGCAGCAGGCTGCCGTCGCGTATGGATTCCTCAATGGAAAGGCGGATGCGCTCAGCAGCCTTCATGGCAAGCCTCCCCTTCGCAAAAACAGAACGGATCGCCGCCTGATTTTATTTCCTTGACTTTCATAAATATATTTATGACACTCAAAATTAGATCAATGCACAAGCGTAGCAGGAGACAAGCACCATGCACGAAGACTGCTCACATGATTGGCTGGCCTGGGCTGCGCTGGCCTGCCGACTGCGGGGCCTGGCTTTGCCACCGCAGGACCTTCAGGCCATTGCCCAAACACTGGCCCGATTGAGCGCCGTGGCGAACGAACTGGAGTGCACGGAGCCCGGCCATGGCTGAGTTCGAGACGCTTCCTTCAGTGGACGAAATGCTCCGGCGCTTCGCCCTGCTGCCTCCCTCGGCACATGACAGTCATGCGGCAGCACTGGCCACCGAATTCAGGCGCCGCAACGCGCAGTGGCACTGCGCGGAGCACATCTTTGCCGCACCGTCGCCCCAACCCGGCGGCCTGCTCTCCGGCGTGCCACTGGCACACAAGGACGTCTTCGACACGGGCCTGCACGTGCCAGGTCTGGGCCGGCCTCGCACAACGGGGCAGATCCGGCCGGCCGCCACCGTCTTGCAACGGCTGAAGGCGCAGGGCGCACTGCACCTGGGCGCGCTCACCATGGCGGAATTTGCATGCGGCGCCACGGCAGAGAGCCTCCATTCACCACGGCTGCTCAACCCTCTTGACGCCCAGGCTGCCGTCGGCGGCTCGTCCAGCGGATCGGCCGTGGCCGTGGCTGCGGGTCTTTGCGCGGCTTCGCTGGGCACCGACACGGCGGGCTCAGTGCGCATGCCGGCGGCAACCTGCGCCCTGATCGGCCTGAAGCCTACGCGCGGCCTGCTGCCCTCCGATGGCGTGGCGCCATTGGCTCCCACTCTGGATACCGTCGGGGTGATCGCGCGCAGCGCAGCCGATGCGGCCCGCATCTTCACAGCCATGCTGCCGACGCGGCCTGACACGCCGGAGCCCCCACCGCGCTGGCGCATCGGCAACGCAATGCGCACAACCCGCGAGGATGCCGGCGTGGCGGCTGCGCTGACCCTCTTCGAAAAGAGCCTGCACGCCAGCGTGCAGATCCAAAACCGCCCGGCGCCTGATCTGGGCCGGCTGAACCGGCTGGCCCAGATCGTCCTGCATGCCGAGGCAGCCATTTCACTGGAGGCCGCTGTGCGCACAGAGCTTGACACCCTGGCTCCGGCCACAAGGGCCATCGCCCTGCCGGGCTGGGCCATGCCAAATGGCTGGTATCGCCATGCCTTGCATCAGATACCGGCACAGAGCCATGCCTTCATGACCACCTGCCTGGACGGCATCGACCTTTTGCTGACGCCCTGCCTGCCAAAAGGCGTGCCCGACCGCGAGACCGTCACAACCTCCTGCCCCGGCTTCGACCCTCGCGCGCTGGCGGCAATGCACCGCCACCACGCCTATATCAACTACCTGGGGCTGCCAGCGCTGGTCATGCCCGTGGGCAAGGACGGCCGGGGCCGTCCGGTCAGTGTCCAGATCGTGGGAGCACCCGGCAGCGAAAGCCTGCTGCTGGCCTTTGCCCACGAGTTTGCCTTGCCCTTCCATCACTTTGTGCACCCTTGATACCGGGAGACAACATGCCTCAAATCAACGCATCCCCCGCCCTTGCGCATCTGCGAGTGCTTGACCTGTCACGCGTGCGGGCCGGCCCGACCTGCGTGCGCATCCTTGCCGACTTCGGCGCCGATGTGATACGGATCGAGCCACCGGCAGGCATCGATCCCAATGAGGCCATGTTTGCCGCCGACCGCCAGGGGGGAGACTTCCAGAACCTGAACCGCAACAAGCGGTCGCTGACACTCAATCTCAAGACGCCCGAGGGCTTGGAGGTATTTCGCAAGCTCGTGGTCGACGCCGACGTGGTGGTCGAGAACTGGCGGCCCGATGTCAAGGACAGGCTGGGTCTGTCCTACGAAAAGCTGAGCGCCATCAACCCCCGCGTCATCCTGGCCAGCATTTCGGGCTTCGGCCAGAACGGTCCCTATGCAGGCAGGCCCGGCTTCGACCAGATCATTCAGGGCATGGGTGGGCTCATGTCGGTCACCGGCTTTTCTGGTGGCGGACCGCTGCGTGCAGGTCTGGCCGTGGCCGATTGCGGCACCGGAATCTATGCCGCCGTCGGTATCCTGCTGGCTTTGCTGGAGCGCGAGCATTCGGGCCTGGGTCAGTGGATTCACAGCTCGCTGCTGCACACGCAGATAGCGCTGATGGACTTCCAGGCCGCGCGCTACCTCAACGAAGGCGACCTGCCGGTGCAAGTGGGCAATGACCATCCCACAAGCAGCCCCATGGGCCTGTTCAATGCGCGCGATGGCGCCTTCAACCTGGGAGCCTCGGGAGAGGGCAATTGGAAGCGTCTGTGTGACTGTCTGGGCGAGGCCGCGTGGCTGCAGGACCCGCGCTACGCGTCGGAAAAACTGCGCGTGCGCCATCGCGCTGCGCTGAACGAGGCCCTGGCCAGGCGCTTTCGGGAACGCGACGTAGCCCACTGGGTGAAGCTGCTCAATGACGCAGGTGTTCCCGCAGGTCCGGTCTATTCCATGCCTGAGGTGTTCGACGACCCCCAGGTGCGACATCTGGGTGTGGCGCAGGCCGTCCCCGGCGACGATGGCAGCAGCTACCGGCTCATCTCCCAGCCCGTCACCCTGGAGCGCACGCCTGCCGGCATTGCGCGTCCCGCGCCTGGCTGGGGCGAGCACACGCAGGAAGTGCTGGCCGAGATCGGCTATGGCACCGCCGATGTGCAGCGCATGCGCAGCGAGGGGGTGGTATGAGCGGCGGCCATATCCAGCAGGCGTTGACCGACGGCATCGCCACCTTGACGATCTGCCACCCCGAACGGCGCAATGCAATGACGCTGGCCATGTGGCAGCAGCTGGCGCAGGCGCTGTACCAATTGCGCGAGGCCGATGGCCTTCGTGTGCTGGCACTGCAGGGCACAGGCAGCCAGGCCTTTGTCTCGGGCGCTGATATCGCAGAGTTCGATCAGGTTCGCGATGGCGCCGAGGCTGTGCTGCGCTACAACCAGGCAGTCTCTGAGGCACAGCAGGCGCTGGCAGGGTTTCCCGCCCCGACCGTGGCGCTGATCCAGGGCGCCTGCATGGGCGGGGGTATTGGCCTGGCACTGGCTTGCGACCTGCGCTATGCCAGCGCAAGCGCGCGCTTGCGCATGCCGGCCGCACGGCTCGGCCTGGGTTACGGCTTGGCCGACATGCGCCGTCTCGTCGAGGTGACAGGCATGGCATCAGCCTTTGAACTGTTCTACACGGCACGCACGCTGGACGCATTCCAGGCCCTGGCCAGGGGACTGGTGCAGGAGTGCTTTGCTTTGGAAGACTTTGCAGCCCTGTCACGCGCGCGCCTCGAGACCATCGCAGCAAACGCGCCGCTGACGTTGCGCGCCGCGAAAGCAGCCATACTGGCCTCGCGCCAGCCAGGCAGCAGTGCACAGGCCGTGGCCACAGAGGCACTGATACGCCAATGCTTCGACAGCGCGGACTATGCAGAAGGCCGCCGCGCCTTTGCGGAAAAGCGCGCCCCTTCATTCACAGGCCGATGACCGCACCCATGATGAACAATCCCCGCATCCCGTTTCAGCTATCCAGCCGCAGGCCAGCGCTGCGCGGATTGGACGGCCGACATATCCTGGTCCACCTGGTCATCAATGTGGAGCACTGGCCCTTTGACCAGCCCATGCCGCGCACCATACTCACGCCGCCCCACGGCCGAGAGAATCTGCCCGACGTTCCCAACTTCAGTTGGGCCGAATACGGTCTGCGCTGCGGCCTGCCTCGCATGATGGCGGCCATTCGCAGCCGCGGCCTTGTTGCCTCGGCCAGCCTCAACGCCACCGTCATCGACGCCTATCCCCAGGCCGCTCAGGCATTGCTGGACGCAGGCTGGGAAATCATCGGACATGGCATGCACCAGCGCGCGCTGTCGCACGATGGTGGTTCAGACCAAGCCGGGGCCATTTCCAGCGCACTGGATCGCATAGAACGCTTTTGCGGAATCCGGCCCCGCGGATGGCTGTCGCCGGGCCTGCGAGAAACGCTGCAAACGCCCGACCTGCTGGCCCAGGCCGGCATAGACCATGTATTCGACTGGTGCCTGGACGATCTGCCCAACTGGATGCAGACCTCCAGCGGTCAGTTGCTGGCGCTTCCATACGCGCTGGAACTCAACGATTCGGTCATTCACGCCGTGGAAAAGCACGCCACGGGCGAGTTCGGGCGCCGCCTGGAAAGCACGCTGCAGGTTTTCGAGAACGAGGTGCGCGAGCATGGCTCACCGCGCGTGCTGACGCTGGGCCTGCACCCTCATCTGATGGGAGTCCCCCATCGCTTGCCCGATTTCGAGTCCATGCTGGATCGGCTACAGCAGCATCCGATGACCCGCTTCGTGACAGGCACCACCCTGCATGCCTGGTATGCGCAGCAGTGCCCGCCACCCACCTGCACGCATGACCGAGGTGCTGCATGAATGCAATCGACACACTGGTCGCGCACGTACAGCACCTGCGCTATGAGGACCTGCCCGCGCCTGCCGTGAACGCCGCCAAGGCATTTTTGCTCGATGCAGTCGGCGTGGGGCTGTCAGGCTCACGCCATCCGCGCATGGCCGCGCTGCACCGGGCGGCAGCGGCCCTGGGCCAGGGACAAGAGGCCACGGTGTGGGCCAGCGGCGAGCGACTGCCGCTGGCCAGTGCGGTGATGCTCAACGCCTACCAGGTCTTCAATCAGGAATTCGATGCCATCCATGACCGCGCCGTGGTCCATGCATTCGCCTGCATCGCGCCTGCGACGCTGGGCTACGCCGAGCGCGAGGGCGCAATCGACGGCCGCCAACTCATAGAGGCGGTGGCCGCTGGCCTGGACTTCGCCATCCATGTGGCGCTGGCGCAGCGCGCGCCCATGCGCTTTTTCCGGCCCGCCATGTGCGGCGGGCTGGGCGCCACGGCCGCACTGTGCAAGCTGGCGAGTCTGGACGAGACCACCACGCGTGATGCGCTGGGCCTGGCCTACAGCCATCTGTCGGGCACCATCCAGGCGCATGCCGAGGGATCGCCAGCCGTAGGACTGCAGGTAGGACTGAACGCGCGTGCCGCAATCACAGCCTTCGAACTCGCACAAGCGGGTTTTCCTGGGCCGCGTGACATTCTCGAAGGGCCGTTTGGCTATTTCGCGCTGTTCGACGCCGGCCAGGCCCGCTGGCACGAAGTGGCTGCCGACGTGGGTCATGTGTTCCAGATCGAGCGCATGAGCCACAAGCCCTACCCCACAGGCCGCGCCACGCACAGCGGCATAGGCGCCGTACTGCAATTGATGCGCGAGCACGGATTGCATGCGCAGGACATCGCAAGCGTATGCGTACATGCCTCTGCACTCATCGTGCGCCTGGTAGGCCGGCCGGCGCACGCCGGCATGGACTCGGCCAGCGCAAGACTGTGCATGGGCTACGCGGTGGCCACGGCCGCGCTGCAAGGCCACGTAGGCCTGGACGACTTCGACGCCGCCATGCTGTCCGACCCGCGCAGGCTGGAGCTGGCCTCACGCGTGCAGGTGCTCGACGACGGCAACCCCGACCCCAATGCAATGACACCCCAGCGCGTGGAGTTGCGGCTTTGCAATGGGCGCGTGCTGTCACTGGACATGCCCGATCTTCCTGGCAGCCCCGCATTGCCGCTCAACGAAGCCGAGCAGGATGCGAAATTCCACGCCTGCTGCGCGCATGCACTGCCGCCGGTACCGAGTGCACGGGCCGAGAAACTGCGGCAGGCGCTGCGCCAGTTGCAGGACCAGACGGACCTGCGCGACATCATTGCGCTGATGCGTCCGGCATCCTCGCCGCACTGAGCACTGCACCCTGCAACGCACAAAGGCCCTGGGGCGAGAAAACCTTTGGAAGCCTCTTCCCTTTATTAAGAACAATTCGCGTTTGACCTATCATCGCGCTTTGCCAACAAAGAGAGGCCTGTCTTCATGTCGAAATCCCTGAAAGCCCTGTTTGCCGCTTGCGCCCTGGTGGCTGCCGGCACAGCCATTGCCGACTCCCAGGTCGTCAACCTCTACTCCGCGCGCCACTACTCCACGGACGAGGAGCTGTACAACGGCTTCACCAAGGCCACCGGCATCAAGATCAACCGCGTGGACGGCGACGACGCCGGCATCATTGCGCGCCTGAAGGCCGAGGGCCAGGCCTCGCCGGCCGACGTGATCCTGCTGGTCGATGCCGCGCGCCTGTACCGCGGCGAGGTGGATGGCCTGTTCCAGCCCATCCACTCCAAGCTGCTGGAAGACGCCATTCCCTCCAACCTGCGCGCCCAGCCCACGGCCGATGGCATCAGCTGGTTCGGCCTGTCCACACGTGCCCGCGTCATCGTCTACAACAAGGCCAAGGTCCAGCCCGCCGACGTGCAGAACTACGAATCGCTGGCCGACCCCAAGTTCAAGGGCCAGCTGTGCATCCGCTCGGGCTCGCATCCCTACAACCTGAGCTTGTTCGGCACCGTGGTCGAACACATGGGCGAGCAAAAGGCAGAGGGCTGGATCCAGGGCATGAAGGCCAACCTGGCCCGCCCGCCCAAGGGTGGCGACACCGACCAGATCAAGGCCGTGGCCTCGGGCGAATGCACCATCGGCGTGACCAACAGCTACTACTTGGCGCGCATGATGCGCTCGGGCAAGCCTGAGGACCAGGCCGTGGTCGGCAAGATCGGCGTGGTCTTCCCCAACCAGTCCAGCTGGGGCACGCACCTGAATATCGCGGGCGGCGCCGTGGCACGCCATGCCAAGAACAAGGACAACGCCGTCAAGTTCCTGGAGTACCTGGCCAGCCCCGCCGCCCAGAACTACTTTGCCAACGGCAACAACGAGTGGCCAGCAGCCAAGGGCGTGGAACTGGACAACCCTGCCCTCAAGGAAATGACCGGCGGCAAGCCCTTCAAGAGCGAGACCATCCCGATCACGGCCGTGGGCAAGAACATGACCAAGGTCCAGCAAATGCTGGACCGTGCCGGGTTCCAGTAATCCCCATCGCGCCCATCACCAGCCCGGCACTGCCGGGCTTTTTCTTGGGCGCGACATGGCTGCGGCCGGGGCTGCATGCATAATTTGAGAGTTACGTTTACGTCAACGTCAGATAACCAAGGAGACATTCCATGCAGATCAAGGACCGGGTATTCATCGTCACGGGCGGCGCCTCCGGGCTGGGCGAAGGCACGGCGCGCATGCTGGCGGCCGAGGGCGGCAAGGTGGTGATCGCCGATATGCAGGCGGACAAGGGCGAGGCCGTGGCGCGCGAGATCGGCGGCGTCTTCGTCAAATCCGACGTGAGCCAGGAGGCCGATGGCCAGGCTGTGGTGGACAAGGCCGTGAGCCTGGGCAAGCTGGCAGGCCTGGTCAACTGCGCAGGCATTGCGCCCGCCGAGAAGACCGTGGGCAAGAACGGCGCGCACAACCTGGCGCTGTTCTCCAAGACCATCACGGTCAACCTGATCGGCAGCTTCAACATGATCCGCCTGGCCGCCGCCGCCATGTCGGCCAACGAGCCCGAGAGCACGGGCGAGCGCGGCGTGCTGATCTCCACGGCCAGCGTGGCGGCCTACGACGGCCAGATCGGCCAGGCGGCCTATGCGGCGTCCAAGGGCGGCGTGGTCGGCATGACGCTGCCCATTGCGCGCGACCTGGCGCGCAACGGCATCCGCAACATGACGATTGCCCCCGGCATCTTCGGCACGCCCATGCTGTTCGGCATGCCGCAGGAAGTGCAGGACGCACTGGCCGCCGGCGTGCCCTTCCCCAGCCGCCTGGGCACGCCCCAGGACTATGCCAAGCTGGTGCGCCACATCCTGGACAACGACATGCTCAATGGCGAGGTGATCCGGCTGGACGGGGCCATTCGTCTGGCGCCGAAGTAAGCACCCCCTGAGCGGCTGCGCCGCTTCCCCCTCTCTTTCTCGCTTCGCGAGGGAGGGGGACGACACCCTCGCGGCGGGGCGGCGCGGCCGGCATAGGCCCTTGCTCGGTGTCCCTCGCTTTGGGCCGTGCCGGTTTTTGAGATACGCGCGTTGTCACACCGTGGTGTCTGCAGGCGTGTCTGCAGGCGCTCTGGCCATCATCTCCAGCCCCTTGCGCAATGCAGGGAACAGGCTGTGCTGGAAGTTGTTCCAGCGCAGCTCAAGAATCGTGTCTTGGGGATCGATGTCGGTGCCCAGCACGTCGGCGATGACTTCGCCGGAGTCGATGCCGTTGTCCACGTAGTGAAAGGATGCGCCGGTCTTGAACAGGGGCGGGACCGGGCGCTGTTCCATGGTCTTCCAGTCCACGATCTTGTAGCCTTGTGCGCCATGCAGCGCGTCCAGCGTGGCGCAGGCGCCCCGGCGTTCATAGGGTGACTCCAGGCGCGTGATGCCGGGGTGGATGTTGGCGATCCTGCGGTGGAACAGGGCACCGGGCCGCACGAGCCGGTCCAGGATGACGAGCAGGCCATCCAGCACCACCCGCTCGGCACCCAGCTGCACCAGCCTGTCCTGCAACTGCGCCTCGAACATCTGCTTGCCCGCGGCGCGCTGCGGATCGTTCAGCGGCAGGCGCCGGTAGGAAGACGGCACGGCCATGAGCAGGTCATTGACCATGCGCCCCTGGATGCGCAGGTCCGGCGGATAGAACCAGCGGCCGCCAGGCTGGTAGCTGAAGCCGTAGTCGCCGATTTTTTCGCGGTCGCGCGGCGAGGCCTCGTCGTCGTCATGGATCACGGCCTCCAGGCTGTAGATATCGCCCAGCGGGCTGGTGTCCAGCAGCTCGCCCAGGTATTCGAGCGGCGACTTCATGTAGCGCGTTGCGCCCTTGTAGGCGATGTGCTGGCCTGCCTGATCGGCGGCGGCGTTTCTCAGGGACCAGATGTAGACGAGTTTTGTCTTTGCCATGTGCGTGAGTTCAGCGTGAATCAGGTGGCCGCAAGTGCGGCGTCCGGGGTCGGCTCGGTGGCCGCGGGCCCTTGATGCTCCGGGTGCGGCTGCGGCGCAGCGATGCGGCCGGCATCCATGCGGACCACGCGGTCGGCCAAATGGAAGTAGCGGTCGTCGTGCGAGATCACCACCAGCAGGTGGCCCCTGGCGCGCAGCTCGGGCAGCAGCTCGGTGTAGAACAGGTGGCGGAAGCTCGGATCCTGGTCGGCCGCCCATTCGTCGAAGACCAGCACGGGCCGGCCCTCCAGATAGGCGTGGACCAGGGCCAGGCGCTTGCGCTGCCCGGTGGACAGGTCGATGGTGCTGAAGCTGCCGTTGCGCACGCTGACCTTGTGGGCGATCTCCAGCCGCTGCAGGTAGGGCAGCGCGGCCTCGGGCAGCGCGGCGGCTTGGCCTTCCTCGCCGCCGGCCACCAGGTCCTCGAACAGGTAGAAGTCCGAGAACACCGTGGTGAACAGCTGGCGGTAGTCATCGCGCGTCTGTGCCGTGACGGGCTGGCCGTCATGCAGGATCTCGCCCTGCTGGGGCGCGTACAGGCCCAGCAGCAGCTTGATCAGCGTGGTCTTGCCCGAGCCGTTGTCGCCCACCACAAAGACCAGTTCGCCCTTGCCCAGCTTCAGGTCGATGGGGCCGATCTCGAAGGCCTTGCCGCCTTCGGGCGCATCGAAGGCATAGCGCACGCCCCGCAGCTCCAGGCCGTGGTCCAGGCGGACCTCGCCGGGCGGGCTGTCCAGGTGCAGGTGCGGCTCGGGGCTGGCAAAGCGCGCCGACAGGTCGGCAATGCGCTGCAGCGCCACCTTGGCACGGCCCAGGTTGGGCAGCGCGCCCGCGATCTGGTCCATGGGGCCCTTGAGGAACAGCAGCACCAGCACGAAGCCGCTGAGCACCACGGGCTCGGTGGTGCGCAGCGCGGCCCAGCCCAGGATGAGGGCGATCAACAGAAAGAACAGCGCCGAGCCGAAGGCCGAGGCCAGTACATAGGTGTTGATGGCGCGGCTGTTGATGCGGCGGATGGCATCCACGGTGGAGCCGATCTGCCCGTCGAAGATGCGGCCCCGGCGCGCGCGGTGCATGCGCAGCTCCTTGGCGCCTTCGCTGATGGCGCGGTAGGCCTTGTGCAGCACTTCCTCGTGATCGCGCGCCTTCCAGAACCCCGCCACGCCGCGCGACTGGGCCAGCGCCTGCAGGCTGACGCCCAGCACCAGCGCCACCACCAGCATGGCAAACAGCGGCGGCGACAGCAGGGCCAGATAGGCCAGGCAGCCCAGCGCAATGGCCAGGGCGATCACGTTGGAGGCCAGCACGAAGGCCACGTCGCTGATCATGTCCACGTCCTGCGTGAGCACGGGCATGAGGCGGTGCGTGCGGTAGCGCTCCAGCGCGTCGATGGGCGCGGCCAGGATCTTGCTGGCCAGTTCCTTGCGCAGCCGGGCCACCAGGCGCTGCCCCACGAAATTGCCCGACATGTCGGACGCGGCCCGGCACACCAGCACGGTGGCGCACAGGGCGATGAAGGTCAGCAGCAGCCCGCCGGCCAATCCGCCTGGGCGGTTGAGCACCTGGTTGATGGTCGCCAGCAGCGCCACCGTGGCCCCACCCGCGCAAATGCCCGTGACCACGGACAGGGCCATCCACGGCAGGAAGGGCCTGAGCAGGCGCAGTACCTCGGAGGGCGGTCGGCTGGCGTTTTCCATAAGGGATTCCTCTGGCGCCCGTGGGCGCATGGCCTTGCAATGCCGGCGCGGCCCGGCGTTTCCTGGAGCGCGGCGCACGGCGAGCGCTCCCTACTCCCTGCAAGACGTGCGTGCGCCAAAAATGTTCACCGCCCAGGCGATGAACAAATTCCGCCGCCCAGCGTCATCACGGGGAAGGGGCAGCGCGGGCGCCATGCCCTGCACCGGCCCGCCCTGCCTTGTCTGCCGCACACCCGAAGGACGCCATGGCTCTCCACCCCGACCTGCAAGCATTTCTCGAACTCGCCAACGCCCAGGCATCCAGCCGCCCGCGCATGAGCCAGATGACGGCAGCGCAGGCGCGCGCCGCCTACGACAACGCCACGCTGGCGCTGGACCTGCCGGGCGACGATCTGCCCACCGAGGACCTGGATCTGCCCACGCGTGACGGCGCGCGTATCCGTGCCCGGCTCTACCGCGCAGCCCCTGGACACACAGCCGCGCCCTGCCTGCTGTTCTTTCACGGCGGCGGCTACGTGCTGGGCGGGCTCGAATCGCATGACAGCCTGTGCCGCAGCCTGGCGCTGGGCACGCCCTGCAATGTGCTGGCCATCGACTACCGGCTGGCGCCAGAGCACCGCTTTCCCACAGCCTTCCTCGACGCAGAGGACGCCCTGGCCTGGCTGCTGGCGCACGGCGGCCGCCATGGCCTGGACGCGCAGCGCCTGGCCATTGGGGGCGACAGCGTCGGGGGCACGCTGGCCACGGCCCTGTGCATCGCCGCGCGCGACGCGGGCATGCCCCAGCCCTTGCTGCAGTTGCTGCTCTACCCCTGCACGGCAGCGCAGCAGGACAGTGACTCGCATGCGCGCCTGGCCACCGGCCATCTGCTGGAAGGTGACACCCTGGCCTGGATGTTCGGCCAATACCTGCGCAGCGATGCGGACCGGCAGGACTGGCGCTTTGCCCCCCTGCAGGCATCCGACCTGGGCCGGCTGGCCCCCACGCTGATGGTGCTGGCCGAGTACGACCCGCTGATCGACGAAGGAAAGCGCTATGCCGAGCGGCTGCAGGCCGCCGGCGTGGCCGTGGACCTGCAGATCTACGCCGGCATGGTCCATGACTTTGCGCGGCTGGGCGCCGTCACCGAAGAGACCGAGGTGCTGCGCGGCCGGATCTGCAAGGCACTGGCCCATGCCTTCCAGGCGGCCCGCAGCCCGGCCCTGGCATGAACGGGCCCTGGCATGAACATTTGCCGCGCCTGCGCGTCATCCCGGTCATGAGGCTGCCCTGCGTCCCCTGCATCCCCTGCGTCCCTTGTGCCCTTGCCCCCATCCGTGTCCCGCACGCGGGGCACTCCACCTGAAAGAGTCCACGTGCGTCGAGCCGAAGCCACCGCTACACCGTCACCGGACGCCTCCGGCGCCAGCTACTTCGCCCATGCAGGCGCCGAGACGATCAGCGTCTTCGTCGATGGACAGCGGCTGCGCCTGGAGCGTTCGGGGTCCGTGGATGCCGGCAGGCCCGGCAAGCACAGTCTCTGGAACCTGTCACCCGCGGCCGCGCCAGGCCTGCTGCGGCTGCAATGGCTGGGCCCCTGCTCGGGCATGCCCGAAGCGGATGAACTGCTGGCCGCGCTGCAGGCCGGTTTCGGCCTTCACCCGGATGCCCGGGAAATCGAGCTGTCCCTGCCCCGCCTGCCCCCGGGCCTGCGCGACAGCATCGCCACGGTGCAGCCGGGCCAGGCCCCGCGCGTGGCAAGAGACGTACTCTGGCAGCAGCCGCTGTGGCTGTCTGGGCCGCGTCCGCCCTATGCCCTGCACTACACGCTCACCGAAGGCCGGCGCCACCCCGTGCGCCTGCACAAGCCGCGCGGCGAGGTCTACCGCCGCTTCATCCCCTGGCTGGGCCGCACGCTGAGCTTTCGCACCGTGGAGCCCGAGGCCGACCTGCCCCTCATCCACCGCTGGATGAACGACCCGGTCGTCGCGCATTTCTGGGAGGAAAGCGGCGACCTCGCCCACCACCGCGCCTACCTGCAGCGCATGGCCGGCGACCCGCATGCGCTCGGCCTCATCGGCTGCTTCGACGGCGAGCCCTTCGGCTACTTCGAGGCCTACTGGGCCAAGGAAGACCGCATCGCCCCCTTCTATGACGCGGGCGACCATGACCGGGGCTGGCATGCGCTGGTGGGGGAGGCACGGTTTCGCGGCAGGCCCTACCTGACGGCCTGGCTGCCCTCGCTGTCGCACTACCTCTTTCTGGACGACTGCCGCACGCAGCGCATCGTCGTGGAGCCGCGCGCCGACAACCGCAAGATGCGCAAAAGCCTGCCGCGCTGCGGCTATGCGCTGGTCAAGGAATTCGACTTCCCGCACAAGCGCGCCGTGCTGGGAGTGCTGCTCAGGGAACGCTTTTTCGCAGACGCCTTGTGGATACCGCAGACCGACGCAGCCGCGCCGGACGCACTGGACGCATCGACCCAATGAAAGGACCTTCCATGCAAACCCACCCGCTGATCGGCATCGGCTTCGGCCCCTCCAACATTGCCCTGGCCATCGCCCTCAAGGAGCGCGAAACCACCGCGCGGGCCATGCACCCCGTCTTCATCGAAAAGCAGCCGCGCTTCGCCTGGCACAAGGACATGCTGCTGGAGCAGGCCCACATGCAGGTGTCCTTCCTCAAGGACCTGGCCACGCTGCGCAATCCCACCAGCCGCTTCACCTTCATCAACTACCTGCACGAGAAGGGCCGGCTGCAGGACTTCATCAACCTCAAGACCTTCTTTCCCAGCCGCCACGAGTTCAACGACTACCTGGCCTGGGCCGCCTCCAAGTTCGAGGACCGCTGCGTCTACGGCCAGGAAGTCATCGAGGTGTTGCCTGAAAAACGCGACGGCAAGGTGGAGCTGCTGCGCGTGCGCTCGCGCGATGCGGCCGGCAACATGCATGAGCGCCTGGGCCAGAACCTGGTCATGAGCATCGGCGGCACGCCCAGCATTCCCGAGCAGTTCAAGCCCCTGCGCGGCGATGCGCGCGTCTTCCACTCCAGCGCCTACCTGCGCAGCATTGCAGAGCATGCCAGGCCGCTGCGCATCGCCGTCGTGGGCGCGGGCCAGAGCGCCGCCGAAATCTTCATGGACCTGCACGGCCGCTACGCCAAGGCCGAGATCGACCTGGTCATGCGCGCCCGCTCCATCCGCCCCTCGGACGACAGCCCCTTCGTCAACGAAATCTTCAACGCCGACTTCGTGGACCATGTCTACAGCCGCCCGCACGACGAGCGCGGCGCTCTGCTGCGCGAGTTCTGGCACACCAACTACGCCTGTCCCGACCTGGAGCTGATCGAGAGCATCTTCAAGGTGTTCTATGAACAGAAGGTCGTCGGCGACACGCGCCACCGCTTCCTGCGCCGCCACGAGGTGCAGGATGCGCGCGCTGCCAGCGACGGCATCCACCTGGGCCTGCGCGACCTCAACAGCGGCATCGACCATGCATCGCGCTACGACGTGGTGGTGCTGGCCACCGGCTATGCGCGCGAGCACCACAAGACCCTGCTGGACCCGCTGGCCCCCTACCTGGGCGACTTCTCCGTGAGCCGCGACTACCAGGTGCACACCACGCCGGACTTTCGCCCCGCCATCTTCCTGCAGGGCGCCTGCGAGGGCTCCCACGGCCTCAGCGACACCCTGCTGTCGGTCACCTCGGTGCGCACCGGCGAAATCGGCGACGCCCTGCTGGCAGCGCAAGCCCAAAAACCCGATGTTGCGCGCACAGAACAGCTGGCGCTGCAGGACTGAAAGATCGCACCGGGCATGATGGCGCACGAATCTCCCATGCCATAATTTGAATGCAAACCATTTGCATTTGAATTCGAATCACCTGCGCCGCTGAATCCCATACCCGCTGCTGCACCGCCCCGGCCCTGGCCGGGGTTGCGGCATCCGGTAGGCCCATCTCTGTACGGACCCAGGGGTTCCAACCCATCGCCCTTGCGGAAAGGCAGGTATCCGGATGCGTGACCTGATCCAGGAACTCGTGGCTCACTATGGCGATCTGCGCCGCCAGCTCACGCGCGATCTCCGGGATCCGCACTATGCGGCCGACATCGCGCAATCGAGCTTCGAGCGGGTCTATGTGCACGCCCTGGGCCTGCGCAGTGGCAAGAAGGCCGAGGCGCTGCCCGATGCCGACATCGAATCCCCGCGCGCCCTGCTGTTTCGCGTGGCACGCAACCTGTGCATAGACGATGCGCGCAAGCGCAAGACCTCCCAGGACTGGACGCGCCAGCAAATGGCGGTGCAGCACAGCGCACCCTCCAGCGAAACCCTGGCCGCCCAGCGCCAGATCCTGGACCGCGTCGTCCAGGCGCTGGAAGGCCTGCCGCCGCGCCGGCGCGAAGTCTTCATCCTCTTTCGCGCCCATGGCTACACGCGCGCGGAAATCGCCGATCAGCTCAACATCACCGAAATGGCCGTCGCCAAGCACATGGTGCGCGCCACGCTGGACTGCTCGCGCGTGCTGGCCCAGCTGCGCTCCGAGCTGATCGAGGACCATGCGCTGGGCAGCGCCATGGATTTCGACAACAGTACACTGACCGACGACGCATCCTGACCCCCCTTTCCATGGCAAGTGCACCTAGCGAGCGCATGGTCGAGCATGCGCTGACGCTGATCGTTCAAAGCGAAATCGCTCCCGACCCGGTGGCCCACCAGGCACGCCTGACCCTGGGCGAATGGCGCGGGAAATCAGCCCGGCACGATGCCGCCGCACGCGAGGCGCACCTGCGCTGGAACCTGCTGGGCGGCATGTCCGGCGGCCTGCGCGAGCAGTTCCAGGAAACCGCCCTGCTGGCCGACCGGGCCTCGCGCTCCACCCAGGCCGTCCGGCGCCGCAAGCTGCTGCTGTCCTTCGCCGGGCTGCTGGGCACAGGCGCGCTGGCGGGCCGGGGCGCCTACTGGTACTGGCAGCAGCCCATACACACCTCGGCCTACGCCACGCGCAACTCGCAGATCCTCAAGATCACTCTGGCCGACGGCAAGCTGCCGCTGCAGGCCAGCCTGGTGGAACTGGCGCCCCAGAGCGCCATTGCCGTGACGCTCTACCGCCAGCGCCGCAGCGTGTCCATGGCCCGGGGCGAAGTGCGATTCGACGTGGCCCCCGATCCCGACCGGCCCTTCGAGGTCATCACGCGCGAGGCGCGCATCGAGGTCGTGGGCACGGTCTTCACCGTGCGCGACCGCGGCGGCCCCGTCACCGTGGGCGTGGAGCATGGCCATGTCAGGGTCCGGGTGCTGGGCAGGCATGCCCAGGATGCGACGGGCCCGGCGGCGGCAACGCTGGACCTGCTGCCCGGCCAGATCGTGGACATCCGCAACGGCCAGGCCGAGGCCGTGCGCCAGGCCGATGCCGCCACGCTGTCCGCCTGGCGCGAGGGCTGGCTGGTCTTCGAGAACACCCCGCTGGCCGAGGCCCTGGCCACCGTCAACGCCTACCGCACCCAGCCCATCGAAGCCGCCGATGCGCGCGTGGCCGCGCTGCGCCTGACCGGGCGCTTTCGCGCCAATGACTCGGCCGGCCTGCTGGCCGTGCTGCCGTCCATCCTTCCGCTGAGGGTGCGCCCTCAGGCCGGTGGCGGCGTGCAGCTGCAGGCGCTCTGAACGGCGCCTTCGGTTCCCCGACAAAGAAAAGGCCACGGCCGGATCGCTCCAGCCGTGGCCCATGGCCCATGCCCGCTTACCAGCGATAGGTGGCCGTGCCGATCACCTTGCGGGGCTCGCCGTAGAAGCAGCCGTAGGAGCAGCTGGCGATATAGGTCTTGTCGGTCAGGTTGGTGAGGTTCAGGGCGAAGCGCCAGGGTCCGGTGGTGTAGCTGACCATGGCATCCACCAGGGTGAACGCCGGCAGCGAGACGGGAACGCCATAGGCCAGGCCGCGTGTCTGGCCCAGGTACCTGGCGCCCATGCCCACCTTGAGGCCGGCAAGCCCGAAGTCTCCAAAGCTGTAGTCGCCCCACAGCGATATCTGGTTGTAGGGCACGCCGATGGAGCGCTTGCCCAGCTCGTCCGGCTGCAGGGGGCTTGCCTGCGTGGTGCGCGCATCCGTGTAGGCATAGGCGGCAATGATGTTCACATTGCGGCCGATGGAGCTTCGTGCCTCCAGCTCGAAGCCGCGGGAGCGGACTTCCCCGGCCTGGATGTTGAACGCCCTGCTGGCGTCCTGGGGGTCGGGCACGAGCAGGTTCTGGCGGGTGAGCTGGAAGACCGCCGCCGAAACCATGGCCCTGGAGCCGCTGGGCTGGTAGCGGACACCGGCCTCGTACTGCTGCCCCGTCGTCGGCTTGAACCGTGATCCAAGGCGGTCCTGGCCCTGGGTGGGCTCGAAGGATTCGCTGTAGCTGAAGAAAGGGGCAAGGCCATTGGCGGCGAGATAGACCACGCCCAGCCGGCCCGTGAAGGCCGAGCTTTTCTCATTGGCCGCGCTCACGTCCCCGGTGAAGAAGTTGGTCTCGTTGAAGCGGACCTTGTCATAGCGGCCGCCCAGCAGAACCACCCACTTGTCATCGATCTTGATCTGGTCCTGCGCATAGATGCCGAGGCGCTTGTAGTCGTTCTTCCAGGACGAGCGGTAGTAGGGGGAGACAGGGCCCACCGGCTTGCCGTAGACCGGGTTGAAGACATCGAGGTCGGCGGCCTGCTGTTCATAGCGCTCGGTCTCGTGCTTTGGCAGGGCGTAGTCGAAGCCCACCAGCATGGTGTGCTTGACGCGGCCCTGGTCCAGCTGGTACTGCAGCGAGGTATCGGTCACGAAGGCCGACGAGCGGTCCCAGCGCGGCTGGAAGTAGCGCTCCACCACCGAGCGCTGGTCGGCGGACAGGCCCCAGCCGTCCGTGCTGAAGTAGCTGCTCTTTGCGTTGTAGTAGCGCATGCTGTTCCTGAGCTTGAGCTTCTCGGAAAAGGCATGTTCGAAGAGATAGCCGATGGAGTAGCGGTCCAGATCGAATTTGTCCCGTCCCGCCTCTCCGATGAAGCGGTTGCGGGGGATCTGTCCATTGATGTTGGGCAGCAGGGTGCCGTAGGCGGGCAGTCCGTAGACGTAGGCGGTGCGGTCCTTCTGGACCTCGGCCAACAGTGTCAGCGAGGTATTCGCATCGGGCTGCCACTTGAGCGACGGGGCGATATAGGTTCTGTCATCGGGCACATGGTCGATGAAGCTGTCGCTGTCGCGCTTGAGCGCCACCAGCCGGTAGGACCATTTGCCCTCGTCGTCCAGGGCGCCCGCAAAATCACCCGAGACCTGCCTGCGCCCGAAGCTTCCGGCATCGATGTTCAATTCCCGGATTTTTTCCGTGGTGGGCCGCTTGCTCACGGTGTTGACCACGCCGCCCGGGGAGACCGAGCCAAAGATCACCGAAGAGGCGCCCTTGAGCAGCTCGATGCGCTCCAGGCCGTAGGGCTCCTGCCGTCCGTCGTAGATGTTGGCGGTGAACAGGCTGCCGTCCCGGTACATGCCCGTGGTGCGGAACCCGCGCAGGTACAGGCTGTCCGAGGTACGGTCCAGGCCCTCGGCGCGGGTGACGCCGGCCGCGTAGCCCAGCGCATCCTGCAGGCTTTGCGACTTCAGCGTCTCGATCTCCTGGGCACCGATGACCGTGATGGACTGCGGTGTCTCCAGGATGGGCGTATCGGTCTTCGTGCCCGTTGAGCTGCGCCGGGCGACATAGCCCTGCACGGGGCCGGCTGCGGTTTCGCTGTCCGTGACGTTGATGGTCGGCAAGGTCGCGCCGGAGACCGCGGGACGGCGGATGGCGAAGCCTCCGTTGTTCGTCCTGATGGCTTCCAGGGACGTGCCGGCCAGCAGCTCCCGCAAGGCCTGCTCCGATGTCAGGCGGCCGTTGACGGCGCGGGAACTGAGCCCGGCCACCAGGTCGCCTGCGGCAAACATCTGGGTTCCCGTCTGGCGGGACAGCTCGTTGATGGCCGAAGCCAGGGCCTGGGCCGGCACATGGATATCGAACACTTGGGCAGCCTCCTGCCCTGTGGCCTGGGCCACCGCCTCGGTGCTCCAGAACGAGACGGAACCAAAGGCCGTGGCAAGGGCCAGGCTCAGCAGATGTTGACGGGGCAAGGAAGGCATGGTCGAAGAATTTCCAAAGGCATTGAATGAGACTGGTTACCAACCGGGCACGGACCTCCGCCCGGGTTGTTGTGCATTCCAAAGACGTTCTGCGCGCAAAAATGGAGACAAGGTGTAACCCGGTTTTCACGAAAAAGACCCGGGACGGGGCGGGCCGGGGGAGGCACCCCGGCCGCCGTTGCCCCTCAGTCCAGCGCGTACTCCAGCGCCAAGGCGTCGAGGATTTCGGCCGTCAGCCCCTCGTTCCTCATGATGGCGTAGTGGTCGGCGCGGATCACCGTGCCCTCGGCCCTGTCGACCCCCTCGGCCCCCTCCTGGCGCAGCTGCTGCGCGAGCCGCAGCCGGTGCCCGGCCGCGGTTTCATCGCTCCACCAAAGGCTTGCCGCCGCTTGCACGGGCGCCAGGGCCTGCGCCTGCAGCGCCAGGTGCTTCAGGTGCAGGGTCGTCAGAAAGGCCTGGGCCAGGTCGGCGCCGTCCATGCAGGCATGGCCGCTGGGCCCCCCCGGTCCCTGCCTTGCAGCTTCGCGGCCCAGCGCGGCAGCCAGCAGATCGGCGCGGGGCGGCACCGATGCATCGATGTCCGCAAGGTCCTCGATGCGCGCCAAGGGCAGCATCTGCGAGACGAAGAGCCGGAAGTCATCCCACCACGACGGGGACCCGGCCGCATCGCCAGCAGGCACGAACGGGTCCACCAGCCCCAGGAAACCCACCGTCTGTCCCTGGCCTTCGAGCCGGGCCGCGATCAGGGCCGCCAGGCTGCCGCCCAGGGACCAGCCGAGCAGGTGGTAGGGGCCGGCGGGCTGTACCTGCCTCACCATCGCGCAGTAGTCGTCGGCCATCTGCTCCAGCGAGCGGTCGCGGTAGCCGGGATCGCCCAGGCTGCGGCAGGGTATGGCGTGGACGGTGCGCCGGTCCTGCAAGGCCCGCGCCAGCGGCTGGTAGTCAAACACCGTGCCGAACCCGGCATGCACGCAAAACAGCGGTGGTGCAGCCTCGCACACGGCGTTGAGCGCCACGACTCCTCCAGCTCCCCCAGCTCCACCGGCGCCGGCTGAGCGAAGCTCCAGCAGGCCGGCAATGGTGGGCCGCTGCAGCAGGTCGCGCAGCTTGAAGTCCAGCTGCGGATCGCCCAGCTTGCGCACCTTGGCGTGCATCCTGAGGCTGAGCAGGGAGTCCCCGCCCAGCTCGAAGAAGTTGTCGGTCTCGCCCACGCGTTCCACGCCAAGCACCTCCTGCCAGATGCGGGCCAGCGCCATGGCCGACGCTGTGGACGGTCGCACGTGAACCCGCCCGGCATCTGCCTGCGGCAGCGGCAGCGCCCCACGGTCCAGCTTGCCGCTGACCAGTCTTGGCAAGGCGGGCAGGACCAGCGTATGGGCCGGCAGCATGTAGTCGGGCAGGTGCTCCGCTGTCTGCTGGCGGACGCGCTGGACCAGGGTCTGCGCGGCGGTGCCCTCCTCCCCCACCACATAGGCCACCAGCTGCTTGCCTGTACCGGCATCCTGGACCAGCACGGCGGCATCGACCACGCCGGGCACGGCCCGGACGGCCTTCTCGACCTCGCCCAGCTCGATGCGAAAGCCCCGGATCTTGACCTGGTGGTCGGCCCGGCCTATGTACTCGATGTTGCCGTCCGGCATCTCGCGCACCAGGTCCCCCGTGCGGTAGAGGCGGCCGCCACCGCCATCGAAGGGGTCGGCGACGAAGCGCTCGGCCGTCAGGCCGTGGCGCGACAGATAGCCGCGCGCCAGGCCGTAGCCGCCGATGTACAGCTCGCCCACGACGCCGTGCGGCACCCGGTGCAGGTCGGCATCCAGGATGTGCACCGTGCGCTCGCCCACCGGCCGGCCGATGGGGGCGTAGGCGCAGTCGAAGGTCTCGCTGGCCTCGGCCTTCCAGATCAGCGGCGTCACCACCGTCTCGGTGGGGCCGTAGCCGTTGATGAGCAGGCGCGGGCGCAGGCTCTGGCGCACCTTGTCGTAGGCGGCCTTGGGCATGGCCTCGCCACCGAAGACATACAACTCCACCGGCGGCGGCTCCTGCGACTGCTCTGCGGCCCAGTCCGCGATCTGCGCCAGATAGGCCGGAGGGAACGCGGCATTGGAGATGCCATGGTGGCGCAGGGCCTCGCAGGCCTGCTCCGCCGTCCACATCTGCGGCTCGCGCAGCACCAGGCCGGCGCCGATGCTCAGCGCCGTCAGCCAGCGCTCGTGCGCGCCGTCAAAGGAGAAGGACATGAAATGCAGCTCGCGCGAGTTCGCCCGCATGCCGTAGATCCCGGCCGTGGCCGCGCAGTGCATGGACAGCGGCCCGTGCTCGACAACGACGCCCTTGGGCTGCCCGGTCGAGCCCGAGGTGTAGATCACATAGGCCAGGTCGCGCTCATGCACGGCATGGGCCGGCGCCGCGTTGCAGGCCTGGGTGAAGTCCACCTCCTCGGCCACCACCAGATGGGCCACGGCGGGCGTGCCCAGCTTGTGCAGCGCCGCCCTGTGGGCGATCAGGTGGGAGGCACCGCTGTCTGCCAGCATGAACCTCTGGCGTTCGGCAGGCGACGCCGGGTCCAGGGGCAGGTAGGCCGCTCCGGCCTTGAGCACGGACAGCAGGCAGATCACCATTTCCAGCGAACGCTCCATGGCGATGCCGACGATGGCGCCGCGCCCCACGCCGGCCTGCACCAGACGGTTGGCGAAATGGTTGCTGCGCGCCTGCAGCTCGCCATGGCTGATGGTCTGCTCGCCCATGACCAGCGCCACCGCGCCCGGGTCCCGGTGCGCCTGCAGCGCCATGCCGGCATGCACGGGCAGGAATGGCGTGCGGCAGGCATCCGTGCCCGTGCCCGTGCCTGTGCCCGCCGGCCCATCGCGTCCGGGCTCGGGCAGCAAGGCGATGTCCCGCAGGCAGTGCACGCCCTCGCCCGCCATGGACGCCAGCACCTGCCCCAGTTGCCGCAGCAGGGCCTGCACGGTGTCATCGCCGAAGCTGCTCCGCTGGTAGATCATCTTGAGCGACAGCACATCGCCCAGCCGCACCTCCAGGTCCATGGGATAGGAGGTCACGTCGATGGCATGCGTCACCGCAAACCGCAGATGCGGGTCGTCGTGCGCGGACAGCACGGCATCCATGGGGTAGTTCTCGAACACCAGGATGCTGTCGAACAGGCCGCGCTGGCCCTTGCCCGCCCAGCGCTGGATGTCCGAAAGCGACGTCTGCTCATGCTCGCGCGAGGCCAGGTTCTGTGCCTGCAGCGTGCGCAGCCAGGGGCCCAGCTCCAGCGCGCCGTCGCAGGCCACGACCACCGGCAAGGTGTTGATGAACAGCCCCTGCATTCTTTCCACGCCGGCCAGCTCGGACGGGCGGCCTGCCACCGTGGCCCCGAAGGCCACCGTGGCCTGGCCCGTGTACCGCGCCAGCACCAGCGACCATGCGGCCTGCACCAGGGTGTTGGCCGTCACGCGCTCGCGCTGGGCAAACTCCACCAGCTGCTGCGTGCCACCGGCATCCAGCGCGGCGCCGGCCTCGTGGTGCCCCTGCCGGGCTGCAGGCAAGGCACCAGGCCGGACAGCAGGCCGGGCAAGGGCATCCACCAGCAAGGTGGGCTCGTGCAGCGGCTGCACCAGGCGCCTCCAGTAGGCCTCGCTGGCCCCGTGGTCCAGGCCTTGCAGCCATGCGATGTAGTCGCGGTAGCTGGTGTCCACGGGCTCCACGGCAATGCCCTTGTAGTCGCGCAGCACCTCGCCCAGCAGGCTCGATGAACTCCATCCGTCCGTGAGCAGGTGGTGGGCGGTCCAGATGCAGTGGTGGCTGCCATCGGGCACGCGGACCAGGGCCAGCCGCATCAGAGGCGGCTTCCTGAGGTCGAAGGCCGCGAACTGCCCGGCGGCCAGGGCATCCAGGGCCCCCGCCACATCCTCGCTGTGCCGGCAGTCATGCTCGGTGATGTCCAGCAGGACCTGCCTGGCCACCCATTGCAGCGGCAGGGACGCATCGGCCAGGAAGCCGCTGCGCAGCACGGCATGGCGTTCCAGCACCGCCTGCCAGGCCTTTCGGAAGCGCGCGGCATCCAGGCCATGCGCGTCGATGCGCAGCTGGGTGACATAGGACAGCCCCGAGGGATCGGACAGGCTGTGGAACAGCATGCCCGACTGCATGGGAGACAGCGGATAGAGGTCCGCCAGATTGCCCGCAGGCAGGCCCAGGCCGTCCAATTGCGCCTGCGTGACCCGGGCCAGCGGGAAGTCCGAGGGCGTCACCCCCTGCGCGCCGCTCAGGCAGTGGTCGATCAGGCCTTCCAGCTCCTGCCGGTAGCGCCCCATCCAGGCCTGCACATCGGCGGTGTCGTGGCGCGCCGTACTGAAGGCGGCCGTCATCACCAGCTCGCCGTCGTAGACGCGGCCATTGATGGTGAACTCGTGCGACAGCGGCGCCGAGGCGTCGGCCGGCATGCCGCTGCCCTCGGCAGCCGGCAGCCATTGGGCCGCGCTGTCAAAGCTTGCATCGAACTGCCCCAGGTAGTTGAAGACCAGGCTGGCCCGGGGCAAGGCCTGCATGGCCTGCCTTTGCTGCGCCGTGCCCAGGTACTTGAGCACGCCATGGCCCAGGCCGTGCAGCGGCACCTCGCGCAGGCTTTGCTTGACGCGCTTGAGCGCGTCGCCCGGGCCTGTGCCCGCATCGAGCGCCACCGGGAAGACGCTGGTGAACCAGCCCACGGTGCGCGAGACGTCCACGCCGGCCGACAGCTCCTCGCGGCCATGGCCCTCCAGGTCCACGAGGATGCGCTCCTGCCCGCTCCACGCGCACAGGGCGCGCCCCAGGGCGGCCAGCAGGATGTCGTTGATCTGCGTCCTGTAGGCCGCCGGCACGCGGCTGATCAGGGCCTCGGTACGCTCGCGGTCCAGCCGCAGCTCGACGCTGGACTGCCATGCCAGGGTGTTGGCCCCCTCGGGGCGGGCACAGGGCAGGACGGCCGGCACCTGGGCCAGCGCCTGCCAGAAGGCCAGCTCGCCGCCGCATTGCGCGGCATGGGCCTGCAGCGCCTGCGACCAGCGCTGGTAGCTGGCGGTCTTGTGGACCCTGGCGGGCTCCAGGCCCTGCAGCCGGCTGGCATAGGCCGAACGCAGGTCCTCGAGCAGGATGCGCCAGGAGACCCCATCGACAACCAGATGGTGGGCCACCAGCAGCAGGCGCCAGCTACCGTCGCCCACCTCGATGCACAGCCCGCGCAGCAGCGGCCCGTGGACGATGTCCAGGCTGCGCTGCGCCTGTTCGCACAAGGCCTCGATCGCGCCGGCATCCCGTGCCTGGCGCACCCACAGCAGTGCCTGCAGGTCGGCCTCGGACGGGCTTGCGTAGGCCTGCTCCCAGGTGCCCTGCGCCGTGGGGCGAAAGCGCAGGCGCAGGCTGTCGTGCCGGGCCAGCAGGTCGGCCAGGGCCTGGCGCAGCGGCGCAGGCTGCAGCGGCTGCATGCTGCGCAGCAGCAGGGCCTGGTTCCAGTGGGATCGCTGCGGCACGTCCGTTTCGAAGAACTCCGCCTGAATGGGCAGCAGGGGAACGCTCCCTTGGACCGGGGTCTCCTGCTCCACGGCCTCGTCCTGCACGGGCTCGGCCACACGCGCCAGCTCGGCAATGCTTTGCCGCTCGAACAGCTGCCGTGGCGACAGCTTCCAGCCGAAGCGGCGCAGGCGCGAGACGATCTGCAGGCTCAGGATGGAATCACCGCCCAGCGCGAAGAAGTTGTCGCTGCGCCCCACCCGCTCCAGGCCCAGCACCTCGGCCCAGATACGGGCCAGCAGCGCCTCCAATTCGCCCTCGGGCGCCTGGCTGGCGGCTGGCATGCCGAACGCGGGCAGGGCCTGCCGGTCCAGCTTGCCGTTGGCATTCTGCGGCAACTGGTCCAGCACCATGATGGCGCCCGGCACCATGTAGTCGGGCAGTACCGTGGCCAGGCGCTCGCGCATCTCCTGCCCGTCCAGGGTCCGCCCGCTGCGGGCAGACACATAGGCCAGCAGCCGCGTGCCCGCCGGTCCCTCGCCGGCCACGACCACGGCCTCGCGCACATCGTCCAACGCCAGCAGTTGCGCCTGCACCTCGCCCAGCTCGATGCGCAGGCCGCGGATCTTGACCTGGTGGTCCACCCGCCCCAGGTACTCCAGCTGGCCCTGCGCATTCCAGCGCACCAGGTCGCCCGTGCGATAGAGTCTTGCGCCATCGCGGCCGAAGGGGTCGGCGACAAAGCGCTCCGCGCTGAGCCCTGCCCGGTTCAGGTAGCCGCGCGACAGCAGGGGCCCGCCTATGCACAGCTCGCCGGCCACGCCCAGGGGCACGGGGCGCATCCGGTCGTCCACCACCCACATGTGCCGGCCCGCCAGGGGCCGGCCTATGGGAAGGTCCTGGGGCGCCGCGCCGGCGCCTTCCACCAGGCCGGTGCAGTCGAAGAGGGAGGCCGTGACGGTGGCCTCGGTCGGGCCATAGGCATTGAGCAGCCTCACATGGCCCAGCCCGGCATCGCGCCAGGCCTGCAGGCCGGCGCCCGGCATGGCCTCGCCGCCCACATGCACCTGCCTGAGCCGCCCATACCCGCGCAGGCCCTGGCGCGCGAAATCCTGGACCAGCAGCAGCCAGTAGGCGGTGGTCAGATCGGCCACGCTGATCTGCCTGGCCATGAGTTCCCTGTAGAAGGTGGCGCTGTCCCAGAGTTCGGGCCCGCGCAGCACCATGGCCGCGCCGGCCACCAGCGGCGCGAACAGCTGCTCGATGCAGCCATCGAAATTCAGCGTGGCGAACTGCAGCACCCGGTCCTGCGGCGACAGCGCGGCAAAGCCGACGGCCAGCTGCGCCTGCTCGGCCAGGCAGCGGTGGGAGATGCCCACGCCCTTGGGCCGTCCGGTGGAGCCCGAGGTGTAGATCACATAGGCCAGGCATTCGCCATGCACGGCGGCGCCGGGGTTGTGGTCGGGCCCCGGCATCGCGCCGATGGCATCCAGGTCCAGCGCCTTCACGCGACCGGCCACCTCCAGCCCCAGGCGGGACTGCGTGAGCAGGCAGGCCATGCCGCTGTCCTCGACCATGTGGGCCAGGCGCTCGGCCGGATAGCCGGGGTCCAGGGGCACATAGGCCGCGCCCGACTTGAGCACGGCCAGCACGGCAACCACCATCTCCACCGAGCGTTCCACCGCAATGCCCACGCGCACCTCCGCGCCCACTCCCTCGGCGATCAGGCGGTGCGCAAGGCGGTTGGCACGCCGGTTGAGCTGCGCATAGCTGATGCATTCGTCGCCAAAGACCAGGGCCGTGGCCTGGGGCCGCCCGTCCACCTGCTGCTCGAACAGCCTGTGCACCAGGGGCTGGGCGTCGCGGCGCGGCGGGTTGCATCCAGACTGCACCGATTGCGCCCATTGCGTCAGCAGCGCCCATTCGTCCCGGTCCAGCAACTCGATATCGCAGGCCGGCAGCGCGGGCGTTTCGGCCAGGGCCGCAACAATGCCTTCCACGGCGGCCAGCATGTAGGCGCACAGGCGCTGCGCGCCCACGGTCTTGCTGGCCTGCCCGACCAGGCGAAAGCCCTGGCCCAGGTCATCGATGGACATGTCCACCGGGTAGTTGGTGCGCTCCTGCCCGCCCAGCGCCGTCATGCCTTCCCACGCGCCCGAGGCTGCGCCCGCTGCCTCCGTCTCCTGCGGCGCTGCGGTGTAGCGGTAGTTGAGCAGGGCCGAGAACAGCGGCGTCCCCCCCGCCAGAGCGCTGCAGCGCTGCGCCAGCGACAGCGTGGCGTGCTCGTGGTGCATCAGCCCCGTCAGCAGCTCATGCGTCTGGCGCAGGCATTCCTGCACGCTGCGCCCGCCCAGCTGTATGCGCAGCGGCAGCGTGTTGATGAACATGCCCAGCGCGCTGTGCGCGCCCTCTCCGCCCTGCATGCGGCCAAAGAGCACGGTGCCGAACACCACGTCGTCCTTGCCCGTGGTCCTGCCCAGCACCAGCGCCCAGGCCAGGTGGAACAGGCTGGCCGCACTCACCCCATGGCGCTGCGCCTGCCGGCGCAGCTCGCGCGACAGCGGTGCATCCAGCGCAAGCCTGGCCTCCTCCACCGCGCTGCCGTCGCCCTGCACATCCAGCAGGCCAAACGGCGCCGTGGGCTCATCCACATCGCCGAGCATGGCGCGGAAGAAGTCCTCATGCTCCCGGGTGCTCACGCCCAGCCGGGCCTGGGCCACGAAGCGCCTGAACGGCAGGGGCCTGGGCAACTCCGCCTCGCGGCCCTGGGCCATCAGCGCAATCTCCTCGACGATGCGCTCCAGCGTCGTGTGGTCCAGCACCAGGTGGTGGGTCAGCAGCTGCAGCAGCCAGCGTCCGTTGGGCGCATCCTGCGCCGCCACGGCGCGGATCATGGGCGCGCGGCGCACATCGATGCGCTGCACGCGCGGGTCCAGGCGCTGCTGCAGTGCGGCGGCCACATCGCCTTCGCCCTCGCTTTCACCAGGCTCCAGCCAGTCGAGCAGCACCTGTGCCTGCCGGCAGACCACCTGCACGGGCTCGGCCAACCCCTCCCACAGCACGGCCGTGCGCAGGATGTCGTGGCGTGCGATGACCCGGTTGAGCCGTTGCACAAAACCCAGCAGCCGCTCGCGCGTGTCGAAGCCCAGCAGCGTCGGCGTGGCATAGGCATCGCCCTGCTGGTGCAGGGTGTGGTGGAACAGAATGCCTTCCTGCAGCGGCGCCAGCGGATAGATGTCCTGGATGTTGGCCGCGCCACCGGGCACGGCGGCCTCGACCCGTGCAATCTCCTGCACGTCCAGTGCCACCAGTGTCAGCATGTCGGGCATGATGGCCGTGCAGCCTTCGGGAATGCCATTGGGCGGCACCTGCACCTGGGCGGCGTCGTCCGCCTGCATCAGCTGCGCCGCAAAATCCGCCAGCTGCGGATGCTGGAACAGGCTGCGCACCGAGGCCGACAGGCCATGCGCGCGCATGCGTTCCAGCATGCCCATGGCCAGCAGCGAGTGCCCGCCCAGCTCGAAGAAGTTGTCGCGCCGCCCCACGCGGTCCTGCCCCAGAAGCTCAGCCCATATCGCCGACAGCTGCTGCTCGACCCCGTTGTGCGGCGGCTCGTATCCACGCTGCGCCCATTCGGGCTGGGGCAGCGCCTTGCGATCCACCTTGCCGTTGGCATTGAGCGCAAGCGCAGGCAGCACGACGATGGCCGAAGGCTGCATGTAGTCCGGCAGCCGCCGGGCCAGCGCCTGGCGCAAGGTTTCGGCCAGCCCCGCATCGGCGTCCGGGCCGGCCACATAGGCGACAAGGCGTGCGCCCGCCGCGCCCGACGTGGCTTGTGCCGCGACCACCACGGCCTCGCGCACGCCGGGCTGGGCCAGCAGATGGGCCTCGATCTCGCCCAGCTCGATGCGCAGGCCGCGGATCTTCACCTGGTGGTCCAGGCGCCCCAGGTACTCGATCTGGCCGTCGCCGTTCCAGCGCACCAGGTCGCCCGTGCGGTACAGCAGGCCGCCCTGCGTGTCCAGCGGGTCGGCCACAAAGCGCTCGGCCGTCAGTGCGGGGCGGTTCAGATAGCCGCGCGCCAGGCCCATGCCGCCCAGGTACAGCTCGCCGGCCACGCCCTGTGGCGCCGGCCGCATGGCGCAGTCCAGCACATAGGTGCGGATGCCGCTGATGGGCCGGCCGATGGGAACCTGGCGCCGCCCGTCGTCGCGGCAGCGCCAGTGGGTGACGTCGATGGCCGCCTCGGTAGGGCCATAGAGGTTGTAGAGACCGGCTCCGGGCAGGAGCCTGAAGACGGCGTTCTGCGCCTCGGCCGGCAGGGCCTCGCCGCTGCACAGGATGCGCCTGAGGCCCGTGCATGCCGCCACGCCCGCATGCGCCACAAAGGCCTGCAGCATGGAAGGAACGAAGTGCACGGTGGTGACGCCATGGCCCGTGATCAGCGCCACCAGCCTTGCGGGGTCACGGTGATCGCCAGGCGCGGCCATCACCAGCCGGGCGCCGGCCATCAGGGGCCAGAAGAACTCCCAGACCGACACATCGAAGCTGAACGGTGTCTTTTGCAGCACGGCGTCCGAGGCATCGAGCGCATAGGCCTGCTGCATCCAGGCCAGCCGGTTGTGCAGGGCCGCATGCCGATTGGCCGCGCCCTTGGGACGGCCCGTGGAGCCCGAGGTGAAGATCACATAGGCCAGATGCTCCCCATGCACGGCAACCACCGGGTTGCGCTGCGATTCACCGGCCACATCGATGCGGTCGATGTCCAGCCACTGCAGATCCTCGCCTGCGGGCAGGCGCTCGCGCAGCGCGCTGTGGGTGAGCAGGCGCCGCACGGCGCCGTCTTCGATCATCTGCGCCAGCCGTTCGGGCGGGTGATCGGGGTCCAGGGGCACATAGGCGCCACCGGCCTTCATGATGGCCAGCAGGCCCACCACCATCTCGATGGACCGCTCCATGGCGATGCCCACCCGGGTCTCCGGCCTCACGCCCAGGGCCATCAGCCGGTGTGCCAGCTGGTTGGCGCGGCGGTTGAGCTGGTCGTAGCTCAGCACCTGATCGCCAAAGACCAGCGCCACGGCATCCGGCCGTGCCTGGGCCTGGCGCTCGATCAGCTGGTGCACCGGCTGCATCCCTGGTTCGGTTCGGGCGCCCAGGCTCCAGGCCTGCAGCTGCGCCCATTCCTTGCCGTCCAGCATGTCCAGCGCCGCAGCCTCCAGGCCGGGCTCGCTTTCCAGCGCGTGGACCAGGGAGGCCACGGCCGCCGCCATGTATCCACACAGCCGTTCAGCCCCCAGAGCAGCATCGGCCTGGGCCACGATGCCAAAGCCTTCGCCCAGGTCATCGATGGACACGGTCACGGGGTAGTTGGTGCGCTCCTGTCCGCCCAGCGCCGTCATGCCTTCCCACGCGCCCGCTGCGGCCCCCTCCTGCGGGGCCACGCTGTAGCGGTAGTTGAGCAGGGCCGAGAACAGCGGCGTTCCCCCCGCCAGAGCGCTGCAGCGCTGCGCCAGCGACAGCGTGGCGTGCTCGTGGTGCATCAGCCCCGTCAGCAGCTCATGCGTCTGGCGCAGGCATTCCTGCACGCTGCGCCCGCCCAGCCGACCGCCCAGCCGACCGCCCAGCCGTATGCGCAGCGGCAGCGTGTTGATGAACATGCCCAGCGCACTGTGCGCGCCCTCCCCGCCCTGCATGCGGCCAAAGAGCACGGTGCCGAACACCACGTCGTCCTTGCCCGTGGTCCTGCCCAGCACCAGCGCCCAGGCCAGGTGGAACAGGCTGGCCGCACTCACCCCATGGCGCTGCGCCTGCCGGCGCACGCTGCGCGCCAGGGGCTCGTCCAAGGCCATCCTTGCCTCCTCCACCGCGCTGCCGTCGCCCTGCACATCCAGCAGGCCAAACGGCGCCGTGGGCTCATCCACATCGCCGAGCATGGCGCGGAAGAAGTCCTCATGCTCACTGGTGCTCACGCCCAGCCGGGCCTGGGCCACGAAGCGCCTGAACGGCAGGGGCCTGGGCAACTCCGCCTCGCGGCCCTGGGCCATCAGCGCGATCTCCTCGACGATGCGCTCCAGCGTCGTGTGGTCCAGCACCAGGTGATGCGTCAGCAGCTGCAGCAGCCAGCGCCCGTTGGGCGCATCCTGCGCCGCCACGGCGCGGATCATGGGCGCACGGCGCACATCGATGCGCTGCACGCGCGGGTCCAGCACGGCCTGCAGCCGGCCTGCCACGTCCGCAACCTCCCCTTCGCTACCCTCTTCGCTCTCGTCCAGCCAGTCGAGCAGCACCTGCGCCTGCCGGCAGACCACCTGCACGGGCTCGACCAACCCCTCCCACAGCACGGCCGTGCGCAGGATGTCGTGGCGTGCGATGACCTGGTTGAGCCGTTGCACAAAGCCCAGCAAACGCTCCCGCGTGTCAAAGCCCAGCAGCGTGGGCGTGGCATAGGCGTCGCCCTGCTGGTGCAGCGTGTGGTGGAACAGAATGCCTTCCTGCAGCGGCGCCAGCGGATAGATGTCCTGGATGTTGGCCGCGCCACCGGGCACGGCGGCCTCGACCCGTGCGATCTCCTGCACGTCCATCGCCACCAGCGTCAGCATGTCGGGCGTGATGGCCGTGCAGCCTTCGGGGATGCCGTTGGGCGGCACCTGCACCTCATGCCGGGGCAGGCCCTGCTCGCGGCGCAGCGCCAGTGCCAGATCCGCCAGCCGGGGGTGCTGGAACAGCGTGCGCACCTGCGTCACCCAGCCCTGGGCGCGCATGCGCTCCAGCAGCTTCAGGGCCAGCAGCGAGTGCCCGCCCAGCTCAAAGAAATGGTCGTGGCGCCCCACGCGCTCCACGCCCAGCACCTCGCTCCAGAGTGCGGCCAGCCGCTGCTCGCCGTCGCCCACGGGCGCCTCGTAGTGCAGGCTGGCCAGCAGTTCAGGCTCGGGCAAGGCGGCCCTGTCCACCTTGCCATTGGCATTCAGGGGAAGGCGGTCCAGCACCATGATGGCGGCCGGCACCATGTAGTCCGGCAGTTCAAGGGCTAGGCGCTCGCGCAGTTCGGCCGCCGTGACCTGCAGCCCCTCATGCGCCGAGACATAGGCCGCCAGGTGCATGCCCGCCGGGCCCTTGCGGGCCACGACCACGGACTCCCGCACCTGGGGCTGGGCCAGCAGCCGGGCCTCGATCTCGCCCAGCTCGATGCGAAAGCCCCGGATCTTCACCTGGTGGTCCAGGCGCCCCAGGTACTCCAGTTGGCCTTCGTCGTTCCAGCGCACCAGGTCGCCCGTGCGGTACAGGCGGCCGCCGCCCTGGTCGAACGGGTCGGCGACGAAGCGCTCGGCGCTCAGGCCGGGCCGGCCCAGGTAGCCCTGCGCCAGCGCCTGCCCGCCCAGATAGAGTTCGCCGGCCACGCCTGCGGGAACCAGTCCCAGATCCTGGCCCAGCACCAGGGCCTTGGTCGCGCTGACGGGGCGGCCGATGGGGACCGGGCTGCGGCCATCGTCGCGGCAGGTCCAGTGCGTCACGTGGATGGCGGCCTCGGTCGGGCCATAGAGGTTTTGCAGGCTGACGCCGTGCAGGCGGCGCAGGGCCTCGCGCTGTGTCTCGGCCGGCATGGCCTCGCCGCCGCAGATCACATAGCGCAGGCGAGTCTCCTCCTCGATGCCTTCATGGGCCAGAAACGCCTGCAGCATGGCCGGCACGAAGTTCAGCGTGGTGATCTGGTGGCGGCGGATCAGCGCGACGATGCGCTCGGGATCGCGGTGGTCGCCGGGCCGGGCCACCACCAGGCGCACGCCCGCCGTCAGCGGCCAGAAGATTTCCCAGGCCGAGACATCGAAGCCGAAGGCCGCCTTGTGCAGCACCGCGTCGGCCCGCGTGAGCCGGTAGTGGTCCTGCATCCAGGCCATGCAATTGGACAGCGCGGCATGCCGGTTGGCCGCCCCCTTGGGCCGGCCGGTGGAGCCCGAGGTGTAGATCACATAGGCCAGATGGTCGCCATGGACCGCCACGCCGGGATTGTGGTCAGGCCCCGCGTCCAGGTCCAGATCGTCGAGCTCGACCACGTTCAGCGCCTGCGCGAACGGCAGGCGCTCGCGTGCCTTGCGCTCGGTCAGCAGCAGGGCAATGCCGCTGTCCTGGGCAATGTAGGCCAGGCGGTCCACCGGGTACTCCATGTCCAGCGGCACGTAGGCGCCGCCGGCCTTGAGCACCGCCAGCAGTCCCGCCACCATGTCCACCGAGCGCTCCAGCGCAACGCCCACGCGCACGTCCGGCCCCACGCCCAGGGCCATCAGCCGGTGGGCCAGCCGGTTGGCACGGGCGTTGAGCCGGGCCGAGGTCAGCGCCTCGTCGCCATGGACCAGGCAGACGGCATCGGGCTGCTCCCGCACGCGGGCCTCGAATTCCCGGTGCACGGGCAGGGCCTCGGGATGGGACTTGCCATTGAGGCTCCACTGCAGCAGCCTGTCCCGTTCATGCGCGGGCAGCACCGCAATCGTGGTCACGGGCTGGCCGGGGTCGCGCGCCAGGGCATCGGCCAGGCCGTCCAGGGCCTGGTGCATGTAGCCGCACATGCTGTGGGCATTCACCGCATCGATCACATGCGCGATCAGCGTGAAGCCCTCGCCCGTGTCGTTGACCGACAGGCCGAACGGGAAGTTGGTGCGCTCGTGGCTTTGCAGTATCTGCACGCCGCTCCAGGCATCACCGGCGTCCGCGTCCTGCAGCGCCGTGTGCCGGTAGTTGAGCAGGGCCGTGAACAGCGGCGCCCCGCCGGCCAGGCCGCTGCAGGACTGGGCCATCGACAGGCTGGCATGCTCGTGCTGCAGCAGGTCCGTCAGCGCGGCCTGGGTCTGGCGCAGGGCCTGGGCCACGCCACAACCGGCCAGGCGAACGCGCAGCGGCAGCGTATTGATGAACATGCCCAGCGCGCGGGCCGCGCCCTGCTGGGCCTGCATGCGGCCAAACAGCACGGTGCCGAACACCACGTCGTCCCTGCCGCTGGTCCTGGCCAGCACCAGGGCCCAGGCCAGGTGGAACAGCGCGGCGGCGCTGACGCCGTGGCGCCGGGACTGCTGCCGCAACCGGGCGGCAAGGCCGCCGTCAAGCACCTGCCGCACCTCGTTCGTGCGCGCTCCGTCGCCCTGGACATCCAGCAGCCCGAAGGGCGCCGTGGGCTCCTGCACATCGCCCAGCATGGTGCGGAAAAACGCCTCATGCCCGGCCATGCCCTCGCCCGAGCGCGCCTGGGCCACGAACTGGCGGAACGGCAGCGGCCGGGGCAGTGCGCTGGAGCGGCCCTGCTGGATCAGCGCGATCTCGCCGATCACCTGCTTGAGCGTGGTGTTGTCGTCCACCATGTGGTGGGCCAGGATCTGCAGCAGCCAGCGCTGGCCCGGCGCGTCGTGCGCGGCCACCAGGTGGATCAGCGGCGCCTTGCGCAGGTCGATGCGGTAGCCCTGGGCGCAGGCGGCCAGCCGGGCCAGCGCGTCCTGCGCGTCCTGCGATGATGCCGCTGTTCCGCCCTCCTCCAGCCAGGACAGCGGCAGGCGGGCCTGCCGGCAGACGACCTGCACGGGCGTCGCCAGGCCTTCCCAGAACACGGCCGTGCGCAGGATGTCATGCCGCGCGACCACCTGGTCAAAGCTCTCGGCAAACCGCTGCAGCCGCTCGCGCGAGTCGAAGCTCAGCGTGTGCGAGGTGACATAGGCATCGCCCTCGGACTGCAGCAGGTGGTGGAACAGAATTCCCTCCTGCAGCGGCGCCAGCGGGTAGATGTCCTGGATGTTGGCCGCACCTCCCGGCACCGCAGCGGCAATGCGTGCAATCTCCTCCTCATCCAGCGCCACCAGGGTCAGCATGTCCGGCGTGATCGCCGTGCAGCCTTCGGGGATGCCGTTGGGCGGCACATCGATCTCGCCGGCCACCTGCTCCCCTTGCTCACCCTGCTGCTCCTGCTGTTCCTCCAGTACCGCCTGCGCAAACTCCGCCAGCCTCGGGTGCTGGAACAGCGTGCGCACCTGCACGCGCAGGCCCTGGGCGCGCACGCGCTCCAGCAGGCCCAGGGCCAGCAGCGAATGCCCGCCCAGATCGAAGAAGCCATCCTGCCGGCCCACGCGATCCACGCCCAGCACGTCCGCCCAGATCTGCGCCAGCGTTTCTTCCAACTCGCCCTGTGGTGCCTCGTATTGCTGGGCGCTGACCATCTCCGGCTCGGGCAGCGCCTTGCGGTCCACCTTGCCGTTGGCCGTCAACGGCAGGGCATCGAGCACCACGATGGCCGAGGGCACCATGTAGTCGGGCAGCGCATGGCCCAGCCGCTGCTTGAGCTGGCATTCCTCCACCGCGTCACGCAGGGAGACATAGGCGATCAGCCTTGCACCATCCTTGGCCAGTACCACCGCCTCGCGCACTTCAGGCTGGGCCAGCAGCTGCGACTGCACCTCGCCCAGCTCGATGCGGAAGCCCCGGATCTTGACCTGCTGGTCGGCACGGCCCAGGTATTCGAGTTCGCCCTGAGCGTTCCAGCGCACCAGATCGCCCGTGCGGTACAGGCGCTCGCCCGTCTCGCTGAACGGGTTGGCAACGAAGCGCTCTGCCGTCAGTCCTTGCCTGTTGAGATAGCCGCGTGCCAAGCCCTCGCCTGCCACGTACAACTCTCCCGCCACGCCCTGCGGCAGCAGGTTCAGGCTGCCGTCGAGCACATACAGGCCCAGGTCCGGAATCGCCACGCCCACCGGGCTGCGTCCGCCCTCCAGATCCTTCCGTGTGATCTGCCGGTACGTCACATGCACCGTGGTCTCGGTGATGCCGTACATGTTGATGAGTTGGGGGCCCTGGTCACCGAAGCGGTGGAACCAGGGCCGCAGGCTCTCGGGCTCCAGCGCCTCGCCGCCAAAGATCACCTGGCGTAGCGCCAGGCCAGCGCCGCCCTGCTCGTTCCCATCTTCCTGCTCCACCGCATGCACCAGCTGCCCGAAGGCCGAAGGCGTTTGATTGAGAACCGTTACGCGCTCCGCACGCAGCAAGGCCAGGAAGTCCTGGGGCGAGCGGCTGACCCAGTACGGCACCACCACCAGCCTGCCCCCAGTGCACAGCGCACCAAAGATCTCCCAGACCGAGAAGTCGAAGGCATAGGAATGGAACAGGGTCCAGACATCGTCCGGGCCGAAGCCGAACCAAGGAGCGGTGGCATCCAGCAGCCGTGCCACGTTGCGGTGGCTCAGTTGCGCGCCCTTGGGACGGCCCGTGGAGCCGGAGGTGTAGATCACATAGGCCAGGCTGTCCGGGCTCACATCGACCTGCGGATCGGTATCGGGTTCGCCCGACAGGTCCAGTAGGTCGATCTCCAGCACCTGCAGCGCAGCAGCGCCCGGGAGGCGCTCACGCACCACAGCCTGCGTCAGCACCAGAGAGATCCCGCTGTCGGCCACCATGTGCGCCAGCCGGTCGGCAGGGTAGTCCGGGTCCAGCGGCACATAGGCGCCACCGGCCTTGAGGATGGCCAGCAGTCCCACCACCATCTCCACCGAGCGCTGCATGGCAATGCCCACGCGTGTCTCGGGACGCACACCCAGGGTGATGAGGCAGTGGGCCAAGCGGTTGGCTTGGGCATCGAGTTCTGCGTAGGTCAGTCGTGCGGATTCGCCGGTCAACGCCACCGCATCCGGCCGCTGCTGCGCGCTTGCGGCAAAGCGCTGGTGCAGGCAGGCGGGCTGCGCAGGGTTGAGGGCAGGTCCATTGCGGGTACTGCGGCGCGCACTGCGGTCCAGAAGCTGCGCCTGCTCATCGCCGGGCAGCAGTTGCACCTGGTCCAGCGTGCACTGCGGCGCATGCGCCAGCGCCTGCAGCAGCAGCGACAGATGCGCGCCCATGCGCTGCACCGTGGCCGGCTCGAAGCGCTCGCGCGCATAGGCAAAGCCCAGTTGCAGGCTGCCGCCAGCGCGGCGGCTGGCGTGCAGGGTCAGCTCGAACTGGGCGGCCAGGCCGTCCAACTCCAGCTTCTGGATCTCCAGGCCCGCCAGGCCGGCCGCCTCTTCGTGCTGATAGTTCAGCATCACCTGGAACAGCGAGCTGCCGTCCAGGCTGCGGCGCGGCTGCAGTGCCTCGACCAGTTGCTCGTAGGGCAGGTCCTGGTGGGCCAGGCCCAGGCGGACCCGCTCGGCCAGCTGGGCCAGCAGCTCCTGCAGGCGCATGCGGGGATCGAGCCGGCCACGCATCACCAGCGTGTTGACGAAGAAGCCGACCAGCGGCTCGGTCTCGGGCTGGTTGCGGTTGGCCACGGGCACGCCCACGCGGATATCGGTCTCGGCGGTATAGCGGTGCAGCAGGGCCTGGAACCCGGCCAGCAGCGCCACGAAGAGGGAGGTGCCCTGCTCGCGGGCGCGCTGCTCCAGTCCGGCCACCAGGCTGGCGGGCAGCTCCAGCCGGTGCCAGGCGGCATGCCAGCGGGTCTCGGCGCCCGGCGCGCGGGCATGGTCGGCGGGCAGTTCCAGATGCAGGTCCTGACCCCCGGCCAGTTCGGGCAGCCAGTAGTCCAGCAGGCGCTGCCTTTCCCCGGCCTCCAGCCAGTCGCGCTGCCAGGCGGCGTAGTCGCTGTAGGCAATGGGCAGCGGCGGCAGGCGGGTCGGGCGCTGCTGCACCAGTGCCGCGTACAGGCCGGCGAACTCCTCCAGCAGGATCTGCATGGAGCGGCCGTCGGAGATGATGTGGTGCATCACCACCACCAGCAGGTGCTGGCGGCTGTCCAGGCGGACGGCGGCCACGCGCAGCAGCGGTCCGCGCGTCAGGTCAAAGGGCGTGAGGCACAGGCGCGAGGCTCCGGCCAGGGCCCGGTCGTGGCGCTGTGCGGCAGGCAGGGGGCTGAGGTCGATCAGCGGCAACTCCAGGGCCAGCTGCGGCACGATGCGCTGCCGCGCCAGGCCGTCGGGGCTTTCCTCGAACACCGTGCGCAGTCCGCCGTGGCGCTCCAGCAGCACGCCGAACGCCTGCCGCAAGGCCGCCAGATCCAGCTCGCCATGCATCCACGAGGCCTGGGCGATGTGGTAGGCCGAGCTTTGCGGGTCCAGCTTCCACAGGAACCACTGGCGCAGCTGCGCATGGGACAGGGCTTCGGTCTGGTCGGGCGATGGTGCGCGGACCGGGATGGGGAAGTGCGAGAGATCCAGTCCCTCGGCCCGGATCTTTTGCAATGCCAGCGTGCGCTGGGCAGGGCTCAGGCTTGCAAAGCGCTCGGCGATTTGGCGCAGGCGGCCACGGTCCATCAGATATCTCCCAGAGTTTCGAGAAAGGAATCCAGCGCATCGAGCGCCTGCGCATCCGCGCCTGTCGTGCCTGTTGCACCCGCAGCATCCGCGCTGCCATGGGCCGGCAGGCGCACCAGGCCCGCCATGTCCTGCAGCACCGGGGTGCGGAAAACGTCCTGGGCGGTCAGCCCCGCAGCGCCTGCCCCCTGCAGCCGCGCCAGCAGTTGCACCACCTTGAGCGAGTGCCCGCCGCGCTCGAAGAAGCTGTCGCGGCGGTCCACACGGCCACCGCCCAGCAGCTCGGACCAGAGCCCGGCCAGCATTTCCTCGGCCTGCCCCGAAGGCGCCTCGTAGGACGGGCCGGCCGGTGCCTGCGCCGCAGGCAGCGCGGCACGATCCACCTTGCCGCTGTTGTTCAGCGGCAGCGTGTCCAGCACCACGATGGCGGATGGCAGCATGTAGTCGGGCAGGCCGCTGGCCAGTCTTGCGCGCAGTGCCGCAGCGTCCAGGGGCGGGCCTGCATGCAGCGATGCATGTAGCGATACGTGCGCCACAAGGCGCGTATCGCTGCCGGACCCCGCTGCCGTGACCACGGCCTCGCGCACCTCGGGCTGGGCCAGCAGCGCGGCCTCCACCTCGCCCAGCTCGATGCGGTGGCCGCGGATCTTGACCTGGTGGTCCAGCCGGCCCAGGTATTCGAGCGCGCCATCGGCATTGCGGCGCACCAGGTCGCCCGTGCGGTACAGGCGTTCGCCAGCCGCGCCCGGTCCCGCGAAAGGATCGGCCACAAAACGCTCTGCGCTCAGGCCCGGCCGCTGCCAGTAGCCGCGCGCCAGGCCCTGGCCGCCAATGAACAGCTCCCCGGCCACGCCTTGCGGCACGCAGCGCAGTCCTTCGTCAAGCACCAGCAGCCGGGTGGCCGCGATGGCCTGGCCCAGGGTGGCGGCATCGCCCTGCACCTGCTGCAGGCTGGACCAGATCGTGGTCTCGGTCGGGCCGTAGAGGTTCCAGAGGTCCACGCCCGCCGCGCGCAGCAGGTCAATCAGGTCCGGCGCAAGCGCCTCGCCGCCGCACAGCGCCTTCAGGGGCCGTGCCGCCTTCCAGCCACCGGCCAGCAGCAGGCGCCAGCCCGAGGGCGTGGCCTGCATCACGCTGGCGCGGCTGCGCTCCAGCAGCGCCGCCAGCGCGGCCGCGTCGCGCACCTGTTCGCGCCCGGCCACCACCAGCTGCGCGCCCACGGCCAGGGGCAGGAAGATCTCCAGGCCCGCAATGTCGAAGGACACGGAGGTCGTGGCCAGCACCACGTCCTGCGCCTGCAGGCCCGGCTGTGCCGCCATGGACTGCAGGAAGTTGGAGAAGGCCGCATGCCGCACCACCACACCCTTGGGCCGCCCGGTGGAGCCCGAGGTGTAGATCACATAGGCCGCCTGGTCGCCATGCACCTCGACGCGGGGCGCGCGTTCCGTGCCTGCCTGCGGCCCTGGCTCCCTTGCCTCCACTGCCTCCACTGCCTCCGGTACCTCCAGCGCCTCCAGCTCCAGCACCTTCGGCACGCTGGCGGCGAGCACGGCCAGCCGGCCCGGCGCCAGGCCCGAGGCCAGCGCCAGGCAGGCCCCGCTGTCCTGCAGCATGTACCGCATGCGCTCATCGGGCAGGGCCGGATCGACGGGCACGTAGGCAGCGCCCGCCTTGAGGATGGCCAGCAGGCCGGCCACCATGGCGGCCCCGCGCTCGGCCACCAGGCCCACGCGCTGCCCGGGCCGCAGCCCCTGGGCGATCAGGGCCTGCGCCAGGCGGCTGGCCCGCCGGTCCAGATCGCCGTAGCTGAACACCTGCCCGTCCGCGGCCAGGGCCGGGGCCTGGGACCGCTGCCTTGCCTGCGCCTCGAACATGCGGTGCACCGGCAAGGCCTGCGGCCAGGACCGGGGGTTGCAGGCCTGCGCCAGCAGCGCCTGGCGCTCGGCCGGGGGCACCACGTCCAGCGTGCGCAGGTCGCGGCCGGGCTGCTGCTGCAGCGCCTGCACCAGCGCCTGCAGGGCCTGCTGCATGTAGGCGCAGACGCGCCCGGCCCCTACGCTGCGAACCACCTGGGCGACGAGCACAAAGCCCTGGCCGTCGTCATCCACGGCCATGCCCACGGGATAGTTGCTGCGCTCGGGGCGGCCCAGCACCTGCACGCCGGCCCGGGCCAGCTCTTGCGCAGCGCCCTCGGCCGCGCCATGCCGGTAGTTCAGCAATGCGCCGAACAGCGGCGTTCCCGCAGGCAGGCCGCTGCAGCGCTGGGCCAGCGACAGGCTGGCATGCTCGTGCTGCAGCAGCGCCGCAAGCGCCGCCGCCGTGCTGCGCAGGCCCTGGAGCACGCTGCCTTCGCCCAGCGGCAGGCGCAGCGGCAAGGTGTTGATGAACATGCCCAGCGCCCGCTGCGCACCGGCGCCGCCGTCCATGCGGCCCATCAGCACGGTGCCGAAGACCGGCTCCTGCCTGCCGCTGGTGCGGGCCAGCACCAGCGCCCAGGCCAGGTGGCAGAGCGCGGCGGGGCTGACCCCGTGCGCACGCGCCTGGCCGCGCATGCCCTGGGCCAGTGGAGCGTCCAACCGCAGGCGGGCCTCCTCCATGCCACGGCCATCGCCTTGCACATCCAGCAGGCCGAAGGCGGCCGTGGGCTCCTGCACATCGGCCAGCATGCGGCGGAAGAACCGCTCGTGCGCCTCGGCCGCCACGCCCTGGCGCGCCTGCGTCACAAAGCGCCGGAAGGGCACGGGCACCGGCAGCTCGGCCGTACGGCCCTGCTGGAGCCGCAGCACTTCCTGCAGCAGCAGGTCCAGCGTGATGCGGTCCATCACCAGGTGGTGACTCAGCAGTTGCAGCAGCCAGCGGCCTTGCCCGGCATCGTGCGCGGCCCGCGCCCCTATCATCGGCGCCTGCCGCACGTCCAGGCGCAGGTCGTGGCTGCGCAGTTGCTCCCGCATCTGCGGCACCAGTGCCTCATGTGCCTCATCCGCATCAGGCCACTGCAGCTGCAGCGGTGCCTGGCGCAGCACCACCTGCACGGGCTCGGACAGCCCCTCCCAGAGCACGGCCGTGCGCAGGATGTCATGGCGCGCAATCACCTGGTTGAGGCTGTGCACGAAGGATTGCAGCTGCTCGCGCGCCCCGAAGCTCAGCAGGTTGGGCGAGACGAACACATCGCCCCCGGACTGCAGCAGGTGGTGGAACAGAATTCCCTCCTGCAGCGGCGCCAGCGGGTAGATGTCCTGGATGTTGGCTGCGCCACCGGGCACCGCAGCGGCAATGCGTGCAATCTCCTCCTCATCCAGCGCCACCAGGGTCAGCATGTCCGGCGTGATCGCCGTGCAGCCTTCGGGGATGCCGTTGGGTGGCACATCGATCTCGCCGGCCACCTGCTCACCCTGCTGCTCCTGCTGTTCCTCCAGTACCGCCTGCGCAAACTCCGCCAGCCTCGGGTGCTGGAACAGCGTGCGCACCTGCACGCGCAGGCCCTGGGCGCGCACGCGCTCCAGCAGGCCCAGGGCGAGCAGCGAATGCCCGCCCAGCTCGAAGAAGCCGTCCTGCCGGCCCACGCGCTCCACGCCCAGCACCTCGGCCCAGATCTTCGCGAGCGTTTCTTCCAACTCGCCCTGCGGTGCCTCATATTGCTGGGCACTCGCCATCTCCGGCTCGGGCAGCGCATTGTGGTCCACCTTGCCGTTGGCCGTCAAAGGCAGGGCTTCGAGCACGACGATGGCCGAGGGCACCATGTAGTCGGGCAGCACCTGGCCCAGCCGGTCCTTGAGCAAACCGTCTTCGACTGGCGAATACAGCGAGACATAGGCCACCAATCGCGCCCCGCCTGCACCCTCCCTGGCCAGCACCACGGCCTCGCGGACCTCGGCCTGGGCCAGCAGTTGCGACTGCACCTCGCCCAGTTCGATGCGGAAGCCCCGGATCTTGACCTGCTGGTCGGCACGGCCCAGGTATTCGAGTTCGCCCTGAGTGTTCCAGCGCACCAGATCGCCCGTGCGGTACAGGCGCTCGCCCGTCTCGCTGAACGGATTGGCAATGAAGCGCTCTGCCGTCAGTCCTTGCCTGTTGAGATAGCCGCGTGCCAAGCCCTCACCCGCCACATACAACTCTCCCGCCACGCCCTGCGGCAGCAGGTTCAGGCTGCCGTCGAGCACATACAGGCCCAGGTCCGGAATCGCCACGCCCACGGGGCTGCGTCCGCCATCCAGATCCGCCTTGGTGATCTCCCGGTACGTCACATGCACCGTGGTCTCGGTGATGCCGTACATGTTGATGAGCTGCGGGGCCTGCTCGCCAAAGCGCTCGAACCAGGGCCGCAGGCTCTCGGGCTCCAGCGCCTCGCCGCCGAAGATCACCTGGCGCAGCGCCAGGCCAGCACTGCCTTCTTCATCCTGCTCCACCGCATGCGCCAGCTGCCCGAAGGCCGAAGGCGTTTGATTGAGAACCGTTACGCGCTCCGCACGCAGCAAAGCCAGGAAGTCCTGGGGCGAACGGCTGACCCAGTAAGGCACCACCACCAGCCTGCCGCCCGTGCACAGCGCGCCAAAGATCTCCCAGACCGAGAAGTCGAAGGCGTAGGAGTGGAACAGGGTCCAGACATCGTCAGGCCCGAAGCCGAACCAGGCATCGGTGGCATCCAGCAGCCGTGCCACGTTGCGGTGGCTCAGTTGCGCGCCCTTGGGGCGGCCCGTGGAGCCCGAGGTGTAGATCACATAGGCCAGGCTGTCCGGGTTCACATCGACCTGCGGATCGGTATCGGGTTCGCCCAACAGGTACAGCGTGTCGATCTCCAGCACCTGCAGCGCAGCAGCGCCCGGGAGGCGCTCACGCACCGCAGCCTGCGTCAGCACCAGAGAGATCCCGCTGTCGGCCACCATGTGCGCCAGCCGGTCGGCAGGGTAATCCGGGTCCAGCGGCACATAGGCGCCACCGGCCTTGAGGATGGCCAGCAGGCCGGCCACCATCTGCACCGAGCGCTGCATGGCGATGCCCACGCGGGTCTCCGGCCGCACGCCCAGGGCGATGAGGCGGTGGGCCAGGCGGTTGGCCCGGGCGTCGAGTTCGGCGTAGCCGAGAACGTGGTGCTCGAAGGACAGCGCCTGCGCCCCGGCCCGCGCCAATGCCTGGCTGGCGAAGCGGCCGTGCAGCGTCTGCGCTGCGGCCGGCCGGCCGGCAGGCAGGCCGGCGGCGCGGCCCCATGCCTGCTGCCTGTGCAGTTCGGCTGCGCCCAGCAAGGCGACCTCGCCCACCTTGCGGGCCGGATCATCGGCCAGCGCCTGCAGCATGGCCACATAGTGGCCAGCCAGTGCGCCGATGGTGGCGGCCTCGAACAATTCGCGGGCATAGGTCAGGCGCAGGTGCAGGCGGCCCTGCGCATCCTCGGTGGTGTCCACGGTCAGCTCGAACTGGGCGCCCTGGCCCTGCAGCGCATATTCCTGCAGCTCCAGCCCAGGCAGTTGCTGCAGCGCGCTGCGGTCCTGGCGCTGGTGGTTGAACAGCACCTGGAACAGCGGCTGGGTGCCGGCGTTGCGTTCGGGCTGCAGCGCCTCGACCAGTTGCTCGAAGGGCAGGTCCTGGTGGGCCTGCGCGCCCTGGGCGGCCTGCCGGGCCTGGTCCAGCAGCTGCGCCAGGCCCATGCGCCCGTCCAGCGTGGCGCGCAGAACCTGGGTGTTCACGAAAAAGCCCACCGTGCCCTGTGTTTCCACCCGGTGGCGGTTGGCAATGGGCACGCCCACGCGAATGTCTTCCTGGCCCGTGTAGCGGTGCAGCACGGCCTGCAGGCCCGCCAGCAGGAGCACGAACAGCGTTGCGTCCTGCGCCTGGGCGCGGCGGCGCAGGCTGCCGACCAGATCGGCCGGCAGCTGCAGGCCATGGCTGGCGGCCACATGGTCCGCGCCGGGCCGGCGCGGGTGGTCCGTGGGCAGTTGCAGCACGGGGTGCGTGTCGCCCAGCTGGGCGCGCCAGTAGGCCAGTTGCCGCTGCCGCTCGCCGGCCTCCAGCCACTGGCGCTGCCAGGCCGCGTAGTCGGCGTACTGCAGCGGCAGGGGTGCGGCCTGCGGCACCTGTCCCTGGCACCGTGCGCGGTACTGCTGCACGAATTCATCCACGATGATCTGCATGGACCAGCCGTCGGAGACGATGTGGTGCATGGCCACGACCAGCAGATGCGCCTCGGCCGACTCCCGGATCAGGCCCACGCGCAGCAGCGGCCCGGCCTGCAGGTCGAAGGGCTGGCGGTGCACGGCGGCCGCCGCCTGGTGCAGTTGCTCCTGGCGCTGCGCAGCGGGGAGTTCGGACAGATCCGTTTGTTCGACCCGCACACCGCCCTGTGCGGCGATCACCTGCACCACCTGCCCGTCCCCGCCCATGCGGAACACCGTGCGCAGCGACTCGTGGCGCGCCACCAGCGCGTCGAAGCTTTGCTGCAGCGCCAGCACATCGAGCGTGCCCAGCAGACGCAGCGCGCCGCTGATGTGATAGGCGGTGCCGGCCGGCTCCAGCTGCCACAGGAACCACTGGCGCAATTGCGCAAAGGACAGCGGCAGCGGGCCACTGCGGTCGGCCCTGGGCAGGGGCGCCGCGCCTTCGGTCTGCTCGGCGCCGGCAACCGGCCCCTCCACCAGCCGTGCCACACCCGCGGGCGTCTTGCCCGTGAACAGCTGCTTGGGCGTGAGCTTGACGCCGCGCTTGCGGGCGCGCGCCACCAGCTTGAGCGCGAGGATGGAGTCCCCGCCCAGCGCGAAGAAGTCGTCATGCCGGCCCGCGCGCTCCAGGCCGAAGAGGTCGGCCCAGACGGCGGCCAGCGCCTGCTCGGCCTCGCCTTGGGGCGCCTCGAACAGATCGGCGGCCGCCTGCTCCGGCACGGGCAGGGCCTTGCGGTCGATCTTGCCGTTGGCCGTCAGGGGCATGCCCTCCAGCACGGTGATGCTGGCGGGCACCATGTATTCGGGCAGCGCCTGCGCCAGCGCGGCGGCCCACCCCTGCCTGTCGGCGGGAACGCCCGCCTGGGACACGGCATAGGCATGCAGCTGCATGCGCCCGTCCCCGCCGCCCTCCCCGTCCAGCCGCGCCACGACTTCGGCCTGGGCCACGCCGGGCACGGCCTGCAGCGCCAGCGCCACCTCGCGCAGCTCCACGCGGTAGCCGCGCACCTTCACCTGGTCGTCCATGCGGCCCAGGAACTGCAGGCTGCCATCGGCCAGCATGGTCACGCGGTCGCCCGTGCGGTACAGGCGCTCGCCCGGCTGGAACGGGCTGGCCACGAATCGCTCTGCCGTCTGCCCGGGCCGGGCCTGGTAGCCGCGCGCCAGGCCCGGCCCGCCCAGGTACAGCTCGCCGCTGGCGCCCAGGGGCACGGGCTGCAGGTCGGCATCCAGCACCAGGGCGCGGCTATTGGCCAGCGGCCTGCCCACGGGCAGGCTTTCGCCACCGCGCAGCGCCTCGTCCGCCTCCTGGGTGAGGATGCCCACCGTGGTTTCGGTGGGGCCGTAATGGTTGAGCACGCGGCAGCCGGGCCTGAGCGCGGCGATGCGGTCGATCAGCGGCCAGCGCGTGGCCTCGCCGCCCAGCACCAGGCGGCTGGCAGGCAGCACCTCGGCGGGCATGCCGGCATTCAGCAGCCCCTGCAGATGGCTGGGCACGATCTTGAGCACGTCCACGCGGTGCTCCGCCATGTAGCGCGCGAAGCCGTCGGGGTCGAAGGCCAGTTCGGGCGCCATCAGATGCAGCGCGCGCCCCGAACACAGCGCACCGAACAGCACGGTGTGCCCCAGGTCCGCCGCCACGGTCGAGACCATGGCCATGCTGCGCGCCGCCTCGGGCAGGTCCAGCCGCTGCAGCACGGCCTGCACATAGTGGGCCAGCGCCCCGTGGCTGACGACCACGCCCTTGGGCTGCCCGGTCGAGCCCGAGGTGTAGATCACATAGGCGCCCTGTGCGGAATGCGGCGGCGCGGCCGGCGGCGCCTGCCCCGCCATGCACGGCTCCTGGCAGGCATTCGGGTCCAGGCTCAGCAGGGGAACGCCCGCGTCCCAGGCAGGCGCCTGCTGGCAGAGCATCAGCACCGCACCGCTGTCGCGCAGCTGCCAGGCCAGCCGCTGCGCCGGCAGGCCGGGGTCCAGGGGTACACAGGTGCCACCGGCCTTGAGCACGGCGAGCAGGCCCAGCACAAAGGCGCAGCTGCGCTCGGCATGCAGGGCCACGCGCACATCGGCCCCCACGCCGCGCGCCAACAGGGCCCGGGCCAGCTGGTCGGACTGCCGGTCCAGCTGTGAATAGTCCAGGGCCGAGCCCGCGTCCCTGACCGCCGTGCCATCGGGCTGGGCCTGCACGGCGCGCGACCACAGCTGCAGCACGCTGTCGGCGCCAAAGGCCTGCACCGGGCCTGCAGACTCCGACACGCGGCCTGGCAGCGACAGCTCGCACAGCCTGGGCTGCCTGTCGCTGATTGCGCCGGTGACCTGCAGCGCAAGGTCTTGGAATGCGGCGGCCATGTCACGCACCACGGCTTCGTCGAACAGTTCATGGGCGTAGATCAGCACGCAGTCAATGCCGTCCTGCCGGTCGGTGAAGTCCAGGCTCAGGTCGAAATGCGCCTGGCCGCTGGAGACGGCCTGCATGGCGATCTCCAGGCCGGCGATGTGGCGCGCGGCCGATGCATCCTCCTGCTGGGTGCACTTGACCTGGAACAGCGGGTGAACGCCCGGCTGGCGGGCCGGCTGCAGCGCCTCGACCAGCAGGTGGAACGGCAGGTCCTGGTGGGCCTGCGCGCCCAGCACCGCCTCGCGCACCTGCGCCAGCAGCGCGCCGAAGTCCTGCGCGGGATCGATGTGCGTGCGCAGCACCAGCAGGTTCAGGAAGTAGCCGATCAGGCCATGCGTCTCGGCCTTCTGGCGGTTGGCCACGGGCGTGCCCACGCGCAGCTCGCGCGTGCCGCTGAAGCGGTACAACACCAGCTTGAGCAGGGCCAGCATCACCATGAACAGCGAGGCGCCATGCGCGCGGCCCAGGGCGCGCACGCGGGTGGCCAGCGCGGCGGGCAGCGTGAACTCCAGGCGCTGCTCCTGTGCCTCCTGCGCGGCCGACCTGGCCTGCTTCATCGGCAGGGCCAGGGCCTCGTGCTCGGTGCCCAGCCGGGCGCGCCAGTAGTCCAGCTGCCGCTCGCGCTCACCGGCATCGAACCAGCGGCGCTGCCAGACGGCGTAGTCGGCGAACTGCAGGGCCATGGCCGGCAGGCGCGATGGCTGCTGCGTGCGCAGGGCCTCGTACAGGTGGAACAGTTCCTCGACCACGATGCCGTTGGACCAGCCATCGCCCGCAATGTGGTGCAGCGACAGGCCCAGCACATGCTCCTGCGCGCCCAGCCGGCACAGGACGGCGCGCAATGGCGTTTCCGTATCCAGCGCAAAGGGCTGGCGGGCCAGCAGCAGCACCTGGCGCTGCGCTTCGGCCTGCGGATCGCCGTCCGCCCATGCACCCAGATCGACATGGCGCAGGGGCACGGGCGCGGCGGGCTGGATGGACTGCCGGGGCTCGCCGTCCTCGCCGGCCGGATAGCAGGTGCGCAGGATCTCGTGGCGCTCGGCCAGGGCCTGCAGCGCCTGCTCCAGCGCCAGCGCATCCAGCGGCCCCTTGAGCGACAGCGATCCCACCATGTTGTAGGCGGGGCTGGCGGGCTCCAACCGCCAGGTGAGCCAGAGGCTGCGCTGCGCGGGGGACAGGGCAATGGCCAGCGTGCGGTCGCAGCGGGTGATGGTGTGGGCCGTGTTGCGGGCGTCGCCGTCCGGCAGGCCACCTGCGCCACCTGCGTCGGATGCAGCGGGTGCGCCGGATGCACCCCGGAGCCTCAGGGCCAGTGCGGCACGCTGCGCATCGGACAGGCGGGACTTGCGGGAATCGAGATCGTTCAGGGACATGGTGGTCTTCTCACGCAGATGCGAAGGCGGCAAGGGCATCGCCTTCATCGGTAACGGTGGCCTCGATCTCCTCGATCAGCCGGGTCTCCACCAGCACGGCCAGCTCGCCGACGGTGGGGGCCTTGAAGAAGGCCGCAGGGTGCAGCTCGACACCAAAGCGCTTTTTCACGCGGCCCAGGATCTGCAGGGCCAGCAGCGAGTCGCCGCCCAGCTCGAACAGGTTGTCGTGCACGCCCACCGGGGCAATGCCCAGCATGTCGGTCCACAGCGCGGCCAGGGCCTGCTGCAGTTCGCCTTCGGCCGCAACGTAGGCGGTCTGCAGCGCCGGGCGCGGATGGCCGCCACGGGCCTGCGATCCGTTGGCAGGTTCGGCGACGGCTTCGGCGGCAGGTTCTGCCAGCGCATCCACCAGCCCGGCATCGATCTCGCCCAGGCGCTGCTGCAGGTCGGTGGTGGAGATGACCACCTGGTGCGGCACATCGCCGTTGACGATGCGTTCGAACACCGCTGCCGCTTCTGCGCCGCTCCAGCCTATGCCCTCGGGAATGCGCATGCCGGCGGCCATGCCCAGGTCACGCCAGGCGTCCCAGTCCACGGAGATGACGGGCCAGGCGCGCTGGCGGCTGGCCAGTGCCGCCAATGCATCCATGCAGGCATTGGCGGCGGCGTAGTCGCTCTTGCCCAGGCCTGCGGTGAGGCTGGAGATGGACGAGCACAGCAGCACGAAGTCCGGCGCCTGCATGTCCTGCATGTCCTGCATGTCCTGCATGTCCTGCATGTCCTGCGTGCCCAGCAAGTCCAGCAGCAGCCGGGTGCCGCGCAGCTTGGGGGCGAATACGCGCTCCACGCTGTCCCGCGTGCGGGTGGCCAGCATGCCGCTGTCGGCATGGCCTGCGGCATGGACCACGCCATGCAGGGCGCCAAAGCGCTGGTGCGCCTGCGCCAGCGCCGCCTGCACCTGCGCGGCGTCGGCCACATCGGCCGCCAGGGTCAGCACCTGGGCGCCCTCGGCCTCCAGGGCCAGCAGCTGCAGCAGTTGCTGGCGCAGGGTGCTCGGCTGCCCGTCATCGGCGGCCAGTGCCTCCCATTGGCTGCGTGCTGGCAGCGCCGTGCGGCCCAGCAGCACCAGGCGGGCCTGCCAGTGCGCGGCCAGATGCCGGGCCAGCGCCAGGCCCACGCCGCCCAGGCCGCCCGTGATCAGGTACACGCCCTGCCTGCGCAGGCGCGGCGCCGCGGCGTCCTGCCATTGCAGGGGCTCGTAGGTCTTGCGCCAGCGGTGGGCACCGCGCAGGGCGATGGCCGTGTCGGCCGTGCGAAGCCCATGCGGCGCGCGGGCTTCGTCCAGCAGCTGGCGCGCCAGCCGGGCCTGCATTGCGGGCGAGCCCGCCTGCACCACATCGACGAAACGGCAGTCGATGGACGGGCATTCCTGCCCTATCGCCTTGCACAGCGGAAAGACGGCGGCCATCTCGGGGTTCAGCGCTTCCGCTCCGGACACATCTTCCGAACCGCCTGCGGCCACCAGCAGCAGCCGCCGTGTGCGCGGGCCTCCAGCGCCGTGCGCACGGGCCTCCAGCGCCTGCGCCAGGGCCAGCACGCTGTGAAAGCCGCGCCCCAGCGGCGCAGGGGCGGCCGCATCCATGGCCCACAGGTGGTAGATGGCGTCCACGGGGCCGAACTGCGCCTGCACCGCATCGAGCAAGTCCTCGCAATCGCGGCGCTCGCCGGGGCGCACGGCATGCCTGCCCGGGGCCAGGCAGGCGGGGGCGGCGCCCGCTTCCACGCAGACCACATCGGTGCCCTGCGCCCGCAATGCGTGCACCAGGGCCTCGGCCGTGGCACTGCCGTCGCCAAATACCAGGGCCACCTGGGCTGCGCCGGTGGTGCCTGCCGCCCACTGCAAGGGACTGCGCTGCCAGGCGGCTGCGTAGAACGGACCCGCGGTCGCCGAGGGGCCTGCCGCGCCTGCCGCTTTCGGTGCATCGCCACCCTGCCCCGCCGCCTGCACCCAGAAAGAGCGGCGCTGGAAGGCATAGGTCGGCAACGGCACGCGCCGGCCTGGCCGCCCGCCCCGGCAGGCAGTCCAGTCGATGTCCACGCCCGCGCACCACAGTCCGGCAACGGCCTGCGCCAGCAGTTGCGCGCTGCGTGCGGTCTGCTGGGGATGGGCCTGGCTGGGCCAGATGCCGGCCGCCGTGGCGGCGCGCGCATGCTGGCGGGCCAGGGCGGCAAGGGCCTGGCCGGGGCCCACCTCCAGCAGCACGCGGCCCGGCACGCTCAGCAGCTCGTCCAGCCCGTCCGCAAAGCGCACGGTATGGCGCAGGTGGCCGGCCCAGTAGGCGGGGTTCATGGCCTGCTCGGCCGTGATGGGCTTGCCGGTCACGCTGGAGATGAAGGCCAGGCGCGGCGCATGCCGGGGCACGCTGGCCACCACCTGCTCCAGCTGCGCCAGCAGGGGCTCGGTCATGGCCGAGTGCGAGGCCACGGCAATGTGCAGCCGGCGCGCGGTGATGTCGCGCGCGCGCAGCGCCTCTTCGGCCGCCTCGATGGCGGACAGCGGGCCGGACAGCACGCACAGGCGTTCGCCATTGACGGCACCCAGGTCACAGCCCAGATCCAGCAGGGATTGCAGCTCGGCCTCGGCCAGGGGCACCGAGGTCATGGCGCCCTGAGGCAGCGACTGCAGCAGGCGGCCGCGCGCCGCGACGATGCGCAGGGCATGCGGCAGCTCGAACACGCCGGCCAGGCAGGCCGCCACATACTCGCCCAGGCTGTGGCCCAGCATGGACACGGGCTGCACGCCGCGTGCCATCCACATCCGGGCCAGCGCATAGCCGATCACGAAGAGGGCCGGCTGGGCCTTGTCCATGGCGGACAGCGCCGCGTCGGCCTCCACCTCTTCACCCGGGGCGGGGAACAGCCACTGGCGCAGGTCCCAGCCTGTTTCGGCCTGCAGCAGCTCGCAGCAGCGGTCCACCTCCTGCCGGAATACACCGCCGTCGCGGTACAGGTCCAGGCCCATGTTGGCGTGCTGCACGCCCCCGCCCGGGAAAAGAAAGGCCACGCCGGGCGGCTGTGCCGGCACCTCGGTGGCCTGGCCTGCCGGCGCAGCAGCAGAAGCAGCAGCAGCAGTAGCAGAGAGGTGCAGGCCCTCCACCGCCATGCCCATGCCGTCGGCCACCACGGCACGGCGATGGCCGAAGGCGCGGCGGCCCTGCTGCAGGGTGTGGGCCACATCGTCCAGCGACAGGCCGCTGCCGGCCTGCTGCAGATGGGCAGCCAGGCGGCGCGCCGACTCATCCAGCGCACGGGGGCTGCGAGCGGACAGCGGCAGCACCTGCCAGCCCCGGGCTGTATCCGCCTGTGTAAGGGAAGGGGCGGCAGAGGTGGCAGGGGCGGCAGCAGCCTCCTGCAGCACCACATGGACATTGGTGCCGCCAATGCCGAAGGCGCTCACGCCCGCGCGGCGCGGCGTGGCCGCCTGGGGCCAGGGCCTGGCCACGGTGTTGACATGGAAGGGACTGCGCTCGAAGTCGATCTGCGGGTGCGGCCGCTCGAAATGCAGGCTGGGCGGCAAGGTGGCATGCCTGAGCGAGAGCACCGTCTTGATCAGGCCCGTGACACCGGCGGCCGCATCGAGATGGCCGATATTGGTCTTCACCGAGCCGATGGCGCAGTAGCCCCTGCGCTGCGTGCTGGCGCGAAAGGCCTGGGTCAGCGCTGCGATCTCGATGGGGTCGCCCAGCGCCGTGCCCGTGCCATGGGCTTCCACATAGCCGATGGTGTCGGCCGGCACGCCCGCCAGGGCCTGCGCCGCGCGCACCACGGCGGCCTGGCCGTTGACGCCGGGCGCCGTGAAGCCCACCTTGTCTGCGCCATCGTTGTTGGCGGCGCTGGCCAGGATGACGGCGTGGATGGTGTCGCCGTCGCGCAGCGCATCGTCCAGGCGCTTGAGCACCACAATGCCCGCGCCGCTGCCCTGCAGCGTGCCTGCGGCCTGGGCATCGAAGGCGCGGCAATGCCCGTCCGGCGAGAAGATGGCGCCGGCCTGGTAGCGGTAGCCGCCGTTTTGCAGCAGGTTGAGCGAGACGCCCCCGGCCAGCGCCATGGCGCATTCATGGCCCAGCAGCGCCTGGCAGGCGGTGTGCACGGCCATCAGCGAGGTCGAGCAGGCCGTCTGCACGGTGACGGCCGGGCCGCGCAGGTCCAGCTTGTAGGCCACGCGCGTGGCCAGGGCATCGGCCATGTTGCCGCTCATCAGGCCCAGCAGGTCGGCGACCTGGGCGCCAGGGCCCGGCGCATGGCGGGGCAGCAGATGGCGCATCAGGTAGACGCTGGCGCCCGTGCCCGCATACACGCCGATGGCGCCGGGGTAGCGCCGGCCCTCGTAGCCCGCATGCTCCAGCGCCTGCCACGCGCATTCCAGAAAAAGGCGGTGCTGCGGGTCCAGCTGCTCGGCATCGCGCGGGGTGTAGCCGAAGAAGTCGGCATCGAAGAGGTCCATGCCGGCCAGCGGCACGCCGGCCTTCACGTAGCCGGCATCGTCCAGCAGGGCCTGGGGCACGCCCAGGGCGCGCAGCTCATCGTCGCTGTAGCGCTTCACGGACTCGACGCCGTCACGGATGTTGGCCCAGAAGCGGTCGATGTCGTCGGCGCCCGGAAAGCGCCCGGCCATGCCGATGACGGCGATCTCCAGGCCGGTGGTTTCGGAGGAAGAAGACATCAGAGGGTCCTTTCGATGTGGCGCTTGCGCTGCAGCAGCGCCTCGCGGCGGCGCTGGGCCGCGTCCATGCCGTCCCGGGCGGCGGCCGCCTGCGCGGCGCCGTCGCCCTCGCCATCGCCCTCGCTATCTGCGCCCTGCTCGATGCGCCGCGCCAGGGCCGACACCGTGGGGTGCTTGAAGAGATCGACCAGGGACAGCTCCCGGCCCAGCCGCGCCTCCAGCAGGCCATGCACGCGGATGAGCTGCAGCGAATGCCCGCCCAGGTCGAAGAAGTTATCGCTGGCGCCTATGCGCTCCACGCCCAGCACCTGGGCCCAGAGGGCGGCAATGGTCGCGGCCACGCCGCCTTCGGGCGGCTCGTAGGCCTGGTGCTCCAGGGCCGGCAGGGCGGGCGCCTCGGGCAGCGCCTTGCGGTCCACCTTGCCGTTGGCGTTCAGCGGCAAGGCATCCAGCACGGTGATGGACGAGGGCAGCATGTAGTCGGGCAGGGCCGCGGCCAGCGCGCTGCGCAGCGCAGCCATGTCCAGGCGCTGCCCCTGCTGCACCGAGACAAAGGCGGCCAGCCGCGCGCCGTCGGCCGCCTGGCGGGCGACCACCACAGCCTCGCGCACGGCGGGGTGGGCCAACAGTTGCGCCTCCACCTCGGCCAGCTCGATGCGAAAGCCGCGGATCTTCACCTGGTGGTCCACGCGGCCCAGGTAGTCGATCTGGCCGTCGCCGCGCCAGCGCACCAGGTCGCCCGTGCGGTACAGGCGCTCGCCCGTGCGGCTGGCGGGATCGGCGACAAAGCGCTCGGCGCTCAGGCCCGGCCGCCGCCAGTAGCCGCGCGCCAGGCCCACACCGCCCAGATACAGCTCGCCGGCCACGCCGCGCGGCACCTCGTTGAGCGCGGCATCCAGCACATGGGTACGCAGCCCGGCCACGGGGCGGCCTATGGGCACGGACAACGCGCCCTCGTCCCAGCAGTCCCACCAGGTGACCTCGATGGCCGCCTCCGTGGGGCCGTAGAGATTGAGCAGGCAGGTGCCGGGGAAGGCCTGCAGCACGGCTGCCTGCAATTCGGCGGACAGGGCCTCGCCGCTGCACACGATGCGCTGCAGCCCCTGGCAGGTGGCGGCCACCGGGTGCGCCATGAAGGCCTGCAGCATGGACGGCACGAAGTGGATGGTGCTGACCTGGTGGCGCGCTATCAGCTCGGCCAGGCGCCGGGGATCGCGGTGGTCACCGGGGGCGGCCAGCGCCAGGCGTGCGCCGGTGGTCAGCGGCCAGAAGAATTCCCAGAAGGAGATGTCGAAGCCGAAGGGCGTTTTCTGCAGCACCGTATCGCCCGGGCCCAGCGGCTGGTGCATCTGCCCCCAGGCCAGGCGGTTGCACAGCGAACGGTGGCGGTTGGCCGCGCCCTTGGGCCGGCCCGTGGAGCCCGAGGTGTAGATGACATAGACCAGGCTGTCGCCATGCAGGGCAACGGCCGGGTTGTGGGCCGGCATGTCCTGCAGCCGGGACGCCAGGCCCGGCACATCGACCCATTGGGCACTGCAGTTGGCCGGCAGGCGGTCACGCACCTGCGGCTGCACCAGCACCAGGGACACGCCGCTGTCCTCCAGCATGTAGGCGATGCGGTCGGCCGGATGCTCGGGGTCGATGGGCACATAGGCCGCGCCGGCCTTCATGATGGCCAGCAGCCCCACGACCATCTCGATGGAGCGCTCCATGGCAATGCCCACCGGCACGCCGGGCCGCACGCCCGATGCGATCAGGTGATGCGCCAGCCGGTTGGCGCGCGCATTGAGTTCGGCGTAGCCCAGCGTGGCCTCGCCCAGGCACAGGGCCGGGGCATCGGGGCTGCGCGCCACCTGCTGCTCGAAGCGGCGGTGCACGATGTCGCCGCCGTGCACGACCTGGTCATTGCAGCTCCAGGCCGCCAGTTGCTGGCGTTCGTCGGGACCCAGCAGCGGCACCTCGTCCACGGCACATTGGGGCTGCCGGGCGAGGGCCTCCAGCATGGCCGCATAGTGGGCGGCCAGGCGCTGCATGCTGCCCGGCTCGAACAGCTCGCGGGCATAGACCAGGCTGATGCCCAGGCTGCCATCGGAGCGCTCGCGCACTTCCACGGTCAGCTCGAACTGCGCATCTGCGGCCGCCAGCGGCTGGCCGGCCACCGTCCAGCCCGGCACCTGCTGCAGCGCGTGCCAGTCCTCCACCAGATGATTGAAGAGCACCTGGAACAAGGGGCTGTGCGCCAGGCTGCGCTGCGGCTGCAGCGCCTCCACCAGCTGCTCGAACGGCAGCGCGTGGTGGGCCTGCGCGCCCTGCGCCGCCTCGCGGGCCTGCTGCAGCACGTCGGCCAGGCGCATGCGCCCGTCGATTCGGTTGCGCAGCACCAGGGTGTTGACGAAAAAGCCGACCACGCCCTGCAGGTCGGCATGCGCGCGGTTGGCCACGGGCACGCCGACGCGGATGTCCTCCTGGCCCGTGTAGCGGTACAGCAGCGCCTGCCATCCTGCCAGCAGCAGCGTGAAGAGCGTGTCTGCCTGCTGGCGGGCCTGCGCGCGCAGTGCCTGCAAGGTCGCGCCGGGCAGCTCGAAGCCGTGCCGTCCCGCCCGATAGCGTGCCAGCGCCTGGCGCGGATGGTCGGTAGGCAGGGCCAGCACAGGCTGGGCCTCGCCTGGAGGCACCTGCAACCGTTCCAGCCAGTAGGCCAGCGAGGCCTGCTGGCCTTGCTGAGCCTGTTGAGCCTGCTCCCGCTGCCAGACGGCGTAGTCCACGTACTGCAGCGCCGGGCCGCTGTCCGGGGCGCCGGCATACAGCGCCGCCAGATCGTCCAGCAGGATCTGCATGGAGGCGCCGTCGGAGACGATGTGGTGCATCACCAGCGCCAGGATGTGCTCATGGGCCTGCAGCCGCACCAGGGCAGCCCTGGCCAGCGGCCCCTGCTGCAGATCAAAGGGCTGGGCGCACAGCGCCTGCAGCCATTGGGCGGCGTGCTCCTCGCGCTGCGCGGGCTTGCCCTGCGCGGCCTGCGCGGCATCCAGCCACTGCAGCTCCAGCCTGCCCTGGGGGTCCAGGCGCTGCTCGACCTCCCCATCGGGCCGGGCGTTGAATACCGTGCGCAGCGAACCATGCCGTTCGGCCAGGCCCTGCACGGCCGCACGCAGGGCGCCTGCATCCAGCGGCCCGGTGATGCGCAGGGCGCCCTGCACGTGGTAGGCCGTGCTGCGCGTATCCATCTTCCAGAGAAACCATTGGCGCTGCTGGGCCGGCGTCAGCGGCAGGGGCATGGCGCGGCGGGCCTCGGCCAGCGGGGCAATGCGCTGCAGCGCCGTGCCCGGCTGGCGCTGTTGGCACAGCCGGTCGATGTCCTGCGCCTGGTCGCGCAGCCGCGGGTGCTCGAAGACCCGCCCGGCCGGATATTCCAGGGACCATTGCCGGCAGATGCGCGCGGCCAGCCGCACGGCGGCCAGGGAGTTGCCGCCTTGCGCGAAGAAGTTGGCCTCGCCGGCCGGCCCGGGCTGCGCATCGCCACCGAGCACCTCGCGCCACAGGCCGGCCAGCGTGCCTGTGGTGGGATCTGCCGCGCCCGCCTCCTGCGGTGCCTGGCTGCCGCCGTCCGCGAAGCGGCCCGACTCGAACACCGCCCAGGCATCCAGTGTGCGCGCGGACCAGCCCTGGCGGCAGGCTGCGCGCTGCAGCTTGCCGCTGGAGGTGCGGGGCAAGGCGCCGGGGTTGAGCAGCACGATCACCGTGGGCGCCTCGCCGCACTGCGCACCCACGGCGGTGCTCAGGGCATCGACCAGGGCCTGGGCCGGCACCAGCTTTTGCATGCCGAACGAGACTTCGGCAGCAATGCCTATGCCTTCCCGGCCATCGATGTCCACCGCAAACGCGGCCACGCGTCCCTTGCGCACGGCTTCGACCTCGGCCTCGACCACGCGCTCGATGTCCTGCGGGTAGAGGTTGTGCCCGCGCACGATGATCAGGTCCTTGATGCGGCCCGCCACATGGACCTGCCCGCCGTGCACGAAGCCCAGGTCGCCCGTGCGCAGCCAGCGCCGGCCTGCATGCTCGACAAAGGCCTGCTGCGTTTGCTGCGGCTTGCCCCAGTAGCCCTGGCTGATGCTGGGGCCGTGCGCCCAGATCTCGCCCACGCGGCCGGGCTCCAGCACCTGCAGGCTGTGCGGATCGACGATGGCCACGGCATGGCCGGGAACGGCGGGGCCGCAGCCCACCAGCACGGTGGTCTGCGAGGCGCCGGGGCTTTCCACGGCCCGGCCCTGGCCCAGGGCCTCGGTATCGAAGGACGTGATCGCGGCGCCCGCGCCGCAACTGCCGCCGGTGATGAACAGGGTGGCTTCCGCCAGGCCGTAGCAGGCATAGGCCGCGTCGGGCCGCAGGCCGCAGGCGGCAAAGCGCTGGGCGAAGGCCGTGACGGTGTCGGCACGCACGGGCTCGGCACCGGTATAGGCCAGCCGCCAGCTCGACAGGTCCAGCTGCGCCAGCTGCGACGGCTTGATGCGCTCCAGGCACATGCGGTAGGCGAAGTCGGGGCCGCCGCTGATGGTGGCGCGGTGGCGCGAGATCAGCTCCAGCCAGCGCACAGGGCTTTCCAGGAAGAGGCGCGGCGAGGTCAGCACCAGCGGCAGCCCGCTGTACAGCGGCTGCAGCAGTCCGCCGATCAGGCCCATGTCGTGGTACAGCGGCGCCCAGGACATGAAGCGGTCGCCCGCGCCGATGTCCATGCGCTGCTGGATGGCGGCCTCGTTGGCGATGAGGTTGCCGTGGCTGACCATCACGCCCTTGGGCGCCGAGGTGGAGCCCGAGGTGTATTGCAGAAAGGCGATGTCGTCGGCAGCCGGCGCATGAGGCCGCCAGGCGTCGGCATCGGCCAGGTCCACCTGGTCGGCGGCCACGGCGGCAATGCTGCCAAAGCGCGCATCGGCGCCGGGCAGGGCCTGCATCACTTCGGCCGTGCTGATCACGCAGGCCGCATCCGCGTCGCCCACGATGCCCAGCAGCCGCTCCAGGTGCTGCACGCGCAGCGATTCCAGCGGCGGCACCGGCACGGCGATCACGCCCGCGTAGAAGCAGGCCAGCATGCTGGCGGCGTAGTGCTCGTCGTTGTCCATCATCACCAGGGCGCGCGCGCCCACGGGGCACAGCTGCTGCAGCCGGGTGGCCAGCGCACGCACGCGGCGGTCGAACTCGCCATAGCTGTGGCTGCGCTCGACCACGCGGCCGTCCTGCACGGCGGCCACGGTGAGCCAGATGTCGTCGGGCCGCTGCTGCGCCAGGCCCCTCAGATGCTCGACCAGGCTGGCCGGCGCCCGGCCTGCTGCCGCGATTGCACTTTGTCCACTCAGCATGTCAGCTGCCTCCCGGGTTCTCAGAAACGGTCCAGATTGCTGCGCGGCTCGGCCATGGCGACGATGACCTTGCGCGGCCCCTTGAAGGGCGAGCGGGCATGGGCCACGAGCATGTTGTCCAGCATCAGCACGTCGCCCTGCTCCCAGGGGAAGCTGACGGTCTCGGCGTCCAGCGCGGCGCGCACCTCGGCGAAGATGTCGTCGCCGATGGTGGAGCCGTCGGCGAAGAAGGTGTTGCGCGGCAGGTTCTCGATGCCGTACACCTCCTCCAGCACCTCGCGCTCCTCGGGCTCGCGCGCCGAGATGTGGAACAGGTGGGCCTGGTTGAACCAGACCATCTCGCCCGTGACGGGGTGGCTTTCCATGGCCTGGCACAGCTGGCGCGTGCGCAGGCCGTCGTCTTCCTTCCACTCCCAGTCCATGCGCGCATGGCGGCAGAAGGCCTCGACCTCGGCGCGGCTTTCGGTGTTGAAGACCTTCTGCCAGGGCACGTCCATCTCGCCGAAGTTGCGCACGTAGAGGATGCCGGGCTCGAACAGCTCGCGGATGCGCGCCGGAATGCGGCGGTAGACCGCACGGCTGTCGGCAATCGGCGTCTCGCCGCCCTCGGGCGATGCGGTGACGCAGTGGAACCAGATCTTCATGGGCCACTCGCGCGTGTAGGCCTGCTCGTTGTGCAGCGGAATGCTCTGGTGGGCCGGGTATTCGGTGGAGGTGTAGACGCCCGCGCCGCTGGAGGCCTCGACCGCGCTGCGCGGCGTGGAGGCGAATTCGTACTTGAGCAGCGGATGGCCGAAGGCCGAGGCGAAGCGCTGGAAGGTCTCCACATCGGGCACGCCAAAGCCGCGCAGCAGCACGCCGCCCGTGGTCAGCAGCGCCTCGTCGATGTCGCGGCGCAGCGGCGGCAGCGCGGCCAGCAGGTCCTGGCCCGGCTGGGCGGGCGTGATGAGCTGGGGAAGCAGCGAGCCCGCGGGGGCCTTGCGCTCGAAGCGCTGGAGGGTTTCGTTCATGTCGATTCCTTGGTGCGCCACGCAAGAGCTGCCGCGTAGCCCGGCGGCGCTGGAAGCGCCATCGCTTGAAAACCATTCCAGTCGGGAACCGCGCAGGCGATGGCCAGCCGTCCGTCCCCTCCCGGGCTGATGCCAATGGAGCGCAGGTGCTCGGCCACGCCAATGCCGATGGCCTTGAGCACGGCTTCCTTGCCCACCCAGCGCTGGTAGAAGGCCGCCAGCCGATCAGGCGCACGGCGCACGCTGGCGCGTTCCTGGTCGGTGCAGACGGCGTCGAGCATGACCTCGGCATCGAGGTCGGGCTTGTGCTGCTCGATGTCCACGCCCAGGTGCAGCACGCCACCGGGGTCGGCCAGCGCGATCAGCGCATGGCCGCCCGAATGCGAGACGTTGAACACAGGCGCCCTGTGCGGCTCGTCATCCACGAAGGGCTTGCCGTGCGTGCCGATGGCCAGCGGCACATCGGCCGGGCAGCAGCCCAGCCTGCGCCCCAGCAGCCGCCGCGTGGCAGCGCGCGTCTGTGCGAAGCGCAGCCGGTCGGCGGCCCGCACGAAGCGCGCGGCGCGACCGCGCTCCTCGGGGGTCAGGTGCGGCAGGCTGTCGCTCAGTTCGGCCGACAGGTCCAGGTCCAGCCTGAAGACCTCGATGCCCTGGCTCATGGCCTCACGCACGGACACGAGCTGCATGGATTTCCCCCTGGAGTGACTGGGACCCGGCCAGGCGCTGCGCCAGCACGGCCAGCACATCGCCTTCGCGCTGCCTGATGAAGAAATGCCCGCCCTCGAACCAGTCCAGCGTGAAGGCCCCGGCGGCCTCCTGCGACCAGGCCTGGACGCGGGGCGCCTCGATGTCATCCTGCCGCCCCGCAAAGACGTGCACCGGCAGCGGCAGGCCCGCAGCGGGCACATGGCCGAAGCTCTCGCAGACGCGGTAGTCGGACCCCAGCACATCCAGCGTGATGCGCATGAGCTCGGGGCTGCCAAACACCTCTTCGGGCGTGCCGCCCTGCCTGCGCAGATCGGCAATCAGCGCCGCATCGTCGCCCTTGCCCGCAAAGCGCTCGGGATCACGGCAGGCCGGTGCCGGGCTGCCCGAGGCAACCAGGGCCAGCGGCAGCTCCCTGCCCTGCTCGCGCAATTGCCGCGCCATGCCGAAGGCCAGCAGCGCGCCCATGCTGTGGCCCAGCAGCGCAAAGCGGCCGCGCATGGCCTGGCGCTGCTCGGCGCACAGCAGCGAGACCAGTTGCCCGAAGTCCTCGACCGCAGGCTCGCCCAGCCGGCTGCCCCGCCCCGGCAGCTCCACCGGCGCAATGCGGATCCAGTGGGGCAGCAGCCTGCGCCAGCGCAGGTACATGGTGGCGCTGGCGCCTGCGCACGGCAGGCACAGCAGGGTCAGCGGCGCGTGCATGCGCGTCAGCCCGCTGCGGTTTCGGTATCGGTATCGGCCTTGTGCCGCGCGGCGCCGGAGCCCGCCTGTTCCTGCTGCTGCATCCACACGCGCAGCGACTTGGGCCGCATGTCCGTCCAGGTGGCGTCCACGTAGTCGAGCACGGTTTTCTTGTCGCCCTTCACGCCCTCCACGGCGGTCCAGCCGCCGGGCACGGCCTTCCAGTGCGGCCAGATGGAATACTGTTCCTCGTGGTTGACCAGAACGATGAAGGTTTCGTCTTCGCGGTCGAAGCAGCTTGTAGACATGCAGGCGTCCTTGTGCAGTTGAACATCGGCGAAGCCAGTTCCGGATCGCGGCGATCCGGTACTGCGCCTCTGTTGAACATGACGTTCCGGATCCGAAACTGTTCACGCCGCATGCGCGCCGGTTCCGGGTCGTGCGCCGGGCTGCACCGTTCAATGGTGGTCCAGCAGCGAGCGGTGGACATGGATGGCCTTGCAGGCATCGGCAATCCTGGCGTTCACCAGGCCCAGCGCGCACTCCATGTGCTCGGCGATCTGGCGCTGGGTGAGGCCTTTGATGCGGTACAGCTCGAAGGTCTCGCGGGTCTTGGGCGGCACCTCGTCAAGGGCCTGGTCGATCAGGCGTATGGCCTGGGACTCGAACAAAAGGCGCTCGGGCGAGCGGCCGTCCGGTATCTCCAGCGTCTCCACATCCACGCCGTGGGTGCGGTAGGTGTTCTCGCGCTCCTGGCGGCGCAGGTAGTCCAGCGCCATGTTGCAGACGGCGCGCGTCCAGTAGGCGGCGGGCCTGGCGATCTGGGCATCGCTGCGCATTTCGGCAACGCGCAGATAGGTGTCCTGCACGGCCTCGTCGGCCAGTTCGGGATTCCTGAGAATTCTTCGCGCGACCCTCACCAACTGCCCACGCGAAGCAATGAAGACCTCTTCCAGCGAAGAATGTGTGTGATTCAAGGACACGATGCAGTTCCTCTCGCAAGCTAGGCAAGAACATCAAGGGGAAATGTCGACCGCAGGTCGATGGACGGCCGGCGTGCCGCCCGTGCAATAGGGCGGAGCGGGACTCGGCACAGGCGGCAAGCGGAGGCACAACCGCTGACCGCAGGGCATCAGTGCGCGCCGATGCGCATCGGCGTGACTTGGGAGGCAGGCCTAGATCGGCCTCATGACGGCCTCAGGGCGGCGGCCGCCCTCGCCGGATCCATGCGTCCTGCAACAGGATCGGCAAGGGCTGTGCAGCCTTGCAGACGTGCTGAAACTTGAACCGGGACCATGGCATGCAGTGGCGCTCCTTTGACGTTTTCCAACATTGAAATGAGAAGCATTACCAGTTCCGGCGACAGGACCGGGCCTGGAATGGCTGCTCACACCTGACTGGAAGACGTCCCGCCAGTGCAAACGGAGACACGGCTATCGGCTGTGGAAAATCGGCAGGCATCGCCTATGGCGCATCGCATCACCATGGCTTTCCCTCGCCGTGGATGATGGGCCTGGATCATGACGGACTGGTGATGCCCGATACATCGGGATGGAAGCAGGAACTGCCTGCAGCGCAGGCCCCTGCCATCGCACTGGGCAGGCCCCATCGAGACGCGGCCCGCAGCGAAACTGCAGACGAAAAAAAGCCACCTTGCGGTGGCTTCTTGTCTGCGCAAACGCGGCGGTTTGCACAAGGAATCTGGCGGAGTGGACGGGACTCGAACCCGCGACCCCCGGCGTGACAGGCCGGTATTCTAACCAACTGAACTACCACTCCTGGCAGACAGCTTTTGCGCTCTTGCGAGCCAAGTGCTGCAAACTTGGCGACCCTACGGGGATTCGAACCCCGGTACTCACCGTGAAAGGGTGATGTCCTAGGCCTCTAGACGATAGGGTCAATCCTAGAACTTGCGTAAATACTCAAGTCTCAATTTTTGGTGGAGGTAAACGGGATCGAACCGATGACCTCTTGCATGCCATGCAAGCGCTCTCCCAGCTGAGCTATACCCCCTTGCTGCAACGTTGCACTGCTTCGTTGCTGCGATTCAAAAATTGTAGCACAGCGTTTTTGGGGCAATTCCGGAATGCATGACTTTTTTATGTCGTCCTGCATTCCGGCGCCCTGCTGCAGCCCGGGTCAGGCCAGGCTTTGCCCGTCGCGTATGCGGTGGATCTCGGCGATGTCCACCACCCAGACCAGGCCGTCGCCGACCTGGCCCGAGTGACAGGCCGAGGTGATGGCCGCGCGGATGGGCTCGACCATGGATGCCTCGGCCAGCACGCAGACCATGATCTTGTCGGAAAAGTCGGTCAACTCCTCCTTCACGCTGCGCTTGTCGATGGCGGCCGGGGCCGTGAAGCCCTCGGCACGGAACAGCGTCACGCCGGGGAAGTTGGGAATGGCGCGCAGCGCGTCGCGCAGGCGCTCCAGGCGGCTGGGGCGCACGATGGCCCGGATTTCCTTCATGGTCATTGCAGTGTCTCCTTCATCAGGCTTCCAGCGGTTTTTCGTCAAACCAGCGGTACAGGGTCGGCAACACCACCAGCGTGAGCAGGGTGGACGAGATCAGGCCACCGATCACCACGATGGCCAGCGGGCGTTGCACCTCCGAGCCGGGGCCGGTGGCGAACAGGAAGGGCACCAGGCCCAGCAGCGCGACGGTGGCCGTCATCATCACGGGGCGGAAGCGCTGCACGCAGCCTTCGCGCACGGCCTCGGCCACGTTCATGCCATCTTCGCGCAGCTTGCGGATGCAGGAGACCAGCACCACGCCGTTGAGCACCGCAATGCCCCACAGCGCGATGAAGCCCACCGATGCCGGCACGCTCACGTATTCGCCCGTGACGAACAGGCCTATCAGTCCCCCGATGGAGGCGAAGGGCAGCACCAGGATGATCAGCCCGGCCAGCTTGACCGAGTTGAACAGAAGGAACAGCAGGAAGAAGATGGCCACGATGGTCAGCGGCACGATGATCTGCAGCGTGCCCATGGCGCGCTCCATGTTCTCGAACTGGCCACCGTACTTGAAGTAGTAGCCATCGGGCAACTGCACTTCACTGTCGATGCGCTGCTGCACTTCGGTCACGAAGCCGCCCAGGTCGCGCCCTTCCACGTTGGCTCCCACCACCACGCGGCGCTTGCCGCCTTCGCGGCTGATCTGCGCGGGGCCGTCCACCAGCTCGATGCGGGCCACGCTGCTCAGCGGCACCTGGGCGCCCGTGGCCGTGGTCAGCAAGGTGGCGCCGATGGCGGCGGGCGAGCCGCGGAACGGCTCGGGGAAGCGAACCACCACGTTGTAGCGACGCTCGCCCTCGTAGACCGTGGTCACTTCCTTGCCGCCGATGGCCGACTCGATCACGCCCTGCACGTCGGTGACGTTCAGGCCGTGGCGGGCGATCGCCTTGCGGTCGATATCCACGGTCAGAGCCTGCTGGCCTGACAGGCGCTCGACGCGGATGTCCGTGCTGCCCGGCACGCTCTTGAGGATGCGTGCGACCTGCTCGGACACGTCGCGCAGCTCGCTCAGCTCGTCGCCGAAGACCTTGATGGCCAGTTGCGAGCGCACGCCCGTGACCATTTCGTCCACGCGCTCGGAGATCGGCTGGGACAGCACGATCTGCACGCCCGGGATCGAGGACAGGCGCTGGCGGATGTCTTCGTCGATCTCATCCTGGGTGCGGTCGGACTCGGGGTCCAGCAGCACGATGGGGTCGGACTCGTTGGGGCCTGCGGGATCAGCCGGCGATTCGCCGCGTCCGAGCTTGGAGACCACGCTGAGCACGCCGGGCACTTCGGCCACGGACTTCATCGCCGCCATTTCCATGCGGATGGACTCGTCCAGCGAGATGCTGGGCACGCGGTTGATCTGCGGCGTCAGCGCCCCCTCCTTCATGGTGGGCATGAAGGACTTGCCCAGCAGCGGGAACAGTCCCAGCGAGCCCAGCAGCAGCGCCACGGCCACGGCCAGCGTGGCGCGGTTGCGCGCGGTGGCCAGGTCCAGCAGGCGCAGGTAGTGGCGCTTGAGGAAGGCGATCAGGCGCGTGTCATGGTCCGCGCCGCCCTTGAGGAAGTACGAGCACAGCACGGGCGACAGGAACAGCGACACGGCCAGCGAGACGGCCAGCGAGATCGCGATGGTCAGCGCCAGCGGGCCGAACATCTTGCCTTCGATGCCTTGCAGCGTCATCAGCGGCAGGAACACCAGGATGATGATGGCGATGCCGAAGATGGTGGGCGTGGCCACCTCGGTGGTGGCCGACAGCACGGTGCGCACGCGTGCGCCCATGCTGTCGCCGGCCTGGCCGAGCTTGTGGAACACGTTCTCCACCACCACCACGGTGGCATCGACCATGAGGCCGATGGCGATCGCCAGCCCCCCCAGCGACATGAGGTTGGCCGAGATGCCCCAGCGGTTCATCATGATGAAGGTGGTCAGCGGCGTGATGATCAGCGTGGCCACCACGATCAGGCTGGAGCGCACGTCACCCAGGAAGATGAAGAGCACCACGACCACGAGCAGGATGCCCTCGATCAGCACCTTGCCCACGGTCCACAGCGCCGAGTCGACCAGGTCGGTACGGTCGTAGTAGGGAACGATCTGCAGGCCGCCGGGGAGCATGCCCTTGGAGTTGATCTCCTGCACGCGCTCCTTCACGCGGGTGACCACCTCCTTGGCATTGCCGCCGCGCATCATCAGCACGATGCCGGAGACGCCTTCGGTATAGCCGCCCTTGATGATGGCGCCCTGGCGCACTTCCTGGCCCAGCTGGACTTCGGCCACATCGCGCACGAAGACCGGCACGCCGCCTTCCTGCTTGAGAACGATGTTGCCGATGTCATCCAGCGACTGGACCAGGCCCACGGCGCGGATCAGGTACTGCTCGGTGACCTGGGGCAGGATGCCGCCGCTGGCATTGGCGTTGTTGTCGGCGATGGCCTGGACCACATGGCGCACGGACAGGCCGTAGTGGCGCAGCCGGCCGGGATCGACCTCCACCTGGTACTGCTTGACGTAGCCGCCCTGCGAGTTGATTTCGGCCACGCCGGGAATGGAGCGCAGCAGCGGGCGCGCCACCCAGTCCTGGATGGTGCGGCGCTCGGTCAGCTCCTCGGGCGTGAGGGCCCGCTTGCCGTCGTCGGGATGGTCCAGCGTGTACTGGTAGACCTCGCCCAGGCCCGTGGACACCGGCCCCAGCACGGGGATGATGCCTGCGGGCATGCGCGGCGTGACCTCCATCAGCCGCTCGGTGACGAGCTGGCGTGCAAAGTACACGTCGGTGGCATCGGTGAAGACCAGGGTGATGATGGACAGGCCGCTCTTGTTGAGCGAGCGCATCTCCATCAGGCCCGGCATGCCGGTCATGGCGATTTCCAGCGGCACGGTCACGAAGCGCTCGATTTCCTCGGGCGAACGGCCTGGCGCCTCGGTGGCCACCTGGACCTGGACGTTGGTCACGTCAGGAAAGGCATCCACCGACAGGTTCATGGCGGCGCGCAGGCCGAAGCCGCACAGCACCAGCGAGAGCACGATCACGATGAGCCGCTGGCTCAGTGCGGCCCGGATCATGGAAGCGATCATGGGCTTACTCCAGCTCTGCGCGCTTGCGCTCGTTGTTCAGGTGGAAGGCACCCGTGGTGACGATGACCGTGCCATCGGCCACGCCCTTGTTCACGGGGCGCATGCCGCCGCTGGCGGTGCCCAGCTCGACGGGCGTGAGGCGGTAGTGGTTCTCGCCCTTCTTGACGAAGACATGGTCGCGGTCGTTCTCGCGCACCACGGCCTCGGCCGGCACGGCCAGCAGCTGGCGCACCTCGCCCTGGATGCGCATGGTGGCCAGCATCTGGGGCTTGAGGTCGCGCTCGGGGTTGTCCACCTGGGTGCGGATGGTGACGGTGCGGGTCTCGGGCGTGACGGTGTCGCCCACATGCACGATCTGGCCCGACAGCACCCGCTCGCCCAGGGCGGGCACGGCGATCTCCACGGCCTGGCCGGCACGCACGCCGCTGGCCATCTGCTCGGGGATCGCGCCCACCACCCAGACGCTGCTCAGGTCGGCCACGGTGAACAGCGGATCGCCGGGCTGGGTCACCTGGCCGGAGCTGACCTTGCGCTCGATCACCACGCCGGCCCCTGTGGACAGCACGGCCGCATGCGACTGCAGCGTGCCCTTGTCGCGCAGCTGGGCGATGGCGCTGTCGGGAATGCCGATCAGGCGCAACTGGTCGCCGGCAGCGCGCTGCTCGGCGCGCGCAATCGACAGCTCGGACTCGCGGCGCTGCAGCTCGGCCGAGCCGATGACATCGGCGGCTATCAGCTGGCGCGCGCGCTCCACGCCGCGCTCGGCCAGCGTGGCGGCGGAGTGTGCACGCAGATAGGCCAGCTGGGCGGTGGTCAGCTCGGGGCTGGCCACGCGGGCCAGCACCTGGCCCGCGCGCACGCGGTCGCCCACTTCGACCAGCACTTCGGTCACGCGTCCCGTGGCGGCCGCGCCAATGCGGGTGACCTGGCGCTCATTGGCCTCGATGCGGCCGGACACCTCCTGCAGCAACGCGATCTGCGCCTGCGCCACGGGCTTGACGGCGAAGTTGGGCGCCATCTCGGCGGTGACGCGGACCTCCATCGGGTCCTGCTCCTGCGCAGCGGCCGCTGCGGGCGCCGCCTTGGCTTCGGCCTCTTCGTTCTTGCCGCAGGCGCTCAGCGCCAGCGTTGCGGCCAGCAGGCCGGCCAGGGCCAGGGAGTTCACCAAGGTGCTGCTGCCTGCGCGGGCGGCGATGGGTTGCGGATGCATATTCAAGGACATGTTCGTTTCTGATTTCGGGTGTGAGGCAGGGACGGCGGGCTTCACAGCGCGGACGGATCGTCGTAGCGGCCCGCCAGGTATTCGAGCTGTATGCGCGCCGCCTGCAGCTGGTAGCGCGCGTCGAGCAGGTCTGCACGGATGGAGCGCAGCACGCGCTGCGCATCGAGCACATCGAGAATGCCGCGCTCGCCGAAGCGGTAGGCGGCCTCGGCCACGCGCAGGGCCGACTCGGCCTCGCGCACCGAACCCTGGCTCAGTGCCTGGGTGCGCAGTCGCGCCATCTCCAGCTCCTTCCAGGCCTGCAGCGTCTGCTGGCGCAGCTCGATCTGCCGGCCTTCCAGCTGCAGACGCGCGCGCTCCAGCTCGGAGGCCGCCTCGTCGATGGGGCCGCGGTGCTGGTCGAGCAAGGGGATCTGGATGCTCACGCCCACCGTGTTCAGGCGCACGTCGGGCTCGCGCGTCTGGCCGTAGCGCAGCTCCACGCCCGGCCAGCGCGAGGCCTTGGCACCGTCAAGCCGCGCCTGGGCACGCTCGACCTCCGCCTTGAGCTGGCGCAGTTCGGGATGCTCCATGGGATCGATCTCGCCCATGTCCTCGATGCGCAGCGGATCCTCCAGCGACACATCCAGGCGAAAGCGCACGGGCAGCTGGCCTGCGGCCAGGCGGCCCAGCGCCAGCTGCGCCTGCTCGGCACGCAGCCTTGCGGTCTGCTCCTGCTGGCGCGCCTGGATGATTTCGGCATCGGCCTTGATGATTTCGTAGCGGGCCGCCTCGCCGCTGTCCACGCGGACGCGGACGCGCTCATGGGCCTGCTCCAGAAGGCGCACCGCCTCCTTGGCGGCCTCGACCTCCGCCTCGCGCAGCACCATTTCGTAGGCGCGCAGCCGCACCTGGGCCACCAGCGCATTGCGCGTGGTCGCCACGAAGTGCACCGAGCCCTGCTCGCCTGCCCTCGCGGCCTCCACGCGCGCACCTCGCACGGCGGGGTTCTCGATGGGCAAGGCCACGGCCCAGCCCTGCACCGTGCCGGCTGCCGCGCCCGGAACGCGGGCGCTGTTGCGGCCCTGGTTCCATTCGAGCTTGGGATTGGGCAGCGCCGAGGCGCTGACCACGCCTGCGCGCGCCGTGGTCCGGGACTGCTCGACAGCGCGCAGATCGGGGTTGTGGTCCAGCACGGCGCGAACGACCTCGTTCAGGCTCAGCTGGGGCAGGCGCTGTGCGGCGGCCGAAGCCACCGAAGGCGCCTCTGCGGCCGAACCGGCCTTCGGCACGATCGGCGTACGGGACGCCTCGGCCTCGGCGGCCTCGGCGGCGGCCGGAGCCGCCTGCGTCAGGGGCGACTGGGACGCCTGGGGCTTGCCAGGGGGGTGGGCCTGCGCCGAAGCGCCAGCACCCCAGCCCACCAGCAGGCTGCAGATCGCGCCTTGCAGGACCTTGCGCGAACAGGATGGAAAACGGGCGGGGGCCATTCCCGCCAATACCGTTGGATTCACCATGGCATGCATCTGCCGCAAAGCGACAGTCGAGGGGTTGAGTAAGAGATGGGCCCTTCCCTGCGGACCACGCGGGAACGGGCATGGCCGCGCCGTGCGCAGTCAGCGCGCGGACGACGGCATGGCGTGCACGCCAGCAAGGCGCGCACGAGCAGTGATCAGGCAGTGGGATGCGTCAGCCGACAAGGGGCGCAAGGGGCACAAGGCATGCCTGCGCCGCAATATGCGGTCAGCCGAGCAGGGAAGGTCTTGGAGGGCGCAGCAGCTGGCCCGGGGCGGGCGACAGGTGCGCCTGGGAATAGGTCGAAGGCGGGGCCCACAGCGACACCACCTGCACGGCGATGGGCTCGGGCGGCCAGTACATCTCGGCGGAACGGTCCTCGCCGCAGGCCAGCAGGGCCAGCAGCTGGCGCTTGTTGCCGCTGTGTGCCGTCAGCTCGGCAAACTCGGTCTCGTCGTCTTCCTCGACTTCCGCGAGTTCCTCGAGGAATTCCTCATCGATGGTCACGACGGGATGGTGCGCCAGCAGGCCATCGCCTTCCAACCCATCGGAAGATGCCGAAGCTGCCACCTGCCCGCAGAAGATGGACAGCAGCATCAGCAACGAAAAGACAAACGATGGCGCAAGGCGCATGGAGCGGGGCAGACGAGTCGGTGAAAGATGGACGCCCTGCAAACAGGACACCGTCTATTGTTACGAATGTTGAGGGAAAGTTCCGGGTTTGCCCTTAAAAAATCTGGGCAATAGATCGTGTTTTGTGCACAAAGGCTTTCCATGTGAAGAAGTCACACCAAAAACCGCAACAACCAGAAACAAAAAAGCCACCTTGCGGTGGCTTCTTGTCTGCGCAAACACGAGGGTCTGCACAAGGAATCTGGCGGAGTGGACGGGACTCGAACCCGCGACCCCCGGCGTGACAGGCCGGTATTCTAACCAACTGAACTACCACTCCTGGCAGGCAACTTTTGCGCTCTTGCGAGCCAAGTGTTGCAAACTTGGCGACCCTACGGGGATTCGAACCCCGGTACTCACCGTGAAAGGGTGATGTCCTAGGCCTCTAGACGATAGGGTCAATCCTAGAACTTGCGTAAATACTCAAGTCTCGATTTTTGGTGGAGGTAAACGGGATCGAACCGATGACCTCTTGCATGCCATGCAAGCGCTCTCCCAGCTGAGCTATACCCCCAAGAATCCGATACTGGCGGAGTGGACGGGACTCGAACCCGCGACCCCCGGCGTGACAGGCCGGTATTCTAACCAACTGAACTACCACTCCTGGCAGACAGCTTTTGCGCTCTTTCGAGCCAAGTGCTGCAAACTTGGCGACCCTACGGGGATTCGAACCCCGGTACTCACCGTGAAAGGGTGATGTCCTAGGCCTCTAGACGATAGGGTCACAGCCTGTGATCCGCCGATAAAAAAGCGCCTTCGTGTTTCAAAGGCGCTTACATACCAAGCGACAAATTTTGGCGGAGTGGACGGGACTCGAACCCGCGACCCCCGGCGTGACAGGCCGGTATTCTAACCAACTGAACTACCACTCCTGGCAGGCAACTTTTGCGCTCTTGCGAGCCAAGTGCTGCAAACTTGGCGACCCTACGGGGATTCGAACCCCGGTACTCACCGTGAAAGGGTGATGTCCTAGGCCTCTAGACGATAGGGTCAATCCTAGAACTTGCGTTACAAACTCAAGTCTCAATTTTTGGTGGAGGTAAACGGGATCGAACCGATGACCTCTTGCATGCCATGCAAGCGCTCTCCCAGCTGAGCTATACCCCCTTCATGCTGCAATCGCTGCTTCTTGTTAGTTGCTGCGTTTGCATCAGAGACTCGAATTATAGACAGGTTTTCAGCGGTTTTTCAAACGCGCCAGAATTTTTTCACGACCCAGCAGCTCCAGCACCGCATCCACCGAAGGCGTGTGCGCCGTGCCCAGCGTCAGCACGCGCACCGGCATGGCCAGTTGCGGCATCTTCAGGCCCTGGGCCTTGAGCACTTCCTTGATCAGGGCAGCAATGGCTTCCTTGCTCCACTCCACCGAGGCGATGCCTTCGGCGAAGGCGTCCAGGGCGGGCGCCACGGCGTCGTTCACGTGCTTTGCCAGGTCCTCGGCGTTGCGGCCGAAGGCGTCCACATAGAACAGGCGCACCCAGCCGGCCAGATCGACCAGGGTTTCGCAGCGGTCCTTGAACAGGGCGCAGATGCGCGGCAGGCGGTCGTCTGCGTCGAGCAGGGCCTGGTCCAAGCCGGTCTTGAGCACGAAGGGGCGCACCAGCTCTGCCAGGGCCGCGTCGTCCAGCGCCTTCAGGTGCTGGGCGTTGACCCAGCGCAGCTTGGCCTCGTCGAACTGGCCTGCGCTGCGGCCCAGGTGGTCCAGGTTGAACCACTCCAGGAACTGGGCGCGGCTGAAGATTTCGTCGTCGCCGTGGCTCCAGCCCAGGCGGGCCAGGTAGTTGACCATGGCGTCGGGCAGGTAGCCTTCGTCGCGGTACTGGGTGACGGCCTTGGCGCCGTTGCGCTTGCTCATCTTCTCGCCCTGCTCGTTGAGCACGGTGGGCAGATGGGCGAACACTGGCACGCTGGCGCCCAGGGCCTCGAAGATGTGGATCTGGCGCGGCGTGTTATTGACGTGGTCGTCGCCACGGATGACATGGGTGATGGCCATGTCCATGTCGTCCACGCAGACGCAGAAGTTGTAGGTGGGCGTGCCATCGGGGCGCGCGATCACCAGGTCGTCCAGCTCGCTGTTCTGGAACTCGATGCGGCCCTTGCATTTGTCTTCCCAGGCCACGACGCCGCCCTTCGGCGTCTTGAAGCGCAGCACGGGACGCACGCCTTCGGGCACGGGCGGCAGCACCTTGCCTTCCTCAGGGCGCCAGGTGCCGTCGTAGCGCGGCTTTTCCTTGTTGGCCATCTGGCGCTCGCGCAGGGCGTCGAGTTCTTCCACGCTCATGTAGCAGGGGTAGACATGGCCCGAAGCCTGCAGGCCGGCCAGCACCTCCTTGTAGCGGTCCATGCGCTGCATTTGATAGAACGGACCTTCGTCATGGTCCAGCTGCAGCCAGGCCATGCCCTCGATGATCACGTCCACCGAGGCCTGGGTGGAGCGCTCCACGTCGGTGTCCTCGATGCGCAGGATGAAATCGCCGCCCGTGGCGCGCGCAAAGGCCCAGGGATACAGGGCCGAGCGGATGTTGCCCAGGTGGATGAAGCCCGTGGGAGACGGGGCAAAACGGGTACGTACTTTTTGTGTCATTGCAGGGTATCCAGTCCGCGGGAGAGATCGTTCTTGAGGTCGCCCAGGTATTCCAGTCCGACGGAGATGCGCAGCAGGCCCTGGCCGATGCCGGCGGCACGGCGCTGCTCTTCGCTCAGGCGGCCATGCGAGGTGCTGGCCGGATGGGTGATGGTGGTCTTGACGTCGCCCAGGTTGGCCGTGATCGAGCACACCAGGGTGCTGTCGGCCACATGGAAGGCGTTGGCGCGCAGCTGTTCGGCGCCCTCGCCCACCACATCGAAGGACAGCACGCCGCCGCCCATGCCGTTTTGCTGGCGCATGGCCAGCTCGTGCTGCGGGTGGCTGGCCAGGCCCGGGTAGTAGACGCGGGCGACCTTGGGATGGGCCTCCAGCCAGGTGGCCAGCTCCAGCGCGGAGGCGCTTTGCGCCTTCACGCGCAGGGACAGCGTCTCCAGCCCCTTGAGCACCACCCAGGCGTTGAACGGCGCCAGGTTCAGGCCGCCGCTGCGCAGGAAGGTGCCCATGACCTTGTCCACCAGTGCCGTCGTGCCGCAGACGGCGCCCGACATGACGCGGCCCTGGCCGTCCAGCAGCTTGGTGCCGGAGTGCACGACCAGGTCGGCGCCGAACTTGGCAGGCTGCTGCAGCACGGGCGAGGCAAAGCTGTTGTCCACGGCCAGCAGCGCGCCATGGGCGTGCGCCAGCTCGGCCAGCGCGGCGATGTCGCACAGGTCGGTCAGCGGGTTGGTCGGCGTCTCGGCGAACAGAAGGCGCGTGTTGGGACGGATGGCCGCCTTCCAGGCCTGCACATCGGTCTGCGAGACAAAGCTGGTCTCCACGCCAAAGCGCGCCATCTCGCCGCCCAGCAGCTTGATGGTGGAGCCGAACATGGACTGCGAGCAGATCACATGGTCGCCGGCCTTGAGCGTGGTCAGCGCCACGAGCAAGATGGCCGACATGCCCGTGGACGTGGCCACCGCGCATTCCGTGCCCTCCATGGCGGCCAGGCGCTGTTCGAAGCTGGTGACCGTGGGGTTGGAGGTGCGGCTGTAGGTGTAGCCGGGCTCTTCATTGGCGAAGCGGCGTGCGGCCGTTGCACAGTCGGGCTGCACGAAGCTGCTGGTCATGTACAGGGCTTCGCTGTGCTCACCCCACTGGCTTCGCTCCACGCCCACGCGCAGGGCCAGCGTATCGGGATGCAGGCCTTCGGGAAGTGTCTTGTTGGTCACGTTGATAGTCCTTGGGGATCGGGCGCAGACCGCCAGCGGTGGCGGTGCCCGGAAAAAAGGAGCTAGAAGCACTTGTCACCTGGCGGCTTCCAGGGCCTTGCGGCCCTGGACGCTCCAGCACCAGCGCTTTTAGCTCATTTGTCAAAAAAGGCGGGCCACAGGCCCGCCCGACATTGTCACTGAATGCCCTGGCGCTCAGGCTTCCTGGGCATTGGGCAGGGACAGGCGCGACGCATCGCTGGCCTCTTCCTCCCCGCCCCGGTTACGACCCTCGTTGAGCGCCGTGACCTCGTCCTCGGAGATGTCGCCCGTGATGTAGACGCCGTCGAAGCACGAGGCCTCGAAGCCCTGCACCTGCGGATTGATCTTGCCCACGGTCTGCTTCATGGCGGCCACGTCCTGGTAGATCAGCGCGTCGGCGCCGATGACCTGGCGGATTTCCTCGACCGTGCGGCCATGCGCCACCAGTTCGGCGCGCGTGGGCATGTCGATGCCGTAGACGTTGGGATGGCGCACCGGAGGAGCGGCCGAGGCCAGGTAGACCTTGACGGCGCCGGCGTCACGCGCCATCTGCACGATCTCCTTGGAGGTGGTGCCGCGCACGATGGAGTCGTCCACCAGCAGCACCTTGCGGCCCTTGAACTCGCTGCCGATGGCGTTGAGCTTCTGGCGCACGGATTTCTTGCGCGAGGCCTGGCCCGGCATGATGAAGGTGCGGCCCACGTAGCGGTTCTTGACGAAGCCTTCGCGGTAGGGAATGCCCAGCAGCTGGGCCAGTTGCATGGCGCTGGGCCGGCTGGATTCGGGAATCGGGATGATGGCGTCGATCTCGTTGGGCGGCACGGTGGAGACCACGCGCTTGGCCAGCGTCTCGCCCATGTTCAGGCGCGCCTGGTAGACGGAGATGCCGTCGAGCACCGAGTCCGGACGGGCCAGGTATACGTACTCGAACACGCAGGGGTGCAGCTCGCTCTTTTCGGCGCACTGGCGGGTTTCGACCTGGCCGTCGCTGTGCACGAACACGGCTTCACCCGGAGCGACATCGCGCTCGAGCTGGTGCAGCGTGCCTTCCAGGGCCACGGATTCGCTGGCCAGCATCACCGTGCCGTCGGCGCTGCGGCCCATGCACAGGGGACGGATGCCGAAGGGGTCGCGGAAGGCCAGCAGGCCGTAGCCCGCAATCAGCGCGATCACGGCGTACGAGCCCTTGATGCGCTTGTGCACGGCGCTGACGGCCTGGAAGACGTCTTCGCTCTTGAGCGGTGCGCCGCTGCTGGCGCGGGCCAGCTCGTGGGCCAGCACGTTGAGCAGGACTTCGGAGTCGCTCTCGGTGTTGGTGTGGCGGTGGTCGGTGTCCGACAGTTCCTCGCGCAGCTGCTTGGCGTTGGTGAGGTTGCCGTTGTGCACCATGACGATGCCGAAGGGCGCGTTCACGTAGAAGGGCTGGGCCTCTTCCTCGCTGGTCGCGTTGCCGGCCGTCGGGTAGCGCACCTGGCCCAGGCCCACCGTGCCCGGCAGGGCGCGCATGTTGCGGGTGCGGAACACGTCGCGCACCATGCCCTTGGCCTTGTGCATGAAGAACTTGCGTTCCTGCTGGGTCACGATGCCGGCGGCATCCTGGCCACGGTGCTGCAGCAGCAGCAGGGCGTCATAGATCAGTTGATTCACGGGCGCGGTGCTGACTACACCAACGATTCCACACATAGTTGCGTTCCATCCGTTTGCGAAGGTCGCCCTTCGCTGTCTGGGCCGTAGCAGCCACCCATTGGCCACGCCTGCGCCCGATTTCTCTATCCAAACTGTTTCTGCCAGCCGACTCCTGCGCTGCAGCGCCTTGTCATGCAGCCGGCAGATAGCGTCCCCATTCCTGCGGCAGCTGCGGCAAAACCGCAGCCAGCGCCTGCATCAGCCACGGCGCCAGGGCTGAATCCTGCCACCACTGTCCCTGGTGCAGCGGCGTGTAGCTGATCACCATCGTTGCCACCAGGGCCAGCAGCGCCCCGCGCAGCACGCCGAACAGCGCGCCCAGCGTGCGGTCCACGGGCCTCAGGCCCACCGCCTCGATCAGCCGGCGCGACAGCCAGGACACCAGGCCCCAGCCGAACAGCGCCAGCACGAACAACAGCACAAAGCCTGCGGCATAGCGCAGCTGCATGTCCCAGTCCTGCATGGGCAGCCACAGCGCCACGTCGGCCGCCCAGATGCGGGCCACGACGAAGGCCACCAGCCAGCCGAGCAGCGACAGCACCTCATACACCAGCCCGCGCCAGGCGCCTAGCAGCATCGATGCCAGCACGCAGGCCAGCAAAACCCAGTCCACCGTGGACATACGCTATCTCTGTGCGCCTGTGCTGCTTTGCAAGATCAAGATGTACGTCACCGCCTCAGAGCTTGAGCACCGACGCCGGCAGGCCCTGGCCCTTGACGCGCGCCGCCGCCTTGTCGGCTTCGGCACGGCCGTTGAACGGACCCACACGCACACGCGTGCGCTTGCCGTCCTTGGTGTCCACCACCTGCGTGAAAGTCTTCAGGCCCGCCAGCTCCAGCTTGGCGCGGATTTCCTGGGCCTTGCCGGCATCGGAGAAGGCGCCGACCTGCACGATGAAGCGCTCGTCCGTCGCCGCAGCAGCCGCCGGCGCCGCCGGTGCGCTGCGACCTTCCAGCAGGGCCCGGGCACGCGCGGCGTCGTCGCTCCTGGACGGCTCGGGCTTGGGTTCGGGCTTTGGCTTCGGCTCGGGTTTGGGTTCGGGCTTGGGCTCCGGCTTGTGTTCGGGTTTGGCCGGCTCGGGCTTGGGCCTGGGTTCCGGCTTGGGCTCGGGTTTGGTCTCAGGCTTGGCGGCGGGCTTGGGCTCAGGCTTTGCCTCGGGCCGGGTTTCGGGCTTTGCTTCCGGCTTGACCGGAGCCACCTGCGAGACGGCCGGCGCCACGGGCACGGAAGGCCTGCCCATGGGAACCTCTTCCTCGTCGGCGCCCAGCGAGGCCTGGGCCGGCACGCGGCCTGCCGGGGAAGCCGCGCCCTGGTGCGGATGGGCGTCCACGGCATTGGCGCCGGGCACGACCAGAGGAGCGACCTTGTCGCGGTCGGGAATCTCGATGGGGATGTCCACGGGAATCGGACGCGGCTGGGTGTCGAACAGCAGGGGGAAACCCACCACGCCCGCCAGGACCAGCACGGCAGCGCCGATGAGGCGGTGGCGCGCCCGGCGGCGCATGACATCGACGCTTTCCGCCTGTCCCAGCCGTGTGGGCCGCCTCGATGCGGACGACGAATCACCGTCGTCTTTTTTGCCGGGCCAACGAAAATTGAAAAATGCCATGGAGTGCGGACTCGTTCAGATCGGCCACCACAGGCAGCCACGATGGCCGTTTGCGGTGCGGATCACTGGATTCAGGTGCCCAGATGCTTGGCGTTCAGCCGGGGCGGGCCGTCCTGCAGCACGCCGCCCACCGTGAAGAACGAGCCAAAGACCACGATTCTATCAGTGGGACCTGCTGCAAGAACCGCGGCATCCAGCGCCAGCTGCGGGTTTGCGAAGGTGGCCAGCGAGATCTCGCGCGGCACGCCCGGCGCGGGCGGCAGGGCTTCGATCTTCTGGCGCAGCACCTCGGCGCTCTCGGCGCGCGGCGTGGGCAGGTCGGTGAGATACCAGCGGTCGATCAGCGGGGCAATCCTGGCCAGCATGGGGGCCAGGTCCTTGTCGTGCATGGCGCCGAAGACCGCATGCGTGCAGGGAAAGTAGCCCATGGCATCGAGGTTGGCCGTCAGCGCCGCCACCGAATGCGGGTTGTGCGCCACGTCCAGCACCAGCGTGGGCTGGCCCGGAATGATCTGGAAACGGCCCGGCAGCTCGACCATGGCCAGCCCCGTGCGCACGGCCTGGGCCGTGACCGGAAGGCGGCTGCGGATGGCTTCGAGCGCGGCCAGCGCACCCGATGCATTGACCAGCTGGTTGGCGCCGCGCAGCGCCGGATAGGCCAGGCCCGCATAGCGCCGCCCGCGTCCGGCCCAGCCCCACTGCTGCTTGTCGCCCGAGAAGTTGAAGTCCTGGCCCAGGCGCCAGAGATCGGCACCAATGGCCTGTGCATGGTCCAGCACGCTTTGCGGCGGCATGGGATCGCTGACCACCACCGGCCGGCCGGCGCGCATGATGCCGGCCTTCTCGCGGCCGATGCTCTCGCGGTCCGGCCCCAGGAATTCCACATGGTCGATGTCGATGCTGGTGATGACGGCGCAATCGGCGTCGATCACATTGGTGGCATCCAGCCGCCCGCCCAGGCCCACCTCGAGAATCGCCACATCCAGCCTGGACTGGCTCATCAGCCGCAGGATGGCCAGCGTGGTGAATTCGAAATAGGTGAGCGCCACTTCCGTGCCCTGCACGCGCGCCTGCTCCACGGCCTCGAACTGCGGCAGCAGCTCGGCGCCCTTCACGATCTCGCCGCCCACGCGGCAGCGTTCCTCGAAATGCACCAGATGCGGCGATGTGTAGACGCCGGGGCGAAAGCCCGATTGCAGCGCCACGGCCTCCAGCATGGCACAGGTCGAGCCTTTGCCGTTGGTGCCCGCAACCGTGATCACGGGGCAGTCGAAACGCAGGTCCAGGCGCTGGGCAACTTCGCGCACGCGATCCAGGCCCAGCGCAATATTCTTGGGGTGCAGGCGCTCGCAATAGGCGAGCCATGCATCCAATGTGGGAAATGAGGTGTGCATACTGCGCGCTATTGTTACCCAGGGACAGTGTCCTTATGGGGTCCTCGCCATCCATTGACTGCGGCAACTGCAACCAATCATGACCACTGCAAACACTGTGACGCTCTACGGCATTCCCAACTGCGACACCGTCAAGAAGGCCCGCGCCTGGCTCACCGACCAGGGCATCGCCTACGAATTCCACGACTTCAAGAAACAGGGTGTTCCCGCCGAGCAGTTGCCCGCCTGGATGCAGGCTGTCGGCTGGGAAAAGCTGCTCAACCGCCAAGGCACGACGTGGCGCAAGCTCGATGCCGACACCCAGGCCGCCGCCCAGGATGCGGCCGGTGCCGCAGCCCTCATGCAGCAGCAGCCCAGCGTCATCAAGCGCCCGGTCGTCCAATGGCCGCAGGGACGCATCACCGTGGGTTTTGCGCCCGACGCCTGGGCAGAGATGGCCCACGGGGGCAAGCGCTGACTCTGCCATCAGGCCTGGAACAGCTTATTACGTGGATTTACGCGACCGCAAACTGCTTTCCAGGCCCGAGGAATACACTTGCATGGAGCCTGGCAGGAAATACCGCCAGCGCAACAGGAGTGCAATCATGAAATCCCTGGTTCTTTTGACGCTGGCGGCCACGACCGCCACCGTGGCCCTGGCCCAGGAGCAAGGCCGGGTGCTGTCGGTGACCCCGGTGACCCAGCAGGTGGCCGTGCCCCAGCAGGTCTGCCGCGATGAAAACGTCTATACCGGCCAGCGCACCTCGGGCGCGGGCGCCGTTCTGGGTGCCCTGGCGGGCGGCGTGGTCGGCAATGCCATCGGCCATGGCGGCGGACGGGCGGCCGCCACGGCGGCCGGCGTGATCGGCGGCGCCATGCTGGGCAACCAGGCCGAGGCCACGGGCCAGCCCCAGTACCAGACGGTGCGCAACTGCACCACCCAGACCTACTACCAGAACCGCGCCGTGGCCTATGACGTGGTCTACGAGTACGCAGGCCGCAACTACACGACGCGCACCACCACGCCGCCCGGGGACTGGATCGCGCTGAGCGTGCAGCCCGCCGCCAACAGCGCGGCCTATGGCAGCAACGGCTACTACGGCACCAACCAGCCGCCCCAGGCCGCGTACTCCACCGCACCCGTGCCGCCGCCCGTGGTCTACCAGAACAACTACTACGACGGCGGTGGCTACTACGTCCCCCAGCCTGTGCAGCCCGTGTATTCGGCCGGTGACTATGTGGCCCCCGTGGTGATTGGAGCAGCCCTTGCTGCCGGCGTGTACTACGCCTCGCGCCCCAGCTATCACGGCTGGCGCGGCGGCTACCGCCACGGCTGGCGCCGCTGAGACGGACCTGCGCATGCAAAGCCCCGACAAGGGGCTTTTTGCATGGCGGCGGCCAGCACGTACGGGCAGCGGCCGGGTGCTGGCCTAAAATGGGCGGTTTAGTCCACCCTCTGCCCAGCTTCCATGACCACCGAAACCATCTCTGGCATCACCCTGACCACCAAGGCCAATGTCTATTTCGACGGCAAATGCATCAGCCATGGCTTCACGCTGGCCGATGGCACGAAGAAGTCTGCCGGCGTGGTGCTGCCCAGCCAGCTGACCTTCGGCACGGCCGCCGCCGAGATCATGGAATGCGTGGCCGGCTCCTGCGAGTACAAGCTCGACGGCTCGGACCAGTGGCTGACCTCCAAGGCCGGCGAGTCCTTCCAGGTGCCTGCGAACTCCAAGTTCGACATCCGCGTGACCGAGGCCTACCACTACATCTGCCACTACGCCTAAGCGCCTGAGCAGACCGACGCATTCGACCTGACGGCGCCCAGGCGCCTTCCGTGTTTTCCGGCAGCCGCGTCCCGCACGCCAGCCGCCATCGTTATTGAGAGAAGCATCGTATGGAAACCATCCTGCAAAACGTTCCCGTCGGCCAGAAGGTCGGCATCGCCTTCTCGGGCGGCCTGGACACCAGCGCCGCCCTGCGCTGGATGAAGAACAAGGGCGCCCTGCCCTACGCCTACACGGCCAACCTGGGCCAGCCCGACGAGGCCGACTACGACGAAATCCCCCGCAAGGCCATGGAGTACGGCGCCGAGCAGGCCCGCCTGATCGACTGCCGCGCGCAGCTGGCCGGCGAAGGCATTGCCGCCATCCAGGCCGGCGCCTTCCACATCTCCACAGGCGGCATCACCTATTTCAACACCACGCCCCTGGGCCGTGCCGTGACCGGCACCATGCTGGTGGCCGCCATGAAGGAAGACGACGTCAACATCTGGGGTGACGGCTCGACCTTCAAGGGCAACGACATCGAGCGCTTCTACCGCTACGGCCTGCTGACCAACCCCGCGCTGAAGATCTACAAGCCCTGGCTGGACCAGACCTTCATCGACGAGCTGGGCGGCCGCGCCGAGATGTCGGCCTTCATGACCAAGGAAGGCTTCGGCTACAAGATGAGCGCCGAGAAGGCCTACTCGACCGACAGCAACATGCTGGGCGCCACGCACGAGGCCAAGGACCTGGAGTTCCTGAACAGCGGCATCCGCATCGTCAACCCCATCATGGGCGTGGCGTTCTGGAAGCCCGAGGTCGAGGTCAAGGCCGAGGAAGTGTCGGTGACCTTCGAAGAAGGCCGCCCCGTGGCCCTCAATGGCAAGGAAATCGCCGATCCCGTGGAGCTGTTCCTGGAAGCCAACCGCATCGGTGGCCGCCACGGCCTGGGCATGAGCGACCAGATCGAGAACCGCATCATCGAAGCCAAGAGCCGCGGCATCTACGAAGCCCCCGGCATGGCCCTGCTGCACATCGCCTACGAGCGCCTGGTGACCGGCATCCACAACGAGGACACCATCGAGCAGTACCGCATCAACGGCCTGCGCCTGGGCCGCCTGCTGTACCAGGGCCGCTGGTTCGACCCGCAGGCCATCATGCTGCGCGAAACCGCCCAGCGCTGGGTGGCCCGCGCCGTGACCGGCACCGTGACGCTGGAGCTGCGCCGCGGCAATGACTACTCCATCCTGAACACCGAATCGCCCAACCTGACCTACGCGCCCGAGCGCCTGTCGATGGAAAAGGTCGAGGACGCGCCCTTCAGCCCCGCCGACCGCATCGGCCAGCTGACCATGCGCAACCTGGACCTGATGGACACCCGCGACAAGCTGGCCATCTACGCCAAGGCTGGCCTGCTGTCCCTGGGCACCAGCACCGCCCTGCCCCAATTGGGCGGCAAGGAATGACCTACACCCCCTGAGCGGCTGACGCCGCTTCCCCCCGTTGCACGGCGCCTCTCTACTCGCTTCGCGAGGGAGGGGGACGACGCCCTCGCTGCGGGGCGGCCCTTGCTCGGCGTCCCTGGCATGGGACGCGCCCGCCAAGCACGCGACGCCATGGGCCAGAAAATCGCACACTTGCATCCCACAAGCCGCCGCAAGGCGGCTTTTTTACGCCCCTGCTACCAGTGCGCGCCCTCGAAACGCTGCACGAGAAAATCCAGCAGCGCGCGCACGGCCACCGGCAGGTGGCGGCGCGAGCTGTACAGCGCATGCACGGTCAGCGGCTGCGGGCGCCAGTCGGGCAGCACCAGCTCCAGCTGGCCGTTTTGCAGCATGGGCTGGACCAGGTAGGTTGGCTGCAAGGCAATGCCGGCGCCTTCGACGGCAGCGGCGGCCAGCACGGTGGCTTCGTTGGCGTTGAACCAGGTGGTGACGGCGATCTGCTGCTCATCGCTTTCATCGTCACGGCGAGTCAATTGCCAGACATTGCGCCCCACGCGCATGTGTCCCAGGCAGCGGTGCGCCTGCAGCTGGGCCGGTGCCTGCGGCCGGCCAGCCGCATCCAGATAGGCGGTCGAGGCCACCAGCACCGATTCGCAGACGGCCAGCGGCCGGCCGATGAGTGCGGCGCCCGGATCGGCGCTGATGCGTATGGCCAGGTCGATGCGCTGCTGCACCAGGTCCAGCGCGCCGTCGTCCACCAGCAGGTCGATCTTGAGGTGCGGGTGCAGCCGCATGAACTGCGCAATGGCCGGCGCCATCTGCGCATGGCCGAAGGACATGCTGCAGGTCACGCGCAGCAGGCCGCGCAACTGGCTGTCGCCGGCGCGCATCTCGCCTTGCACCTCATCGGCCAGGGCCAGCATCTGCTGGCTGTAGCGCAGGCACTGCGCACCGGCATCGGTGAGCGAGACACGGCGCGTGGTGCGGTGCAGCAGGCGCGCGCCCAGCCACTGCTCCAGCGACTCCACATGGCGCGTGGCCATGGCGCGCGACAGGTCCAGCCGCTCGGCCGCCGCCGTGAAGCTGCCGCATTCGGCCACCGTGGCAAACACCTGCATCGCCAGCAATCGGTCCATGGATATGCTCGATTTCTGCAACAAACAAGCGCATATTTTGCCGTTTATCTGCTCGATTTCAAAAACTAAAGTACCACCCATGGCAGCACGGCGCTGCCACCCGCTTTCTGTCTTGTGCTTTTTTCAAAGGAAATCGACATGCTTCGCACCACCTTGCTTTCGCTCACCCTGGCCCTGTCGGCCGGCCTGTCCCACGCCCAGGCGCCCGCCCCGCTGCAGATGAAGGTCTACCAGGCCGACGAACACAGCTTTGCCGTGACCTCCACCCTGATCACCGGTGCCAAGGAGGCCGTGGTCGTGGACAGCGGCTTCACCCGCGCCGACGGCCTGCGCATTGCCGCCAATGTGCTGGACAGCGGCAAGCAGCTGACCACCATCCTCATCAGCAATGCCGACCCCGACTACTACTTCGGCGCCGAGGTGCTCAAGAGCCTGTTCCCGCAGGCCAAGGTGGTGGCCACGCCGGCCGTGCGCGAGAAGATCGAGTCCAAGCTGCAGGGCAAGCTGGCCTTCTGGGGCCCCAAGATGGGCGCCAACGCCCCCAGCCATCCCGTGCTGCCCGAGGCCCTGCAAGGCAATACGGTGATGGTGGACGGCCAGGCGCTGGAGCTGCGCGGCACCACCGGCCCGCTGGCCCACCGCCCCTATGTCTGGGTGCCTGCGCTGCAGGCCATCGTCGGCAACGTGGGCGTGTTCGGCAACCTGCATGTCTGGACAGCGGACACGCAAAAGAGCGCCGAGCGCAAGGCCTGGCTGGCGCAGCTGGACGAGATGCAGGCCCTCAAGCCCGCTGTCGTCGTGCCCGGCCACATGCAGGCCGGCACGGCCATGGACGCCAGCGCCATCGCCTATACACGCGACTATCTCCAGCGTTTCGAGGCCGCCGCCGCCAAGGCCCGCAACAGCGCCGAGCTGATCGGTGCCATGAAGCAGGCCTACCCGCAGGCCGGCATGGCGCTGTCGCTGGACATCGGCGCCAAGGTGAACAAGGGCGAGATGCCATGGTAAGCATGCACTTTCGCAAAAATCCTCATGGAACCTGCATGCTGCGCCCTTGATCCAACCAGCTGCCGCCCTCATTCGTCGTGGCGGCAGGAGGTGCAGCCATGAAATACATGAAGCATTGGCAGGACCCGCTCAACGTCCTGCTGGGAGTCTGGTTGGCAGTCTCGCCCTGGGTGCTGGGGTTCCAGGACCAGATGGCGCCCACGGCCAACGGCGTGGTCATCGGACTGGCGCTGATTGCCGCTGCGCTGGGAGCCATCTTCATGCCCCGCGCGTGGGAGGAATGGACCGAAGGCCTGCTGGGTCTGTGGATGGTGATCTCGCCCTGGGTGCTGGGCTTTGCCGGCCAGATGGACGCCATGCGCAATGCCGTGGTGTCGGGCATCGTGGTGCTGGTGCTCGCGCTGTGGGTGCTGATGACCGACAAGGACTATATGGACTGGCGCAGTCGCTCCGCCCACTGAGGCGCTGATGCGCAGCGGCCCGCAGGCGGCAATGCCCTGCGGGCCGCTGTTTTTTTGCCGCCGTGCCCCTCAAGAACCGCCCAAGGACCGCCCAAGGCCGCTCAGACCACGACGGGCTCGGGCTCCAGGCGGATGCCGAATCGCTCGTAGACGCTGGTCTGTATCGCTCCGGCCAGCGTCATGACCTCGCCGCCCGTGACGCTGCTGTCCACGCTGTGCCGGTCGCCCCGGTTGACCAGCACCAGGGCCTGTTTGTCATACACCCCGGCGCGGCCCATGGACTTGCCCTTCCAGCCGCAGGCATCGATCAGCCAGCCGGCGGCCAGCTTGATGGAGCCGTCGTCCATGGGGTAGTGCACGATGCGGGGCTCGCGCGCAATGATGTCGGCGCACTGCTCGGGCGTCACCGTCGGGTTCTTGAAGAAGCTGCCCGCGTTGCCGATGTGCTCCGGATCGGGCAGCTTGGCGCGGCGGATCTCGCACACCCAGTCGAAGATCTGGCGGGCCGTGGGCTCGGCCACGCCCGCCTCGGCCTGGCGGCGCTGCAGGTCCAGGTAGCCCAGGCCGGGCTTCCAGTCCTTGGGCAGGGCCAGGCGCACGCGCGTGATCACGGCACGCCCCTTCAGGCCCATGCCGCGCGGCGGCACGCCCTTCATGCGCGCACGCGCCACGGGCGTGGGCTCGGCCGGCGCATGCTTGAACACCGAGTCGCGGTAGCCGAAGGCGCATTGCGCGGCATCCAGCGTGAAGGACTCCCCCGTGGCCAGGTCGATGGCATCCAGCGACTCGAACCGGTCCTGCAGCTCCAATCCGTAGGCGCCGATGTTCTGCACCGGCGATGCGCCCACGGTGCCGGGAATCAGTGCCATGTTCTCCAGGCCGCCATAGCCCTGCGACAGGGTCCAGGCTACCAGGTCGTGCCAGCGCTCGCCGGCACCGGCCTCGACGATCCAGTGGCGCTCGGTCTCGCGCAGCAGGCGCATACCCGCTATCTCCATCTTGAGGACCACGGGATCGACATCGCCCGTGATCACCACATTGCTGCCGCCGCCCAGCACGAACACGGGCTGGCGGCCCCACAGCGGATCGGCCAGGAAATGACGCACGTCCTCGTCGCTGCGCACGCGCACCAGGGTGTGGGCACGGGCGGCGATGCCGAAGCTGTTGCAATGCTGCAGCGGAACATTTTTCTCGACTAACATCGACCGGATTGTCGCACCGCCTCCCTGCGCCGCCGGCCCCGCGCCCGCATCGCCCGGCCGCGCGCTGCGGTACTTTTTCAGAACATTTACAGGAAATATTTGCCATGCCTTCTTTTGACACCGTGTGCGAAGCCGACTTCGTCGAAGTGAAGAACGCCGTGGAGAACACCGCCAAGGAAATCGGCACACGCTTCGACTTCAAGGGCACCTCGGCCGCCATCGAGCTCAAGGACAAGGAAATCACGCTGTTCGGCGATGCCGACTTCCAGCTGCAGCAGGTCGAGGACATCCTGCGCAACAAGCTGACCAAGCGCAGCGTGGACGTGCGCTTCCTGGACATCCAGAAGGCCCAGAAGATCGGCGGCGACAAGCTCAAGCAGACCATCAAGGTCAAGAACGGCATCGAGGCCGAGCTGGGCAAGAAGCTGCAAAAGCTGATCAAGGACAGCAAGCTCAAGGTGCAGGCCGCCATCCAGGGCGACGCCGTGCGCGTCACCGGCGCCAAGCGCGACGACCTGCAGGCCGCCATGGCCCTGATCCGCAAGGACCTGGCCGACCATCCCCTGTCCTTCAACAACTTCCGCGACTGATCGCCTGGCACCCGCCTCTGCGCCACAAGCCACCCCATGCGCCACCTACGTGCCGTACTTCTGAGCCTGGCCGCAGCGGCCGCGCTGGCTCCACCATCGGCGACGGCGCAGTCCGTGGCGCTCAGCGGCGTGCTGGGCAGCAAGGCCTTGCTGGTCATAGACGGCGGCACGCCGCGCGCGCTGGCGGCGGGCGAAAGCCTGCAGGACGTGCGCGTGCTGCAGGTATCGGGTGACACGGCCGAGGTGGAAATCAAGGGCCGCCGCCAGACATTGCGCCTGGGCGAGGCGCCCATCAGCCTGGGCGGCCGGGGCGCGGCGGCGGGCGATCCTGCGCTCGGCCGGCGCGTGGTGCTCAAGGCCGACAACCGGGGGCACTTCATCGAACGCGGCCAGATCAATGGCAAGACCATGGTCTACATGGTGGACACGGGCGCCAGCTCGGTCGCCATCGGCCGGTCCGACGCCGAACGCATGGGCCTGCCCTTTCTCAAGGGCCAGCCGGTGATGATGCGCACCGCCAACGGCGATGCCCAGGGCTGGCGCCTGCGGCTGGATTCGGTGCGCGTGGGCGATGTCGAGGTCTTCGGTGTGGACGCCGTGGTCGCCCCTCTTCCCATGCCCTATGTGCTGCTGGGCAACAGCTTTCTTGCCCACGTCCAGATGACCCGCCAGGGCAGCGAGATGGTGCTGGAGCGGCGCTGATGCGGCCTGCATGCGCCCCGCTTCCCGCACCCCGCCAACGATGAGCCGACGCCCCGACGATTCCTACGAAGACCTGCTGGGCCTGTGGTCCGACCTGGAGGCCGCACTGTCCGTGCTGCTGTCCGCGCCGCTGCAGGTGCAGGGCTTCCTGGTCAAGCTGCAGCAGATCGACCTGTGGCTGCAGGAGCTGATCGCCCACGACAGCGATGCCGCGCTGTACCTGATGTTCCAGCGCGCCTGCTCGTCCACCGTGGGCTACAGCGCCTCCCATGCCCTGGTCTGCGCCTGCCTGTGCCATGTGCTGGCGCGCGAGCTGCGCCTGGACGAGTCCGAACACCGCACCCTGGTGTATGGCGCACTGACCATGAACATCGGCATGAACGCGCTGCAGGACGAACTGGCGCTGCAGCGCGAGCCGCTGACTCCCGCCCAGCAGCAGGCCGTACAGCGCCACCCGCTGCACAGCCAGGCCCTGCTGGCGCGGCTGTTCGTCAACGATGCGCTGTGGCTGGAGCTGGTGGGCCACCACCACGAGGCCGTGCCGCAGCAGCCGCTGTCCACGCTGGCGCCCGTGCAGCGGCTGGTCCGCATCCTGGGCACGGTGGACCGCTACGCCGCCCTGATCAGCCCGCGCAAGTCACGCGAAGGCCGCAGCGCCGCCGAGTCGCTGCGCGCGCTCACCCAGCAGCAGCGCTACTCCGACGAGGTGGGCTTCGCGCTGGTGCGCGCCGTGGGCCTGTGCCCGCCGGGCACCTATGTGCGGCTGGACAACGGTGACATCGCCGTGGTGCTGCGCCGTGGCGAGCCGCCGCAGCCGCCGCTGGTGGCCAGCGTGATCGGCGCCGACGGCGCGAGCCTGTATCCGCCCGTCATCCATGAAGGCGAGGACGGCCCCCGCATCCGCTCGGCACTGGCGCGCGCCGCCATCACGCTGGAGCTGGACCCGCGCACGCTGGCCCAGCTGGGCGTGCTGGCCGCACGCGGCAGCCAGTCGCTGTACCGCATGGTGCAGATGCCCGGGCCTGTCTGATCGATCTGGCGCCTGAAGCGCGCGACACCGGCGCCGCGGCCCGTGTCAGGTCCGCGCGCCAGCCCACAGGCCCGCATGGTGGCCACGCGTGAAGGCCTCCTCCAGTACCGAGTAGCCGGCCCAGTCGGAATGTGCGAACCACAGGCGGCGCGTGCCCGGCGTGGGCAGCAGGGCCACGCGCTCGCCGGCGCACAGCGCGCTGCGCCCCCGGTGCAGCGACTGCAGCGCCACCTGGCTGAGCAGCTGCTGGTCACCGGGACGGGGTATGGCCATGGCGTGGCCGTAGCGCGTGATCTCCATGCGCGTGGCCTTGTGCAGCAGGTCGGGATGGGGAACGAGCAGGCTGCCGACGATGCGGTCCCGCCAGAAACCGAAGGGCTGGCCCAGCAGTTGGGCGCGCCCGTCGGGCCAGTCGCCCAGCGCCTGGTAGTAGCTGAGCACCGTGGGCCGGGGCGTGAGCCGGTCCAGGCCCTGGTGGCCCGCGTCCACATAGCCCAGGCCGCCCGCATTCGGATCGGCAAACAGCACGTTGTCCCAGGCCGGATCGGCGCCGGGCCGGTCGGCCAGCGGCCGCTGCAGATGGATGTTGGCCACCAGCCAGGGCGCCCAGTCCAGCCGGCCGGCCACCGCGCGCAGGAAGTCCGGCGCATCGCGCACCACGCGTGCCGCGATGAAGCTGGGCAGGGCCACGATGCAGCGCGCGGCCAGCCAGCGCTCGTGCTGCTGGGGACCGTGGTGGTAGACGTCGATCTCCACGCCATCGGCACTCTCGGCAATGGATAGCACGCTGCAATCGGTCTGCAGGTCGGTGGAGCCCAGCCCGGCCACCAGTTGCTGCGACAGCCAGCCATTGCCCTGGGGCCAGGTCAGCACGGCATCACCCGCGTCTTCGGGCGTGCGCTCATCCTGGCGGCGCGGGGCCGAGAAGCCGTGGCGGCTGGCGAAATAGTGAATGCCTGCCCAGGCCGACACCCGCGCCAGGCCCGCGCCGAAATCGTCGCGGCAGCAGTACTCCAGATACCAGATCAGCTGCGCATCATCGATGCCCTGCTGGACCAGCCAGGCCTGCATGGTCTGGCCGTCCAGCGCGGCATGGGCGGCGGGCAGCCGGCCCTGGCGCTGCCAGACACGGATGGACGGCATGGCAAAGGGCGCCCTGTCCATCTCCTGGGCCACGCTGCGCGCAAAGAGTTCGTACTGCTCCAGCGTGCGCGGCGCCACGCCATCGACGGGCAGCAGGCCCTCATGCCAGGCGCCCTGCCAGAACAGGCGCTCCTGCGGGCTGTGGCACAGATGGCGCTCGTCGTACTGCCAGCGGCCTGCGCGGCGCTGGCGCAGGCCCAGGGCCTCCAGCCAGTCCTGGACCTCGGATGCATCGTCGCCAGGCAAGGGCAGATAGTGGGCGCCCAAAGGACAGGCCAGCCCGGACATGCTGCCGCCCTGGCTGTTTCCGCCCATGGCCGGCTGCGTGTCCAGCAGTGCCACACCCTGCACCCCCGACAGCTCCAGCGCCCGCGCAGCCGCCAGGCCCGCCATGCCGCCACCGACGATCAACACGTTGGCGCGGTGCACCACGGCCGGCGCCGGCAGCGCCAGGCCCTGGCCCAATCGCTGCCAGAACGCGCGCAAGGCATGGCCACGCTCCAGCGCCACGCCGCTGAAGCCACCAGGCAGGTCTTCCAGACGAGGCGGCGTTGGCGTGCAGCCGACCAGGCCTGCGGCCGCACCGCCGGCCAGGCCCTGCAGCCATTGGCGCCGGCTCCACAAAGACGGGCGGTCGGGGCTCAACGCTCCACCCTGCCCCATTCGCGTTCGTAGGTATTGACCAGCACCTGGTTGGACAGGCGGTTGACCTCGGCCGGCACACGCGCCATGTCCAGCGGAAAGTCGAACATCAGCGCCATGGTCTGCGCGCTCAGAAAGCGCAGGCCCGCAGGCAGCGCATCGGGCTCGCGCCAGGGCCGGTGGCTGGCGATGACGAAGCCCCACTCGCCAAAGCTGGGCACATGCGCGTGGTAGGGCGTGGCCTGCAGGCCGATGGATTCGATGGTCTGCACCACGGTCCAGTAGCTCTTGCGCGCGATCAGGGGCGACGTGGTCTGCACCACGGCGTAGCCGCTGGCGGCCAGGCGCTTGTCCAGCAAGGCATAGAAGCTGTTGGTGAACAGCTTGCCGATGGCGAAATTGGTCGGGTCGGGGAAATCGACGATGACCACGTCGAAGGTGTCTGCGCCCTGCTGCAGCCAGTGGAAGGCATCGGTGTTGACGATGCGCACGCGCGCATCGCTGAGCGCATCGCCGTTGAGCCGGCGCAGCATGGCGTTGTCCTTGAACAGGTCGGTCATGGCCGGGTCCAGCTCCACCAGGGTGACCGACTCCACCGAGGGGTACTTGAGCACCTCGCGCACAGCCATGCCGTCGCCGCCGCCCAGCACGGCCACGCGCTTGGGCGCGCCATGCGCGGCCATCACGGGATGGACCAGGGCTTCGTGGTAGCGGTACTCGTCGCCTTGCGCGAACTGCAGGTTGCCATTGAGGTACAGCCGCGCGCCCTGGCGTCCCTGCGTCACCACGATGCGCTGGTAGGGCGAGCTGCTGGAGAGCACGATGCGGTCCTGGTAGAAATGGTCGTCGGCCAGGCGCGTCAGATGGTCGGCTCCCCAGATGCCCGTGCCCAGCAGGGCCAGCACGGCCGCGCAGGCCAGGGCATGGGCGCGCGGGCGCCGCAGTTCATGGCGAAACAGCAGCAGTGCCCAGACCGCCACCGCCGCGTTCATGAAGCCGAACAGCAGCCCCGTGCGCACCAGGCCCAGCTTGGGCACCAGCAGCAGCGGAAATGCCAGCGACACGGCCAGCGCCCCCAGGTAGTCGAAGGTCAGCACCTGGGACACCAGGTCCTTGAGCGTCACATTGCGCTTGAGGATGCGCATCACCAGCGGAATCTCCAGCCCCACCAGCGTTCCCACCACCAGCACCATGCCGTACAGCAGGAACCGGAACGCGCCGGGCGCGTAGGCATTGGCAATGAACAGCGTGGCCGGCAACGCACCGCCGACCAGGGCCACCATCAGCTCGATGCGCAGAAAGTGCGCAGGCAGGTGGTCCTCGAAATAGCGCGACAGCCAGGAGCCTATGCCCATGGCGAACAGGTAGCTGCCGATGATGGTGGAGAACTGCAGGACGGAATCGCCCAGCAGATAGGAAGCCAGCGCGCCCGCAGCCAACTCATAGAGCAGGCCGCAGGCCGCGATCACGAAGACGCTGACCAGCAGGGCGATGTCGATGGGGCGCGCCGGCTGCGCGCCGGCAAGAGAGGCTGAGGTTTGCACGGCCGGTATTGTGCGCGATGCGCCCCCCGTGTGCGCGAGAGGCGCCGTGCAACGGGAGAAGGCGCCGCGCGCCTCCTGGGGGTTCCGTCAGAACTGGTAGTTGGCGCTGACCAGCACGCTGCGCGGTGCGCCCGGCATGGAGCTGGAGCGCCAGTACTGCTTGTCGAACAGGTTGGACAGGGCCACGGTCACGGTCCAGGCGTCCTGGCGCCAGCCCACCAGCGCATCCCAGCGCGAGTAGCCGGGCAGGATGGCCGTGTTGGCGGCGTTGGTGAAGCGGCTGCCCGTGTAGGTCACGCCGACTTCGCCGTACCAGGGTCCCTTGGGCGCATAACGCAGGAACAGGTTGCCGTTGCGCTTTGCCGTGTCACGCAGGTACAGGCCCACGTTGGCGGGGTTTTGCGCGTCTTCAGCCACCTTGGCCTGCATGAAGGCCACGCCGCCGCGCACATACCAGGAATTGGCCACGCGGCCGGCCGCGCTGAACTCGATGCCGCGCGAACGGTCCTTGCCCCGGATGGCCCAGATGTAGGGATCATTCTCGGGATCGGGGCGGTAGCGGATGTTGTACTTCTCCAGCTGGTAGACGGAGACCTGGGTGGACAGCGCACCGCCCAGCCAGTCGCTCTTGACGCCGACCTCGGACTGGCGCGAGTACTGGGGCTCGTCGTCCGGCACCGCGCCCACGGCGGTTTCCACGGTCAGGATGCCGCGCCCGCCATAGGGCGAGTAGCTCTTGTTCCAGGACGCATAGAAGCTGTGCTCGCGCACCGGCTGCCACACCACGCCCACGCGCGGGCTGAAGCCGTTGCCGTCGGTCTTGCGCGTGAGGTTGGCGATCTTGTTGGTGCTCTGGAAGTCATAGCTGTCGTAGCGCAGGCCCAGCAGCAGCTTCCACTGCTCGGTCAGGCTGACCAGGTCCTGCATGTACAGCGCCTGGCCTTTGCCCTTGTGATAGTTGTCCTGGGTCGGCTTGCCCTGCGCCGGACGGCTGGGCCAGACGATGGGCTGCAACGGGTCATAGGCGAAGGTGCTGCCGGGCTGGCCGACGCGCGGCGCGCGCTCTTCCTCGCTGGCCTCCAGGCCCACCAGCAGATCGTGCCGGATGCTGCCCGTGCTGAACTTGCCCGTCAGGTCCAGCGTGTTGGACAGCGTGGTGTTGCGGGTCTGCTGCCAGGCGTAGTTGGGCGTGATCTTGCCGGTCGCGGCACGGTAGGTGCCGGCGAAGTAGTGGTCGAAATCCTGGCTGGCCTCGCGCTTGCTGGCCACCCAGCGCAGACTCCAGCGGTTGTTGAAGTCGTAGGACAGGTCGGAGCGCAGCACGCGCAGGCGGTCTTCCACATAGTCGCCCGGCGCCGCAAAGCCCTTGCGGATGGAGACACCGGCCGGCAGCTGGTCATAGACCGGACCGCGATCGGGCACGCGCCAGACGTTGTCATAGGTGTACTGGCCGGTCCAGCGCCAGCCCGTGCGCGAGTCCACCAGGATGCTGGGCGAGACCATCTCGTTGCGGTTGCGTATGCCTTCGCGGAAGCTGTGGGCCTGCTCGCGGTCGGCCGTCAGTCGCACGGCCACGTTCTCGTTGAGCACGCGGTTGATGTCGATGGTGCCGCCCACGTTGTCCCAGGAGCCGCCGCGCAGCGTGATGCTGCTCTTGGCGTCGAAGCGCGCCTGCTTGCTCACCATGTTGACCACGCCGCCGCCTGCGCTGCGGCCATAGAGCACCGAGGCCGGGCCCTTGAGGATCTCGATGCGTTCCACATTGGCGGTGCTGCGGCGTACCTGGCCGCTCTCGCGCACGCCGTCGCGGTAGATGTCGCTCTCGTCGGCCTTGAAGCCTCGGATGTACACGCCTTCGCCGCGCATGTCATAGCTGGTGTTCACGCCGGGAACGCCGTCCAGCATGGTGGCCAGGTCGTTGATGCCGTAGCTCTTGTACTTGTTGACCTCCAGCGTGTCGATGGTCTGCGGGATGTCCTTGGGCGCCAGGTAGGTCTTGGTCGCCGTGGTCACGCCTTCGGGCCGCACGTCGTCAGGGTCGTACTGGGAGGCGTTGACCTGCAGCGTGGGCAGGGTGTGGGCCTGTTGAGGCTGCGTCTGCGTCTGTGCCTGGGCCGGATCGGCTGGGGCGGCCTTCTGGGCATGGACCGCGCCTGCCAGCGCGGTGGTGATGATGCCAGCGGTCACACCCACTGAAAGCCTTGCCCTGCGGGCAGCTTGATGGTCTGTCATGGAAACCCTCTCTTCGAATGAAGGGGGCGATTTTATTTAGAATGCAAACGAATATCATTTGCAAACTCACTATCGACAAGGAATTTGTTGCGACGCAGCAACGCCGCCATGCGCAGCGCAGCCGCACCTTTTCAGGCGGGCTGCGTGTCGGCAGGAGATGGGGAATGCAGGGGCCAGGCGGCCCCGTTCAGTGGATGGCGGCAGCGACGATGATGCTGATGCCCAGGCACATGGCGGCCACCACCATGGCCAGCGCCTTGTTGTGCTTCTCGACGATCTCGGCCCACATGTCCACGGGTGTGATCTTGTCGATGATGAAGAAGCACAGCCAGAACACCACCACGCCCACCAGCGCATAGAGGATCGAGCCGAAGAAGGCGGCGGGGTTGAGCCAGTCGAAGTTCATGATCAGTTTCTCCGTTGTTTACTTGTGGCTGCCGCCCGAGGTGTAGCCACCCCAGGAGCCGCCGCTGCTGCGGGTGTAGCTGTTGCAGTTGGCGTCGGTATTGGGGTCGCAGTTGGGGCGCGATGCGCAGCCGCGCAAGGTGACGAACACCAGCCAGAGGATGAGCAGCCCGATGATGATGGTCCACAGCCCGAAGCGGCTGCCCGACATCACACCGACCTGCGAGCGGTCACGCAACTGCTTGAGGCCGAAGGCCATTGCCAGCGTGGTGGCCGAGACGGCGCTGCCATGCGACCAGGTGGTCTCGCCGCTCTCGGTCTCGCTGGCCAGGAAGGCCTTGTTCTGCGCGCCTGCGCTCACATAGTCCACATTGCGCGTGGTCTGGCCGCGCTGCACGGGCCAGTAGAACTCGCCCAGGGCGTAGGTGGTCTCGGCCGTGTAGCGCGATTCAAGCTGGTACTGCCGGCCCATGTACTTGGCCGTGCTGCGGTTCTTGGAGAGCTTGGGCACGCCCGTGGTCACGCGGGCCATGCTCCAGCCATCGGAGGAATCGACCAGGAATGCGAAGCCGGCCTTCTGGTTGAACAGCAGGTACTCCTCCCAGCCAAAGCTCTCGTCGTCGCCAGGCTCCTGGCCCATGCGGTGCTGAAAGCCCACCACCTGCCATTGCTGGCCTTCCAGCACACCCTTGCTGCCCAGCGGGATGGCCGGGCGCACGGGCTCGTTCTGTTCCGCATAGGCCAATTCCTTGCCAATGCCCTGGCTCAGGTCCACCAGCGATCCGCAGCTGGGGCAGCTCAGGCTCTTGGTGGTGGAAAAGCGCACGGGCACCACGGCGCCGCACTTGGGGCAGTTGAAGTGCCGGCCCTGCTCACCCTTGAGCGAGGCGCCGTCGCGCAGCCCCTGCATCCTGAGGTCGTCCAGCACCACGCGCTCGCCCAGGCTCAGCGCGGGCGGCTGGACGGAGAAGTCCACGGACAGCACCTGGCCCTGCTCGCTGCGCAGCTCCACCAGCCGGTACGGTGTGCCGGGCTCGGGCAGCTGCGCCAGCTCGCCCTGGGCCGATACCAGCCGCGCGTTCTGCACGCTGCTGACCGTGAAGCTCTTGCCGCCCAGCACACGCTGCGAACCCAGCAGCCAGTCGGAGGCCTTGAACGACCCGTTGCGCAGGGCCTCGGCCTCCCAGGGCCAGGACCAGACGAACTGGCCGTTGTCCTCGCTCAGGAAGCCCAGCGCGCCATCGCTGAACGCGGCCACCCATTCGCTCCAGGCGCCCGCCTCGCTCTTGAGCTGCAGCCGCCCGACCAGGGTGAAGTGCTCGGGCTTGCCGTTGCGCAGCATCTGGCCCGTGGCGCCGATGCGCAGGGGGCTGTAGTCCTCGAAGACCTCGGCCATGGAGCCACGGCGCTGCAGCACATCGCCCTGGCGCACCACGGTGCTGCGGCAGAACTCGCAGACGGCATAGCTGGCCTGGGCGCTGGCAAATTCCACGGGCGCGCCGCAGCCGGGGCATGGTGCGCGGTACACGCGCTGCGATGGACTGGATGCCATGTGAGAGGGTCGTCAGTGAAGAGAGGGCCTGGAGCGTGACCGGCCGGCCACGCCCCGCACGCAAGCTGCGCCCGTGGTGCGCAGCGCGGCGGCGACGGTCAATGCGGCTTGCCTTTGGCCGTGCCGGGCTTGGCCGCGGCGGCTGCCGGGTCGGCCTTCTTGCTGCCCAGCCTGGATTCCTTGCCGGCCATCAGGCGCTGGATGTTCTCGCGGTGGCGCCAGATCAGCAGGGCCGCCATGGCGACGATGGCGGCGGCAATCGGTGTCTCGGCATACCAGACCACGCCACTGCACAGCAGGTAGTAGACGGGGGCGAACACGGAGGCCACCAGGGCCGCCAGCGAGGAATAGCGGAAGAACACGGCAATGATCAGCCAGGTCAGCGCCACCGCCAGGCCGAGCCAGACGCTGATGCCCAGCAGCACGCCCAGGGCCGTAGCCACGCCCTTGCCGCCCTTGAAGCGGAAGAACACCGGGTACAGGTGGCCCAGGAAGGCAGCCAGCGCCACCATGGCCACCGTGCCATCTCCCATGCCGAAGCGGCTGCCGAACCATTGCACCAGGGCCACGGGCAGCCAGCCCTTGGCGGCGTCCAGCAGCAGGGTGACGGCCGCTGCAGCCTTGCTGCCGGAGCGCAGCACATTGGTGGCGCCGGGGTTGCCGCTGCCATAGGTGCGCGGATCATTCAGGCCCATGGCCCGGCTGACGATGACGGCGAACGACAGCGAGCCGATCAGGTAGGCCGCCACGGTGGCGAGAAGGGGGTAGAGCGCGTTCAATTGAAGTCCTTGGCCGGTCTGTGGAGCGCCGGCGCGCGATCCGGCCGGCCCTGATGGCCCGCCCTCCCTGATCGCCGACACATGTTTTTCATCAGGACCTGCGCGAACCCGGTGGAGGCGGTGGCCGCCTTCCCGTGTGCGCAAGTCGTGTTCATTTCTTCAGGGCATCTATTCTGCCAGCGCGCAGTGCACGGGCCGTGCATCCAGCAGCCGCACGCAGACCTGCGGGTCCAGCTGCACCAGAAAGCCCCGGCGCCCGCCGTTGATGGCGATGCGCGGCAGCGCCAGGATGCTCTCTTCGATATAGACCGGCATGTCGCGGCGCGTGCCGAAGGGCGAGGTGCCGCCTACCAGGTAGCCGCTGTGGCGGTTGGCCACCTCGGGCTTGCAGGGCTCCACGCTCTTGGCGCCGATCTGCCGCGCCAGGTTCTTGGTGGAGACCTTGCAGTCGCCGTGCATGAGCACGATCAGCGGCCTGGCGTCCTGGTCCTGCATCACCAGGGTCTTGACCACCATGTGCTCGTCCAGGCCCAGGCTGGCCGCGCTGTGCTCGGTGCCGCCGTGTTCCAGGTACTCATAGGGATGCTCGGTGAACTCCACCTTGTGCGCGCGCAGCAGTTGGGTGGCCGGTGTCTCGCTGACATGAGAGTTTTTCTTGGACATGAATTTTTTATCGTTTTACAATAAATTTTTATCGATTCATCAATACAAGGCTGCGCCATGAACTATACGCCCCACGCCGCAGGCAACGCCCTCAGGCGCCACTCCCAGGCGGCGCGCATCCTGATTGCGCTCGGTGCCGTCGCGCTGCTGGCCCTGCCGGCAGCCGCCCTGCTGTCGCCGCAAGATCTTTCGGGCCAGGCGCAAGGCCTGCTGGGCATGCCGCCCGGCCAGCCGCTGGACATGGCTGCGCGCTGGCGCACCGCACTGGTCAGCCTGCTGCCCGTGGGCTGCGGTCTGTATGCGCTGCGCCAGCTGTGGACACTGTTCGGCGAGTACCTGCAGGGCCGTGTCTTCGGCCAGCAGGCGCAGCACGCCCTGATGCGCTTTGCCTGGACGGTGCTGGCGGGCGCGCTGGCCCTGCCCTTCACGCGCGCGCTGATGTCGGTGGCGGCCAGCATGGGCAATCCGCCAGGGCAGCGCTTCGTCACGCTGGGCCTGTACTGGCACGATGGCCTGCTGGTCCTGCTCGGCGTGGTGCTGGTCTCCATCGCCCATGTAATGCTGCAGGCGCGGCGCATCGCCGACGAGAACGCGGGCTTCGTCTGAGCATGCCCATCATCGTCCACCTCGATGTGATGCTGGCGCGCCGCAAGATGCGTTCGCGCGAACTGGCCGAGATGGTCGGCATCACCGAACAGAATATTTCCCTGCTCAAGAGCGGCAAGGTGCGCGGCGTGCGCTTCGACACGCTGGAGCGCATCTGCGAGGCACTGCAGTGCCAGCCCGGCGACCTGCTGGAATGGGTGGCAGGGCCCGAGGCTTGAGCAGCGGACGGCTGCGACTGATCGCGGGCCTGCTGCTGTCGCTGCTGCTGCACGGGGCGCTGCTGTGGCAGGGTCTGGCCCCGGACATTGCGCGGCCCGGCACCGGGCAGGCCGAGGCCCACCGCCTTCAGGTGGTCTGGGTCGAGACGCCGATGCCGATGCCGACGCCGACGCCGGCCCCCTCTCCTGCTCCAGCGGCTGCCCGGCCCGGACCGGCGCCCGCGCCCGCGCCTACGCGACGGCCGGACACCGCCGCCGTCGCACCGCCATCAAGGCAAGGCGCAGGGGCTGCAAAGGCCACGGAGCAGGCCGCGACAGCCGCCGCGCAAGCGCCTGTGCTCGCCGACACCGAGGCCGCTCCGGACGCCGCGCGCAGCGCCAGGGCCATGGGCCGCCTGCTGGACTCGGCCGCAGGCCGCGAGGCCGTGCAGTCGGCGGCCCGGCAAGGCCTGGTCAGGCCCCAGATCCCTGCGCAGCGCGAGGACCCGCTGGCCAGCGGCATGCGCGAGGCCGCCCAGGGCGACTGCATGAAGGGCGAGTTCAAGGGCGGCGGCATGGGCCTGCTGAGCCTGCCCATGCTGGCGGCTGCTGCGCTCCAAGGCGAGTGCAGCCGCTGAAGGCGCAGGGCCTAGGCCTATTGCGCAGAGCCTAGGCCTATTGCGCAGGGCCGAGGCCTATTGCGCAGGGTCGCGCACTTCCCAGCGGATGGCGTCGATGGCCGACAGCAGTTCGGGCGACAGTTGGGTGCCCCAGGCGTTCAGGTCCTCATCGAGCTGGGCCACCGAGGTCACGCCGATGATGGTGCTGGCCACCTGCCACTTGGTGTAGCAAAACGCCAGCGCCAGCTGCGTGGGCGTCATGCCATGCTCGCGCGCCAGCGCGTTGTAGCGGCGCGCGGCGGCCAGGGCTTCGGGCCGGCCCCAGCGCTGCTTGCGCACGGACTCGTAGCGCGCAATGCGTGCGGCCTGCGGCGCAGCGGGATCGGTGGGCGCATGCACGTCGAACTTGCCCGTGAGCAGGCCGAAGGCCAGCGGCGAATAGGCCAGCAGCGAGACACCCAGGCGGTGGCAGCTTTCGTCCATGCCATTTTCCCAGCTGCGGTTGAGCAGGCAGTAGGCGTTCTGCACCGAGGCCACGCGCGGCAGGCCGTGCTGCTCGGCCAGGCGCACGAATTCGTGCACGCCCCAGGGCGTTTCGTTGGACAGGCCGATGTGGCGCACCTTGCCTTCACGGACCAGGCGGCCCAGCGCCTCGAGCTGCTCATGGATGCCGGTCTGCGAGCTTTCCTTGGACGGGTCGTAGTACAGCTGGCCGAAGGCCGGCACGTTGCGCTCGGGCCAGTGGATTTGGTAGAGGTCGATCACGTCCGTGCCCAGGCGGCGCAGGCTGCCTTCGCAGGAGGCGGCGATGTCGGCCGCCGTCATGCCCTTGCCCTCGCGCACCCAGGGCATGCCCCGCGAAGGACCGGCCACCTTGGTGGCCAGCACGACCCTGGCGCGCGCGCCAGGGCGCTGGGCGAACCAGCGGCCGATGATGGTTTCGGTGGCGCCGCAGGTTTCGGCGCGTGCGGGCACGGCATACATCTCGGCCGTGTCGAAGAAGTCCACGCCGCGCTCCAGCGCGCGGTCCATGATGGCAAAGGCCTCGGCCTCGCCGACCTGCTCGCCGAACGTCATGGTGCCCAGGCAGATGGGGCTGACTTGCAATGCGCTTTGACCGAGCGCCACCGGTTGCATCGAGGGGGAATTCATGGGCACCGAGTGTAGGGCCGCCCGTGTTTACCCTGACGACAGCGCGCCCACCCGGCCAGGGCCGGGCGGGCGCGCTGCGTCCGTCGGGATCAGGCGCCCTGCGGTGCCTCGGCCTGCAGCACGCCGCGGTTGATCTGGTCGCGCTCCATGGACTCGAACAGGGCCTTGAAATTGCCTTCGCCGAAGCCCTCGCGGTAGTTGCCCTTGCGCTCGATGAACTCGAAGAACACGGGCCCCAGCATGGGCTGGGAGAAGATCTGCAGCAGCAGGCGCGGCTGGCCGCCCTCGGTCGTGCCGTCCAGCAGGATGCCGCGTGCCTGCAGCTCGCCCACGGGCTGGCCGTGGCCGGGCAGGCGGCCTTCCAGGTTCTGGTAGTAGATGTCGTTGGGCGCGGTCAGCAGCGGAATGCCGGCCATCTGCAGCTGGTCGATGGAGTCCAGCAGGTTGTCCGTCAGCAGCGCGATGTGCTGGATGCCCTCGCCGTTGAACTGCATGAGGAATTCCTCGATCTGGCCGCCGCCCTGGCGCGATTCCTCGTTCAGCGGAATGCGGATCAGGCCGTCGGGCGCCGTCATGGCCTTGGAGGCCAGGCCGGTGTACTCGCCCGAGATGTCGAAGTAGCGGATCTCGCGGAAATTGAACAGCTTGCTGTAGAAGTCCGCCCAGTAGGTCATGCGGCCGCGGTAGACGTTGTGCGTCAGGTGGTCCACCACCTGGAAGCCGTGGCCCTTGGGGTTGCGGTCCACGCCGGGCAGGAACTCGAAGTCGATGTCGTAGATGGACTTGCCTTCGTCGAAGCGGTCGATCAGGTACAGCGGCGCGCCGCCGATGCCCTTGATGGCCGGCAGGCGCAATTCCATGGGGCCGGTGGGAATTTCCACGGGCTGCGCGCCCAGCTCCAGCGCGCGCTTGTAGGCCTGGTGCGCATCCTTGACGCGGAAGGCCAGGCCGCAGGCCGAGGCGCCGTGCTCGGCCGCGAAATAGGCGGCCTGTCCCGGCTCATTGTTGATGATGAAGTTGATGCCTCCCTGGCGGTACAGCAGCACGTTCTTGGAACGGTGCCTGGCCACCAGCGTGAAGCCCAGCTTCTCGAACAGCGGCTCCAGCACGCCGGGCGTGGGCGATGCGAATTCCACGAATTCGAAGCCCATCAGGCCCATCGGGTTGTCGAACAGGTCTGCCATGGTTGGTTCTCCTTGAAGGTTTCAACGGGGGATGTGCGCGGGTTCCAGTACGGATTCCAGCACAGGCGTGGGACGTTGGCGGAACACGAGGCGATAGGCCCCGTAGACCACCAGGACCCAGATCGGAATGGCCAGCGCGGAGGACCGCACCGACGGTGTCAGCAGCATCACGCCCACCACCAGGGCCATGGCGGCCAGGCAGATGGCATTGGTCAGCGGCGCGGCCGGTGCGGGAAAGCCCAGCACGGTCCCGCGTGCCGCATGGGCCCGGCGAAAGCGCCAGTGCGCCACGATGATGATGGTCCAGGTGATCACCAGGGCCGCCACGATCAGCGACATCAGCAGCTCCAGCACGCCGGCCGGCGCCACATAGTTCAGCACGATGGCCAGCGCCGTGAAGATGGCCGGATAGACGATGGCCCGCACCGGCACGCCGCGGCGGTTGACCTGCATCAGCGAGCGCGGTGCATTGCCTTCGCTGGCCATGCCGTACAGCAGGCGGCTGTTGCTGTAGACCATGCTGTTGTAGACCGACAGCGTGGCCGTGAGGATCACGAAGTTCAGCAGGTGGGCGGCCACGTTCTCGCCCAGGCCCGAGAACACCAGCACGAAGGGGCTGCTGCTGTAGGTGTCGCCGCCGGCCTTGAGCTGGCCCAGCAGGTCGGTCCAGGGCATCAGCGACATCAGCACGGCCATGGAGCCGATGTAGAACACCAGCACGCGGTAGATCAGCTGGTTCACGGCCTTGGGGATGACGGTGCGCGGCTGGTCGGTCTCGGCCGCCGCGAAGCCCAGCATCTCCACGCCGCCGAAGGCGAACATGATGAAGGCGAAGGCCATCACCAGGCCTGAGAAGCCGTTGGGGAAGAAGCCGCCGTGCGTCCACAGGTTGCGCACGGTCTGCTCGGGCCGGTCGGCGCTGAACAGCAAATACAGGCCTGCGCCGATCATGGCCATCACGGCCACGATCTTGATCAGCGCGAACCAGAACTCGAACTCGCCATAGGCCTTGACGTTGATGAAGTTCACGCCGTTGATCAGCACGAAGAACACCGCCGCCGTCACCCAGGTGGGTATGCCGGGCCACCAGAACTGGATGAACTTGCCTGCGGCCGTCAGCTCCAGCATGCCCACGAGCACATACAGCGCCACACAGTTCCAGCCCGCCAGAAAGCCCGCGAAGCGGCCCAGGTAACGGTTGGCGAAATAGCTGAACGAGCCCGCGTTGGGCTCCTCGACCAGCATCTCGCCCAGGAAACGCATGATGAAAAAGATGATCAGCCCGCCAATGGCGTAGCCGAGCAGCACGGACGGGCCGGCCAGCTCGATGATGCCGGCCGAGCCCAGGAACAGGCCCGTGCCGATGGTGCCGCCCAGCGCGATGAGCTGGATATGGCGGTTCTTGAGCCTGCGCTCCAGATGGCCCTGCGAAGAAGAACTGTGCATCAAGGGGGTGCTCCGGCTCTCAGCAAGGCGCGCGGCGGCGCAGGGGTTGGAACACTTCGGTGGTCTTCACGGCAATGTCTCCTCGTGGGGTGCCTGTTGGAATACGGGGCCTTGTGCGCCCCTTGTTGATGGGTATCAACTATAAAAAACAATAAATTATTATTTCTTGTAATTTATCCCTATGGACAAGCCCAAAAAGAAGGAGTAGCGAAGGCCATCGACGCATTGCCGCCCGCCATGCCGCACTGCGGCAACGGTTGAACGCCCGCAACAAACAAAAACAATCTACTATTATTTTTTTGCCCTCTGGAGCCCAGAACATGACGACGTCCGCCACGCAGCGGCGCGCACGCACGCCGCAGACCGAGCGTGTGGAGACAACGCAACGCAAGATCATCGACTCCGCCCTGGCGCTGCTGCGCGAGGGCGGCTTCAAGAGCGCCACGCTGCAGGCCATCGCGCGCGGCGCCGATGTGTCGCTGGGCGCGCTGCAGCACCACTTCGAGAGCCGCGATGCGCTGATGGAGCGGCTGGTCATCGAGGTCATGGAGCCGCTGAGCGACCAGGGCACGGTCTGGCCCGACAAGGCCCTGCCCCTGCGCGAGCGTGCCGAGGCCTTCGTCACCCTGGCCTGGGACAACATCTTCGGCGCGGCCAACTACCAGGCGGCCTGGAGCATGTTCTTCGGCTGCAAGGCCTCCCCCTCGCTGTTCGACCGCGTGGACGCGCGCCGGGTACATGTGGACAGCGTGTTCTACACCCGCTTCCTGGACGTCTTCCCCGAGATCGCGGCCCACCATCCCCGCCCCCAGGGCTTTGCGGCCATGGCCTTCGCCATCCTGCGCGGCACCGGCGTGCTGGAGCTGTTCGAGGTGGGCGAGCAGGAACGCCAGGGCAGCCTCGATGCGCTGGTCGAGGCCATCGTACAGGCAGGCACCCCTCAGGCCGGCGGCGGCGCCGCCGCCTGAACCTCGGTCAGCCCCCAGACCCTGCGCAGCTGCGACAGCGTGGCCACCAGGGCCGGGTCGTGCTCGGCCTCGCGCGGATGGATGAAGCCCAGCTGCGCCGACACGCGCGCATGCGGCCAGATGGCCACGCAGCCATGCTCGGCCGCGGCCAGGGCTCGGTCTTCGCGCAGCAGCGCCAGGCCCAGGCCGGCGCGCACCAGGCTCTCGGGCGCGGCGGCGGCATCGCTTTCCACGATCTGATTGGGGCTCAGCCCCTGGCGGGCGAACAGCGCCAGCAGCAGGGCCTGCTCATGGTGCTGCGCGGGCGCACCGATCCAGGGCAGTTGCGCCAGGTCCTTCCAGCCCGATTGCAGGACGCGTTCGCGCAGCGCGGGCGGCGCCGCCACGCGGTAGTGCAGTGTCTGCAGCACCAGCGCGCCCAGGTCGCGCGGCATGTGGGCGCCGATGTAGAACGCGCCCTGCAGGCCACCGGCCGCGACCTGCGCGCGCAGCTCCTCGGCCCAGCCCTGGCGTGTCTTGATGTCCAGCAGCGGCAGCGCCTCCACCAGGCCATGCAGCAGCGAGCCCAGGCGCAGCGCCTCGGGGTCGGCCACCGTGCCCAGCAGCAGCTGGCCGGTGATCTCGCCCTGCAGCTCGCGGGCCTGGCCCTGCAGCCGACCCGCTGCATCCAGCACCTGCCGAGCGGGCTCCATCAGGGCCTCGCCGGCCCGCGTGAGGCTGATGCGGCCCGGGCGCCGGTCGAACAGCGCCACGCCCAGCTCTTCCTCCAGCGCCTTGATCTGGGCCGTGATGGCGGGCTGCGTCAGGTGCAGGGCCTCGGCCGTGCGCGTGACGCTGCCCAGCGTGGCCGCCGTGACGTAGGCGCGCAGCTGATACATCTCCATGGGCGGCCAGCCTAGCGCAGGCGCCAGGGCCTGCGGCCCGGGCAGGCCCGGGTGTCAGGGAACATCCCTAGCCGTCTCATCGTTCACTCATCGAGGTAGCGCAGCTGCGTGGGCTCGATGCCCAGGCGCACCGGCATGCCCATGGGGAACATGGCAATGCCCGCGTAGTGCGCCTGGTCGGCGACCACGGCCACCTCGCCCACGCGCACGCGGTAGCGCGAGAACTCGCCCAGGAACTCGGCGCTCTCGATCTGCCCTTCCACCCACACGCGCGAGGCATCGCCCGCATCGTCGCGCACCGCAATCTGCACCTGGTGCGGCCGGAAGGCCAGCGCCGCGCGCCCCGGCACGGGCGGCTGGGCCGGGCGCGGCAGGGTCAGCGTGCCCAGGCCCGGCACCTTGAAGACCAGCGACTCGCCTGTCGTCGGCAGCACCTCGCCCTCCAGCACATTGGCCGTGCCGACAAAGCCCGCCACGAAGCGGTTGGCCGGATAGTCGTACAGCCCCGCCGCCGAGCCCACCTGCTGCAGCACGCCCTTGTCCAGCACGGCCATGCGGTCGGCCGTGGTCATGGCCTCTTCCTGGTCGTGGGTGACGAAGATGGTGGTCAGGCCCAGCTTGCGCTGCAGGCTGCGCAGTTCCTCACGCATCTGCACGCGCAGCTGCTTGTCGAGGTTGGACAGCGGCTCGTCCAGCAGCAGCAGCTTGGGCGCGATCACCACGGTGCGCGCCAGCGCCACGCGCTGCTGCTGCCCGCCCGACAGCTGGCCCGGGCGGCGCTGCGCGTACTGCGACAGGCCCACCAGCTCCAGCACCTCGCCCACCTTGCGGCGGATGGTGTCGCGGCTTTCGCGGCGCTCGACCAGGCCGAAGGCCACGTTGTCGTACACCGTCATGTGCGGCCACAGCGCGTAGTTCTGGAACACCATGCCGATGTTGCGCGCATGCGGCGGCACCCCCGTGATGTCCTGCCCGCCCACCAGCAGCTCGCCGCGCTGGTGCCGGTTGAAGCCCGCGATCAGCCGCAGCAGCGTGGACTTGCCCGAGCCCGAAGGCCCCAGCAGCGCGAAGAACTCGCCGGGCTCGATCTTGAGGTTGACGTCGCGCAGCACTTCGTTGCTGCCGTAGCTCAGGCTGATGTGCCTGCATTCGAGGGAGACAGGGTCCAGGTGCATGGCGGTTCACTCCGAAGTCGATTGCACGGTGGCGCGCGAGCGCTCCACGAAGCGGTGCGAGAAATACGTGCCCAGGCCGACCACGACCACGGCCAGCACGCCCAATGCCGCACCGGGCCCGCGCCCCGAGATGCTTTGCATGTACAGGTAGATGCCGTAGCTCATGGGCGCCTGGCTCTGGGCCGAGGCCAGCATGATGGTGGCCGACAGCTCCACCGCCGCCGTGATGAAGCTGGTGACGAAGCCGGCCAGGATGCCGCCGGCCATCAGCGGCACCATCACGCGCCGTATCACGCTGGTGCGGCCCGCGCCCAGGCTTTGCGCGGCCTCCTCCAGCGAGATGTGCACCTGCTGCAGCGCCGCCATGCACGAGCGCAGCGCATACGGCAGCCGCCGCACCGCATAGGCCAGCATGATCAGCACCCAGGTGGTGACGATGGGCGTATCGGTGAAGGGCAGGTTCACGCCCTTGAACAGGCGCAGGTAGCCGATGGCCAGCACCAGCCCCGGAATCGCCAGCGCCACCGAAGCCAGGTAGTCCAGCCACTGCCGGGCAGGCAGCCGCGTGCGCAGGATCAGGTAGGCGATGGCGGTGCCGATCACCACGTCGATGCCCGCCGCCATCAGGCAGTACAGCAGCGTGTTGCCGATCATGTAGCCCGAGTCGGTGAACACCGTGGCGTAGTGCTCCAGCGTATAGCTGTCGGGCAGCACCGAGAAGCTCCAGACCTTGGAGAAGGACATCAGCAAGATGCCGATGTGCGGCGCCAGCACCACCAGCAGCACCAGGGCGATCCAGCCATAGGCCAGCAGCGCCTCCCAGGCCGACAGCCGGCGCTTTTGCAGCGCGCTGCCGCCCTTTTGCAGCGTGGCGTAGTCCTTGCCCTTCATCACCCGCGCGGCCAGCCACAGGGCGACGATGGAGAACGCGATCATGATCACGCTGATCACATAGCCCAGCGGATCATCGAGCCCCACCGAGGTGATGCGCAGATAGGCCTGGGGCGCCAGCATATTGGTCACGCCCATCACCAGCGGCGTGCCCAGGTCGTCGAACACTTTCACGAACACCAGAGCCGCGCCCGCCAGGTAGCCGGGCATGGCCAGCGGAAAGATCACGCGCCGGAACAGCCGGAAACCGCGCGAGCCCAGGTTCAGCGCCGACTCCTCCATGGCCCCGTCGATATTGCGCATGGCCGCCACGAGGTTGAGCAGGATGAACGGGAAGTAGTGGATGCTCTCCACGAAGATCACGCCCGTCAGCCCCTCCATGATGGGCACGGTGAAGCCGAACCAGTCGTCCAGCAGCAGGTTGACCGAGCCGCTGCGCCCGAAGATCAGCTGCAGCGCCACCGCCCCCACGAAGGGCGGCATGATCAGCGGCAGCACGCCCAGCGTCTGTATCAGCAGCGCGCCCCGGAACTCGAAGCGCACGGTCAGGTAGGCCAGCGGCACGGCGACCAGGCTGGCGAAGAACACGCTGGCCAGGGACACGCCCAGGCTGTTGAAGAACGACTCGCGGAAGACGGTCTGGCCGAAGAAATTGCCGAAGTGCCCCAGCGTGAGCCCGCCGCCCTCATTGACGAAGGCGGTGTAGACCACCATGCCCACGGGCACGATGAGAAAGGCCAGCAAAAAGGCCAGGATCAGCGCGAAGGCCAGCCACGGCCCCCAGCCCGACGGAATGCGCCGTGCGCGCGCAGCAAGGGGGGCGACGGCGGGCGCCGCCATGGAATCGATGCTCATGCGAATGCTCCGCAGCGAAAGAGACTGTCAAGGGGAGTGCATGCAGGCGCCCGGTGCCGGGCCCCTGCGCCACCTACCACGCCACCTACTGCGCCACCTACCGGGCCAGGCCGCGCGCCTCGGCCGCCAGCTTGCCTGCGCGCTCGTAGTTGGCACGCGCCTTGTCGGCCCACATCTGCTCCAGGCCCGTCAGCTCCTTGGACACGGCCACATCGCGCCGGCTCTTGCGGAACAGCTCCAGGAACTGCTCGTCCTTCACATTGGCTTCGCCCACCAGCGGCGAGTAGGCGATGTCGCGCGCCTGCGCCAGCAGCTCCTGCCCCTTGGCATTGGGCTTGGCCTGCAGGGCCTTGTGCGCCTCCTGGATGGCGCGCGTGGCCGCCTGCAGCTCCTTGAGGCGGAAGGTCACCATCTGGTCGAACAGGCTGATCACCACGGCATAGCGCGACTCGGACAGATTGGCATCGAACTGCACCTTGGCGCGCTGCGCCACCTCCTGCGGCACGGGGTAGCCGGCCGGCGCCTTGAGCTGGCTGTAGGGCAGGATGGGCAGGCGGCTGATCTTGGGGTCGAACAGCAGCTGCTGGCCCGGCACCGACATGGTGAAGGCCATGAACTTGCGCGCCTCGTCGGCATTCTTGGCGCCCGCGATCAGCGCGATGTTGGCCGGCACCACGGCCGTCATCGCCGGATAGGCGAAGTCCACCGGGAAGCCCGAGTACTTGCCCGCCAGCCCGAAGAAATCGATCACGATGCCTATGCCGTACTGGCCGTTGTTCACGCCATCGGGCACGGCAAAGCTGCGGTCGGTCACGGCGGCGGCATTGCCCATCATGGACAGCAGCTGGCGCCAGCCCTTGTCCCAGCCCTCGCCCTGCAGGATGGTCTCCACCGTCAGCTGCGTGGTGCCCGAGCGCGAGGGCGAGGAGATGGCGATGTGGCCGAAGTACTCGGGCCGCGTCAGGTCGCTCCACTCCTTGGGCGCCGCCAGCTTGTGCGCCTTCAGGTAGCGCGTGTTCCACATGATTCCGTAGCCGGCCAGCGCCTGGCCGTAGTACAGGCCCTGCGGGTCGTTGAGCGGGTAGTTGCCGATCTTGGCGGGCGCGGCCGGATTGCGCGTCTCGGGCGCGGCGGTCAGCAGCTTGTTGCGCGCCAGCACCTCGAAGGCATCAGGGGCGCTGGCCCACATGATGTCGGGCCGCTGGCCCTCGGGCAGCTCGCGCACATAGGCCACGGCGGCCGTGGTGTTCTTGTTCAGGATCTCGATCTTGATCCCCGGATTGGCCGCCTCGAAGGCCTTCTGGTAGGCCGTGGTCAGCTCCTTGGGAAACGAGGTCAGCACCGTCACCGTGCCGGCCTGGGCCGCCATGGCGGCGCCCCACAATCCTGCGGCCATGGCGGCCGTCAGCCATCTGCGTTGCTGCATTGCTGTCTCCTTCGGGTTGTTGTGCGGTCGATCTGCAACCCACTGTAGGCAGCGCCGGCCCGGCCGGCCAATCATTGTTTCTGATGCCGTGCATCAGCGGCGGCGGCGCTCGGGTTACTACCTGCGGGTCTGCCGCCACAGGGAAATCCCGCGCCACCGCTGTCCCGCCCCTGACTGCTGCACAGCAGCAAACCGGAATAATCGGCGGGATGCTGCAAGCCCCCTCTTCCCTCCCCGCCACGGCCGCTGAAGAAGCGCCCATCTACGCTCCCACACGCCCCTGGCGCTCGCGCATGGTGCCGGTGCGCACCATGGAGTACCACGTGCGCGAGTGGGGACCTGTGGATGGCGATCCCGCGCTGGCGCCGCTGGTGCTGGTGCACGGCTGGATGGATGTGGCGGCCTCCTACCAGTTCGTGGTCGATGCCTTTGGCGAGGCCTTCATGGCGGGGCGCCGCATCATCGCGCCGGACTGGCGCGGCTTCGGCCTGAGCCGGCCGGCCTGGCCTGCCGACCGGCATGACTTTGCCGACTACCTGGGCGACCTGGACCATCTGCTGGACACCCTGGCGGGCGATACGCCCGTGGACCTGGTGGGCCACAGCATGGGCGGCAACGTGTCCATGATGTATGCGGGCGCGCGGCCTGCGCGCATACGCCGGCTGGTCAACCTCGAAGGCTTCGGCATGCCGGCCACCCGGCCAGACCAGGCGCCTGCGCGCTATGCGCAGTGGATGGACGAGCTGCGCCAGCTGCGCAGCGGCGGCATGGAACTCAAGAGCTATGACAGCGTGCAGGACGTGGCGCGCCGGCTGATGAAGACCAACCGCCGCCTGCCCGAGGACAAGGCGCTGTGGCTGGCCCACCACTGGGCGGCGCCCAATGCGCAGGGCCGCTGGGAAATCCTGGGCGACACGGCGCACAAGCTCATCAGCGCGCAGCTGTTCCGCGTGGAAGAAATCCTGGCCCTGTACCGTGCCATCACCGCGCCCGTTCTGGCCATCGAAGCCAGCGACGACAGCCTGGGCATGTGGTGGAAGGACCGCTACACGCTGGCCGAGTACCACGAGCGCATCGGGCAGATTGCCGACTGCCGCACGGCCGTGGTCCAGGACGCCGGCCACATGCTGCACCACGACCAGCCGGCGGCCGTGGCCGGGCTGATCGAGCAATTCCTCGGCACCTGAGGCCTGCGCGCGCCGCTACTGCAGCCTAATGCAACCTACTGCAACCTACTGGGGCCGCAGCATCATGGAATGGCGCCAGCGCGCGGGCGCCATCTGCAGCGGCCGGTAGCGGCCGTCGGCCCATTCGGCAGACATGTCCGCATAGCGGCTGGACAGGGCCACGCCGCTTTGGCCGGTCTGGTAGATGAACAGCGAGCGCTCGGGCTCGGCCAGGTCGTAGATGGCGCGCAGCGATGCCGCATGGCGGTTGGCGAACGGCGCCCTGGCATCGCCGGGCAGGTACTGGCCCACGTTGACGGTGTAGCTGTCGCCGCCCGAAGGCACGCTGACATTGAAGATGCCCGCCAGCAGCCCCACGCTGCCCAGCGGCCGGTGGCTGCTCAGGGCCGCATGCACCGCGCCCCAGCGCCAGCGGCCCAGGTCGCTGCCCTGCGTGGCCTGCAGGCGCGCCAGCGCCCGGTCCAGCGCCTGGCTGACCTGGGCGCTGCAGCCCGCCGCTGCGCACCACCAGCCATCGCGGCGCTCCATCATGCCTTCGATGCCCGCGCGGTAATCGCGCTTGCCATAGGTGGCCGCAAAGGTCTGGGCGCCAATGCGCGGGATCACCAGGCCGCGCGTGAGTTCGTCCACCCAGGCGGCAAAGATCAGGGGCGCGGCCTGCGCGGCATCCATGCGGCCGTCGAACTGCGCCATCACCCGGCGCGCCTGCCCGGCCAGCGGATGTGCGGCCGGCGCTTCGTCCAGGGCCTTGAGCATTTGCGGCAGCAGGGCGCGGGCGGCCAGCGAGGTCTGGTCGTTCTGGATGGAGGCCATGCTGACCACGTCGTGCCTGTCCTTCGCATCGATGAGTTCGGTGATGCGCTGGTGCCGGTACGGCAGGCTCCAGTCCTGGGTGAGGAAGTGGGCATAGCCCTCGCGCGTGATGCGCTGGTTGGCGGTGGCCAGATAGCCCTGCGCCGTTCCATCGTCCTGCGGAGCCTGGTCGTAGGGCAGCCAGCCCTGCCAGTCGTAGCGTGCCTCCCAGCCCGGCGCGGGCGCCACGCCGCGCAGGTCGTTGTCGGCCGCGCGCAGCGGCACCCGGCCTGCGGCCTTGAAACCGATGTCGCCATGGACATCGGCCGCGACGATGCTCTGCATGGGCGAGTGGTAGTCGGCAAAGGCCTCGAACAGCTGGGCCACGCTGCGCGCCTCGTTGGCCCGCAGGCCGGCCTGCACGGTGAGGTTGTCGGTGTCCAGCGCCGCCCAGCGCAGGGCCACGGCGTAGCGGCGCTTGTCGAGCACGGCCTCGTACTGGGGCTGCACATCGCTGATCACAGGACCGTGGCGCGTGCTGCGCAGCGTGAGCTGCACATCGGCCCGGCCCTTGACCCTGATGCGCTCGCTGCGCTCGGTGAAAGGCGCCCAGCCGTCCGGCGTGCGGTAGCGGCCCGGGTTGCCTGGATCGATCTGCTCCAGGTACAGATCCTGCACATCGGGATTGGTGTTGGTAAAGCCCCAGGCCACCTCGCGCGTGCGCCCCAGCACCACGAAGGGCAGGCCCGGCAGGGTGGCCCCCACCACATCGATGGGCGCCAGCGGCGTGCCGTCCTGCGCATGGCCGGCGGGCGACTGCAGGCGCGCGTAGTACCAGATGGCGGGCGCGCTCAGGCCCAGATGGGGATCGTTGGCCAGCAGGGGCTTGCCGCTGACCGTGCGGCTACCCGACAGCACCCAGTTGTTGCTGCCCTTGCCGTCGTTGGTGCCCGCATCGCGCACCATGTCGCGGGACCAGCGGGCCCAGGCATCGCTCGCCTCGCCGGCGGCAGCCACCTTGGGCGCAGACGCCGCCTGTGCCTCCTGGCGGTACACGCCCAGCCCCCGGTAAAGCGCGGCCAGATCGGTGGCGGTGGCCGGCGCCTCGCCCGGATAGGGCGGCATCAGCTGCCACAGCTGCTGTGTGTCCAGTTGCGAGAGCGCGGCCAGCCGCGCGAACTCGTTGCCCCAGTTGCCGCCCAGGTCCAGCGCCATCATCAGCGCCCAGCCCACGCTGTCCTCGGGCGCCCAGGCCGAGCTGTCGCCTCCGCCCGGCGTGGTGCCCAGCAGCATGAATTCGGGCACCTGCGGATGCTGGCGCATGGGCAGGGCCGCATAGAAGGCCGCGATGCCCTCGCTGTAGGCCTGCAGCGCCTCGCGCGCGTTGGCGGGCAGGGATGCGTACTGGCGCCGCGCCGCGCCGCGTATGTCCAGCGCACGCATGAGCTTGTCGGTGTCCAGCGTGGCCGGCCCGAGGATCTCCGACAGCGTGCCGTGCATCAGGCGGCGGTTGAACTCCAGCTGCCAGCCGCGCTCCTGCGCATGCACATGGCCCAGCGCGCGCCACAGGTCCTGCGGCGTGAAGGCGCTGATGTGGGTGATGTCGGCCTCGTCGCGCCGCACACGCACGGGCTGCTCCAGGCCGGCCAGCGTGAGCTGTCCGTCGAGCACCGGCTGCACGCGCACGGCATAGATGGCCACCGCGCTGCCGGCCAGCAAGGCCGAGCCGACCACCGCCACGGCGCCCACGCTCCACCATCGCGAGTTCAGGATTCGCATGATTCCCATTCTTCTCCCTTCCCCCTGCCTTTTTTCATATCGTAGTGTTGCAGTTTGTAGCATATGAACTGGTCCATTGCTCACATTGCTCACGACGAATCGTCAGCAAGTCTGGCCCCGCCTTCAGGCGACAATCAGCGCCCGCCCTGCGCAAATGGATGCAGGGCGCCAGACAGAAACAGGAAGTACCAGGAATGTGGCCTTTCAGCCTCTTGAAGAAGCTCAGCCAGGACCCGCCCGTGGGCCAGCCCCGTGGTGACTACATAGGCTGCTACCTGCTGGGAACCGAGGCGCCGGGCCAGGCCGGCGTCAGCTACGTCTCGCTGGCCACCACGCGCGAGCAGCTGCAGGCCGATGCCCGCGCCTACCTTGAAGGCTTCGTGCGCGACCACCCCGAAGCGGCCGACACCGACCTGTCCGCCATCCGCTCCCTGCTGGAGAACCTGCCCCAGCGCCTGGACGCCCACCTGTGCGGCGACACCCGCGCGCCGCTGGCCGAGCAAGGCGGCACCGTGCTCTTCCTGCGCACCGGCATGCGCGCCCGCCGCAAGGAAAACGGCCGGTATCTCGAATAGCAGTCAGCCCCCACCGCCACCGTACAGAGCCTCAAAAACTGGCGCGGCCAAGAACAAGGGACAGCGAGCAAGGGCCTACGCCGGCCGCACCGCCCCGCAGCGAGGCTGTAGTCCCCCCGCGAAGCGAGAGGGGAAGGCGCGCAGCGCCTCAGGGGGAGTTCTGCTTGTGCACGTCTTGCCAGCGCAGCATGTCGGTCACGCGCTCTGCCTTGTCGGCATCGAAGCCCAGGCGCTCCACCCGCTCGGCCGGATTGGCCCAGGTGCCGAACAGCAGATCCCAGACGGGCAGGCCGTAGTTCTGCGCATGGTGGCCGTACTGGTGGTGCACGGTGTGCATCTCGGGCCGCTGCACGATGTATCCCAGCCAGCGCGGCGTGCGGATGTCGGCATGCAGGAACAGGTCGAACGCCCCCGTGAGGCCGATGGCGAAGGCGGCAGCCAGCGGGCTGGCCCCCAGCACCCAGTAGCTGGACAGCGCGCTCAGCAGCACGGCGGCGGCCGTGTCCATGGGATGGGCGAAAAACGCCGTGAGCGCCTCCACGCGCGGCGCGCTGTGGTGCAGCTGGTGGAACAGGCGCCACAGCGTGTCCGACCGGTGCGTGGCGCGGTGCCACCAGTAAAAGACAAAGCTGGTGAGCACAAAGCTCAGCGCGCCCACGGCCCAGGCCGGCCATTGCCGGCCCACGTCCAGCAGCGCATGGCGGCGGATGCCGTCCGAGAACAGATGGCCTACCGCCAAGGTGGTGGCCAGCGTGCCCAGGCCCAGCAGCGTGGACAGGATCAGCCAGCGCCGGTCGCAATGGTTGCGCGAGGCCGGCGCGATCACCTCGCGCGTGAAGATGCCGACGAACATCAGCGCCAGCAGCGGGTAGGCCGCGAACTCCCACATCTGCAGCATGCCGTCTGCTCCTTGCCGCTCAGTGCACGTGGCCCCAGTAGATCAGCGCATCGCGCCCTTCGACAGACAGCGACACGGGCGCGCCCACGGGCAGCATCACCTTGGTCGGCACATGGCCGTAGGGCAGGCCCTGCAGCACGGGGCACTTGACCTGGCTGCGCAGCCAGTCGATGACGGTCTGCAGCTTGAAGCCCTTGTCGTGCGAGCTGAGCTTGAACTCGCTGAACTGGCCGAACACGATGGCCTTTTGCTGGGCCAGCACGCCCGCATGCAGCAGCTGGGTCAGCATGCGCTCCACGCGGTAGGGATGCTCGCCCACGTCTTCCAGGAACAGGATGCCGCCCTTGATCTGCGGGAAGTACGGCGTGCCCAGCAGGGACACCAGCACGGCCAGGTTGCCGCCCCACAGCGTGGCGCCGCCGCTGATGTAGAAGTCCTTGACGGCAGGCTTGCCGTCTTCGCGCAGGCCGATCTTCGGCATCTGCCAGCCTGCGCCCTCGCCCTGGCCGCTGAGCAGGTCGTTGAAGCAGTCCAGCATGATGTCGTCCACGCCGCCCTCGGCATCGGGGCGGCCGAAGTCGTGCACCAGCAGCGGGCCGGCCCAGGTGGTGGCGCCGGTCCTGGCCAGCAGGGCCAGCGACAGCGCCGTGAAGTCGCTCAGGCCCACGAAACGCGTGCCGCCTGCGATGGCCTTGGCCACGGCCTTGTACTTGATGCCCGGCAGGATGCGCGTGAGGCCGTAGCCGCCGCGCGTGGGCAACGCCAGGTCGGCACCGCTGGCCGCCGCACGGTCGATGGCCGCCAGGCGCGTGGCGTCGTCGCCGGCAAAGCGCTGGTGGCTGCTCAGCGCATCGGCATCGATCTCCACCTGGTGGCCCATGGCCTCCAGGCGGCGCACGGCCCGCTTGAAACCGGCCTTGTCGCGCACGGCGCCGGCGGGCGAGTAGATATAGATGTGGCGCGGACCCTGGTCATGCGCGTGGCCGCAGCAGCTGCCGTCGGCGGCGTGCACATGCTCGTGGTCGTGGGCATCCCCATGGTCATCGGCACGCCCGTGGCCATGCGCGCAGCACTGGCCGTCGGCTGAATGCACATGCTCGTGCGAGTGATCTGCGGGAGCAGAAACGGGGGCTGAAACGGTAGCGGTAGCGGCTGCCGTTGTGCGGGGGGGGCGGGAACTGCGCGAAGTGGCCAAGGTGGTTCCATGCCGGCCCTGGCCGGCATGCTCCATATTGCAAGGGGAGTGAAGACGGGGACCTGGCGCCGCGCAGCCCCGGCAAGGGGCCGGCGGCGCTGGCCTATGGGCGGAAGTATTCCACAGCGTCGGCCACCATGCCGGCTGCGCACAGGGGAACCCAATGGCCGCACGGGGATAGGCGCAGCTGCGCCGGCGGCAGCTGTGGCAGCGCCTGCAGCCAGGCCTGTCGCCATGCGGGCGCGGGCATCAGCGCATCGTGCTCGCCGCCCTGCACCCACAGGCGCTGCTGCTGGCTCCACGGCACCAGCAACGCCATCGGCAGCGGCGGCATTTCGGCCCGCACCCGGGGCCAGGCCTGCAGCGCGGCGCGGTGGCCGGGTTGGGAAAACGGCAGGTTCCAGGCCTGCGGCTGTGCGCCGGCCTCCTCGCCCACCTCGCGCATGGCGCGGCCCACGGGCCATGACGGCTTGCGCGCCGCCTGCGCAAACCATTGCATGCAGGCATGGGGCGCCGGGCCTGCGGGCCAGGCATTCATGAGCCAGGCGCCGCAAAAACGGGCGGGCTCGGCCTGCGCCACGGCCAGGCCCAGGTGCGCGCCATCGTCATGACCGACCAGCACGATGTTCCGCAGGTCCAGCGCCAGCACCAGCTCGCGCAGCACTTGCACATGCCAGGCCGCGCTGTGCGCCTTGTCCTTCTTGGGCTGGTCGCTGCGGCCAAAGCCCGGCAGGTCGGGAACGACCACGCGATGGCCGGCCTGGAGCCACCCGGGCAGCATGGGCTGGAACAGCTGGCCCCATGCCGGGCTGCCGTGCAGGCACAGCCAGGTCAGCGGTGCATCACGCGGTCCTTCATCGACCACGGCCAGGCGCAGGCCTGCCAGCGCCGGCAGGTCGCTGCGCCACTGCGGCTGGGCAAAGCCGCCAAAGGTGGAATCCGCATGGCGCAGCGCCGTGTCCTTGAGCGGATGCGGCTGGGCCGCGCGCTGCTCGGCGCGGCGCATGCGAAAGAAGTCCGACATCAGGGCCGCGCATTCGCCGGCCAGCACGCCGCGCGTCACCTGCGTGTGGTGGTTGATCTGCGGCAGCGCAAACACGTCCAGCACCGATCCGGCCGCGCCCGTGCGCGGCTCGGCCGCGCCATAGACCACGCGGCCCAGGCGCGCATGCAGCATGGCGCCGCTGCACATGGTGCACGGCTCCAGGGTCACGTAGAGCGTGCAATCGTCCAGCCGGTAGTTGCCCAGGTGCGCGGCCGCATCGCGCAGCGCCAGCACCTCGGCATGGGCCGTGGGATCGCCGTGGGCCACGGGCGCGTTGCGGCCCCGGCCGATGATGGCGCCGTCCTTGACGATGACGGCGCCCACGGGCACCTCGCCCGCCCCGGCAGCGGCGCGTGCCAGCTCCAGGGCGGCGCGCATCCAGGCCTCGTCGTCGGCCTGCGGCAAGAATGGGTGTTCGGCAGCCACGTTGTCAGCGCGTCAGGGCAGCGCCTTGCGCACGCCCTGCGCGTAGTGGTACAGCGTGACCACCGGCGCCTGCAGCTCGCCCTGGGGCGTGAAGGCAATCGGCGCCGTCACGCCCTCATACCGGGTCTGGCGCAGATAGGGGATATAGGCATCGGGCCGGATGGAGTCGGCCCGCACCATGGCCTGGGCCAGCACCATGGTGGCATCGTAGGCGTAGGGGCTGAAGACCTGGTACTGGTCGGCAAAGCGCTGGTCATAGCGCTGCTTCCAGGCGGTGCCGCCCGGCATGCGCTCCAGCGGGCTGCCGCCGACGGCGCAGGTCACGTTGCGCAGCGGCGCCGCGTTGCCGGCCAGCTCGGGCAGGCGCAGCGTGCACTGGCCGTCGCCGCCCAGAAAGCGCACCTTGTCCATGGCCAGCTGGGCCATCTGCCTGAGCATGGGGCCGGCCTGGGCATCCAGGCCGCCGAAGAAGATGGCGTCGGGCTTCTTGCCCTTGATGGCCGTGAGGATGGGGACGAAGTCCGTGGACTTGTCGCCGGTGTACTGCTTGTCCACGATCTCGATGCCCTGCTCGCGCGCCTGGGCCTCGAACAGCGCCACGATGCCCTGGCCGTAGGCCGAGCGGTCATCGATGATGGCCACGCGCTTGACGCCCAGCTTGCCCACGGCGTGGGACACCAGCGCATCGACCATGGCGCGGTCGTCGGCGATCACGCGGTACGTGGTGTCATAGCCCGACTGGGTGATGGCCGGGTTGCTGGCCGCAGGCGTGACCATGACGATGCCGCAGTCCTGATAAATGGACGTGGCCGGCAGCGTGGTGCCCGACTGCAGGTGGCCGACCACGGCCGCCACCTTCTTGTCGCACAGGCGCCGGGCCAGGGCCACGGCCTGGCCGGGGTCGCCGCCGTCGTCGCCGGCCTCCAGCTTCCAGTGCAGCTTGCGCCCGCCGATCTCCAGGCCCTTGGCATTGAGATCGTCCAGGGCCATGCGCACGCCGTTTTCCTCATCCTTGCCCAGGCTGGCAATGGGGCCGGACACCGGCCCAGCATGGGCAATGCGCACCACCAGGGGCGCATCGGCTGCACCCGGTGCAGCGGGCGCAGCGGGTGCAGCGGCCGTACCGGGTGCAGCCGCCGCAGCGGAAGCCCCTGCCGCCTGCCCGTTGGCCGGGCCGCTTCCCGGCAGCGCCCAGGCCAGGCCGCCGCTGCCCAGCATGGCGCACAGCAGGGCCGGGCCGGCCCACGGGAAATGGCGAATCGAGGCGTGCATGGCAACTCCTGGAAAAAACGGTCAATCAGTGAAACGGCGCCTTGGCCAGCGAAATCCGCTGCGGCGTGGCCAGTCTGGCGCTGCCCGGCCGGTCAAGGACTGGCGCAGCGAAAGCGCACCAGGCAGAGGGCGGAGCAGGCACGGGCCAGGGTGTCCGGCATGGCGGCCCGGCCCGTGCAGTGCGCATCCTAAAGGATAGGCAAAAACCGGCGCTGCGCGTCCGGGCATCGGGCGCATACCCCCTGGCGCGCGTTTTTTCGGGGCTGCGGCGATAATGCTGCGCCTCACCGCAAGCGGGCTGCGAGGTTTTCGTCGCCGGACCGCCCCAAGACAAAAAGCGGCCCCCTTGGGGGGCAGCGGACCTTGCGCAGCAAGGGTAGCGTGGGGGCCAGTTTTCCCCCGCATTGCGCCCGACGCCCGGCCCCCCACGCCGGTGCGGGTACGAACACAGAACACCACAAAGCCCCATGTCCCTCCTGCCCCACCAGCTCGAACTCCTGTCACCCGCGCGCGATGCCGACATCGGCATCGAGGCCGTGAACCATGGCGCCGACGCCGTCTACATCGGCGGCCCGGCCTTCGGCGCGCGCGCCACGGCGGGCAACGACATCCGCGACCTGCAGCGCCTGATCAACCACGCGCACCGCTTCGGCAGCCGCATCTTCATCACGCTCAACACCATCCTGCGCGACGATGAACTGGAGGCCGCGCGCAAGATGGCCTGGCAGATCTACGAGGCCGGTGCCGACGCGCTGATCATCCAGGACATGGGCCTGCTGGAGCTGGACCTGCCGCCCATCCAGCTGCACGCCAGCACCCAGACCGACATCCGCACGCCCGAGAAGGCGCGCTTCCTGCAGGATGCCGGCCTGTCGCAGATCGTCGTTGCGCGCGAGCTGGACCTGCAGCAGATCGCCGCCGTGCGTGCGGCCACCGACCCGGCGCGCACCACCATCGAATTCTTCGTGCACGGCGCGCTGTGCGTGGCCTACTCGGGCCAGTGCTACATCACCCACGCCCACACGGGCCGCAGCGCCAACCGCGGCGACTGCAACCAGGCCTGCCGCCTGCCCTACGAGGTGCTGGACGCCAGCGGCCGCATCATTGCCCACGAAAAGCACGTGCTGTCCATGAAGGACAACAACCAGAGCGACAACCTGCGCGCACTGATCGACGCCGGCGTGCGCAGCTTCAAGATCGAGGGCCGCTACAAGGACATGGGCTATGTGAAGAACATCACGGCCCACTACCGCAAGCTGCTGGACGAAATCATCGAGGAGCGCGAATTCTCCGACACGCCGCTGGCGCGCTCGTCTTCGGGCAGCACCACGTTCAGCTTCACGCCCGACCCCGACCAGAACTTCAACCGCGAGTTCACCGACTACTTCGTCAACGGCCGCAAGGACGACATCGGCGCCTTCGACACGCCCAAGACACCGGGCCGCGCCATCGGCTGGGTCACCAAGGTGGGCGAGAACTTCGTGGAGATCGAGACCTCGAGCCGCGACACCGAACTGCACAACGGCGACGGCCTGTGCTACTACGATCTGCAAAAGGAACTGGTGGGCCTGCAGATCAACCGCGCCGAGTCGGTGGATGCGAAGAAGTCGCTGTGGCGCCTGTTCCCCAAGGACCCCATCGCCGGCTTCAAGGATCTGCGCAAGGGCCTGGAAGTCAACCGCAACCGCGACATGGCCTGGGTGCGCACGCTGGACAAGAAATCCAGCGACCGCCGCATCGGCCTGTGGGCCGAACTCAAGGAAACGCCCGACGGCTTTGCGCTCACGCTGACCGACGAGGACGGCTTCACCGCCACCGCCGCCATCGTGCAGGAACACCAGGCCGCCACCGACGCAGCACGTGCCGAGGCCACGCTGCGCGAGCAGCTGGGCCGCTTCGGCGCCACCATTTTTTCCGTGCATGACATCGGCCTGCAGCTGAGCCAGCCCTGGTTCGTGCCGGCCTCGGCCCTGAACCAGCTGCGCCGCGACGCCGTCGCCGCGCTGGAGGCCGCACGCCAGGCCGGCTTCGTGCGCCTGCCGCGCGCCCTAGATC
>Ga0209763_100045_pt1 | contig 84532 bp, 76 predicted proteins | sample UppTromiDAQCA003_FD_185837 | JGI IMG/M metagenome (GOLD analysis project Ga0209763, IMG submission 185837) | Upper troposphere microbial communities from California, USA - DAQCA-003 (SPAdes) (version 2) | ecosystem: Environmental > Air > Outdoor Air > Unclassified | place: USA: California...
GAAGCTGAGCCAGAAGCCGGCGGCCAGCACCGACAGCGGCGCCGGCAGCAGCATCACCACAGCAGCCAGTGCCAACCCCTGCCCCGCACCGACCGGGCGACGCCCGGCGCGGGCCAACGCAACCACGCCGATCATCAGCGCGGCGCGCACCGTGGGCAGCGCGCCGCCGGCGACCACCGCGTAGATTACCGCCGCCAATGCGGCGCCCCACGCGGCCGCCTGCGGCCGTGGCCAGCGGCGTGCCAACCATGGGCACAGCCACCACAGCCCCCGGCACAGCATCACGCCAAAGCCGGCAACCACACCGACATGGAATCCGGAGATGGCGACCAGATGGGTCAGGCCCAGTGCGCGCAGGTGTTCCCAGTCTGCATCGGACAAGCCGCGGGTATCGCCCAGTGCCAGCGCCTGCACGAAGCGAGCGGCAGGATGGGCCACCTGGGTGGCGATGGCAGCACTGCTGCGCTCGCGCCAGGCCGGCAGGCCGTGCGCGGCTCGCCGCTCACGCGCACTCGCCGGATCGCGCACCGTACCGGTGCCGGATATCCCCCTCAGCAATGCATGGCGCTCGCCGTCAAAGCCTCCAGGATTGATCCGCGAACGCGGTGCCCGCACCCGCAGCGACAGCTCCCAATGCGCGCCAGCTCGAACCGCATGGCGCCCACCATCGGTGCCGCTCGCAGGCGGTCCACGCCATGGATCGTTCCAGGTGATCTGCAGGCGCCTGCCAGGCAACGAGGGCAGCGCATCGGCCTCGTCGACCTTCAGCACGAAACGGGTGTAGCCGGGGCCACTGTGTGGAAGATCAACCACTCGGCCACGAACCTGCGCGTCCTGCGCGGGCCCTCCGGGTGGAAGCTGGCCCTGCAAGGCCCAGTACCCGTGCAGTGCTGCCCACGACAGGCCGAACAGCGCAGCCGCCCACGCGCGACCGCGCCAAGGCACGATCCAGCCTGCGGCGCTGGCGATGGCCAACGGCACGCACAACCACACTGGCGGAAGCACCGGCAGCTGCACGCAGGCCAGCGCGCCCAGCACCAGACAGGCGGCGCAACCACTGCCAAACAGCGGCGGAGCGGATCGTTCGGCGACCATCACCCCAGCCTGCTGCCGGAGCAGCAGGTTGCCTATCGGGCTTCAACCCGTATTGGCGTCAGCGGCGGACGCTACCGCGATGGAAATTGACCCGGAAACTGGCGCCGCCGCCGATCGCTTCACCCACGCTGACCGACCCACCATGGTGCTGCACGATTTCCTTGGCCAGATGCAGGCCCAGGCCACTACCACTGCCGGCCGCACGCAGCCGATGGAACGGCTCGAAGATCGCCTCGCGGTCACCGACCGGAATGCCTGCACCCTGGTCACTGACTTCCAGCAGGCCGCGCGCGTCCAGCCGTACGCAGATGGTGCCCCGCCCACCGCCGTGGACGATGGCGTTGTGCACCAGGTTGGCGATCACCCGCCCCAGCGCCAGGCTGTCGCCGTGGATCCACACCGGCACTTCCGGTGCATCCACTTCAAAGCCATATCCAGCGCCGACGACCAACGGCGCAAGATCCGCGGCCGCTTCGCGCACCAGCAGCGCCAGGTCCAGCCGCTGCAGTGCGCCGACATTGCGGTCAAGCCGCTGCAGGTCGAGCAGATGCTCGGCGACGTTGCCAAGGCGGGCCACGTCGGTCAGCAGCTGCGACTTCAACTCGCCCTGTGGCAGCTGCGACAAGCGCGCCTGCACCACTGCGATCGGCACGCGCAGTTCGTGCGCGGCGTCGGCGAGGAACTTGTCGCGCGCAGCATAGCCCTGCTGCACCTTGTCGATGGCATCGTTGAAAGCTTCCACCAGCGGTGCGACCTCGGTCGACACCAGCTGTGCATCCAGTCGTGCGCCCGGCTGGCCGATATCCAGCTCCTTGGCCTGCTGCGCGGAACGGCGCACCCCGCGCATCGCGCGATGGATCACCGTCGGCATTACCAGCAACGTGACCACGATCAGCGGCAGGAAGAACCACAGGCCGATCAGGCGCAGCACCATCAGTGCGCCGTCCAGCAGACCACCCTTCGGCGCGCCACCGACCATCACCGTGATTCGGCGACCATCTTCGTTGCGGATCATCACCCGCGCCACGTCCAGGTAGGGTGGCACCAGCGAGCCGAGTTCGGTGGCACCCAGCGTCGGCAGACGCGCCAGCAGCGGTGCGTGGATCGCAGGGATGGTGCCGCGCTCCAGCCAAACGCCCTTGTCATCGACGGCCGCGAACCACAGGTTGCCACCCGCCTCCGCGTCCAGCTTGCGCCAGCGTGCTTCGTCCAGGACCAAATGGCTGCCCTCGCTGTGCACCGCCTTGGCAACCGCCTCGGCCATGAACATGTCCATGCCCCATGTGTCCTTGTCGCCCCAGGTCAGGATCAGCGCGACCACCGCGAACAGCACGGTGAAGGCCTGCGCGAGGAACAAGCGCCAGGCCAGGCCCAGGGTGATGGAACGGATCGGACGTGCCATCTCAGGCCTCCGCCAGCAGGTAGCCGACACCGCGGATCACATGGATCTCCACGCCCGCCCCGGCCTGCTGCAGTGCCTTGCGCAGCTTGGAGATATGCGCGTCGAGCGCATTGGACTGGATCTCATCATCGAACCCGTACACCGCCGCCTCCAGCGCGCTGCGGGTGACGGTCCGCCCCTGCCGCATCGCCAATGCCTGCAGCACCAGCACCTGGCGCCGTGGCAACGCCAGCGGCTGGCCCTCCACCTGCGCCTGCAGCGATTCGAAGTCGAATTCCAGCCGGCCCAGACGCAGGCTCGGCGTCACCATCGCCGACGGCCGCCGCGACACCGCGCGGATGCGCGCCATCAGCTCCTCGATTGCCACCGGCTTGACCAGGTAGTCATCGGCGCCGACATCGAGCCCTTCAACCTTGTCCGACAACGTGCCCTTGGCGGTCAGCATGATCACCGCCAGATTCGGCCGCAGCGAACGCGCGGTGGCGACGAAACCTGCACCATCACCATCGGGCAGCTGCCGGTCGAGCAGCATCAGCTGGTGCACCGGCTCACGCAACGCGATCGCCGCCTCGGCCAGGCTGCCGACCACGTCGGCGACCACGCCCTGCCGCTCCAGGCCCGATTGCAGGGCACGGGACAGATCGGGATCGTCTTCGACCAGGAGGATGCGCATCAGCGGCTCGGTTGCGGAAACGGTGCAGATCATAGTGCCTGCCGTCGGCTTTTTCCCCTCCGGGCTGCCGATTGCACAGGCGCAATGTTCTGACAATGTTGAGCCCTCACCATGCGCAGCCATCCCCCGCAAAGTGGTTGATCGATGCCGTCGCTGTCCCCGAACCTGCTGCGCCCGTTGCTGTTCTCCGCCGCCATCGGCCTGCCGCTGGCAGCGTACGCCGCCGAGCAGAACCCGGGCGTGCAGGCCGGTATCAGCGCGGGCGCGACCTCTGGTGCGTACGCCCACTATGACGTCAAGCCGCTGGTCGTACCGTCCATTGCCTGGCAGGGCCAGCGCTTCTTCGCCAGCCCCGGCTCGCTGGGCATGTACCTGTACAAGGGCCAGGGCCTGCGCCTGTCGGCTGCGGTCACCCCGTACACGCTGCGCTTCAAGACCGACGACGTGAACGATCCGCAGCTGCGCCGCCTGCACAGCCGGCAGATGTCGGCCATGGCCGGGCTCAACGGCGAGTACAGCGCGGACTGGGGCATCGTCGAAGCCAGCGTGATGCGCGAGGTCACCGGCCATGGCGGCGGCATTGAATCGCGCCTGCATTACAGCTACCCGATCCAGGCCGGACGCTTCACCTGGGTGCCCCGGGTGGGTGTGGTGCATTCCAGTGCACGCCTGCTCGATTACTACTACGGCATCAGCGACGAAGAAGCGGTGCGCTCGGGGCTTGCCGCCTACAACCCGGGTAGTGCGACGTCGCCCAGTCTGCAGATCGCGGTCAGCACGCCCCTGGGCACGAAGTGGCGTGCGACCGGCGTGGTCGCCAACCAATGGTTCGGTGATGCAGTGAAGGACAGCCCGATGGCGCGACGCGGAACACAGACGTCGGCCTTCGTTTCCCTGATGCGCTCGTTCTGATCGAGCGCCCGTTACGGACAAGGACACCCCACATGGCCTCCGTCTCCCCCACCACCGAAGCGCACGCGATCCTGCGTGCGCCCGACCTGGACAGCGCCGAGCGCGCCTACCTCGTCCTCATGCCCGACCTTGAGCACGTGAACGCGCTGGCACGACGGGCGCTGGGCCTGTCCCGCGTGGCCGACGCGGCACGCGGCTACGCGCTGTCGATGACCCTGGTCGGGCTGCGCCTGCAGGAACTGGAAATGGGCGAAGCGACCGCCAAGGAGCATCGCCAGGCGACGCTGCGCAGCCTGCGGCAGGCCTTCAGCGCCTGATCGTTGGCGTTCAACGCCGGTACGTGCACCCGTGCCGCGCCGTGCGGGCTCCACTCAGCGGAAGGTGGTCCAGGCCAATACCGCCGCCAGCAGGGCCACCCAGATCACCGCCTTGAAGGTGCCCTCCAGCATGTTGCCGCCGAACAGCAGTTCGAAAAACGGATTGGGTCTGGAAACCGGGACGTGCTCGCTCATCGCTGAAGGCTCCTGGTGTTGGATGGAAAGTGCCAGCGCATGGCTGCGCACGCGCCACTGTAGTACAGCCACGGCATCGCCGGGCATTCAGGGAACGATTGCTTAACAATCCGCGCGCCAGATCGGGTATGTTCGATCCAACGCTGCGTTCAAGGATGATCGATGCTCAAGCGCGTCCTGTTCCCTGTTGTTGCCCTGCTGCTGTCCGCGCTGATTCTCGTGCTGGGCTGGCAGAACCGCCAGCTGCGCCAGATCAACGATGACATGGCGGCGCAGTTGCAGAACATGCGGGTTGAAGCACACGGCGCAGCGATCGGCGCCCGCCCCGAGCCATTGGCGCTGAAGACCACCCAGCGGGCCCATGTCGACATCGGCGGCACGCGTGAGTTGCCGCAGATCCTCTACTTCTTTTCCACCGCCTGCCGTTACTGCCTGGCTTCGATGCCGCAGCTGCAGTCAATTGATGCGGCACGCGGGCCCAGCGAACTGGTTGGTGTGGGCCTGCCGCCTTACGAGGCACTGGCCGACTACGCCGGCAAGCATTCGATGCGCTTCCCGATCGCCATCGACAGTGAGGGGGACGCTGCCAAGCGCTACGGCATCACCGTTACGCCCATGCTGATGGTGCTCGCTGCAGACGGCAGCGTTGCATACAAGCATGTCGGCCAACTCGACGAAAACACCGTAAAGGCCGCCATCAAGGCGCTGACACCTGACGTCACCCTGCCCTGAGCGGGGGCGCACCTCCGCGCTGCTGCGCTCGGCCCATGCATTCGCGCCACAACCGGCACCCCGGTGCCTTCGGCAACTGCAACACCACACTGCCAACCCAAGGAGATACACATGATCGGAAAGAAAGTGCTTTCGTCCGTCGCTGGTATCGTCGTTGTCGCCGCGCTCTCATTCGGCGCTGCCCAGGCCTTCGCCACTCCGGCCAAGACCGGTTTCGCGCCGGGCTGCGAACCGCATCCGCAGTGCCCGTTCGGCAGCTCGGGCAAGCATGGCCAGGTACTGTGCTGCGATCCGCTGTAATCCACTTCCACGCCGACTCCTGGAGATACCTATGATCGGAAAGAAGCTGTATGCATGGATGGGTGGCGTCGCCATCGTGGCCGCGCTCTCCTTCGGTGGTGCCCAAGCCTTCGCGGCTCCGGCCAAGACGGGATTCGCTCCCGGCTGCGAGTACACGCCAGGTTGCCAGTACGGCGGCAACGGCCGCTGGAGTGGTGGTCGCGTCTGCTGCCAGGTGCCCTGACAACGGCAGAGTCGACAGACCGGACTCCCGTCCACCGAGCGTGGATGTGACGGCCAACCCGCATTGGCCACAACGCCGGGCCGCCTCAAGGGCGGCCCGGCACTTTTGCCCCCACGTTTCATCCTCTCCGGGCCGCATTGGCACGCGCTTTACCGGCTTTCGTCGCATACCGGTTTCACACGGCAGTTGGCAGTGACACGCTGGACTCCCTTCTCAGGAGCACCGTGCCATGCCGATGCTTGCCCTGCTGCTGTTGTGCGCTGGCCTGTTCGGTAGCGATGCCGACACCGGGGATTCCGCCCTGCGTGGCCAGATCCTGCAGGCCGAGGCCGAGCGCGTGGCAACGCCATCGGCGCCGCGCCGGGGTACCGAAGCGCCGACCCTGCAGCTGTATCACCTGCGCCAGGATCGCGTACTGCGCCTGGGCAACCAGCGCCCCATGCCCGATCCGGCTGGCGGCCCGCACTCGCAAGCGGGCTCGGCGCACGTTGCGCAGCTCTGGGAACGGGTGGACGGCCACTGGAAGCTGCAGCGGATGGTCAGCATCGACGATCTGGTCACACGGCACTGATCCACCGAAAGCCACCAGGAACGAAAAAAGCCGACCACAGGGCCGGCTTTCATCGTGATCCACCGCTGCACCGGCAGTGCCGGGAGCCAGGTGGTGGGCGGTACAGGGTTCGAACCTGTGACCCCTACCATGTCAAGGTAGTGCTCTACCGCTGAGCTAACCGCCCATCTTGTTCTTGCCGCCCGAAGGCTGGCCCTGCTACGTAAAAACCCGGCGCCAGGGCCGGGCTTTCCAGTTCACGACAGCCCTCCTGCGAGGACTTCGTGGTGGGCGGTACAGGGTTCGAACCTGTGACCCCTACCATGTCAAGGTAGTGCTCTACCGCTGAGCTAACCGCCCGTATTGCTTCTGCATTTCCGCGAATGCGTCGGTGCAGGCCGCGTATATTACGGATGGCGGCCGTGAAGCGCAACACTTTTGTGAAGATGATGCTGCACTGCCGCGTTCAGCCGAGGCTGGCCTCCTTCAGCTGCCGGATCTGGTCGCGGACACGTGCGGCATCCTCGAATTCCAGGTCCTTGGCATGCTGGTACATCTTCTGCTCCAGCGCCTTGAGCCGGGCCGCCAACTGGGCCGGACTGAGCGAACGATAGTCGGCCGCTTCCTCGGCCACCCCGGCCCTGCCCTTGCCTTTGCCCTTCTTGGCTTCCTTCTCGGCCGCATCCGACCTCGCACCTTCCAGCACATCGACGATCGGGCGCGCCACCGAGCGTGGCACGATGCCGTGCTCCTCGTTGTACTCCACCTGCTTTGCACGGCGACGGTCGGTCTCGTCGATCGCCGCCTGCATCGAACGGGTGATCTTGTCGGCGTACAGGATCGCCTTGCCACGCACGTTGCGCGCGGCGCGACCGATGGTCTGGATCAACGAGCCGGTGGAGCGCAGGAAGCCCTCCTTGTCCGCGTCCAGGATCGCCACCAGTGACACCTCGGGCATGTCCAGGCCTTCGCGCAGCAGGTTGATGCCCACCAGCACGTCGAACTTGCCCAGGCGCAGATCGCGGATGATTTCCACACGCTCGACGGTATCCACATCCGAGTGCAGGTAGCGCACGCGGATGCCATGCTCGGTGAGGTACTCGGTGAGGTTCTCGGCCATGCGCTTGGTCAATGTGGTGACCAGCACGCGATCACCCGCCTTGATGCGCTCGTTGGCCTCGCTCATCAGGTCATCGACCTGGGTACCGACCGGGCGGATCTCCACCACCGGATCGATCAGGCCGGTCGGTCGCACCACCAGTTCGGTGATCTCCTCGCCCGCCTCGCGATACTCGTACGGCCCCGGCGTCGCCGACACGTAGATGCTGCGTGGGCAGCGCTCTTCCCATTCCTCGAAGCGCAGCGGACGGTTGTCCAGCGCCGACGGCAGGCGGAATCCGAACTCCACCAGCGTCTCTTTGCGTGAACGGTCGCCCTTGAACATGGCACCGATCTGCGGAATGGTCACGTGCGACTCGTCGATCACCAGCAGCGCATCGGGCGGCAGGTAATCGAACAGGGTCGGCGGCGGTTCACCGGCGTTCTTGCCGGTCAGGTGGCGGGAGTAGTTCTCGATGCCGTTGCAGAACCCGACCTCGGCCATCATCTCGATGTCGAACTGGGTGCGCTGGGCCAGGCGCTGCGCTTCGACCAGCTTGTTCTGCGCATACAGCTGCTCAAGCCGCTCCTTCAGTTCGACCTTGATGGTTTCCACTGCTGCCAGCACGCGTTCGCGCGTGGTTGCATAGTGGGTCTTCGGGTAGACCGTGAAGCGCATGAGGTTGCGCATCGTCTCACCGGTCAGCGGATCGAACAGGGTGATCTTCTCGACCTCGCCATCGAACAGTTCGATGCGCAGCGCTTCGCTGTCCGACTCGGCCGGGAACACGTCGATCACCTCGCCGCGCACGCGGAACGTACCGCGCTGCAGCTCGTATTCGTTGCGCGTGTACTGCAGCTGGGTAAGGTGATTGATCAGGTCGCGCTGGTCGATGCGCTCGCCCTTGGACAGGATCAGCCGCAGCGACAGGTAATCTTCCGGCGCGCCCAGGCCATAGATCGCCGACACCGTCGCCACCACGATCGCGTCCGGGCGCGACAGCAGGGTCTTGGTCGCGGCCAGTCGCATCTGCTCGATGTGCTCATTGATCGAACTGTCCTTCTCGATGAAGGTGTCCGACGATGGCACGTAGGCTTCCGGCTGGTAGTAATCGTAATAGCTGACGAAATACTCCACCGCGTTGTGCGGGAAGAACGCCTTGAACTCGCCATACAACTGCGCCGCCAGCGTCTTGTTCGGCGCCATGATCAGCGTCGGCTTCTGCACGTTCTGGATGACGTTGGCGATGGTGTAGGTCTTGCCCGAGCCGGTCACGCCAAGCAGGGTCTGCTTGGCGATGCCCGCTTCGAAGTTGCTGGTCAGCTTCGCGATGGCATCAGGCTGGTCGCCCGCCGGCGAGTACGGCGAGACGAGTTCAAAACGGTCGCTCATGGGGGGGCCAGTTCACGGGAAAGGTAAGTATACGAGGCAAGGGGTGACGGCCGGCTGAGGGGTTATCCGGCGCTCCGGGACGGCAATGCCCGATGGCGCACCCAGTGTCGGGCGGGGACGCTGAGCACATGAGCGCGCCCTCCCCCCACTGCACCCACGGATCGCGCGGCATGCACCTGGTCGAGCTGCTGGCGGTCGTGGCGGTGCTGGCCGTGCTGCTGGCGGCCGGCTGGCCCTCCCTGCAGTCCCTGCTGCTGCGGCAGCGCGCAGATGCCCTGCAGTTGAGCCTGCATGCGGGTCTTTCCAGTGCCCGCAGCGAAGCCCTGAAGCGGCGGGAGCTGATCGGCGTGTGCGCCAGCGATGATGGACTGCACTGCACCAGCGACTGGAGCACCGGCTGGATCGTCTACCGCAGCGGCACCCGGCGAGGACCGCCGTCATCATCAGACGTGGTACTGACGCACCAGCGCGGGCGTTCCGATGTCCTGATCCTGGCCCAGGCCAGCAGTGGCCGCCCGCAGCTGTTCTTCCAGGCCGACGGGCGCAGCCCCGGCGCCAATCTCACCCTGCGCATCTGCGCCGGCAGCCAGCTGCATGGCAAGCTGGTGGTCAACAACGGCGGGCGCACACGCAGTGAACGCGTGGACCGCGACATGCCTTGCTGAACATGCGCGCAAAAAAGCAAAAGCCGCGATTTCTCGCGGCTTTTGCAGTATCTGGCGCCCGAAGTTGGACTCGAACCAACGACCCCCTGATTAACAGTCAAGTGCTCTAACCGGCTGAGCTATTCGGGCGGGGAGGCGCATTGTACTGACCGTTTACCGGAAGATCAACACCCGATTCACCAACAGTCCGAAAGGGTCGCTTCAGCCGTCTTGCGGTTGGCCTGGTCCAGGCTCAGCTTGCCGCAGCTGTCCTTGGCCTGCGTGCCCTGTGGCGTGGCGGTGATGGTGAAGGTTGTACCGTCCCCCTTGTACGCCAGGTTGTAGCGGGCCGTTCCGCCTTCGCGTGGCGAGACCTTGCTCGGCAGCGCGAATCCGGAATAGGAATTGTTGCTTGAGTGGTAGCGCTCGGCACGCTGCGCATACTCGGCCAGGTCCGCCTTCACCACCGCGCGATGCGATCGCCTCACGTAGTTCTGATAGGACGGAATTGCGATTGCCGCCAGGATGCCGATGACGATCACCACGATCATCAGCTCGATCAGCGTGAAGCCAGCCGCACGACGAGGCGAGGAGACAGCAAGCATGTGATGGGTTCCTTGCATCGGAATCATTGGAGCTGGCGCCAGGATTGGCGACCGCAGGGATAAGGCAGATACAGCGACTGGCTGCCGGCGGCACCCACCACCATCCAGCACGAGCTGCCGCCGGGCGGGCCTTCCTTGCCGGTGCCAAGCCGCGGCATCACTGACAGCGACACGTCCCTGATCGGGGCGGTGCCCTCACTCTTCAACAGGATTCCTGCCGTGCCCGCTGCGGGCTTTTCACCCTTGGGCGATCCAGCCCGGACATTCTCCAGCGCGGCCGAACCGGTCAGTGACGACAACCCAAACAGCCAGTTGGAGCCACTCGTCGAGCAACCCACGGATTCGAGATTCGGGACATACGTAGGCAGGAACATGATGCCACTGACGAGCAGCGGGTTGCCGACGAACCGCTCTCCATTGGTTGTAGGCAGATTGACCATCCAGCCGCGCGCATTGGCAGGCGCAGTACCTGCAACGATCTTGCGCGCCTCTGCGCCGGTTGCAGGTATGTCGGCCGTGTAAGGTACGAGATTGGAGGCCGTCAACGTCGTCGCAACGCTCTTTCCAGCCATGTCGTTGACCGCGTACAGCGCCTGCTGGGTTTTGTCGTCCTTGTCCGAGTAGAACGAGAAGCTGCCCGTACCGAAGTACAGCATCACGCCACCAGACGGCCCCGTAGCTGCCGTCATGCCTCCAGTGATGGGCTGGCGATAGCTGCGACCACCGGAATCCTGGCTGACCTTGGTGGTGAATACAGGGGTCGACAACGCGGTGTCCTTGCCGTCGGTGAGATCAAACTTCCAGACGGCACCTCGCTGGTCGGCTGCATAGACGGTGTCTGCCAGCCCATCCCGGCCACGTACGTTCTGGTTATCGCCTCGCCAGCGATCCACCACCACGACGTTGCCCAGGCCATTGTCACCACTGATACCGTTTGCAGCACTTCCTTCAGCAGCCTCGATCATCCGTGCACTGCCAGTTGCCATGTCGACCACGAACAGCACCGCCTTTCGGCTGAAACTGTTGTAGCCATTGCCGAAGATCGCCTTCCAGGCAATGCCGTTGCCTTCCTTCACCGGAACGATTACTGGCTTGCCCAGCACAAACCCGATGTTGTTGCGCACGTTCTCGGGCAATGACGCATTGATGTCATTGATTTCCCACAACACCTCGCCGGTACCGAAAGAACCCGGAGCACTTACATCCAATCCGAACACTGAGCGACCGCCCGCACCGGCGGTGCCGACCAGAGCTGTCTGCCATGTACTTCCATTCAGAATGTCGGAGACCGTGATCGGTCCGTCGACGTAATAGCGATGACGGAAGGTCTGGTCCTTGCTGTCCGGCTTGAAGGGGAACAACAGGTTTGCCATGTGGCCCAGCGCAGTTGCGGGAACATAGGCGAAGCTCTCGGTGCCACCGCTGCTGTCCATCTCGCCCGAGGCGCCCATACCACCGTCGAAGGCATGCAACATGCCGTCGTTCGCGCCCACGTACACCATGTAGCGACGGCCCTTCGCCTTGGTATCAAGATACTTGGCGTAGCTGACCGCATAGCTTCCGCCAAGCTGGCGATAGCCATAATCGTCAATCGGCGAACTCACCACGGGCGCGGACGTGACAATGTCACCCAACGGCGTCGCGCGATCACGGTACTTGCCACCGTTGCGTTTTTCCATCGAGGCATCAGCCTTCAGATAGCGGATGGCCGTGCTCAGGTCAGCATCGATGTCCTTTAACTTGTCCTGGCTGCACACCAGCATCGTGGCGTACTTGCCGTCCGGCTTGCTGCACAAGTCGGTCAAGCTGATGGTACCCGCCCCGAAGTCGACGACGGTGCCCGCCTTGTTGGCGACAATGCGACGACCACTCGAGGACAGCTTGGTGGACGCCTCCCAGGCTTCACTGAACACCGCGACCTGCTCGCCAGTAATCTTGACGGTCGATGCCTTGAGCTTGCTCGACCAGTCAGTCGCACCATTGCGGATGTCATAGCTGGGCGTAACCGACAGTGAGCCTGCACCGATGCGGGCGCCGGTCATCCCCAATGTTCCAGACGGTGACTTGCCAGCAGTGATTGATTCCAGCACCCGGCGCATTGCAACGGTCACGTCATTGGGCGTCTGCGCATTGATGAACTCACCGCGGCTGTTCAGCGCGGCGTGCCAGATCTCATCAACAACCGTGCCGTCGTCAACCTTCGCAGGATCCGGGTTGCTGTTCCAATCGGGAGGATTTTTGAAAGGATCCGCAGTCGCAGCAGCATTGACACCATAGATGCGCCCCTGCGCACCCAATGTCACGCCGTAGAAGTTCATATGCAGATCAGTCTGGCAATCCAGCCGCTTCCAGTCTGCACTGCTCTTGTCCAGTGAGGTGCAGCGCTCATCCACCGGCACCTGGCCCTTTGCGAATCCGGTACCCGAACGCAGCGGGGTCTTGCTACCGGAATAATAGGCCGCCGTGATGTCAGCCATGGTGTTGCTGTAACCATCCGCGAATGGAACACTGGGAAGATTGGTGGTATTGACCCCATCGGCATTGCCAAACGATCCATTCGGCACATTGCCGGAGTTGGTGTAGCCGTCAGTGAACAACATGCCACCGTTGCGCTGGCACGCCCGCATCACCGGCGCGTCATCATCGGTACGTCGGAACTGTTCTGCCAGGTACTCCACCGCGCGACGGTTGGGCGTGCCGCTGATCGGCTTCAGACCGTATATCTGCTCGTACAGATCGCCTCGATTGGTCACCAGATCATGCATCTTCACGTCTTTCAGGACGTTGATCGTGAAGTAGCCCACGCGCATGTTGTCGACGCCATACAGAGCCTCCGTCGATGCACCGACGATGGCGAGCGTGCGGTTGCGGTGATACTGGAACCAGTTGGCGAAGTTCTGGATCGCCAGGCCATAGGCGCCGTCGATGTTGTAGTTTTCGCTCTTGATCTGGTAACGACGAAGATTGCACTTTGGACCACAGGCACCCGCGATCACCGGGCGATTGGCATCGTCGCTCTTGTAGCCGTAGGGAGCGGGCGCACTCTCCGGAAGATAGAACGTCGCCGGGAAGTACTTCACACCGTATTGGACCGCCGAACTGATATCCCGCGCAGCCGTACGCCAGCTGCCGCTCCGGTAATACTCGTTACCGGTATCGGCAAGATTCGGAATCCGCATTCCGTCGACGAACTGGAAGCCCTCTGAACTCGACTCACGGTTCGCCAGCATGTTGTACAACTGCAGATTACCCGCAAATCCGGCGCGAGGGTCAACGCGCACCTTGTCAAGGACAGCGTCGGCCCAGCGTGTCCCGTCAGCCTTTATCCATGGCTTGTAGGTGACAGCAGGATTGTAATAGCTTGCATTGTAGACGTGCGAACGCGCGAACCCGAAGATATCCAATGGCGGAATAGCACGGCCGTACGAATAGCGTTCGTTGTAATCGGAATGTGGATACAGATAAAGATAGCAATCGACCGAGCTGCTCGTGCAATCACGGCCTACGCTGTAGAAGCTCCCATCATTATTGAAGAAGCTGCCCGTTGACGAGTTGAAGATCAGACGCCCATCGCCCCCCGGAAACATGCGTTCGAAGGTCATCGAATTGGAATCGTCCACCGCCATGATGAATGCGGGCGGCGTCTGCACCTGCACGTTCATCGGTTCCTGGGCCAGCACCCCCTGCGCCTGTGCCGCCATCAGGGTATGCACCAGATAGCCACCGGCGGCCACGACGGCAAGGCCAACGCCTGCCAGGATTCTGCGATTGCGCGTGTTCATGGGCTCCCCAGCCTCACAGCTTGAATACGGTATCGATCGCCGAACGCGACGTCGCGTCGGAGGTCGTATCACTGGCATATGTCGTGATCTGATAAACCGGCGTTGCTGTCTCCAGCGGCTTACCCATGTCCAGCGCCCCCTCACCCTGGATGCAGCCCTGGATCTGCCGGACCTTCACCGCCGGCTTGCTGCCCAGCTTGGTCTTGGCCACCCAGTCGGATGGATCGTAGCCATCGTCGCAGCGCTGATCGATGTCGGCGGAACTGACCATCGGGCTGTCGCCGGCTGACTGTCGGTTGGCGATTTTCTCGACTGCATTTTCTGCCCCTCTCGCTGCACCCTCGGCGTTCTGGAACGCCAGGCTGCCAGCGCGGTAGCCCGATGCCATGCGCTCCTGCATGCCTGCCACCTGCATGCCTATCACTCCCAGCAGGGCCAGCAGAATCAACAGGATCAGCGAGATATACAGCACCGCACCACGCTGGCGGGCAGGACCAGAGAAGGAACGACGCGGAAAGCGAGTGATTGGACGCATGGTCGTCAGTTCCCGAACAGGCGGTTGCGAAGCGCAACGGAGACTTCATAGGCCCCGCGATGACGCTGATCATAGGGATCGCCCGGCGCGATGGTCACCCCGAGCACGCCCAGATAGTTGTCGGCCGTACCCGGTGCTTCGGCCGAAGCGCGCTGCGGGCTCCTGGCCAGCAGGCCGACCTGCACCATGCCGACGCGCCGCCACGCGGCGGTTGCCGTCGCATCGGTAGCGGTACTGACACTGCTGGCTACACGTTGATCGACGATGCGCCCGGTGGGCGGCGTAGCCAGAGCGATGTCGGTCGTCGCATCCAGGCCATACAGGACCTGCATGTTCTCGATGCCCTCCACCAGCTCCTCGCCGGCACCGTAGCCACCCGCGCCATTGGCACGTGCCCGGAACAGCGATGGCTCGTTGTTGCCGTTGGTCGCGATGTAGTACACCAGGCCATCAGCGCGGTACAGCATGGTCATCGCGTTGTTGACCGAGTAACCCGTGAGGTCGACCTTGTCGACCTTTACCGTAGAACCAGTGATGGCGCCCGAGAACACGTCGGCACGGGTGCAGTCTGCAAGCGCGAATACGGTGGGAGTACCCGCGGCATTGGCCTTGAGACGCGCCATGCCGTCGCTGGATACGGTCAACGTGGTGGCGGTGCCGTCCACGCTTGCCGATGCGAGCACGGCTCCCTCCGGGCTCAGCAGCCGCAGCACGAGAATGTCGCTGCCGGGCAGCGGCTTCGGCTTCAGATCGGTGATGCTTTTGGGCACCGAGCCTGCGGCACTCCATGCCCGACCCAGGGTCAGGGTGTTGGTCGGCGCGGTGCCGGCAGCTTCATAGCCCTGTACCGGTACAGAGAAGTCCAGAGGATCACCGCTGCCGGAAGCGATTCCCAGGTTGTAGCGGACATCGCCCGTGTTCTTGATCACATGTGCCTGGTCGTTCACGCAACCGAAATGACCGGCCATGCGCAGGTCGCGCTGCAGGAAATCCAACGCGAAGCGGGCATTCTCCTGGGTGCGGGCAGCGCCCTCGGACAGGCGCGACGCCGCGCGGGACGCAATGAATATCTGGGTGATGCCCAGCATCAACACCAGGCCGATGACCATGGCGATCATCAGTTCGATCAGCGACAGGCCGCGGATTCGCGAAGACGGACTCATGGGCACGTTCACAGGAAAGTGGTCAAGCCAAAGGTGGTGAGGCTGTCGGGATTCTCGGGGTCCCAGCGCTGGTCTCCCCAGGTGATCGCGACACTGACCTGACCGGTGCTCTGGGTGAACTTCACCTCCGCACTGGCCTTTTCGCCAAGCGTTTTGACGACCTCGCACTGCCAGCGGGCCACGTTGGTCTTCGGCGTCACTGCGGCGCCGGTCGGCCAGGCGCAGGCGCCCTTTGCGGTCACCGAGCCGGCCGAGAACGAAGCGGCGGAGTAAGCACCTCCGGCCAGGGTATCGGTGCGCTGGGCGCGCATCAGTTCGATCAGGTCATTGGCCAGATTGGTGGCCTGGGTACGGTAGTTCGCACTCTGCACGAAGCGGACATTGGTGGTCTGCAGCAAGGCGAAGCCCAGTAGGCCGAAGGCAAGGATCAGCACGGCCACCATCACCTCGATCAGGCTGAAACCGCCCTGCGAGGAACGCGGGCGGGCAAGGTTGCGTCGGCTCATGAGCAGGTCCCCTTGGTCGCCCGGACCTGGCCGGACTGGTTGATCGTCAACGTACTCTTGGGCTCACCGGTCTTGCAGGTGTCCGGCGACAGCACCAGCGTCTGGTCCGCAGCCGCCCTGCGCCGGCCGCGACCGTCGAACGCGATGGTCGCGCCCGCAGGCCCCACCACGCTCAACTGAGAGTTGCCCTGCGAAAACCGCAACACGGTGTCACTGCTCCCCAACTGGCCATCTCCATCGAGATCCGACCATGCCAGGACGCCCTTGGACCACTCGCCATCGCAACCGGTGCCATCGGTACTGCCACAGACGCCACCACCCCGGCTGTTGCGGATGCCTTCGCTTCTCGCCAGGCCGGTCAGCGCAATCAGTTCATTGTTGGCGGTCGCCAGGCGGTTCGAGCGGATCATGCCGCGGAAACTGGGATAGGCGATCGACGCCAGGATCACGAAGACGGTCAGCGTGACCATCAACTCAATCAATGTGAAGCCGTTTTGCCGGCGCAAAGACATTGGACGCTCCCCAGCGTGTTGATGGCCACGATGGGCCATCGCCCTGCCACCGGCAAGCGGTGGCAGGATGAACGGTCAATCCGGGGTGACCGGCGTCAAAGGGTTGACAGGCCCTGCCCTGTCGGCCACCCGTGGCGGGGGTCGGAGCCCGATGGGATCCGACCCCGGGCCGATCAGGCCAGCACCTGGTAGCAGGGCTGGTATTCGCCGGAGATCTTCATCCGGCGCTGCTCGACGAAGGCACGCAGCAGCCCATCCAGGGCCTGCATCATGTCCGTATCGCCATGGATCTGGAACGGCCCGAACTGCTCGATGCGGCGCATGCCGTCTTCCTTCACGTTGCCGGCCACGATGCCCGAGAACGCCCGGCGCAGGTCGGCCGCCAGCGCGTGCGGCGCACGCCCGTGGTGCAGGTCCAGCGCGGCCATCGCCTCGTGGGTCGGCACGAACGGCTGCTGGTATTCCCACGGAATCTCGATCGACCAGTTGAAGAAGAACGAGTCCTTCTGCGCCAGGCGGTGTTCGCGCACACGCTTGATGCCGTTGGCCATCTTCTTGGCTACCGCCACCGGATCACCGATGACGATCTCATAGCGCTCGGCGGCCGCATCGCCCAGGGTCAGCCGGATGAAGCGGTCGATCTGCTCGAAGTACGGCGCCGCCACGGTCGGGCCGGTCAGGATCAGCGGGAACGGCAGGTCCTTGTTTTCCTCGCGCAGCAGGATGCCGAGCAGGTACAGGATCTCCTCGGCGGTGCCGACGCCACCGGCGAACACGATGATGCCGTGGCCGATGCGGACGAAGGCCTCCAGGCGCTTCTCGATGTCCGGCATGATCACCAGGTGGTTGACGATCGGGTTTGGCGACTCGGCGGCAATGATGCCCGGCTCGGTCAGGCCGATGTAACGCGTCACGGTACGGCGCTGCTTGGCGTGGGCAATGGTGGCGCCCTTCATCGGGCCCTTCATCGCGCCCGGGCCGCAGCCGGTGCAGATGTCCAGGCCGCGCAGGCCCAGCTCGTAACCCACCTGCTTGGTGTACAGGTATTCGTCGCGCGAGATCGAGTGGCCGCCCCAGCACACGACCAGATTCGGGTCGCCCGGGTTGAGGATGCGTGCGTTGCGCAGCAGGCCGAACACCGCGTTGGTGATGCCTTCGGACGACTCCAGTTCGGCCGCGTAGGCCGGGCCCATCTCGATGGCCATGTAGGCCAGGTCTCGCACCACCGCGAACAGCAGTTCGGCGACACCGCGGATGATCTCGCCGTCGACAAAGGCCATTGCCGGCGCATTGACCAGGTCGATACGCACGCCGCGATCCTGCTGCGCCACCTGGATGTCGAAATCGGGATACAGATCGCGCGCCGCGCGCGGATCGTCAGAGGCACTGCCGCTGGTCAGCACGGCCAGCGCGCATCGGCGCAGCAGCTCGTGCATGCCGCCCGCAGATGCATCGCGCAGGCGAGCCACTTCGGCCCGCGACAGCACATCCAGCCCACCGCGCGGGTAGATCCGCGCGTCCTGCACCGGCAGTGCGCGGGCTGATTTTTCGTTCGTGGTCATGTCCAATTTTTCGCTTCCTTCAAGGTTTCCGACTGTACTGCCGCCCCCTTAAAAAGCAAAACGGCCGGGAAGCCCGACCGTTGGATGTGTGCTTCCCGCGTTCGCCTTTCCGGGACCGCATCGGCGGCGTTGGCACCGCGCACGTTTCTGGATGCTACGCCGATGCCAGGTGACCTGCAAGGACTTTCGCCTGAACGGAAAACGGCCGGGTTTCCCCGGCCGTTTTCACTTACTGCTTCAGGCTCTGACGGATCAGAACTTGTACTTCACGGTCAGCTGCATCGACCAGCGCGACACGGCGGTATTGCCCTTGTCGTTGTTGTTTTCCTGGATCGAGGAGTTGTCGGTACGGCCGGTGAAGTTGTACAGGTACTTGCCGGTAGCCGGGTCGATACCCGAGTAGTTGGCAACGCGACGAGTGGCGTAGAAGCCGTAATCGTCGATCAGGCCCCACTTCTTGTTGAGCAGGTTGCCGACATTCATGATGTCCAGCGCAATCTCACCCTTGTGGGTCTTCGCGAAGCCCGGGAATTCCTGGCTGATGCGAACGTCGAAGCTGTTGACCCACTTGGCGCGGTGCGCATTGGCCGGCACCGTGCTGCCACGATAGGCCTCCAGCTCCGGATTCTGCGCCAGCCAGTCGAAGAACTTCTTCTCCATGTCGGCGCCGCCGGTGAACAGCACGTCACCCGGGCCCTTCGGCACGTAGAACAGGTCATTGGTACCCGCGCCATCGCCGTTCACGTCGTTGTAGTAGACGTAGCTGTACGGACGGCCCGAACGACCTTCATAGAACAGGCCAACTCGGGTGGCGTTGTCACCGAAGAAGTTGTGCTTCCACTCCAGGGTACCGGTGATACGGTCCTTGATCGCGTAACGCGAGTTGTACGCGACATTGTCATTCGCGTTCAGGCTCAGCGTATTGTTCCAGTTCGAGGTGTTCTGCGAGCTGGTCAGCGGACTCACTTCCTTCGACTGGGTGTAGGTGTAACCCAGCGACCAGCCCCAGTTCTCCGTCAGCGGCTTGGCCAGCGAGAAGGTGGCCTGCGAGCCACGCCCCTTGTCGGTGTTGCGCAGCAGGATCACATCACCGATATCACCCGGACGGTTGACACGGTCACCCGGGCAGGTCAGATCGGTGGCCGCACAGGCGCGGCCGTTCTTCTGGCCAGCCTGCATGCCGTTGGGACCAGCATTTGCGCCATTCATGCCGTAGTCGTTCCAGTACAGCGCACGACCATCCTGACCAACCGAGCGCTTGGCGTTCGGGGTCATGACGTCCAGACGATCGAAGTACAGACCATCCTTGACCTTGGTGACCAGCAGCTCGGCGGAGGCCACGATGCCGTACCAGGGCAGCTCATGATCGAAGGCCAGGTTGGCCTTCCAGACCGACGGCAGGCGGGTGCCCGGGGCGATCAGGTCGACGTTCTGGCGCGCCGACGCCAGCGACGGGTTCGGAATGAACGGATTGTCCGCATCGAAGCTGAAACCACCCGGGTTACGGGTCAGGTTGTACTCGGAGTAGTTCAGGCCGGTGTTCTGGTAAGCGCCCGCCAGCCACACGTTCGGGGCAGCGCCACCGAACAGGCCCACGCCGCCGCGCAGCTGGGTCGGACGATCGCTGTCGAAGGTGTAGTTGAAGCCAACACGCGGCTGGATGAGCTTCTTGTCAACCAGCTGGGTATTGTTGAACCCATACAGCTGCTCGATGCGCGGGTTGTACAGGCGCTGCGTGCTGAAGTCCGGCATGTCGACACGGACACCGAACATCAGGCTCAGGTTGTAGTTGATCGCCCAGGTGTCCTGGATGAACAGGCCGGTGTTCTTCAGATGGAACTTGGCCGGGATGTCATCCACGCTGCCGCCAGCGCGCGGGACGCGCACCTGGTAGGCGGAAGGAGTACCGGCCTCGAATGCGTCGAGGCTGGCGAACTCATACGCGCCGTACAGGTTGCGACCATAGAAGTTCATCAGGTCGTTGTCGGTGTAATCAAAACCGAACTTGACGGTGTGGTCACCGATGTACCAGGTACCAGCACCGAAGGCGCTCAGCTCCTTCGACTCAACCAGATTGGTATGGGTGTTCTGCTCGGTACCCAGGTACAGCGAGTTGTTGCCGAAGCGCACGCGGATCTGCGGCAGGTGCGAGGCAGCCACACGGTTGGACGAGTAGTCCTTGTGCGAGACCTTGAACTCGGTCGAGAAGTTCTCGGACCAGTCACTGAACAGTTCACCCATCCAGGTTTCGTATTCGGTCGGCTGCGTGTACCAGAAGTCGCTCAGCGAAATCGCGCTGTTGTTGACCTGCGGGAAGCGGACGACGTCCTGCTTCATCTTGTTGTAGCGCAGGGCTGCACGGTGGTTCTCGTTGATGTTCCAGTCCAGCTTGACCGCGTATTCTTCGATCTCGGTCTTGTTGTCCAGCGCGCCGATGCCACCGACCGGATAACCCAAGTCCGACATGCGCTTCTGGACACGTGCGATATCGGCATCGCTGATGCCGCCGGCCTTGTTGTACGGGCTATCGCCGAGGCTGACGCCGCCGCCACTGCGCTCGTACTTTTCGTAGTTGGTGAAGAAGAACAGCTTGTCCTTGACGATCGGGCCGCCCAAGGTCATGCCATAGGTCTTCTCGTCCTTGAAGCCATTGAAGTCGGTCGTATCACCTTCCAGGCGCGAACGGACCATGTCCTTGTCGCGGTACGAACCGTACACGGTGCCGTGGAATTCGTTGGTACCCGACTTGGTCACGGCATTGATCACCGCACCGGTACCACCGGCGATGGTGGTGTCGTAGTTGGCCAGGTCGATGTTGATTTCCTGGATGGCATCCATCGACACCGGCTGACGCTCGGTCGGCAGGTTGTTGGAGCCCAGGCCGAACGGATCGGAGGCGCTGATGCCGTCGATGCGGATGGCGTTGTAACGGGTGTTCTGGCCACCGGCCGAGATCGCGCCGTCAGCCTTGCTGACCTGCGAGATGCGCGGGTCCAGGCGAATGTAGTCCTGGATGTTTCGGTTGGCCGACGGCAGCGCGTCCATCGTCTCGCGGGTGACGTTGGTGCCGGTGCCCATCTTGGTGGCGCTGAACAGGTCCAGGCCACCCGCGGTGGCGACGACGTTCACGGCATCCAGATTGGTAGCGGCCAGGTCGCCGCCCAGGTTGGCATTGATCGTGTTGACCTGGTTCAGGTTCAGGAAGACACCTTCTTCGGTCTTGGTGCCTTCACCGGACTTGGTGATGGTGATGGTGTACGGGCCACCCACGCGCAGGCCGCGCGCGTTGTAACGACCCGACGAATCGGTGGTAGCACGCGAAACAGTGCCCGACTCGGTGTGGGTGATGGTGACTTCAGCGCCGGCAACAGGCTGGCCTGCAGCGGACATGACCTGGCCGCCGACACCGGCAGAGGTGCTCTGGGCGAAGGCAGGAGCGGCAGCAAGTGCAGCCACGAGACCAAGGGTAAGCTTGGACATCCGGAGTGGGTGAGTCATTTTTCGGTAGCCTCGATGCGAGTTGGCGATGGCGGAAAAAAAGCGCATCCAAGCAGCCTTGCGGGCGGCTGTTCGGACATTTATCTGGGGTTCCCTACCGTGAACGGCAGCTGCCGAAACGGTTAACACTAGATTAACACGCTACGCCACGGATGTGACGGTTGTGCGACAAACGGCACCGGATCGCAACGCAATCGTGACGGGTTCTTCACTCCGTCTTTCCCCGGGACTTACTCGACCGGGTTCATTCCACTGGCGTCAAGGACCTGCCCGCGCCACGCGCCCCCTGCGCTGGACAGCAGGGTCACGGCCGCCGCCGCGGCCGCTTCCGGGCCCTGGGCAGCAGGATCCTGGTCAACGGAATAAGCCCGGGCCCGCAGCGCCGTGCGTAGCGGGCCGGGATACAGGCCGCTGACCCGCACCGGGCTGCGGCCGAGTTCGTCGTGCAGGCTGGCGATCAGGCCGCGCAGGCCATGCTGGGCCACGCCGTAGCCGCCCCAGTAGGCCTGCCCGACCCGTTCCGGCGCATCGACGGCGAATACCAGCGCCGAATCCTCACGCTGCCGCAGCAGCGGCAGGCAGGCCTGGGCCAGCCAGGCCGGCGCGGTCAGGGTGACGTGGACGGCGCGGGCGAAGCTGGCCGGATCGGCCAGCTCGAACGGGGTCAGCCCCGGAAAGTGAGCGGCGCAGACCAGCAGGCCGTCCAGGCGGCCCAGCTCGCGCTGCAGGGCCTGGGCCAGTTCGGCATAGTCGTCGGGGCCGGCCCCCTCAAGGTCCAGCGGGTACAGCAGCGGCTCCGGGCCGGCGGCCTGGACCTGCGCATAGACGCGATCCAGCCGGCGCGGCTTGCGCCCCATCAGGACCACCGTGGCCCCGGCGGCAGCCGCTGCGACCGCTGCGGCACTGCCCAACCCGCCACCAGCGCCGGCAACCAGCACCACACGGTCCTGCAACGGGCGGCCATCGAGCGCCCCGTCCGTCGGTGACGTCGATGGCCAGGCGCTCATCCCTGGGTCGCCTCTTCGACGATGCGCTTGAGCTCGCCGGCTTCGAACAGTTCCATGACAATGTCGCAGCCGCCGATCAACTCACCATTGATGAACAGCTGCGGGAAGGTCGGCAGGTTGGAGAAGCGCGGCAGATTGGCGCGGATTTCCGGCTCTTCCAGCACGTTGACGGTGCGCAGGCTGACGGCGCCGGCAGCCATCAACGCCTGTACGGCGCGGCTGGAGAAGCCACACATCGGGTATTGCGGGGTGCCCTTCATGAACAAGACGAGCGGGTAACGATCGACCTCGGCCTGGATTTGCTGCATTACCGCCACAACCACACTCCTTGCTTCGCCGGACAAACCGACCGCGATGGTCGGCTAGACTGCCCAAGGTAGCCGCCATTGTAAGCCGATGGAACCGGCCGCCGCCGCCCCTTGCCACGAACCCGTCCATGCCCGTCGAATTGCCTGCCCTGCCCTACCTCTCCGGCTCCCTGCTACCGCACCTGTCCGCGCAGACCGTGGAACTGCACCACGGCCGCCACCATCGCGCCTATGTCGATGCGGTCAATGCCGGGATCCTCGGCACCGAGTGGGAGGAAGCGTCACTGGAAGAGATCGTCCGCCACACCCAGGGCCGGCTGTTCGACGCTGCGGCCCAGGCATGGAACCACGGTTTCTACTGGCAATGCCTGCGCCCACGCGGCGGCGGCGAGCCACAGGGCCGGCTGGGCGAACTGGTCAAGCGCCAGTTTGGCGACGTGCAGCGCCTGCGCGAGGAGTTCAACCGTACCGCGCTGGGGCTGTTCGGCTCAGGCTGGGTGTGGCTGGTGCAGCATCCCGGCGGCCAGCTGGGCATCCAGGCCACCCGCAATGCCGGCACGCCGCTGACCGGCGAGAGTACGCCACTGCTGTGCTGCGATGTGTGGGAACACGCCTACTACACCGACTACCAGAACGACCGCGCGCGTTATCTGGACGCGTTCTGGCAGCTGGTCAACTGGGAATTCGCCGAAAGCCAGCTGCGCTGAGGCCATCCGCCGGGCATGGCCCGGCGCTACCACACCCATACCGGTAGCGCCGGGCAATGCCCGGCGACACGGTGGACCTCACGCGCTCTCGTGCGCGGCCACGGCATCCATCACCCGCGCCGAATAGACCAGCGCCGCACCGGCATTGAGCGACACCGCCACGCCCAGCGCTTCGGCGATTTCCTCGCGGCTGGCGCCGTGCTTCAGCGCAGCATCCACATGTACGGTGATGCAGCCATCGCAGCGGGTGGTGACCGCAACCGCCAGCGCGATCAGCTCGCGGGTCTTGGCATCGAGATGGTTGGTCTGCGCGCCGGCATTGGCCAGCGTCGCGTAGCCCTTGACCGTATCCGGTGAAAGCTTGCCGATCTCGCCGATACGACCCTTCAACTCCTTGCGGTAGGCATTCCAGTCGAGCATGGCGGTGACTCCAGTGAAAGGAGTTCCACGCTACCACCGGGAGTGTTGCGCCGATGCCTGCACCGGCGCGCCACAGCGTTGCATTGCCGGCCAGCGGCCGGCACTACCGGGCTCAGCGGCTGCGCAGCGCGTGTACCGCCGGCGCCACCTGGGCTTGGCGATCCAGCTCCAGGCCGACCTGCTCCAGCGCATCGGCCAGCGCATCGGCATCATCGTCGCGCAGGGTGGCGTGGCCAACCTTGCGGCCATCGCGCGCTTCCTTGCCGTAGTCATGCCAGTGGCCGCTGGCCTGGGCCAGCACCGGCAGCGGGTCGGGCATCGCCCCCAGCCAGTTCAGCATGCAGGCATGGCCGAGCATGCGGGTGCTGCCCAGCGGCAGGCCGAGCACCGCACGCAGGTGGTTCTCGAACTGCGACGTCTCGCTGCCCTCGATGGTCCAGTGGCCGGAGTTGTGCACGCGCGGTGCCATCTCGTTGGCCAGCAGTTCGCCATCGCGGCAGAACAGCTCCAGCGCGAACACACCGACATACTGCAGGTGCTCTGCAATGCGGCGGGCATAGCCGATCGCGGCCTCATGCTCGGCGGCCGACAGCACGGCCGGGGCCACGCTGGCCGACAGCACGCCGTCGACATGCCAGTTACCAGTGACCGGCCACGCCTCGAAGCTGCCATCGCGGCCACGCACGGCAACCACGCTGACCTCGCGCTGGAAGGCGACGAAGCCCTCCAGGATCAGGCCGGTGCGTTCAACCTGGGCACCCAGCGCATCCCATGCCGCGTCGATGTCGGCTTCGCTGCGCAGCCGGAACTGGCCCTTGCCGTCATAGCCGAGGCGGCGCGTCTTGAGGATGCACGGCAGGCCGAACTCGGCGGCCTTCGCGGCCAGCTCGTCACGACTGCGGATGTCGGCGAAAGCCGGCAGCGGGATGCCCAGCTGCTGGAACAGAGTCTTCTCACTCAGCCGGTCCTGGGCCACGGCCAGTGCGGCCGGCGGCGGGTAGAGCGGCACGCGATCAGCCAGGAACTGCGCGCTGTCGGCAGGCACGTTCTCGAAATCGAAGGTGACCACGTCGACCTTGGCGGCGAAATCCGCCAGCGCCTGGCGATCATCGAAAGCGCCGACGGTGAGCGGCGCCAGCGGGCCACTGCAGGCGTCGGCCGCCGGGTCATACAGTTCGAATCTCAGCCCCAGCGGCGCACCGGCCAGAACCATCATGCGGGCGAGCTGGCCGCCGCCCAGGATGCCGACGGTCAGGCTCATTGGCGCGGATCGTCGTGGGCCATCACGTCTTCGGTCTGGCGCGCACGGAAAGCGTCGAGCGCCTGGCCGATCACCGGCTGGTCGCTGGCCAGCATCGCCGCGGCGAACAGCGCGGCGTTGGAGGCGCCGGCATTGCCGATGGCGAAGGTGGCGACCGGGATGCCGGCCGGCATCTGCACGATCGACAGCAGCGAATCCATGCCGTTGAGGGCCTTGGACTGCACCGGCACGCCCAGCACCGGCACCGCGGTCTTGGCCGCGATCATGCCCGGCAGGTGCGCGGCCCCGCCGGCACCGGCGATGATCGCGCGCAGGCCACGCGGGCCCGCCTGCTCGGCGTAACTGAACAACACATCCGGCGTCCGATGCGCGGACACCACCTTCACTTCGAACGGAACACCCAGGGCTTCAAGCTTCTGGGCAGCGTGCTGCATGGTTTCCCAGTCGGAGCGGGAACCCATGACGATGCCGACAAGCGGCGCGATCGGGTTGGGGGTCATTGGCCGTCACCTGCCTTAAAGACGTATTCTAGCCATCTTCCACGCAAGACGAAGAACCATGGATCGCAAGCTGCTCGACCTGCTGGTGTCGCCGGACACCCGCCAGCCCCTGTCCCTGCTGGATGGCAAGGGCCTGGAAGCCCTCAACAAGGCCATTTCCACCGGCGCGGTGAACAAGGCCGATGGCAACCCGCTGGCGCAGCCGCTGCGCGAGGCGCTGGTCACCCGCGACCGCAAGCAGGTGTTCCGCGTCGACGATGGCATCCCGGTGCTGCTGGCCGAGGAAGCCATCCCCACCGCGCAGATCGCCGACTTCCCGGCCGCATGAGCACGCTGCCGACGCCGGATGCGGCCGTGGTCGCCGCCGATGTCGCGCGCGCGCTGGCCGAGGACCTGGGCAGCGGCGACGTCACTGCCGCCCTGTTGCCCGATCAGTCCGACAGCGCCTACCTGCTGTGCAAGCAGGATGCGGTGATCGCCGGCCGCCCCTGGTTCGACGCCACCCACCGTGCACTCGACCCCGACGTGCGCATCGAATGGCGCGTTGCCGACGGCGATGCAGTCACCGCCGGCACCGTACTGGCCCTGCTGCATGGCCGCAGCCGCAGCCTGGTCAGCGCCGAGCGCACCTCACTGAATTTCCTGCAGACGCTGTCCGCCACCGCCACCACCACCGCCCGCTACGTGGCGGCCGTGGAAGGCACCGGCACGCGCATCCTCGACACCCGCAAGACCCTGCCGGGCCTGCGCCTGGCGCAGAAGTACGCAGTGCGCTGCGGCGGTGGCGAGAATCACCGCTTCGGCCTGTACGACACGGTGATGCTGAAGGAAAACCACATCCGTGCCGCCGGTTCGCTGGCTGCCGCCGTGGCGGCTGCACGCCGGCAATGGCCGCAGCTGCCGCTGGTGGTCGAGGTCGAGGATCTGGAGCAGTTGCGGCAGGCACTGGAAGCCGGCTGCGAGCGCATCCTGCTGGATGACTTCAGTCCCGATCTGCGCCGCGAGGCGGTGCGCATTACGGCCGGACGCATTCCACTTGAGGTCTCCGGCAGCGTCGGCCTGGGGGGCCTGCGTTCGATCGCCGAAGACGGCGTGGACTGCATATCGATCGGTGGACTGACCAAGCACGTGCAGGCCATCGACCTGTCACTGAAGCTGGGCCCGCCACCGGGCTGAGGCCGGGGCTGGGGTCAGATCCCTTTTCCTCGGGAAAAGGGATCTGACCCCGATCTCACACCCGGCGTTCACGACGGCACTGCGACGCTGCGGCCATCCCCCACAGGAGCCGCGCATGCGCCGGATGCTCTTGCCTGCCTGCCTGCTGTTGGCAGCCGCCCCCTTGTCCGCGGCTGCCGCCGAAGCCTGCGATGTGCCGCCACGCTTTGGCCTGAGCCCCTTGGCGGTGGCCATCCGCAACACCGCCTGCAACGAGCATCGGCTCTGGTACCGGCCCTTCATCGACCGCGATGGGCGCGCCGCCAGCCTCAGCGTCACCGAAGCCGAAAGCGATCACCTGGCCGACAACGGCCTGATCGCCTGGCAGCGGGTGGCCGGCTACTGGCGCAACAGCGGCACGCTCAACGCGATGGGCAGCATCGCCGGCGCCAGCAGCTGTCTGGCACCTCTGGGCACGCGCTACACCGACAGCGACTGCCGCGCCTTCCTGATCGACAACCCATGGTCGGCCGCGTTCATTTCCTGGGTAATGGTGCAGTCCGGCGTCCCTGGCTTCAACACCTCGCCGCGCCATATCGACTACATCCGTGCCGCCTACCAGGGCGGCCCGTCAGGCGTGCCCTACCGGCTGGTCGACCCGGCCACGGCCAAGCCAGCGCCGGGCGACCTTCTGTGCTTCCTGCGCGACCGCAGCAGCACGCTCAGCTACAGCGGGCTGGTACAGGCACTGGGCAATGGCTCGGTCGGCCACTGGAAGTCGCATTGCGAAGTGGTGGTCGCGGCCAATCTCGGCGGCGACCAGACGCTGTACCTGGTCGGCGGCAATGTGATGAACACCGTGGCGATGCGCCTGCTGCCGCTGGACCGCACCGGCCTGATCCAGCTACCGCCGGCGCGTGAGCGCAACAGCACCGGCATCGATCCCAGCTGCACCCCGGGCCGCGAGGACGAGTGCAGCTTCAACCGCCAGGACTGGGCGGCACTGCTGCAGCTGACCGCAACCGCGCCGTTGGTGATGCCCACACCAACAGCAACGCCGATGCAGCCCGCACCCGCGCCGCAGCCGGTCGTCATACCGCCGCAACCGCTCTCGGGCGGCGCGCAGCCAACGCGTTGAATCCCGCGCTTGATCCAGCGCGCGTTCGCCGCCATCTTTGCGGGATCGACATCTGACGGCTGACCCCATGCCCACCCTGCTGCTGTTGCTGATTGCCGGCGGAATCATCTATTTCTTCTGGAACGCTGCGCGTTCGGCTGCCGAGCGCGCGGTCGAGCTGGGCCGCAACGCCTGCCGTGCCGCCGACGTGCAATGGCTGGACCAGGCGGTGCACGCTACCGGCCTGCGCCTGTCGCGCGGCGAGGACGGCCGGCTCGGTTTCGAGCGCACCTTCAAGTTCGAGTATTCCTACGATGGCATCGACCGCCATGTCGGGCGCATGGTGCTGCGCGGCGATCAGCTGATTTCGTTCACTGGACCGGGTGCAGCACGGATCAGCCAGATCCGCGCGGACGTGGATGATGCCGAGGACATCTAGGCGGTAGCGCCGGGCCATGCCCGGCGAGCGCAGCGGCATCGGTGTGCCGACCAACGGTCGGCACCCACCCCATCTCGCCCCCACAACCTGACGGCACCCAGCGCTACGCCATCAAACGAAAAACGCCGCCCTTGAGGGGCGGCGTCGGCTAGGTTACTTGACCACGCGCAGGTTCGGGCGCCCCTTCGGCGGCGGGTTGGCCGGCGGCGTATCGTCCGGCGGCGTGTCCTCGTCGTGCAGCAGTTCGTCGCTGGTCGACGCGGTTTCGGCGCCGGGAATGTCATCCGGCAACGCCATGCCCTGCCCGGTCTCGCGGGCGTAGACGGCCAGCACGGCACTGATCGGCACCTGCACCGGATAGCTGGTGCCCGAGAAGCGCGCCGAGAAGCTCACCATCTCGTTGTCGATCATCAGCCGCACGACGGCGCGCTCGGCGATGTTGAGCACGACCCGGCCATCCTTGACCGCCGAAGGCGGGACCTGCACGCCGGGGACGCCGGCGTCGACCAGGATGTGCGGGGTCAGCTGGTTGTCGTTGATCCATTCCACCAGCGCCCGCAGCAGGTACGGGCGGTGGCTGGTCATGTGGAAGAAGTCTTCGGTCATGCGTGAAGTGTACGCGCCCGGCGCCCTGCCGGGGCAGATCGCCTGCACGCCGGTCGGCGTGCAGACGGGTAATCCCGCACGGGATCAGACCGGCAGATCGCGCAGTTTCTTTTCCTGATCGGTCAGGCTGCGGATGAAACCAGGGTGACGGAAGATGCGGTTGCCGTAGTCCTCGATCGCCTTGCCGTCCTTCGGCAGCGGCACATCCAGCGACTGCAGCCGCCAGATGATCGGGGCCATCGCGCAGTCGGCAAGACTCATTTCCGGGTTGAGGAAGAACTTGCTGGCCTTGAACAGTGGCAGCGAGGCCGTCAGCAGTTCTTTCAGGCGCTTGCGCCCCGCTTCGGCCTGGGTCTTGTTGCCCAGCTGGATGGCCTGCACCTGCGGCACCCAGTCGTGCTCGATGCGCAGCATGGCCAACCGGATGCGGGCACGCGACAACGGATCAACCGGCATCAGCGGCGGATGCGGATAGCGCTCATCGAGGTATTCGCTGACCACCGACGCCGCGTACAGCACCAGCTCGCGCTCGACCAGGGTCGGCACCGAGTGGTACGGATTGAGGTCGATCAGGTCTTCGGGCGGGTTCTGCGGATCGACCGGAACGAAATCGAAGCTCACACCCTTGGCCGCCAGGACCAGGCGTACACGGTGGCACAGTACGTCGTCGTTCGAGGAAAACAGAGTCAGTGTATTGCGCATGCGTACGCTCGCCGCCATCAAAGGCTCTCCCACGACAGGAGACCGCCTGCCGCATCGGCGCCGCCGGCACCGTGCCAGCGATCGACTCCTCCCCGAGTGTGCAACCGACCATCACAAAAGCCAATAGGCCCGTGCGATGGCCGGCGGCAGAATCAGTGAACGTCCTTCCAGTATTCCTTCTTCAGCAGGTACAGCAGGAAGGTCAACAGGGCCAGGAACAGGATCACCCACACGCCCAGCTGCTGGCGCTTGAGTGCGGCCGGTTCACCGGCATATTCGAGGAAGTTGGTGATGTCCCGCACGGCCTGGTCGTACTGGCCGGCATCGACGTTGCCTGGCGTTTCCAGGCGCAGGCCGGTCACCGGCGGGTCCATGCCCGGCGCTTCCGGCTTTCCGTGCACGGCGTGCTGCAGGCCCTGCATTTCCCACAGCGGATTGGGCATGGAGGCGTTGGCGAACAGCGCGTTGTTCCAGCCCAGCGGCCGGCTGCTGTCCAGATAGAACGACTTGAGGTAGGTGTAGACCCAGTCGCTGCCACGCACGCGCGAGATCAGGCTGAGGTCCGGCGGCATCTTGCCGAACCACTTTTCGGCGTTTTCCTTGGGCATTGCCACCGGGATCGGGTCACCGATCGCCGAACCGGTGAAGTTGAGGTTGTTCATCACCTCCTCTTCGGTCAGGCCCAGGTCCTGCGCCATCCGCGAATAGCGCAGGTACTTCAGCGCATGGCAGCCGGAGCAGTAGTTCATGTACAGCTGCGCGCCGCGCTGCAGCGATGCGCGGTCACCGAGGTCGTTGCCGGCCTGCAGCAGTTTGGTGCCGCCTTCGGCGGCGGAGGCCAGGAAACTTCCCAGCATCAGGGTGGCCGCCAGGGCCAGCCGGACCATCCAGCGCTCAGTCATGGGTGGTCACCCTCTCCGGTACCGGCTTGGTCTTGTCCAAGCGTGTCCATAGCGGCATGGTGATGAAGAACGCGAAATACAGGAAGGTCAGCACCCGCCCGATGTAGGTCTCATGCGCGTCGGTGCCCGGGCCGGAGCCGATCACGCCGAGCCAGACGAAGCACACCGCGAATACGCCCAGCAGCACCTTCGAGAGCACGCCGCGGTAGCGGTAGGACTTCACCCGCGCGCGGTCCAGCCAGGGCACCAGGAACAGGATGGCGATGGCCGAAAACATCACCAGCACGCCACCCAGCTTGTTCGGCACCACCCGCAACATCGCGTAGTACGGGGTGTAGTACCAGACCGGCTTGATGTGCTCCGGGGTCACCAGGCGGTTGGCCTCGGTGAAGTTGTCGTGCTCCAGGAACAGGCCACCGAATGCAGGTGCGAAGAAGATGATGAAAGCCGCGATGATCAGCAGGAAGCCGGCGCCGACACCGTCCTTGAGCGTGTAGTACGGGTGGAACGGGATGCCGTCGGCCGGTGCGTTCGGCGACCAGCGGTTGCCCTTCGGCCCCTTCTTGATCTCCACCCCGTCCGGGTTGTTCGACCCCACTTCATGCAGCGCGCCCAGGTGCAGCACCACCAGCAACAGCAGCACCAGCGGCAAAGCGATGACATGCAGTGCGAAGAAGCGGTTGAGCGTGGCATCACTGGGCAGGTAGTCGCCCATGATCCATTCGGTCAGGCCGTTGCCGATCACCGGGATGGCGCCGAACAGCGAGATGATCACCTTGGCGCCCCAGAACGACATCTGGCCCCACGGCAGCACGTAGCCCATGAAGGCTTCGGCCATCAGCACCAGGTAGATCAGCATGCCGAGGATCCACACCAGCTCGCGCGGCTTCTGGTAACTGCCGTACAGCAGGCCGCGGAACATGTGCAGGTAGACCACGATGAAGAACAGCGAGGCCCCGGTGGAGTGCATGTAGCGGATCAGCCAGCCCCACTCCACGTCCCGCATGATGTATTCGATGGAGCCGAACGCCTCGGCGGCGTTGGTCTTGTAGTGCATCGTCAGGAAGATGCCGGTGACGATCTGGTTGACCAGCACCAGCAGCGCCAGCGAACCGAAGTAGTACCAGATGTTGAAGTTCTTCGGCGCGTAGTACTCGCTGACGTGCTTGCGGTAGACCGGCACCAGGCCCGGTGCGCGGGCGTTGACCCAGTCGGCCACGCCGCTGGCGGTACGGCTGAGGATATTGGCCATCAGGCAGCCCCCTGCGGATCGACACCGATGATGATGGTGTTGTCGTCCTGGTAGTGGTGCGCGGGCACCTTCAGGTTGATCGGCGCCGGCACGTCCTTGAAGACACGGCCGGACATGTCGAAGCGCGACTTGTGGCAGGGGCAGAAGTAGCCACCCTTCCACTGCGGGTCGTAGGGTTCAGGCCGGATCTCGGCGACCATTTCCGGTGAGCAGCCCAGGTGCGTGCACAGGCCGACCAGCACGGAAATGTCCGGTTTGATCGAACGCAGCTCGGGGTTCTGCTTCAGCACGTAGTCCGGCTGCTGGTCCTTCTCACCGGACTCGGGGTCCTTGAGACGGCCATCCAGCCCATGCAGCGCGTCGAGGATGGCCTTGGACCGCTTGACGATCCAGATCGGCTGGCCACGCCATTCCACGATCAGGCGTTGGCCTTCCTGCAGCGCGCTGATGTCGGCCACCACGGGTGCACCGGCAAGCTTGGCCCGCGCACTGGGATTCCAGGATTTGATGAAAGGGACTGCGGTGAATCCGACGCCGACGGCGCCCACCACGGCTGTGGTGGCAGAAAGAAAACGCCGACGTCCGGTGTTGACTGGATCGTGTACCCCATCGTTTGCCATCCGGCACTCCGATATTGATTAGGTAGCTTTAAGGCTGCCAACGGTTCCGGTGGGGGCCAGAGCCGCATTGAATCATGGCCGAGTGTAGCGGAACCGTCGCGCGCCACACAACGCATTGCAACAACATTGATTGCGGGGTTGCCGGCCAGCGACCGGCACTACCTTTCAAATGAGTGCCGACCAACGGTCGGCACCCACCCGTTAGCGGCACCTACTGGTGACTCAAGGCGGTGCGGTAACGCTCGGCCAGCTGGCCGACCCGGCGCACGTAATACTGGGTTTCGCTGTAGGGCGGCACGCCACCGTGGCGGTCGACCGCGCCTTCGCCGGCGTTGTAGCCGGCGGCAGCCAGGGTCAGATCGCCGTTGAAGCGCTTCAGCAACCACGCAAGATACTGCACGCCGCCGCGGATGTTCTGCCCGGCATCGTAGGAATCACCGACCCCGAAGCGGGCGGCGGTGGGGGGCATCAGCTGCATCAGGCCCTGGGCGCCGGCGCGGCTGAGCGCGGTCGGGTTGTAGGCCGACTCGGCATGGATGATCGCGCGCACCACCGCCTCGTCGACGCCGAACTCGCGTGCGGCCGAGGTGATCTCGCTCTGGAACGCGGTGGTGTTCAAGCGCACCGTGCCAAAGTCCACGCGCGGGTTGACCCCGCAGGCGTAGCAGCGCTCCATGAAGCTGTAGCGGATGGTGCGCACCGGGCCGAGATTGGCCACCTGGGTCGGCCGGGCGCTGGTGTAGTGGCGCACCCCATCCTTCATGAAGGAATAGACCTGCCCGCTGACCATGCGGCCGCCACGTGGGGTGGCCTGGGGCGCGGGAGCAGCTGCAGGTGCTGGCCCAGCCACGGCCGGTGCTGCCGCACTGGCCGCCACAGCGACCGGATTGCGCTCGATGCTGGCCACGGTGGCCGGAGACGGTTTCGGCGCGGAAACCACCGGGCGCGGTGCCGGGCGGCTATCGCGGCTGTAGCTGATGGTGCTGCAGCGGGCCCCGGCCACACGCTTGCTGACATAACTGGTGACGCCGTCGGCACCCTGGCACTTGTACAGGCTGCCGGCGCTGGCCGGCGCAGCGGCCAGCGCAGCGATGATGATCGCCGTTGTCCCCAGTATCCCCTTCATGGCGGCGAGTGTCCCAGCTTCGCCGGAGCTTGCCAAGCGATGCGGCTCAGGCTGTGACCGGCGCCACAGCCAACACCTGCCCCAGCCCAGCCAGGCGCTGCGCCAGCTCGTCGCGCAGGCCCGGTGGCGTGGTCCACAGCGCCACCGGCACGCGGTCCAGGCTGAGGATCTGCGCCAGCATCATGCCGCGGCTCTCGGCGCCCATGCGCAGCAGGCAATGGTCGGCGCCATCGGCCTCCAGCACGCCGCACCATGGCGGGATGCGCCCTTCCAGCTCGGCGCGGCTGCCGGCCAGGCGCAGGATCGCCTGCAGCGCGAACGGGGCCTGGCTGACTGCCTGCCGCACCATTACATCCGGCGGTGCCGGGGTGCGTCGGTGCATGCCCGGCTCGGAGCATTCGCGTACCGCGCCCATCCGGTCCACGCGCAGGGTGCGCCAGTCCTGGCGCCCCAGATCCCAGGCCAGCAGGTACCAGCGCCGACCGTAATTGACCAGATGCTGGGCCTCGACCTCGCGCTGGGTCACCGCGTCCTGCGCACTGCGGTACTCGAAGGCCAGCCGCGCCGCCTGCCGGCAATGCAGGGCCAGCCGGCCCAGCAGGCGTGCATCGGTTGACGGAAGATCGGACAGGGTAGCCGTCGCTGCATGCACCTCGCCTGCCTGCTGGCGACGGCGGGCCGGCACCAGCGGGTCGAGCTTGGACAGCAGGCCACGCGCGGTGTCGTCGATCCCGGCGACGGTGGCCGAGGCCGCACGCAGCGCGATGGCCAGGGTGGTCGCCTCCTCCTCGTCCAGCAGCATCGGCAACACCGGCGCGCCGGACCCCAGCTGGTAGCCGCCACCAACGCCGGCCGAGGCCTGTACCGGGTAACCCAGCTCGCGCAGGCGCTCGATGTCACGGCGGATGCTGCGCCGGTCCACACCCATGCGCTCGGCCAGTTCGGCCCCGGACCACTGGCGGCGGGCCTGCAGCAGGGCGATCAGGCGCAGCAGTCGATGGGCGGTATGGCGCATGAAGGATCGAGGACAGAAGTCGTCCGCAATAGTGCCCCAGGATGAGCTCCAGTTCACCACCCACCGCAAGGAGCAATGCCATGACATCCCGCCAGATCACCCTGTACCACGCCGCCCGTTCACGCTCGAGCGGCGCCGTGGCCCTGCTCGAAGCGCTGGGTGCCGACTACCGCATGCAGGTGCTGGACCTGAAGGCCGGCGCCAACCTGGCCCCGGCCTACCTGGCCATCAACCCGATGGGCAAGGTGCCGGCCATCGTCCACAACGGCGCACTGGTGACCGAACAGGTGGCGATCTACCTGTACCTGGCCGACCTGTATCCGGAAGCCGGGCTGGCCCCGCCGATCGGCGACGCCCTGCGCGGCCCCTACCTGCGCTGGATGGCCTTCTACGGCGCCTGTTTCGAGCCGGCGATGATCGACAAGGCAATGCACCGCGAGCCGCCGCCGCGCCTGATGTCGCCCTACAACGACGCGGAGACGGTGCTGCAGGTGATCGAAGCCCAGCTGGCACAGGGGCCGTACCTGCTCGGCGAGACGATGAGCGCCGCCGACGTGCTGTGGGGCAATGCGCTGGCCTGGACCACCGCCTTCGGCCTGGTGCAGCCGGCGCCGGCCACGGCTGACTACATCGCGCGAATGAGTGCGATGACCGCCTTTGACCGTTCGCGTCAGATTGATGCGGAGCTGGCAGCGGCTTAAGCGCACCCGCCGGGCACGCCCCGGCGCTACCGAACGGGGCGGGATGCAGGTAGCGCGGGGCCATGCCCCGCGAGCGCGCAGCGCGGTGCCGTTGGCATTGCGCCAGGCGGGCATTCCGCGATGCGGGTAGAATTGCCCGCTTTCCCGCCACCCGAATGGATTAAGCGCCATGACCGGGACGCCAGACGTCTTTCCGCCCGCCACGCCGGGCGGTACCCCGCTCGTTGCCCTGCCCGCCGGTCCGCGCAAGCCCGACCAGGTGAAAGGCAAGCTGTACATCAAGACCCACGGTTGCCAGATGAACGAGTACGACTCGGCCAAGATGGCCGACGTGCTTGCCGCCAGCGATGGCCTGGAACTGACCGACAGCCCGGACGACGCCGACGTCATCCTGGTCAATACCTGCTCCATCCGCGAGAAGGCGCAGGAGAAGGTGTTCAGCCAGCTGGGCGTGTGGAAGAGCCTGAAGAACAAGGGCCGTGAAGTCATCATCGGCGTGGGCGGCTGCGTCGCCTCGCAGGAAGGCGAAGCGATCATCAAGCGCGCGCCGTTCGTCGACCTGGTATTCGGTCCGCAGACCCTGCACCGCCTGCCGGAACTGATCCGCGCGCGGCGCGAGCAGAAGCGTCCGCAGGTGGACATCAGCTTCCCCGAGATCGAGAAGTTCGACCGCCTTCCCGAGCCGCGCGCCGACGGTGCCTCGGCCTTCGTCTCGATCATGGAAGGCTGTTCCAAGTACTGCTCGTTCTGCGTGGTGCCTTACACCCGCGGCACCGAGGTCAGCCGCCCGTTCGAGGACGTGGTGGTGGAAGTGGCGCAGCTGGCCGCGCAGGGCGTGCGCGAGATCAACCTGCTCGGCCAGAACGTCAACGCCTACCGCGGCCCGTATGGCGACGGCGAATTCGCCGACCTCGGCCTGCTGATCCGCACCATCGCCGAGATCGATGGCGTCGGCCGCATCCGCTTCACCACCTCGCACCCGCTGGAGTTCAGCGATTCGCTGATCGATGCGTTCCGCGACGTCCCGCAGCTGGCCAATTTCCTGCACCTGCCGGTGCAGGCCGGCAGCGACCGCGTGCTGTCGGCGATGAAGCGCGGCTACACCGCACTGGAATTCAAGTCGAAGATCCGCAAGCTGCGCGCGGTGCGACCGGACATCTCGATCAGCTCGGACTTCATCGTCGGCTTCCCCGGCGAGACCGATGCCGACTTCGAGAAGACCATGAAGCTGATCGAGGACATCGGCTTCGACCACAGCTTCTCCTTCATCTATTCGCGTCGCCCGGGCACCCCGGCTGCGGACCTGGAGGACACGATCAGCGACGCCGAGAAGCACGCACGCCTGTCGCGTCTGCAGGAACGCATCAATGCGCATGCCGCCGGCATCTCCGAGAAGATGGTCGGCACCGTGCAGACCGTGCTGGTGGAAGGTCCTTCGCGCAAGAACCCGAACGAGCTGACCGGCAAGACCGAGAACATGCGTTCGGTGAATTTCCCGGCGCCGGCACGATTGATCGGCCAGTTCGTGGATGTTGTGATCACCGAAGCGTTGACCAATTCGCTGCGCGCGCGCGTGGTGGCGGGCTGACCGGCAGGGTCGGATCCCCGCAGGGGCTCCGACCCGTTGCACCGATCATTGGGGTCAGAGCCCCTGTGGGGATCCGACCCCGGCCACGTCAATCCAGGCGCTTGCGGAAGCGCAGGATCGCCAGCGTCATCATCACCACGATGAAGGCCAGCAGCGCCAGCGCGTCGTGCCACAGCTCCCACAGCGAGGCGCCGCGCAGCATGATGCCGCGCACCAGGCGCAGGAAATGGGTCAGCGGCAGCACCTCGGCCAGCCACTGCACCGGCCGCGGCATGCCGGCGAACGGAAACATGAAGCCCGACAGCAGGATCGACGGCAGGAACAGGAACAGGGTCATCTGCATGGCCTGGAACTGCGAGCGTGCGCGCGTGGAAATCAACAGGCCCAGCGCCAGGTTGGCCAGCACCAGCAGCACCGCGGCCAGATAGATGTCCAGCAGGCTGCCGCGGATCGGCACCTGGAACAGCCAGGTGCCCAGCACCAGTACCAGCGTGGTCTGCAGCAGGCCGATGGCCGCATAGGGCAGCACCTTGCCGACCATCAGTTCGCTGCGTGACACCGGCGTGGCGATCAGCAGTTCCATGTTGCCGCGCTCGCGTTCGCGCACCACCGCCACGGCAGTGAACATCACCAGGGTCATGGTCAGGATCACCCCGATCAGGCCCGGCACGATGTTCACCGCCGAACGCCGCTGCGGGTTGTAGAAGCTGGTCACGCTGATCGGACCACCAGCGATGCTGCCTTCGCGCAGCGGCCGCGTGTTGCTGGTCGGGCGCGTATCCAGCGGCACCTGTGCCAGCTGGATCGCTGCGCTCTGTACAACGGTGTCGCTGCCATCGACGAGTACCTGCACTGCCTCACGGCCATCGAAACGGCGCCGCTCGAAGTCCGCCGGCACCACGATGCCGACACTGATTTCGCCTCGGCGCAGCGCCTGCATCAGCTGATCGGGCGTATAGGCTTCGCTGCGCGGCGTGATCACGCCGGTGGCAACCATGTCCTGCACCAGCGCGCGTGACGCCGCACTGTTGGCCTGGTCGGCGACACCGGCGTCGAGGTGGCGCAGATTGAGATTGATCGCATAGCCGAACAGCAGCAGCTGCATCACCGGAATGCCGATGATCATCGCCAGCGTGATGCGGTCGCGGCGCAGCTGCCGCAGCTCCTTGAGCATGATCGCCCACAGCCGGCGCAGGTTCATGCCGCCGGCTCCCGGCCGCGGCCGCGGGTGGCGGCCACGAAGACGTCTTCCAGGTTCGGCGCCACCGGCTCAATGCTGGCCTGCGGATCGGCACCGGCCAATGCATGGCGTAGTTCAGCGACATCTGCCGTCCCCTCGCTGCACAGTACGCGCAGCTGAGTGCCGATCTGCGCCACGCTCAGCACGCCAGGCAATGCGGCCAGCGCGCGGCTGGCCTGGCGCGGCTGCGTCGAGGTGACCTGCAACGTGCGGCCTTGCAGCTGTGCACACAGCTGGTCCGGCGTGCCGTCGGCCACCAGTGCGCCACGGTCGAGGATCGCCAGCCGGTGGCAACGCTCGGCTTCGTCCATGTAGTGGGTCGACACCAGCACCGTAGTGCCCGCGTCAGCCAGCTCGAACAGGGCCTCCCAGAAGTCGCGGCGCGATTCCGGATCGACCGCACTGGTCGGCTCGTCCAGGAACAGCAGTTCCGGCCCATGTATCACCGCACCGGCCAGCGCCAGGCGCTGCTTCTGCCCACCACTGAGGGTGCCGGCCAACTGCGGCTGCCGGTCCTGCAGGCGGTACTGCTGCAGCAGCGCTTCGATCCGCTGCCGCGCCTGCGCACGTGGCAGGTCCTGGATGGCGGCGAGGAATTCCAGGTTCTCGCGCACCGACAGGTCTTCGTACAGCGAAAAGCGCTGGGTCATGTAGCCGATGCGCCGGCGCAGCGCCTCTGCCTGCTCGGGCACCGCCAGGCCCAGCACCTCGATCTGCCCGGCGCTGGGTTCCAGCAGGCCGCACAGCATGCGGATGGTGGTCGACTTGCCAGAGCCGTTCGGGCCCAGGAAGCCGTAGACCTGGCCGCGCGGCACGGTCAGGTCGACGTTGTCCACGGCCAGAAGTTCGCCGAAGCGACGCGTCAGCCCTCGTGCGCGGACCGCGATGTCCTCACTGGTGTTCAGAAGCGCACCTGCACCGGCAACCCGGCCGGGAGCTTGCGCATGTCTGCAGCCTCGTCCACTTCGATCTCGGCCAGATAGCTCAAGCGCGCGACGTCGTCGCCGGTCAGTGCGTAGTACGGCGTGAACGAGGGCTCGCTGCGGATCGAACGCACGCGCCCTTTCAGCACGGTGCCGCCCCCTTCCAATTGCACCTGTGCGGCCTGCCCAACGGTGACCTGCAGGCGCAGCGGCTGCGGCAGGTAGACACGCGCGTAGGGACGCTCGCCGACCAGCATCACCGCCAGCGGTGCGCCGATGGGGGCCTGGTCACCCTGCCGGTACGGCAAGGCATCGACCACGCCATCGCGTGGCGCGCGCAGCTGCAGCTTCTGCAGGTTGACCCCCTGCACTACCTGTTGCGCCTGTGCGGCTTCGGCGGCGGCCTGGCCCTGGGCGATGTCCTGCGCGCGGCTGCCGTGCACCAGCTCCAGCCAGGCCTGCTCGGCAGCACGCACGCTGGCCTCGGCATTGCCGGCGGCGGCGCGCGCGCGATCCAGTTCGGCGGCGGCGATCAGGCGCTGCTGCGCCAATGGCTGCACCCGGCGGTAGTAGGCACTGGCCTCGGCCGCCTGTGCGCGCAATGCGGTCAGCTGTGCCTGTGCCTGCGCGATCTGCTCCTGGCGCGGCCCGATCTTCAGTTCTTCCAGTTGCGCCTGCGCTCGCGCCGTGTCGGCCTGAGCGGCAGCGAACTGCGCGTCGCCGCGGGCCGGGTCGAGCTGCATCAGCACCGCGCCGGCCTTGACCTGCTGGCCTTCGTGCACGTCCACCGTGGCGATTACTTCGGCTGCCGGCGCCGGCACCGTGATCCGGTCCCATTCCAGCGTGCCCAGTGCGGTGGGCGGTGCCTGCCCACACCCTGCCAGCAGACCGATGCCTACCAGCCCAAATCGACGCATGCCATTGCCCATATCCGTGCCAGCCCCTCCTGCGACGGCGCTACGGTGCCATGTGCCCCGTGCACCCACAATGATCCCGATCAGCCCTGGCGGTTTTTTCACCACGGCGTGGCGAAGCCCTTGCGACAAGGGTCTGAACCACCTATCCACAGGTTGATTCAGCATCATTCCACAGCGGGTGTGGAAAACCGGCTCGGCACGGTCCCGTTGCTCGCCTGGCAGTGGAACCTGCGCTGCCATCACGATGAATCCCGGAGTGCATGGCGGAACGCTGCGATGTGCCCTCCTCACGACGCGCCCGTCCTGTCGATGCGGGAGCCCTTACGGCCGTGACGATTTTTTCACCAGCTTCTCATGAGGCTTGTGGCACAAGCACTGCAGAGGTCTATCCACAGGTTTCCTCAGCTCCCGTCCACACCGGGTGTGGAAAACGCTGTATCGCCCTCCTTCTGGCCGTGCGCCCCGTGCGCGCGCTACCCTTGTCCTCCCTGAATACACTGCGGTGGAAGGCTTCCGCCCCACCCAAGGCAATGAAAAGCATCGATCATCGAGACTTCACCCTGTCGCCGGAAGACAACGAGCGATTGGCCAACCTGTGCGGCCCCTTCGATGGCCACCTGCGCCAGATCGAGCTGAAGCTCGGCGTGGAGATCGCCAACCGTGGCTTCGTGTTCCGCATCAGCGGGCCGAACGAGGCCATCGCCGAGGCGCAGAAGCTGGTCGAGGCGTTGTATGCCGAAGCCGGTGAGACCACCTTCGACAACCACGCCATCCATCTGCGCCTGGCACAGGCCAATGTCGAACAGATCGCAGAGCGCTCCTACGAAGCACAGGACGTGGCGATCAAGGTCAAGCGCGGCACGGTGCGCGGACGCGGTGCCAACCAGAGCCGCTACCTGCACCAGATCGCCAGCCACGACATCAACTTCGGTATCGGTCCGGCCGGCACCGGCAAGACCTTCCTGGCCGTGGCCAGCGCGGTCGAAGCTCTGAATGAATCGCGGGTGCAGCGCCTGATCCTGGTGCGCCCGGCGGTGGAAGCCGGCGAGAAGCTGGGCTTCCTGCCCGGCGACCTCAGCCAGAAGGTCGACCCCTACCTGCGACCGCTGTACGACGCCCTGTACGAGATGATGGGTGTGGAAAAGGTGGTGAAGCTGCTCGAGCGCAACGTCATCGAGATCGCGCCGCTGGCCTATATGCGTGGCCGCACGCTCAACGATGCGTTCGTGATTCTGGATGAAGCACAGAACACCACCATCGAGCAGATGAAGATGTTCCTGACCCGCCTGGGCTACGGCTCCACTGCGGTGGTCACCGGTGACCTGACCCAGACCGACCTGCCCAAGCACGTGAAGTCCGGCCTGCGCGACGCCATCGACGTGCTGCGTGAGGTCGAGGGCGTCAGCTTCACCTTCTTCGAATCCCGTGACGTGGTCCGTCATCCGCTGGTGGCGCGTATCGTCAGTGCCTACGACCGCCGCGACCTGCATCAGATCCAACCTGGAGCGACTCCATGACCCGTGGTCCCGTGCGACTGGACGTCGCCGTCAGTTACGCCCTGCCGCGTGCCGGCCTGCCGGCGGCCGTCAGCTTCCGCAAGTGGGTGGCCGCTGCACTGAAGGGCCGCATCCGCGAGGCCGACCTGGCCATCCGCGTGGTCGATGCCAAGGAAGGGCAGTCGCTGAACCGCCATTACCGTGGCAAGGACTACGCGACCAACGTGCTCAGCTTCCCGGCCGACGTGCCCGAAGGCCTGCCCAAGGGCGTGAAGTTCCCGCTGCTCGGAGACCTGGTGATCTGCGCACCGGTGGTGGCGCGCGAAGCCGACGAACAGGGTAAGGCGCTCAACGCCCACTACGCGCACCTGACCGTGCACGGCGTGCTGCACCTGCTCGGCTGGGACCACGAGGACGACAAGGAAGCCGAGGCGATGGAGCAGCTGGAGCGCGACATCCTGGCCGAGCTTGGCATCGCCGATCCCTACGCCGGCGAGCGCTGAGCGGGCCGCCGCCCGTCGCCAAGAATCACGAGAGGAACAAGGATGACCTCGGGAAACGGCTCAATGATATTTGTGATCGGCGCCACCTTGTTCGCCATGCTGCTGGTGCTGGGCGCGTATGCCGTGCGCTGCATCAGCACCCGCGATCCCGCCGGCAGGCACTGGCTGCCGCGCAGCCTGGCCCTGCTCTCGCCCGTGTGCCTGCTGGCCGGGCTGGCGATCGGCATGATCGGCCCGCACCTCAGCGGACGGTTGGAACCGGCCCATCTCCCCGGTCTGCTTGAAACGTCGATGGTGCTGACGCTGGTGGGTGCACTGACCCTTCCGGTCCTGTGGCGGATGATCCTGCACCGCCGCCTGGGCCGCTCCGTGAACGCGCTCCCGTTCTTCCATGCCAGCCGCACCTCGCTGCTGGTGCTGTTCGTGCTGGCCGCGATCTACACGAACGTGGCCAGGACAGCCGCAGCGGAACTGATGCCCTGGCTGACCAGCCAGGGCCTGTGGCCGGCCGTGGCACGCATCGCAGGGCAATCGATGCAGATCGCCATGCTTGCGGTCGTGCTGACCCTGTCGCTGATGGTCGTACGGCGGGCGATGATCGGTTTCCTGCGCCTTCTCACCTGGCCGTTCAGGCGCTCGCCGGAGCTATGATGGCGGCCCCCGCCTGCGGAAACCGCTCGTGTCACTGCGCTGCTGCCTGCCCCTGCTGTGTGTCCTTGCGGTCCCGTCGGCCTTCGCCTCCAGCCTGGACCTGCCGGCCCTGATCGAATGTCGCCAGGGCGTGGCCGAGCAGGCCGCGCTGGCGCCGCTGCTGGCCGATCCGCTGAAGGCCGTGGCCCAGGGCCTGCAGCCGCTGCCGCAGGGCAACCAGTTCATGAGCGAGTTCCGGCTGGCCAGCCCGATCACCGTCTTCGGCCAACAGACCGAGCGGGTGGCGGTGGCCGGCGCCAGCATCATGGCGGTGCTCGACCAGGCCGACCCACGCCCGCTGGCCAAACGGCTGGAATTGGAGACCGGCTACGACCAGGACGGCAAGTTCATGGCCGGGCGCGAGCTGGTCAGCCGCGACGTGACCGACCCGAAGACCGGCGAGGCGCAGATCGAGTCGATCATCCTCAGCATCTCCACCGTGGCCTCCCACCCCGGCAAGACCTTGGCCGGCTGCACCTACAGCCTGGACCTGCCCGAGGATGAGCCGGCCCCGGCCGCCCCAACCCCGGCCACCGGCAGTCACTGACAGGCCGCCACATCCTGCTAGACTTGGGCCAACGCCCGGCCTGCCGGGTGCCTTTTTTCCAGAGATGTCAGAAGACGACAGTAGTAGCTCCCCTGCGGAGCACAGTGAAAAGAAGCGCGGCTGGCTTGAACGCCTGACCTCCGCCTTCTCCGGCGAACCCCATACCCGCGACGAGCTGGTCGCTGTCCTGCACACCGCGCAGGAAGAGGGTCTGATCGCCGCCGATACCCTGAAGATGATGGAAGGCGCCATTTCGGTGGCCGAGCTGACCGTGGGCGACGTGATGATTTCGCGTTCGCAGATGGTCTCGCTGCCGGTCGAAGCGCCCTTCCTGGAACTGATGAAGCAGGTGGTCGAATCCGGCCATTCGCGCTTCCCGGTGCACGGCGAGAACAAGGACGACATCCTTGGCATCCTGCTGGCCAAGGATCTGCTGCGCGGCGTGGTTGCCGACAACGGCCCGGCCAACGTGCGCGAGCTGCTGCGCCCGGCGGTGCTGATCCCGGAAGCGAAGAAGCTCAACGTGCTGCTGAAGGAGTTCCGCCTGTCGCGCAACCACATGGCCATCGTGGTCGACGAGTACGGCGGTGTCGCCGGGCTGGTCACCATCGAGGACGTGCTGGAACAGATCGTCGGCGACATCGACGACGAGCATGACGAGGCTGAAGATCCCTCGGCGCAGATCGCCATCCAGTCCGACGGCCAGTACGTGGTCGACGCGCTGACCCCGATCGGCGACTTCAACGAGCGCTTCGGTGCCACCTTCTCCGACGAGGACTACGACACCATCGGTGGCCTGGTCACCGAGGCCGTGGGCCATCTGCCGGAAGTCGGTGACGAGCTGGCGCTGGACCGTTTCATGTTCCGCGTGGCCCGCGCCGATGCGCGCCGGGTGCAGGCCTTCCACGTGACCGTGCTGCCGCCGGACGCGCAGGACGACGCTTGAAGCGCCGCGGCCTGATCCTCATGGTGTGGCTGGCACTGTGCGTGCTGGCCATGGCCCTGCCGCTGGCCGCCTTCGCGCAGCCTGCGGCAGCCACACCCACGCCTGCGGCGCCTGCCGCCAGCGCAGAGGCCCCCGCCCCACGCATCGGCGTGGTCACCATGCAGCCGGGCACCGTGTTCTTCGAACGCTTCGGTCACGATGCCATCGTCGTGCTCGATCCGGTCAGCGGTGAGGCAACCTCGTACAACTTCGGCTACTTCGATCCGTCCGAGGACGATTTCATCAGCCGCTTCGCACGCGGCGACATGATGTATTACCTGGTGGCGCTGCCGTTGCAGCAGGACCTGTCGTACTACGACGAGACCGGCCGCGGTGCCAGCGTGCAGTGGCTGGACCTGCGCCCGGACCAGGCACGTTCGCTGGCCGCCGACCTGGCCGAGCGGGCCAAGCCGGAAAACGCGCGCTACCACTACGATTACTACACCGCCAACTGCGCCACGATGGTGCGCGACACGCTGGACAAGGCATTGGGTGGCGGCCTGCAGTCGCAGCTGTCGGGGCGCTCGCGCGGCAACACCTACCGCAGTGAATCGGTCCGCCTGGCGTCGCCGGCACCGTGGATGTGGCTGGGCTTCGATGTCGGCCTCGGGCCGTTCGCCGACCAGCCGCTGTCGCGCTGGCAGGAAGCCTTCGTGCCGATGCGCCTGGCCGATGCGCTGCGCCAGGCACGCAACAGCGATGGCCGTCCGCTGGTGCAGTCCGAACAGGAACTGCTGCCGCACCGTATCGATCCGGAGCCGAAGGAATTCGCGCGCCGCTGGTGGCCGTGGCTGCTGCTCGGGCTGATCGTGGCCGGCGGCGTGCTGGCGCTGCGCAACCGCCCGCGCCTGCTGGCCGGGCTGGCCCTGCCGTTCTGGCTGCTGTGCGCCCTGTTTGGTGGCGTGCTGGTGTTCCTGTGGGGCTTCAGCATCCACTACGCCGCATGGGCCAACCGCAACCTGCTGTTGCTCTCGCCGCTGGCGGTGCTGCTGCTGCCGGGTGCAATCGCCCTGCTGCGCCGGCGCGTGCCGGGCCGCATGTTCAGGATCGTGCTGTGGCTGCTGGCGGTACAGGCGGTGGCCGCGCTGGTACTGCACTGGCTGAGCCTGCAGGCACAGTACAACGTGCAGTGGATCGTGCTGTTGCTGCCCGTCCACGTCGCGCTGGCATGGGTGCTGGGGCGTACTCCTCACTTGTCCAAAACACAGCCCTGACGCACGATGGCGGGCATGTCATTGCCCGCCTCTGCTGCCGCGCCCGCCTCGGCCAACCCCGCCTGCGTCATCAACTGCGTCCACTACGATGACGAGGGCAAACGCCACGACATCACCCTGGACGCCATCAGCGATGTCATTGCCAGTGGCAACGGCTTCGTCTGGGTCGGCCTGTACGACCCCAACGACGATGTGCTGTTGAAACTGCAGGAAGAGTTCTGCCTGCACGACCTGGCCATCGAGGATGCGCGCAACGCGCACCAGCGGCCCAAGGTCGAGACCTACGGCAATTCCATGTTCGTGGTGGTGACCACCGCGCAGATGGTCGACGAGCGCATCCAGTACGGCGAAACCCATGCCTTCCTCGGCCCGCGCTTCCTGGTGACGGTACGCCATGGCGCTTCGCTGTCCTATGCCCCGGTGCGTGCGCGGGTGGAACGCGAGCCGCAGCTGCTGAAGATGGGCCCGTCGTACTGCCTGTACGCGGTGACCGACTTCGTGGTCGACAACTACCTGCCGATCGTGCACCGCTTCCGCGACACCCTGGACCTGCTGGAAAAGGACATCTTCGCCGACACCTACAAGCGCAGCACGGTGGTGCGGCTGTACGAGCTCAAGCGCGAACTGAACAAGATGCGGATGGCGGTGGCGCCGCTGCAGGATGTGCTGGCACAGCTGCGGCGCTACCAGGGTGAGCTGGTGCCGGACGAAGTGAAGCTGTACGTGCGCGATGTGCACGACCATGCGGTACGCATCAGTGATGTGATCGACACCCTGCGCGAGATGCTGGGCACGGCACTGAGCGTGAACCTGTCGTTGGTGACGCTGGCGCAGGGCGAGACAGTGAAGCGGCTGGGTGCATGGGCCGCGCTGCTGGCGGCGCCGACGCTGATCACCAGCTGGTACGGCATGAACTTCAGCCACATGCCGGAGTTGAGCGAGCCGTGGTCCTACCCGCTGATGATCGTGGGCGTGGGTGGCGTGTGCGTGGGTCTGTACCGGTTGTTCAAGCGCGCGAAGTGGTTGTAGGGCGTATCGACCAACGGTCGATACCCACCAGACACGGGGGACGTCGATACCCACCAAACCGGTAGGCCACGACCGTTGGTCGTGGCGCATGGCCCGCTTCTGGTAGTGCCGGCCGCTGGCCGGCAACCAGGCAATGCCGGCCAGCGGCCGGCACTACCGTTCGGCATCAAGCCACGTAGACGGTCTTGATGTTCATGAACTCATGGATGCCGTGGTCGGCCAGCTCCCGACCGAAACCAGATTGCTTGCTGCCGCCGAACGGCAACCGCGCGTCGCTCTTGACGATGGCGTTGACGAACGCGGCACCGCATTCCATGCGCTGCGCGAAACGTTCGCCGCGCACTGGATCGCGCGTCCACACGCTGCCGCCCAGGCCGAAGCGGGTGTCGTTGGCCACGCGCAGTGCTTCGGCCTCATCGGCAACCCGGATCACCGCTGCCACCGGCCCGAACAGTTCCTCGTCATACGCCGGCATGCCCGGCCCGACGTCATCGAGCACGGTGGCCGGATACCCGGCGTGCGTGCCCGCAATGGGCTCACCACCGATCAGCACCCGCGCGCCCTTTCCCACGCTGGCCTGCACCTGCTTGTGCAGTTCGTCGCGTAGATCAGCGCGGGCCATGGGTGCCAGCGTGGTGCCACGCTCGTCGGGATCACCGTACTGCCGCTCGCCCGCCGCTTCAACGAAACGACGTGTGAACTCATCGGCCACCGCATCGACCACGATGAAGCGCTTGGCCGCGATGCAGGTCTGCCCGCTGTTGTCGAAGCGCGACTTCACCGCCGCCGCCACGGTCTTGTCGAGGTCGGCATCGTCGAGCACCACGAAGGCATCGCTGCCACCCAGCTCCATCACCGACTTCTTCAGCTGGCTGCCCGCGTTGGATGCGATCGAGCGCCCTGCCCGTTCGCTGCCGGTCAGGGTCACTGCCTTCACCCGTGCATCGCGCAGCACGTCAGCCGCCTGGTCGTTGTCGATGTGCAGTACATCGAACACGCCGTCCGGCAGGCCACCGTCACGGCATACCGCCAGGATCAGGTCGGCACACTGGGGCACATTGCTGGCGTGCTTGAGCAGGGCCACGTTGCCAGCCATGAAGGCTGGCGCGAGGAAACGGAACACCTGCCAGATCGGGAAATTCCACGGCATCACCGCGAACACACAGCCGATCGGCTCGTAGCGCACATAGCTGCGCTGGGCTTCGGTGTCGATCAGCTGCGGCTTGAGATAGTCGGCGGCGTGGTCGGCGTAGAACTCGCAGGCCGCCGCGCACTTGTCGACCTCGGCCAGCGCCTCTGTCTTGAGCTTGCCCATCTCGTGGGTCATCGCCTGCTGCAGATCGTCGCGGCGCGCACGCAGTTGCGCGGCAATCTTGCGCAGGATGGCACCGCGATCCTGCAACGAGTGATCAGCCCAGCCGGGGAAGGCATCGGCAGCAGCCTGCAGGCGCTGCTCGATGTCGGCAGCATCCATCAGTTCATGGCGGTAGGTCACCTGGCCGGTGGCCGGGTCGACAATCTCGACGGTCATGGGGGATCTCCATCTGGAAGATCCCCATTGTGCGCCGCTGTCCGTGAGCCGGGTGTTGCCGACGTTGTCGGCAAACCGTGTGCTCAGCCGTTGTCCTGCCGTGCCAGCTGCAGGTCGCGCTGGCGCCGTTTCTCGGCACGCGCGTTGATGTACCAACCGATCACCGCGGCGATCGAGACCGCCGACACCAGCAGGGTGGCCAACGCGTTGATCTTCGGGCTGATGCCCATGCGCACCGAGGCGAACACCTTCATCGGCAGCGTAGTCGAGCCCGGTGTGGCGACGAAGCTGGCCACCACCACGTCATCCAGCGACAGGGTGAACGCCAGCAGCCAACCGGCCACCAGCGCCGGCGCGATGATCGGCAGGGTGATGCGCCCGAACACGGTCAGCCGGCTCGCGCCCAGGTCCATCGCGGCTTCTTCCAGCGACAGGTCCATTTCCTGCAGGCGCGAGGACACCACCACGGTGACGAAGCACAGGGTGAAGGTGACGTGGGCGATCCAGATGGTGGTCAAGCCACGTGCCGGGAAGCCGGGAATCGCGCCCATCGAGGCCAGCAGCGCCATCAGCGAGAAGCCGAGGATCACATCCGGCATCACCAGCGGCGCGGTCACCAGCGCGCCGAACAGCGGCTTGCCACGGAAGCGCTTGAAGCGGGTCATCACCATCGCCGCCAGCGTGCCCAGCACGGTGGCGGTACAGGCGGTCCAGAACGCCACCACCAGACTGGTCCACATTGCGTCCATCAGCGCGCGGTCGGCGAACAGGTCGCTGTAGGCGCGGGTGGAGAACCCGGCCCAGACCATCGCCAGCCGCGAGCTGTTGAACGAATAGAACATCAACAACAGGATCGGCAGGTACAGGAAGGCGAAGCCGAGCAGCAGCACGCCCAGCCCCAGGCCCTTGGCGGAACGCGGGCTCATGCCTGCTTCCCTTCCAGCAGGCGCTGCTGGGAACGGTTGAACAGCAGGATCGGCACCAGCAGCAACAGGATCATCGCCACTGCCATCGCCGAGGCGCCCGGCCAGTTGCGGTTGTTGAAGAATTCATTCCACAGCTGGCGGCCGACCATCAGCGTTTCCGAGCCACCCAGCATTTCCGGAATCACGAATTCGCCGATCGCCGGGATCATCACCAGCATGCAACCGGCGATGATGCCGGCCTTGGACAGCGGCAGGGTGATGCGCAGGAACGCCTGCCACGGCTTGGCACCGAGGTCGTAGGCCGCTTCCAGCAGGCGGTGGTCGTGCTTGACCAGGTTGGCGTAAAGCGGCAGCACCATGAACGGCAGGTAGCAGTAGACGATGCCGATGTAGGCGGCGGTCGGGGTGTCGATCAGCTGCAGCTTGGGCAGGCCCATGCTGGTCATCAGCGATTGCAGGCCGGTGAACTGCAGGAACTGGTCGAGCAGGCCGTTGCGGTCCAGGATCGCCTTCCACGCATACACGCGGATCAGGAACGAGGTCCACGACGGCAGCACCACCAGCATCATTGCCACGTTGCGCGCGGCCGGCGACAGGCGGGCGATGGCATAGGCCATCGGATAGCCGATCAGCAGGGTCAGGAAAGTGGAGATGGCCGCGATCTTGATCGAGCTCAGGAAGGCCTGCGCATAGATCGAGTCGCGGAACAGCGCCAGGTAGTTCTCGAGATTGAGCTTGAGCGAGAACGCGCCGTCCACGTACTGCAGCAGCCAGGTGTACGGCGGCGAGCCGACCCGGCTGTGCGAGAAGCTGATCATCAGCACGATCAGGAACGGCACTGCGAAGAACAGCAGCAGCCACAGGTACGGAATGCCGATCACCGTGGCACGCAGCCCCGGCAGCCAGCGCTTCAGGCCGGCGACGCTCATGAGGTCAGCACCACGCCGTCGTTGTCGCGCCAATGCACCCACACTTCGTCGCCCCAGGTCAGGCCGTCACTGGCCCAGCGCTGCGAGTTGGCGAAGTTGGCCAGCACCTTGGCACCACTGGGCAGGCGCACGTGATAGACCGAATGGCTGCCGAAGTAGGCGATGTCCTCGATCACGCCCTGCGCCTTGTTGGTGTGCCCTTCCGGCTCGTCCTTGCCGATCATCACCTTCTCGGGGCGCAGCGCGAATGCGACCGGCTGCCCTTCATAGCAGGTGATGCCATGGGCGATGTAGATCGGCGCGGGGAACAGCGGGGTCCGCACGGTCACGTACTCGGGCAGGTCCTCGTCGATCACGCCGTCGAAGGAATTGACTGAACCGATGAAGCCCGCGACGAAGCGGTTGGCCGGCTGCTCGTAGACCTCGTCCGGCTTGCCGACCTGCTGGATCCAGCCGGCATCCATCACGGCGATGCGGGTGGCCATGGTCATCGCTTCTTCCTGGTCGTGGGTGACCATCACACAGGTCACGCCCGACGATTCGATGATGCTGACCAGTTCCAGCTGCATCTGCGAGCGCAGTTTCTTGTCCAGCGCGCCCATCGGCTCATCCAGCAGCAGCAGCTTCGGCCCCTTGGCCAGCGACCGCGCCAGCGCCACGCGCTGCTGCTGGCCGCCGGACAGCTGGTGCGGCTTGCGCTTGCCCAGGTGGCCCATCTGCACCAGGTCCAGCATCTCGCCCACGCGCTTGCTGATCGCGTCCTTTGCCATCCCGTCCTGCTTCAGGCCGAAGGCGATGTTCTGCTCGACCGTCATGTGCGGGAACAGCGCATAGGACTGGAACATCATATTGACCGGCCGCTGGTACGGCGGCAGTGCGTCCAGGCGCTGGCCGTCGAGGGTGATGCTGCCCTTGGTGGGCGTCTCGAAGCCGCCCAGGCAGCGCAGCAGGGTCGACTTGCCACTGCCGGAGCCACCGAGCAGGGCAAAGATTTCGCCCTTGCGCACGTCCAGGTTGACGTCGTCGACGGCGACGAAACCGTCGAATTCCTTGCGCAGGTCACGAATGGAGAGATAGCCGGGCGCACCGGTCGTGTCGACGACGGCGGCTACCGGCTGGGCTTCAACGGGCATGGGGGCTCCGGGAGCGGGCGGTGGACAGCGGCCGCCATTCTAACGGCCGGGGGGCCCAGGGGATATGACGGCGGCAGGCGGAAGCGGCCGCTGGCCGGCTCCGGGGGCCCTAGGAGTGTCGGTTTTCCCCCGCCATGGTGGCCTGTCCGCGCAAAGGCCCGGGCTCCCCTGGACGACCCTGCGGTCGTCCCGGCCAGACACCACAGGCGACGCCTCCATCTGCAACGTTTTTCAGAACCGGATCTGTTGAAGGCCCCGGGGCATTCCCCGCGCAATGGCCCGGATCAAGCCCTTGCATGGACCCACCCTGGTGACTTCCCCGGACAGCCCCTCCCCTTTCCCGCCCCGCCTGCCGGGCTCCCTGCCTGCAACGCTGCCGCTGGTCATCATCGGCGCCGGCCAGGCCGGGCTGTCCCTCAGCGCGCTCCTGCAGGAAGCCGGCGTCGAGCATCGCGTGCTGGAGGCCGAAACCGTGGGCGCCAGCTGGCAGCGGCGCTGGGATTCGTTCCAGACCAACACCGCCAACGCGACGATGGCCCTGCACGGCCATGCCTATGCGGGCGACGACCCGGAAGGTTTCATGGGGGCCCCGGAGGTGATCCGGCGGCTGCGCGACTATGCCGACGAACGTTCGTTGCCGATCAGCGAAGGTTGTGCGGTTCAGCGGGTCACGCCCGAATTGGGCGGCTATGCCATCGAAACCAGCCACGGATTGATCCGGGCTGGGGCGGTTGTGGTCGCCACCGGTGAATACCGCCGCGCGCGGATGCCCCGGGTCCCCTTCGCGCCCGCGCCGGGTCTGACGGTGCTGCACTCCGGCGACTACCGCAGCCCCCGCCAGCTGCCTGAGGGCTCGGTGCTGGTCATCGGCGGTGGCCAGTCCGGCGCACAGATCGCCCAGGACCTGCGCGACAGAGGGCGCAGCGTGTACTGGTCGCTGGCCGAGCGCCATTCGCATACCCGCCGGCTGCGCGGCAAGGACTCGATGACCTGGTGGGACATGGCCGGGCGCATCCACCAGCACGTGAGTGAAGTGGCCGCTGTACTGGCCGGAGAACCAGATGCGCTGCGCAAGGCCCGCACCGCCGAATTCCCGCTGATTTCCGGCAAGGGACGTGCCGGCCTGGGCAGCTCGATCAGCCTGCTGGCGATGCACCGCGCGGGCATCAGGCTGCTGGGCCGGTTGCAGGGCTTCGAAGGAAACGTCGCCCGCTTCGCCGATGTGCGCCCGCAGCTGCATACCGCGATCAAGGCCACGCGGGCCGAGTACGCCTATCTCAATTCGCTGGCCAGCGCGTACTACGCCACACGCCCCGAACCGCGCACCGACGATGCTCGCTACATCCCCGAAGAGGTCTATCTGCACTGGGACCCGGAACCGTCGCCATGCGAGCTGGATCTGCAGACCGCAGGCATCCGCTCGGTGGTGCTGGCCACCGGCTTCGTCGCCGAATGGCCCTGGCTCGACGTGGAAGGGGTACTGGACGCGCACGGCTATCCGCTCGGCGAGTTCGGTGTTTCCCCGCAGCCGGGGCTGTTCTTCATCGGCATGCACAACCTGCAGCGGATGAGTTCGTCGTTCCTGTGCAACGGCGGCCGCGATGCACGCGACCTGTTGCCGGCGATCCTGCAGCACCTGCGCCGGGGCGGCGGTGCCGCCTCCGGGAAGGGCTGAGGCCATCCGCCGGGCATGGCCCGGCGCTACCGCTGTCTTCCAGCGGGCAGGACCCTTTACCTGCCAGTCTTCACTTCGGTCCACAGCCGGGTGTAGAGCTTGTCGGTTTCCGGCGTGTTGATCGAATAGGTGAACATCTTCTCGGCCACGTCGGCCGGCGGGTAGATGGTCGGGTCGGTACGGATCGCCTCATCCACCAGCGGAGTCGCGGTCGGCACCGGGTTGGCGTAGTGGATGAAGTTGGTGTTGGCCGCGGCAACCTTCGGCTGCAGCAGGTAATTGATGAACGCGTACGCGGCTTCCGGATGCTTGGCATCCTTCGGGATCGCCAGCATGTCGAACCACTGCGGGGCGCCTTCCTTCGGGATCGAGTAGGCCACGTGCACACCATTGCTGGCTTCCTCAGCGCGGTCGCGGGCCTGGATGATGTCACCCGACCAGCCCACCACCAGGCAGGTGCCGCCATTGGCCAGCGACCCCACGTACTGCGAGGAGTGGAAATTCTGCACGTAGGGGCGAATCGACTTCAGCAGGTCGGCCGCCTTCTGCAGCTCGGCCGGGTCACCGCTGTGCGGGTCCAGGCCCAGGTAATGCAGCGCGATCGGAATCATGTCCGCCGGCGTGTCCAGGATGGTCACGCCGCAGTCCTTCATCTTGCTGATGTTCTCCGGCTTGAATACCAGGTCCCAGCTGTTGGCGATGTCGGTGCTGCCGCCGAAGCGCTGCTTCAGCATCTCCACGTTGTAGCCGATGCCGGTGGTGCCGATCATGTACGGCACGCCGTACTGGTTGCCCGGATCCTGGGTGGCGATGCGCTTCATCACCGCCGGGTCGAGGTTGGCCAGGTTGGGGATCTTGCTCTTGTCCAGCGGCAGGAACACGCCGGCCTGGATCTGGCGACCGAAGAAGTTCAGCGTCGGCACCACCACGTCGTAGCCGCTGTTACCGGCCAGCAGCTTGGTCTCGACCATCTCATCGCTGTCGAACACATCGTAGGTCACCTTGATCCCGCTCTCCTTCTCGAAGGTCGGGATGGTGTCCTCGGCGATGTAATCGCTGTAGTTGTAGACGTTCAGGACCTGGCTGTCCTGCGCGCCGCCGTTGCCACCGCTGCAGGCGGCAAGCATGGCGGAGGCCAGGCCGAGCGTGAGGATACGCAGCTTCATCGGGTGCTCCAGAATGCGGGAAGGGGGGCCGGCGGGGCCGGCAACGGGTGCCAGCCTACCCCCCGGCGGCGGATTTTTCTATTCCAGATGCTCAGACGTTCAGCAGCAGGAACTCGCGCTCCCACGAACTGATGACACGGAAAAAGGTCTCGTATTCCTTGCGCTTGACCGAGATGTAGGCACGGCAGAAGCGCTCGCCCAGCAGGGCCTGCAGCTCGCTGCACTGCTCCAGCCCGTCCAGCGCTTCGCCCAGCGAGCGCGGCAGGTTGTAGCCCAGCTCCTTGGCGCTGCCGGTCACAGGGGCATCCGGTGCCAGCCGCTCGCGGATACCGAGCAGGCCACAGGCCAGGGTCGCAGCCATCGCCAGGTAAGGGTTGGCGTCAGAGCCGGCGAAGCGGCTCTCCACACGCATGTTCTCCGGCGTATCCAAGGGCACGCGCAGGCCGCAGGTGCGGTTGTCGAAGCCCCAGTGCACGTTGCTCGGCGAGACCTCGCCAAACACCAGCCGGCGGTAGGAATTCACGTTCGGCGCGAAGAACGCCATGGCCATCGGCACATATTTCTGCAGGCCGGCCAGGTAGTGCGCGAACAACGGGCTGAAATCTTCCCCGCCATGTTCGCCGGTGAACACGTTCTGGCCATCGCTTATCCGCAGCAGGCTCTGGTGAATGTGCATGGCGCTGCCCGGCTCGTTCTCCATCGGCTTGGCCAGGAAGGTGGCATACACCCCGTGACGCATCGCCGATTCGCGCATGGTGCGCTTGAACAGGAACACCTGGTCGGCCAGGTCCATCGCATTGGCATGGGTGAAGTTGACTTCCAGCTGCGCCGCACCGGACTCGTGGATGAGCGTATCCACGTCCAGCTTCATCGCATCACAGTAGTCGTACATCAGGTCAAGGATGGGGTCGAATTCATTGACCGCATCGATCGAGTAGGACTGGCGGGCCGTTTCCGGCCGCCCCGAGCGGCCGGCCGGCGGCAGCAGCGGGAAATCCGGATCGGTGTTCTTCTGCACCAGGAAGAACTCCAGCTCCGGCGCCACCACCGGGCGCAGGCCCAGCTCCGTGTAAGCGTCCAACACGCGTCGCAGCACGTTGCGCGGCGCCAGCTCGTGCGGCTCGCCGGTCTTGGTGTAGCAATCGTGGATGACCTGCGCGGTCGGATCGGTGGCCCACGGCACCATGCGCACGGTATCCGGGTCCGGACGCAGGATCATGTCCGAATCCGAAGGCGAGGTCAGGTCGTAGTAATCGTCCGGGAACTCGCCGGTGACGGTGGTCGCGAAAATGCCTTCCGGCAAGCGCGTGCCGTAGTCGTGCGAGAACTTGTCGGCCGGAATGATCTTGCCGCGCGCGTTGCCGGTGATGTCCGGCACCAGGCACTCGACCTCGGTGATGCGCCGCTCCTTCAGCCAGCGCAGCAGACTGCTTTCCTGCGGTGCGGGGGGCGTAGCCGTCTTGCGCGGGCGCGTTCGGGAACTCATCGGAAATCCAGTCGGTTCTGTTGGTGCTGCCGGCAAGCTTGGCCGAACGCACGGAAAATAGCGTGATAGAACGGCGCCTGCATGACACGCCACTCCGGGTGCCACTGTACGCCGAGCACGAAACGATGGTGCGGGCTGCGTGCGGCCTCGATCAGGCCATCATCGGCCCAGGCCTCGACCTGCAGGCCTTCGGCGAGGCGGGCGATGCCCTGCCCGTGCACCGAATTGACCTGCGCGCGATCGCTGCCCTGCCACGCGGCCAGCCAGCCATCGGCGGCCAGGGTGACTGCATGGGCCGGCCCGTATTGCACCTCCACCGGCGCCTGCGGGTCTTCGCGGTGGTCGGCCAGGCCCGGCACCGCATGCACCTGCGGATGCAGGCTGCCACCGAGCGCGACATTCACTTCCTGGAAGCCGCGGCAAATCGCCAGCACTGGCAGATCCAGCGCCAGCGCCTCGTGCAGCAACGCAAAGGCATTGGCATCGCGCGCCGGGTCGTGCGGATTGCCGGGCCAGCTGCGGCCGCCCTCGTAGTGCTGCGGTTCGATGTTGCTGACCGCACCGGTCAACAGCAAGCCATCGAGCCCGTGCAGCCAGTCGCCAGCCGGCAACGGAGGCTGCAGGCTTGGCAGTACCACCGGTGTGACCTCGGCTGCATCGGCCAGCGCGCGCACATACTTCTCGCCGGCCACCGCGAAACGATGATGGCCGAGCACGGTGCTGTCGGTGGGCAGGCCCACCCAGGGCAGGCGGCGCATGGGAAAACTCCTTGGCGTGCCGACACGTTACCCGTCGGCCCGCGAATGCGGCAAGTCGTCGCCGTCACACCATGGCCGTCACGCATCGGCGAAACTAGTCGCGTGAACACTGATCGTCCTCCCCCGCTCCGTCCTTCCGTACTGCGCCTGCGAGGCCGGCGGTGAGCGCCGCCTTCCCGCCAAGCTGGTATGCCGCCAGCCTGCCCGAACCACCCGCACTGCCCCCACTGCAGGGCGATGTGCAGGCCGATGTCGCGGTACTTGGCGCCGGCTACACCGGCCTGACCGCCGCGCTGGAGCTGGCCGCGCGTGGACAGCGCGTAGTGGTGCTGGAAGCGCAGCGGATCGGTTGGGGCGCGTCCGGCCGCAACGGTGGCCAGGCGCTGGTCGGCTATGGCTGCGAGGTGGACGAGCTGGAGCGCCAGCTCGGCCGCGACGACGCGCGCCACCTGTTCGACTGGTCACGTGACGCGGTCGGGGCAATGCGCACGCGCATCGATCGCCACGGCATCGACTGTCATTGGGTGGAAGGCCATGCCAGCGTCGCCATCCGCGAACGGCATGAGCGTGAACTTTTGGCCAACTGCGAGCACCTGCAGCGCCACTACGACTACCCGATGCAATGGTGGGACCGTGCTGCCCTGCGCGCGCAGCTGGACAGCCCGCGCTACCGCGCCGCGATGTTCGATCCGCTCAGCGCGCACCTGCAACCGCTGGCGTATGCACGCGGCCTGGCCGATGCAGCGCGCGCCGCTGGCGTGGTGATCCACGAGAACTCCACAGTGACCCGCGTGCAGCGTGGACCGCAGCCTGCCCTGCATACCGCTCGGGGCAGCGTGCGCGCTGCGCATCTGGTGGTGGCCGGCAACGCCTGGCTGCAGGGCCTGCTACCCGAGCTGGAGCGGCGGATCATGCCGGTCGGCACCTATATCGGCGCCAGCCAGCCGCTCGGCGCTGAACGCGCCCGGGCGCTGATTGGCAACAATATGGCCGTGGCCGACACCGCCTGGGCTCTGGACTACTTCCGCCTCAGCCACGACCACCGGCTGCTGTTCGGCGGCCGCGCCAGCTACTCGGCCCTGCCCCCACCCGGCCTGCGCGGCGTGATGCAGCGGCGCATGCACCAGGTGTTCCCGCAGCTGGCCGACGTGGCCCTGGACCAGGTCTGGGGCGGTTACGTGGACATCACCCGCAACCGCGCCCCGCACTGGGGCCGGCTGGATGGCAACCTGTACTTCGCACAGGGCTTCTCCGGCCATGGCGTGGCCTCCGCCGGGCTGGCCGGCGAGGTGATCGCCGCCGCCATTGCCGGCCAGAGCGAGCGCCTGGACGTGTTCCAGCGCCTGCGGCATGCCCCCTTCCCCGGTGGCCGGCTGCTGCGCACGCCGCTGCTGGTGGCGGCGATGTCGTGGTACAAGCTGCGGGATGCGTTGTGGTGAGCTGATCGGGAAGCGAGCTGAATCTGACCTCCCTCGAAAACTGTGAAACTCATCGCCGCGGGTATTCATGTGATGATTTTCTCACTTGCCCGGCAGAACGCAGCAACGATTGCATAATCGAACGCGTGTCGATACCGTCGGTAAGAACCGGGTCCCGCGGCGAATGGATGCTGACAGGGAACGTACTGTGAAGGGGTAGTGCGATTGAACTGGTGGAATGAAGGCCTGCAGCTGAAGTTGCGCATCCATCCGGCAGGACTTGCCTTGGCTGTGCTGTATGCGATTGCCTGCTGGGCTACCCGCCAGTTGTCCCTTGATCAGTTCTATCTGCCCGCTGGTGTACGCGTGGCTGCGGTACTGCTCTGCCCTCCTCGGCTTTGGCCCTATCTCCTGCTGGGCGAGTACGCCTATTTCACACAGATGCGAGTGCCGATGATCGATCGGTACGGGCTGACATGGGTCATTCTCGGCTCGGTGTTCCAGATGCCGGTTGTAATGACGATCGTCTATCTCCATCGCAATGTAATCTCGGCAGTAAAGAACGCTTGGCTCATCTCGATTGCTGCCTTCGCTGCAGTTTCCGTCACACTGATCAACCTGCTTCTGGCGAACTCCCTCTGGCCAACACCCCCCGCTTTTCCGCTGTTGACCGGAATCGTCCGCCTGGTAGTAGGTGACTTCATCGGCATACTCACGTTTGCGCCGCTTGTGCTGCTGTGGTCGCGAGGCAAGGCTGAAGTGCAGGTCCGGAAACGGGATATCGCACAGATGGCAGGAGCGCTTGCGCTGATGGTCGTGTTCGGCCTTTGGGCTGCGGACGTACCTGCTGATGCAGTGACGACAAAAGTGTCCCTGCAACTCCTCATGGCGCTTCCCGCCGTTCTTCTCACATGCGTGTATGGGTGGCGGGGCGCCGCCATCGGCGTGCCGACCCTGAACATGATTATCGGTCTGACAACACCCTCGTCTCACCCTGAGTCATTCGATCCTGCATCGTTCGCGACCCAGCAGATCATGGCCGTCACGGGCGCAGCACTGCTCATACTGGGCTCCCGGATCACTCACTACTATCACCGTTATCGACTGCGGGAGGTCGGCGAGAAAAATGCCATCAGACTTGCTCGGAGCTCCCATGTCGCCAGTGAGCTGGATCTTCGCGAACGCGCGTTGCATCTGCGGAAGCTTGGGGATGGCATAGATCATGCGCTTGACGAGGTGATCAACTGGCTTACTGCACAAGGCCATCATGCGATTGCGGAGAGCCTTGTACATGTGGCGTCGATTCATTCGCGCCAGTTCCGCGAGCAGACAAGCATGATTTATCCGACCGCCCTGGAGCAGCTCGGCCTTTATGTTGCCCTCCGAGCAGGTGGCGTTCGCGAAGCATGGGAAAAAACGGCTCGCGTCGCCAATCCGTCGTTGCTTGGCGACCCCTGTCAACTCAGTGTCGGAATGCAGCTTGCTGCCTACCGCACTGTGATAGATGCGGTGTCACTGCTGATCCAGGGTGAAACGGGACAGATCCACGTGCGGGCGCGTTGCGGACGGACGGGTTCGCATCGTGGAATCCTGATAGCGGTGTCACTGCTGGATCAACATCAACGCCTTTCGGACACAACCGTCGCCACCGCGATGGAACGACTGGCCGGCAGGACGCTTGCCTACGGCGGCACACTGAAATGCAACCGAAATCGCATCGTGCTGGCAATGAAGGAAACGGGTACAGCCGCTCCTCTGGATGCTTTTTCATCAGATGCCCGGAACAGCCTTTCGGGACTCGAAGCGGGTCCCTCACGCGCTCAGGCTTGAACGACAAGGTCTACTGACTTCTGTTCCGATAGCAGGCATTTGCCCCCCCCCTGCGCGTGGTCGCGGAAACGTGCAAGCAGTTTTGATCGCTCGCACGCCTCAAGCCCTCCGGTCCGGGCGCTACGGTGTTTCGACAGACCAGATGTCGCCATCCGCGGTGGCATACCGCACCAGTACCACGTCCTGCGCTCGATACACCTCGGAACGCTTTGCAGTGGATGGGACAGTGAGTCGCTGACCGGGAAGCGAAACAAGTGCTGCGGACTTGCCGGCAGGCAATGCAAAGTACGCACCAGCGGCATTGCCGATGATCAGCTTTACCTGCCCGGTCAGATCGTTGACCTGCAGGTAGACCATGCCATCGCGTTGGAAGGCATACACCTGCCAAGCGGGATCGGCGCTGATGTCTGCGGCGGCAGGGTTGGTCTCACCAAGGCCTGCCTTCGAAACTGCGGCACTTGCCAAGGGACTGCCGTGGTAGTCCCCCCCCCCTTTATCACCCGCGAATACCGGAGCTGCGGCGAACAATGTTGCCCCGGTCACAACACCAACAAATATGGATCGCACAATGACCTCCTGGTCGGAATGAGAGCAAACAACCTCGAGACGATAGTAGCGTCTTCCCGCCACAACAAAGTGATTGACGGATAATCCGGACGATTTAGTTTCATTCGTGCACCCCTGCCCCCTTCCCCCTGCCCGCACCATGTCATCTGCAGAAGAAGGATGGTGCTGATTGCGCCTGCGACGATCTATTGGATAGTGTCCAGTAGCCGGCCAGCGGTGGCTGGGCGGGAGCAAAGGAGTCTTGTTTTTGGACAGATTCAAGAAGGCAATTGAACTGAGCTTCCGGATCCGTCCGGTCGGTCTTGTGCTGGCCGCCGCCTATGCGGCCAGCTGCCTCATATCGCGTCAGTTCTCGCTCGATCAGTTCTTCCTGCCCGCAGGCATCCGGGCAGCGGCACTGCTGATCGTCCCGCCCCGCTTGTGGCCTTACCTGTTGCTGGGCGAATACATCTACTTCGCGACGCTGCGCATCCCCATGATTGATGCCTACGGCTTGGCGTGGGTCATCCTGGCGTCAACACTGTTGATGCCGATGGCGATGCTGGTGGTCCACCTTCACCTCAGGAGAATGCCGTCCGAGGCCGTCACCGGTCTCTGGCTGCTGTCGTTATCGATCTGCACGGCACTGTTCGTCCCGGGTCTAAACCTGAGCATTTCATATATCCTCTGGTCGAACCCTCCGCCGAGCAACCTGCTGGACGCGGTCGACCGAACGATCTTTGGTCACTTCGCGGCCATCATCACCCTGCTCCCACTGGCCTTCCTTTGGGCGCAGCGGCACGCGGATCCCAGTTGGAGCACCCGCTTTGTAGCGCCTACAGCTGCGGCGATCCTGGCGATGCTGATACTGGGGTTGGGCATGCAGTTGACAGCCGGCAGTGCCCATACCACCCGCACACACCTTGTCCTGCTGGCCGCGCTGCCCGCCATCGCCCTGACCTTCATGCATGGGTGGCGGGGCGCTGCCATCGCGATTCCGCTATTGAATCTCCCGCTTCACGGCGCTACGCCCAGCACTGGCCTGCCGTCTTCTTTCGACCTCGGCACGTTCGCCACCCAGCAGAACATGGCAGTCATGAGCATCGCACTGCTCGCGCTGGGATCCAGCATCAGCTATCACCATCAGCGTGCACGGTCCCGCGGCCTGGCAGAGAAAACCACGTTGCGCCTGGCACGCAGTTCACACCAGACCAGCGAACGTGAACTTCGCGAGCGCGCTGCCCACCTCAAGCACCTGGGCGAAGGCATGGATAATTCGCTCGGCGAGATGATCAGCTGGCTGAGGTCCCAGGGCCACCACGCGGTAGCCAACAGCCTGCAACACGCTACTTCCGTGCACTCGCGCCTGTTTCGTGAACAGGCCAGTCTGGTCTACCCTACGGGACTGGAGCAGGTGGGGCTCTATGTCGCCCTTCAGGGCGGCGGCGCTTACGAAATATGGAGCAACACCCACCGCGTCACGCAGCCCCGGCTGAGAGGCAATCCCTCCGCGCTGAATGTGGATCTGCAACTGGCGATCTACCGCACATTGATCGAAGCAGTTTCGCTGCTGCTGGAACTGGAAGCGGGGCAAGTCTACCTGCGAGCGCGATGCGGCAGTGTTGGCAACCGCCGTGGCATCGTAGCGGTCATCGCCCTGCTTGACCGTGGATGTGCGTTGTCGCCGCAGACAACCCACCAGGCCTTCGAACGTCTGGCCGGCAGGATGCTGGCCTACGGCGGCGCGGTGCATTGTCGTGGCAACCGACTGCGTCTCGTGTTGCACGAACCGACCACGACGCCTCAATCCCCGATTCCACAGCCGGCCCAATCGCGCCCCCTGCCCGGCTAAAGTTACGCCCGAAACCGCCGCTATCCGTGCCGAGCCCTCCTTCGTGAGCCACCGCATCATGCCCGTCCTGCCGCAGGCCGCCGTCGATGGCGACCTGGCCGATCCGCTGCCACAGCGGATCCTGCTGGTCGAAAATTCCCGTGCCTTTACCGGCATGCTGCGCGAAGCCATCGAGCAGCGCCTGGAACTGCCGGTGGTGATCGCCTCCACCCTGGCCGAGGCCGACCGCCTGCTCAGCGAAGGGGGCGGCTGGTTCCTGGTGCTGACCGGGCTGGTGCTGGCCGATGGCGACCGCGATGCGGTGGTCGAGTTCTTCCTCAAGCGTGACCTGCCCACCGTGGTGGTCAGCGGCGTGTACGACGAGGACCTGCGCAAGCGCGTGCTGCAGCAGCAGATCATCGACTACGTGCTGAAGAACACTCCGGGCAGCATCGACTACCTGGTGTGGCTGGTGCAGCGGCTGGAACGCAACCGCCGCATCGCCGCGCTGGTGGTGGACGATTCACCGTCCGCGCGTGGCTATGCCGCCGCCCTGCTGCGCATGTACGGCCATGAGGTGCATGAAGCCGCCGACGGCAACGAGGGCCTGGCCGCGATCGAGGCGCATCCGGCGATCCGCCTGGCGGTGGTCGACCAGGAAATGCCCGGCATGCAGGGCGTGGAATTCACCCGCCGCCTGCGCACCCTGCGCTCGCGCGACAAGGTGGCGGTGATCGGTATCTCCGGCAACACCGACGCCTCGCTGATCCCGCGCTTCCTGAAGAACGGTGCCAACGACTTCCTGCGCAAGCCATTCTCGCGCGAGGAATTCTTCTGCCGGGTCTCGCAGAACGTGGACCAGCTGGAACTGATCGGCACCCTGCAGGATCTGGCCACCCGCGACTTCCTCACCGGCCTTCCCAACCGCCGCTGCTTCCTGGAACAGAGCCAGCGCCAGTTGCCGCAGCTGCAGCTGCATGGCCAGTGCGTGGCGGTGGCGATGATCGACATCGATCACTTCAAGCACATCAACGATACCCACGGCCACGAGGCCGGCGATGATGCGCTGCGCGCCGTGGCCGGTGCAGTGGCCGCGCACGCACGCAGCCAGGACCTGATCGCACGCTTCGGTGGTGAGGAATTCTGCCTGCTGGTGCCGGACATGGAACAGGACGAGGCGTTGCTGTACTTCGAGGAGCTGCGCCAGCGCATCGCCGCACTGGAAGTGGACATCGGCACCGCGACGCTTCGCATGACCGTCAGCATCGGCCTGTGCTGCCTGCGCCCGCAGCGCGATGCGCTGCACCGGCTGATCTCCGAGGCCGACCGCCAGCTGTACCTGGCCAAGGCCGGTGGCCGCAACCGGGTCAGCTGCACCACGGTGGCCAGTCAGCTGCGCCCGCGCGAGCCCGCCCTGCCCTGACCGGCCTGCTTTGATCCAGATCAACGCCGCCCAGTCGCGGCGGCCCTACAGTCGGCCCCGACATACGCATGAAGGGGAGCCGGGGATGGCACTACTGGTCTGGCAGGACGATCTGAACATCGGCATCGATGTGATCGATCAGCAACATCGCCGCATCATCGAGATGCTCAACCACCTGCACGTGGCACAGACCAGCATGCAGCGTGCGGCAGTGGGTGAAGTCATCGACGAGGTGGTGGACTACACCATGTCGCACTTCGCGTTCGAGGAAGAGCTGATGGAGGAAGCGGGCTACCCGTTCTGCGCCGCGCACAAGCGCGTGCATGAGGTCTTCATCAAGCGCGTGGCCGAGTACCGGCTGCGCTTCCAGGCTGGCGAAGACATCAGCGACGAGCTGCGCACCATGCTCTCGCGCTGGCTGTTCAACCACATCCGCGGCGATGACCAGGCCTACGCCGATCAGGTCAAGGCACACCTGAACCAGTTCGCCCGCGAACACCAGAGCGGCGGCTGGCTGGGGCGCACGCTCAAGCGCTTCTTTGGTTGAGCCGCAGTGCGCGCCGATGCAGCGCGATCAGCGCGCACAGGGTCGCCACCGCGGTCAGGCACAGGTAGTAGCCCACCGCGACCAGGCCGAAGCGTTCAGCCAGCCAGGTGGCCAGGTAGGGCGCCGGTGCCGCACCAAGGATGCCGGCCAGGTTGAACGACAACGAGGCACCGGTATAGCGCACTTCCACCGGGTAGATCTCGGCCAGGAAGGTGCCACAAGGGCCGTAGGTCAGGCCCATCAGGAACAGGCCCAGGCACAGGAAGCCGGTGACCAGCCACGGGCTGTGCGGCTGGAACAGCGGTGCGAACAGCACACCGAAGCCGACGATCAGTACGCTGGCGACGATCATCGTGCGCCGCGTGCCCCAACGGTCGCCATAGCGCGCCGACAGCGGGATACCCAGCGCGAAGAACAGCATGCCGGCCATCTGCATCAGCAGGAACTGCTCGCGGCTATAGCCCAGCACCGCGGTGCCATGACCGAGACTGAACACCGTCATCAGGTAGAACAGCACGAAGGTGGCGAACGCACCCAGGGTGCCCAGCAGCATCGGTACCGGATGGTCACGCAGCACCGTCCACATCGGCAGCCGCACCGGCGCCTTGCGTTCCAGCGCCTGCTTGAAATCGGGCGTCTCGTGGATGTTCAGGCGCACCCAGAGACCGAGGCCGACCAGCAACGCGCTGGCCACGAACGGAATGCGCCAGCCCCACTGCAGGAAGTCGTCCTGGCTCAGGTAACGGCCGAGCACCAGGAAGATGCCGGCCGACAGCAGGAAGCCCAGCGGTGCGCCCAGCTGCGGGAACATGCCGTACCAGGCGCGCTTGCCCGGCGGCGCGTTCTCGGTGGCCAGCAGCACCGCCCCACCCCATTCGCCACCCAGCCCCAGGCCCTGGCCGAAACGGCACAGCGCCAGCAACGCGGGGGCCCACAGCCCGATCTGCGCATGGGTAGGCAGCAGGCCGATCAGCACCGTGGACACGCCCATGGTCAGCAGCGCGGCCACCAGCGTGGCCTTGCGGCCGATGCGGTCGCCGAAGTGGCCGAACACCGCCGAGCCCACCGGGCGGGCGATGAACGCGACCGCGAAGGTGGCCAGTGATTGCAGCAGCGCCGCCTGATCGCTGCTGTCCGGGAAGAACAGGTGCGGGAACACCAGCACCGCGGCGGTGGCGTAGATGTAGAAATCGAAAAACTCGATAGTGGTGCCGATCAGGCTGGCCAGCAGGACACGGCGGGGGGAATTCACGGGCGGTGCGGCAGCGGTGGTCGTCGACATCGGCAACACGGGTAACGGCGGATCGCCCGATTCTGCCACGGGCCGGTGGCCGCACGGGGCGATGGTTTCAGCCGAGACCGATGCCAACCGGATCCAGCGACCGCGCGGCAGGTGGCGTTGGCCGCCTGTGTAGAGCCGAGCCCATGCTCGGCTGGGTGTTCGAGCGTGCGGACCAACGGTCCGCAGCTACCGGGCAGGGGGAGCAGCCGAGCATGGGCTCGGCTCTACAGAACAGCACGAAGCCGTCCCGCAAACGCGTCGTTACAACTGGATCCAGGTGGCCTTGATCTCGCTGTACTTGTCGAAGGCGTGCAGCGATTTGTCCCGGCCGTTGCCGGACTGCTTGTAACCACCAAACGGTGCGGTCATGTCGCCGCCATCCCAGCCGTTCACCCAGACGCTGCCGGCGCGCAGCTGGCGCGCAACCCGATGCGCGCGGCCCAGATCGCGTGTCCAGAGACCGGCGGCCAGTCCGTAGCGGCTGTCGTTGGCCACGCGCACGGCTTCGGCCTCGTCGTCGAAACCGAGCACCGCCAGCACCGGCCCGAACACTTCCTCGCGTGCCAAGGCCTGCTCCGGGCGCACCTGGTCGAACACCGTCGGCTGCACATAGCTGCCACCCGCCTCCACCTCGGCACGATGGCCACCCAGCAACAGGCGGGCACCCTCGGCTTCGGCGCGTGCGATGTCGTCCATCACCTTGTCCAGATGCGCGGCGTCCACCAGCGTGCCCATCGGCGCGTCCGCGTCCAGCGGATGCTGCGGCTGCATGTGCTGGCCATAAGCAACTACCTGGTGCACGAAATCCTCACGGATCGAGCGCTGCACCAGCAAGCGCGACCCGGCGGTACAGACTTCGCCCTGGTTGAAGAAGATGCCCTGCGCCACGGCCTTGGCCGCCGCGTCCAGATCGGGAGCGTCGGCGAACACCACGTGCGGGCTCTTGCCGCCGCATTCCAGCCAGACCCGCTTGAGGTTGGATCGCCCGGAATACTCCAGCAACTTCGCGCCGGTGGCAGTGGAACCGGTGAACGCCAACACATCCACATCCATGTGCAGGGCCAGCGGTTCGCCGACGCGCGCGCCATGGCCCGGCAGCACGTTCAGCACGCCCTCCGGCAGGCCCGCCTCGGCGGCCAGCGCCGCCAGCCGCAGCGCACTCAGGGGCGACCGCTCGGAAGGCTTGAGCACCACCGAGTTGCCCATCGCCAGCGCCGGTGCGATCTTCCAGCAGGCCATCAGCAACGGGAAATTCCACGGCACGATGGCGGCCACCACGCCGGCAGCCTCGCGCGTGACCAGGCCCAGCTCGTGCGGGCCAGTCGGCGCGATCTCGCCATACAGCTTGTCCACCGCTTCGGCGGTCCAGGTCAGGCAGCGCACCACGCCGGGCAGGTCGATACGGCGGGCGTCACGCACCGGCTTGCCCATGTCCAGGGTTTCCAGCAGGGCCAGTTCATCAGCGTGCGCCTCCACCAATGCCGCCAGCGCCAGCAGCACGCGCTTGCGATGCGCCGGGCTCGCCTGCGACCAGTGGCCCGCCTCGAAGCTGCGCCGCGCGGCCAGTACCGCGCGCTCCACATCCTGCGCGTCGCAGTCGGCAACCGCGCCCAGCACGCGACCGTCGATCGGGCTGATGCAGTCGAAGCGGGCGCCGCTGGCGGCATCGACATAGCGGCCGTCGATGAAGGCCTGGCCCGGCATCGACAGCTGGAGGGCCAGCGTCTGCCAATGGCTGCGGTCGGGGAAATCGGCCATGGGAAGCTCCAGCGGTCAACAAGTCTTGGTTATACCGATGTGGTCGCGACCCGACCGTGATCAGCGATCCAATGTGCCCGCCGGGCATGGCCCGCCGCGACCTCGCCGTGACGCGGCTGCGCTACATTCGTCGCATCGGACCCGATGGAGCTGGCATGAAGCGTCCCGAAAGCGACCTGCACGACCTGGCCACCCAGCGCCCCGAGTCACTGGACGCGTATTGGATGCCGTTCACCGCCAACCGCCAGTACAAGGCCGCACCGCGCATGCTGGTACGGGCCGAAGGCATGCACTACGAGGACGTCGACGGCCGCCAGATCCTCGACGGCACCGCCGGCCTGTGGTGCTGCAACGCCGGCCACGCGCGGCCGCACATCGTCAACGCCATCGTCGAGCAGGCGCGCACCCTGGATTACTCGCCCGCCTTCCAGATGGGGTCGCCACCGGCGTTCGCGCTGGCACAGCGGCTGGCGGCATTGGCGCCGCCTCCGCTCAACCATGTGTTCTTCACCAGTTCCGGCTCCGAGGCGGTGGATACCGCGATGAAGATCGTGCTGGCTTACCACCGCCAGCGCGGCGAGGGCCAGCGCACCCGTTTCATCAGCCGCGAGAAGGCCTATCACGGGGTGGGCTTCGGCGGCATGGCGCTGGGCGGGCTGCCCAACAACCGCAAGCCATTCGGCCTGCAGCTGGGCGGCGTGGACTACCTGCGGCATACCCTGGACCTGCCGCGCAATGCGTTCAGCAAGGGCCTGCCACGCCAGGGCGCGGAGCTGGCCGACGACCTGGAACGGCTGATCGCGCTGCACGATGCCTCGACCATCGCGGCGGTGTTCGTCGAGCCCATTGCCGGTTCGGCCGGGGTGATCCTGCCCGCGCCCGGCTACCTCCAGCGCCTACGCGAACTGTGCGACCACCACGGCATCCTGCTGGTGTTCGATGAGGTCATCACCGGCTTCGGCCGGGTCGGCATGCCGTTCGCCGCACAGCGCTTCGGGGTCACCCCGGACCTGCTGACCTTCGCCAAGGCGGTCAGCAATGGCGCGGTGCCACTGGGCGGCGTGCTGGCCAGCGATGCCGTGCATGCGGCCCTGATGCAGGCGCCGCCGCAGGCCATCGAGCTGTTCCATGGCTACACCCACTCCGGCCATCCACTGGCCTGCGCGGCGGCGCTGGCCACGCTGGACGTCTACGCGGAAGAACGCCTGTTCGAGCGTGCCATCGAGCTGGGCGAGTACTGGCAGGAGCGGCTGCATGCCCTGCAGGGCCTGCCCAACGTGATCGATATCCGCAACTTCGGGCTGGTCGGTGCGGCCGAACTGGCGCCGCGCCGGGATGCGCCGGGCAGCCGCGGCTACGAGGTGTTCCGGCGCTGCTTCCACGACGGCCGGCTGCTGGTGCGCTGTACCGGCGACATCATCGCGCTGTCGCCGCCGCTGATCGTGGACAAGGCGCAGATCGACCAGATCACCGGCATCCTGGGCGAGATGATCCGGGCCACCGCTTGAGTCCGGACCGGCGGCGTCGAGCGGGTACAATGGTCGGTTCCGCTCCTGCTCGTTGCCGTGCCCATGGATATCGTCGTCAAAGAAGAACTCAAGGCCTACATCGACCCGCTGACCGCGGACGAACATGACGCGCTGGAGCGCAGCATCCTGGCCGAAGGCTGCCGCGATGCGCTGGTGCTGTGGGGTGATGTGCTGGTCGATGGCCACAACCGTTTCGGCATCTGCCAGAAGCATGGCCTGCCCTTCAATACCGTGCAGAACACCCGCTTCCAGAGCATGGAAGACGTGCACCTGTGGATGATCGAGCAGCACCTGGGCCGCCGCAGCGTGTCCGATTTCCAGCGCGGCGTGCTGGCGCTGCGCAAGCGCGACATCCTGGCCGCCCGCAAGCAGGTCGAGCAAGCGCAGCTGCAGCGCGAGAGCGACGGCACCGCGGAGGTCGTCGAAGACGCGGGTGAGGACAGCCCGCCGTGGGAACCGGCGCCGAAGGTCAGCCGTGCCGAACTGGCCCGCGAGGCCAAGCTGAGCACCAGCCAAGTCGGCATGATCGAACGCATCCACGCCCAGGCCGCGGCCGAGGTGGTGGAAGCGGTGAAAGCCGGCATGATCTCGATCAGCGCCGCCGCTGCCGTGGCCGACCTGCCGGAAGACGAGCAGCGTGCCGCCGCCGCCGGTGGTAAGGACGAGCTGAAGCAGGCCGCCAAGCGCGTGCGCGAGTCCAAGCGCAAGCCGCGCGCAGCGAAGCCCGAAGCGGCCGAGATGGACTTCGAGGAAGCCGACGAGGAGCAGATCGCCAGCCGCGACGCCGAGGTGCTGTCGGCGCTGGAGCAGCTGGGCGAGGATGCCCCGGCGCTGCGCCGCCGCGTGGTCGCGCTGACCCGCGAGAACGACACCCTGCGCGCGCAGCTGGCCGCGTTGCGCAAGCAGCTGGAAGCGCTGTAGGGGACGGGTAGCGCCGGGCCATGCCCGGCGAGCGCAGCGGGCCGTGAAAAGCCGCCGGGCATGGCCCGGCGCTACCGATGCATTGACATCATCCGCTGGCAGGTAGACTTCCGCCATGACGCCTGCCCACGATCCGCGCCGCGCTCAGCTGCGGCGCCTGAAAGCCCTCGCGCTGGGCCTGCTGCTGTTGATGCTGGCCGGTTTCGCGATCAGCCACTGGCAGGGCGAGCGCGGCATCTGGGCCTGGGTCTCGGCCTTCTGCGAAGCAGCGGCCGTGGGCGCACTGGCCGACTGGTTCGCCGTCGTCGCGCTGTTCCGGCGGCCGATGGGCCTGCCGATCCCGCATACGGCAATCATCCCGCGCAGCAAGGAACGCATCGGCGACAGCCTCGCCCTGTTCGTGCGCGACCAGTTCCTGGAACCACAGGTGCTGCTGGCCAAGCTGCAGGTATTCGATCCGGCCAGCCGCCTCGGCAGCTGGCTGGCCGATCCGGCGCGCTCGCGGATGCTGGCCGACATGGCCCGCGGCTGGGCCTTGCAGGCGCTGGACTTCTTCGACGAAGCCGCCGTGCGCCGGCAGCTGCACGCCTTCGTGGTGCAGCAGCTGCGGCAGTGGAATGCCGCCGCCACCGCCGGTGAGCTGCTGGCCCTGCTGACCGCCGATGGCCGCCACCAGCGCGTGTTGGACGAGGGCCTGCAGCGCCTGGGACGCTGGCTGGAGCAGCCGGAAGTGAAGGAGCGCGCCTCGCAGCTGATCGTGCGCTACATCCAGCGCGAATGGCCGACATTGTCTAGCACGGTGAACTGGGTCAAGCCGATCGACGAGATCGGCGACAGCCTGGCCGAGCGACTGGCGCGTGCGGTGCTGGAAGAACTGCAGCAGGTGCTGGCCGAGCCGCAGCATCCGTTGCGTCAGGACTACGAGAGCTGGCTGCAGATCTATGTGCAACGCCTGCGCGAGGACCCGGCGCTGGCCGAGCGCATCGAGCAGCTCAAGCAGGAAATGATCGACCACCCCGCTCTGCAGGACTACGTGCAGGGTCTGTGGGCGCGCATCCACGCCAGCCTGCGCGCGGACCTGCAGCGCGAAGATTCGGCGCTGGTCGGCCACCTGCAGCGCAGCCTCGCGTCGCTGGGCAGCAGCCTGCAGGTCGACCCGGCCCTGCGCGACGCGCTGAACCAGCATCTGCTGGAGGGCGCCCAGCGCCTCACCGGGCGCCTGCGCGAAGGCGTGACCACGCATATCGCGCAGACCGTGAAGAGCTGGGACGAACGGCATCTGGTCGAACAGCTGGAACTGAGCGTGGGCCGCGACCTGCAGTTCATCCGCTTCAACGGCACCTTGGTGGGCGGCCTGATCGGCCTGCTGCTGCATGCAGCGACGGTGGTGTTCAGGTTCTAGGCGCCCATGCGGTAGTCGATCCATGCCCTGCGTGGAGACGGAATTCGTCACGCTTGATTAACGAAATGCGAATGCCTATCATTTGCCGATCGGTTGTACGCTTAGCCAAGCGGGGCACGGAAGCACCCACCCACCCGCCCCTTCGCCCGTGTACATCCCCCGACTACCGGGTCGCCCGCATTACACGGGTGGCGCACCGTCGATGGGACTTGCTGGGCGACGTGCGCGAAGCGCACGGCTGCTGCGTCTGCGCATTCCATCGCTTGTTTCGTCCTGCATGGAATCGCACCGATGGCAATGCCGCTGAACCACCCTCGTCCCACTCTGCTGGCCCTGGCCGTGACCGCACTGATGATCGCCCCGCTGGCCCACGCCGACGGCACTGCCGATCCTTCCGCGCGCACGCTGGATACGGTCCAGGTCACCGCTGACGGCGATATCGTCGACAGCTATACGGTCAAGCGTGCCAGCACGGCCACCAAGCTCGGCCTGTCGCTGCGCCAGACGCCGCAGTCGATGACCGTGGTCACCCGCCAGCGCCTGGACGACATGGGCCTGTTCTCGCTGTCCGATGTGATGGGCCAGGTCACCGGCGTGGCGGTATCGGTCACCGACAGCGAGCGCATCAACTACGTCTCGCGCGGCTACAACATCACCAATTTCCAGGTCGATGGGATGCTCAACACCTTCGGTGGGTACATCAAGACCAACACCGACAGCGTGATCTATGACCGCATCGAAGTGGTGCGCGGCGCAACCGGCCTGACCACCGGTGCCGGCGATCCCTCGGGCACCATCAACTTCGTGCGCAAGCGTCCTACCGACAGCTTCCAGATGAGCGCCAACCTGACCCTCGGGCGTTGGGGCAACCAGCGCCTGGAGGCCGACCTCGGTGGCCCGGTTGCGCTCGACGGCCGCATCCGCGCGCGCGTGGTGGCGGCCAAACAACAGAGTGACTCGTTCCGCGATGTCTACAAACTGGACAAGGACGTGTTCTACGGCATCGTCCAGGCCGACATCACCGACACGACCCTGCTCGAGGCCGGCTACGAATACCAGTCGCCGCGCACCACAGGCGTGACCTGGGGCGTGGTGCCGTACTGGGGGTCCGATGGCCAGCCCGCCAACCTGCCGCGCTCGACCAACCTGTCCGCCCGCTGGAGCAGTTGGCCGATCATCGAAAAGAGCGCATTCGCACGCCTTGAGCAGCAGTTGGGCAACGGCTGGACCGCCAAGGCCGCCTATACCCGCTCCAAGCGCGAAACCGACGGTGCGGTGTGGTACGGGGCCTCCGGCTACCCGAATGCCGATGGCAGCGGCATCAGCGCCTTCGTCGGCAGCTTCGGCGAGAACGGCGACATGCAGGTGTTCGACTTCAACGTTGGCGGTCCGTTCCGGCTGTTCGGCCGGGAACACGAGCTGGTGCTCGGTTTCGGCCAATCGGTGCGCAAGGGTGAAGTACCTGCCACCGACACTGCTGCCTACCCGGACAGCTACACCCGTGTACCGGATTGGCACCGCTGGAACGGCGACGTCGCGCCGCTGCAGGTTACCCGCCTGGGCTATCTGGCTTCTGAAGACGAACTGCGCCAGCGCGCGGCCTATCTGGCGACGCGCCTGCAGCTGGCCGATCCGCTGACCGCGGTGCTCGGCGCGCGCTACGGCAGCTGGGAAACGCGCACCTGGAACTACACCCATGACGCCGCCGGTCGCCTGACCGATACGCGTCGCGGCGGCTACAAGCCGGACGACTCGCTCACTCCGTATGCCGGCTTCATCTACGACTTCAACCGTTACTTCAGCGGCTACGTCAGCTACACCGACATCTTCCAGCCGCAGAACTACCGTGACCGGGACAACAACTACCTCGAACCGGTGGTCGGTGACATGTGGGAGGCCGGCGTCAAGGCCGAGTTCTTCGACGGTCTGCTGAATGCTTCCGCGGCCGTGTTCAAGGGCCAGAAGGACAACGTTGCCGAGCTCGATGACTCGGTGCCGGAAAACTCGCTGCCGGGTGGGGTCAGTGCCTACCGCTCCACCGGCAAGGGCAACAAGGTCAAGGGCTGGGAGATCGAAGCACAAGGCAGCCTTGGTGAGAACTGGAACCTGGCGGCCGGCTTCACCCACACCGTCAGCCGCAATGCGCAGGGCGTGCGCCAGAACACCGTCGTCCCGGTCGATCTGTTCCGCCTCAACGCCAGCTGGCGACCGGGCGGCGCTGAAGGCCGCTTCTGGCTGGGCGGTGGCGCCACCTGGCAGAGCGGTATCTGGAGCCTGAGCAACAAGCCGCGTGCGGATTTCCTGACCAGCGGCAAGCGCGACCGCGTGGCAATCGAACAGGGCGACATCTACCTGCTCAACCTGTCGGCGGGCTATCGCTTCAACGAGAACTTCACCGCGCAGGTAAACGTGAACAACCTGCTGGACAAGAAGTATTACAACCGCGTCGGTTTCTATGACGGCGTGTTCTGGGGCGAACCGCGCAATGTGACGATGACACTGCGCTGGAAGCTCTGACCCTCGATGGATGGCACCGGTTCTGCGACCGGTGCCCGGCCACGGATGGCCAACCCCGGCGCGCTGCGGTGCGCCGGTTCCTTTTCACTGAAACCTGCAGGAATGCCGTGGACCGCTCGCCCGCAACCGCCAGCCCCCGCACCTTCTTCTCCAACCCGCGCTGGAGCGTGCTGTCACGCTCGCTGGCGGCGATCTTCGGCGGCTACGCGCTGGCTTCTGTGACCAGCGTGTTCTGCGCGGTGGCGCTGCCCGGCGCACGTGGCCAGACCGTGCTGACCGGCATGCTGCTGGCCATTCTGGTAGCCGCCTGCGCGGCGCTGTGGGCGTTCGCCACGCGCAGTGCGCTGCGTGCGTGGGTCGGCATCCTCGCCCCCACCCTGCTGATGGCAGTCATCGCGCGCATGCTGGGGGCCTGGGCATGAAGAACGGATTCCGTCAGTCGATGGCCTGGCTGCACACCTGGACCGGCCTGCTGGTCGGCTGGCTGCTGCTGCTGATCTTCATGGCCGGCACGGCCAGTTACTACCGCGAGGAAATCAGCCGCTGGATGCGTCCTGAGCTGCCCTCCAGCAACGTCAGCATCGACGTCGCCGCGCAGCGTGCCGTGGATTACCTGCAGGCCAATGCCGCGCAGGCCGAGAACTGGTTCGTAACGTTGCCGCAGCCGCGCAATCCCGCCATGCAGATGTTCTGGCGGCTGCCGCCGGAGCTGGCCGATCCCAGCCGTGGCCGTCGCGGTGGCTTCGGCGATGCCACACTGGACCCGAACACCGGCCAGGCACTGAAGGCCCGCGAGACCCGAGGCGGTGATTTCTTCTACCGCCTGCATTTTGACCTGCACTACATTCCTGTGCTGTGGGCGCGCTACCTGGTCGGCTTCTGCGCGATGTTCATGCTGGTGGCGATCATCACCGGTGTCATCACCCACAAGAAAATCTTCAAGGACTTCTTCACCTTCCGCAAGGACAAGGGCCTGCGTTCCTGGCTCGATTTCCACAACGTCAGCGCGGTGATGGCCCTGCCCTACCACGCGATGATCACCTACACCGGCATCGTCACCCTGATGATCATGTACCTGCCGTGGGGGGTGAAGGTGGCCTACCCGCAGGACGAGGATGCGTTCTACAGCGAGGCCTTCGGTGGCATGCCGGAGGTGACTACACCTGCCGAAGGCCGCGCCCCCCCGCTGCCGATCGCGCAGCTGCTGGACAGCGCGCGAGCGCATTGGCACGGCGTGGAGGTGGCCGGCTTCACCGTATCCAACCCGGGCGCGGCCAATGCAGTGATCGACATCCGCCAGCGTGACGGCAAGCGCCTGTCCACCGACACCCCGGCCGTGCGCTACGACATGGTCAACGGCACGTTGCTGGAAGAAACTCCGCCTTCCGGTGGCGCCACCGCCACCCGCGGCGTGCTGTACGGCCTGCACCTGGCGCGCTTCGCCGACTGGGGCCTGCGCGCACTGTTCTTCCTGTCCGGCCTGGTCGGCTGCCTGATGGTGGCCAGCGGCGTGGTGCTGTGGGCGGTGAAGGAACGCCCCAAGCACGCCAAGAGCGGCCGCATCGGTTTCGGCCTGCGCTTGGTCGATGCGTTGAACATCGGCACCGTGGCCGGCCTGCCGGTCGCCTTTGCAGCGTACTTCTGGGGCAACCGCCTGCTGCCGCTGGACATCGCCGAGCGCTCCAGCGCCGAGGCCAACGTGTTCTTCTACGCCTGGGGCGCGGCACTGCTGGCCGCCTTCATCTGGCCGAAGCGGATGATGTGGGCGTGGCAGCTGTACCTGGGCGCGGCCGCGTTCGCGCTGGTGCCGGTGGTCAATGCACTGACCACGCATGCGCACCTGGGCAACACCCTGCGCAACGGCGACTGGGTGCTGGCCGGGTTTGACCTGTCGATGATCGCCTTCGGTGCAATGCTGGCATTGTGCGGTTGGCGCATGCAGCGCTGGACGCCACCGTTGAGCGCGGCCGAGAAAAAGAAACGTGCGGCTGCCGCGGCGGCGCCCAAGACCCCGGTTGACGCTGCGGAAACCGCCGAAGCGGAGGCCAGCGCATGATGCTGCTGGCATTGACCCTGTCGTTCTCTGCGTTCACCGCGTTGTCGCTGGCAATGGAGAAACACCAGCATGACCTGCATGGCAAGGCCGCGGCCGCGCCGGCACGGCGCACGCAGTGGCGGGTGCTGGGTTGGGCGCTACTGACGGTAGCGTTTGCACTGTGCGTGGTCGACCACGGCTGGGCAATGGGCCCGGTGCTGTGGCTGGGCGTGATGACCGTGGGCGGCGTGGTGTTGTCGTTCGGGTTGTACCCATACCGGCCGAAGTGGATCGCACCGCTGGCGATCGCGCTGCCTGTGGCCGGGCTGCTGGTGGCGTTGCTGTAGCAGAGCCCCCGGGGTCGGATCCCTAGCGCGCAGCGCAAGGGCTCTGACCCCGGGTACGTAGATCCGGATGGGGTCAGAGCCCCTGCGCTTCGCGCAGGGGATCCGACCCCGTACATCGGCTTACCCCAACCGTTTCAGTTCCCACGCACGGTGGATGCGCGCGTTGCGCTCGAAATCCGGGCCGATGGTGCGCGCGGTGATCTCGCGGCACTGGGCGAATTCGGCGATGGCGTTCTCTTCCAGCTTGAAGCGGCGGAAGTTGTTGGAGAAGTACAGCACGCCACCTGGCGCCAGCCGCGCCACCGCTGCACGCAGCAGTTTCAGCTGCTCGCGCTGCACGTCGAAGTCGTCGGCACGCGCGGAGTTGGAGAACGTCGGCGGATCGCAGAAGATCACGTCGTACTGGCCGCGGTCGCCTTCCAGCCAGGCCATCGCATCGGCCTGCACCAGCAGGTGCTGGTTGCCGCCCTGCCCGTTCAACGCCAGGTTGTCGTAGCACCACTGCAGGTAGGTCGCCGACAAGTCGACGCTGGTGGTGCTGGCCGCACCGGCCACGGCGGCCTGCACGCTGGCCACGCCGGTGTAGCAGAACAGGTTGAGGAAGCGCTTGCCACGCGCCTGCTCGGCCATCATCCGGCGCAGCGGGCGGTGGTCGAGGAACAAGCCGGTATCGAGGTAGTCGAACAGGTTCACCTGCAGCAGCGCATTGTTCTCACGCACCACGATGAATTCATCACGCTGTTCGAAACGGCCGTACTTGCTGCCGCCCTTGCCGCGCTCACGCGACTTCATCGACACCTGCTCCGGCGGCACGCCGAACACTTCCCGTGCAGCGGCCAGCAGTTCGTTGCGGCGACGACGCACGTCGTTTTCCGGAATCGCGGCCGGCGCGGCATATTCCTGCACGTGCAGGAAGGTACGGCGCTGGCCACCGTCTTCCTCGTAGACATCAATGGCCGCCGCGTATTCCGGCAGGTCGGCGTCATAGGCGCGGAAGCAGGTGATGTCCTCGCGGGCGCGCCAGCTCTTGAACTTCTTCAGGTTCTTGCGCAGGCGGTTGGCCACCATCTGCGCGCCTTCGCTCAGCTCGCGCGGCTGTGCCGGGTCGCGGCCGGGCACGGCAATCGGGTCGCAGATGATCAGCGCGCATTCCAGCGCACCGTTGAACATCTGGTACTTCTTGCCCGCGCGCAGGCCGGTGGCGAAGGCCAGCTCGTCGTTGCCGCACAGCAGGCTCGCGCGCCACTGCGGCACCGCCTTCTGCAGCGCGTTGCCCAGCGCACGGTACAGCGCCGGATCGGCGGCCAGGCGCTCGTCGTACGGCGGATTGCAGACCACCGCACCGATTTCCTGCTCCGGCGCGGCCAGGTCGGCCACATCTGCGCGAGTGAAACGGATCGCATGGGAGACGCCGGCCACTTCAGCATTTTCGCGCGCGGCCTGGATTGCGGTCGGGTCGATGTCGCTGCCGTGGATGACCGGCTTCAGCGCAGCCAGGCCAGCCGCTTCGCGGTCACGTGCCTCGCTCTGGATCGCCTTCCAGGCGGCCTTGTCGAAACCCAGCCAGCGGCTCGGCGGCAGGCTGCCGTGGCGCATCAGGCCGGGGGCGACGTCGGCGGCCATCAGCGCACCTTCGATCAGCAGCGTGCCACTGCCGCACATCGGGTCCAGCAGGCCACCACCGGCGGCGTGCAGACGCGGCCACTGCGCGCGCAGCAGCAGGGCGGCGGCGAGGTTTTCCTTCAGCGGCGCCTCGTGGGCGGCGCCTCGCCAGCCACGGCGGTGCAGCGAGCCGCCGCCGAGGTCGATCGACAGCGAGGCACGGCCCTTGCGCAGTGACAGGTTCACGCGCACGTCGGGCAGATCGGTGTTGACCGAGGGGCGTTCCAGGCCTTCGTCACGCATGCGGTCGACAATGGCGTCCTTGATCCGCTGCGCGGCGAAGCGCGCATGGGTGATCTTGTCGCCGGACACGTGCGCATCCACCGCCAGGGTCATTTCCGGCTTGATGTGCTCGTGCCACGGCAGGGCGCGCACGCCGTCGTACAGGGCCTGCTCGTCCGGGCACTCGAACGCGTCGACGGGCCACAGCACGCGGCTGGCCAGGCGCGACCACATCACGATCCGCAGCGCCTGCTCCAGTTCGCCCTCGGCGTTGACGCCGGCAATGGTGGCAGTGGCCTTTTCCAGGCCCAGGGCCGACAGCTCATCGGCAAGCAGGTATTCCAGGCCCTTGGCGCAGGAGACAAAAAATTTCACGGGATCGGTTCACAGGTGGTCAGGCACGGCAGGAAGCCGGGCCATTCAAGAAGGAGGGCCGTGGACACGGCCGGCAGGCCCGCGCCGGGGGCGGCGGGGCTGCCATTGTAGTCAATGCGGGCGGGCGCGCCGTGCGCCCGGGCTTCACAGCTGGCGCAGCAGCCGCTCGAAGGCCTGTGCCGAGGCCTCAACGTGGCGTTCCAAGCGGTGGCCATCATCGACCAGCAGCAGCTGTGCCGAGCGCGCCTGGGCCCAGGCGATCACCCCGGCGGCCGGCACCACCTCGTCATGCCAGGCCTGCACCACCGTGGTCGGCACCGGCGCGGCGTCCAGCGCCGGCATCGGGCCCATGGTGGTCGGCGGCACCATCAGGAACAGGCCGGCGACCGGCACCTGCAGCGAGGCGATGGCGGAGATGTAGGCACCCAGGCTGGAGCCGGCCAGCACCACCGGCCCTTGCTGGGCGGCGATGGCGGCGCGTTCGACCAGGCGCTGCAGGCGGGTGCGCACGTCCCCCACCCGGCTGACCTCGCTCATCGCATCGAGGTCGGTGTAGTCCGGGCGCTCGTGGGTCCAGCCCAGGCGTTGCGCCACCTCGGCCAGCGCGGTGACCTTGGTCGCCTCCGGGCCGCTCTCGAAACCGTGGGACAGGATGCAGTGGCCGCGGCTCATGCGCGCGCTCCGTGGGAGCGGGTCGGCGGCGAAAGAGGAGGCAGGTTCATGCCGCAATGCTAGCATCGCCGAATGCCCAACCCGCTCCTGCCCGGCCTGCAGCTGCAGCCCCTGCCCTACCAAGACCGCCTGCCGCTGCGCGACCCGGCCACGCTGGAGATGGTGGTGATCCACTGCACCGAGCTGCCCGATCTGGCGATGGCCCGCGAGTACGGCGAGCGCGTGCTGTATGACAGCGGCGCTGGCAACAGCGGCCACTTCTACATCGACCGCGATGGCAGCGTGCTGCAGTACGTGGCACCGGAACGCGTGGCCCACCACGTGCGTGGCATGAACGCACACACGCTGGGCATTGAGCTGGTCAATACCGGCCGCTACCCGTATTGGTTCGACAGCCGCCAGCAGGCGATGGACGAGCCCTACACCGAGGCGCAGCTGCAGGCGCTTGAGCAGCTGTTGCTGGCGCTGGTAGCGCGCTACCCGTCGCTGCGGCGGATTGCCGGGCACGACCAGCTGGACCTGGAGCAGGTTCCGGCCAGCGATGACCCGGCGCTGATGGTGGCGCGCAAGCGTGATCCGGGCCCGCTGTTCCCGTGGGCGCGGGTGCTGGCGAAGGTGCCGCTGCAGGGGTTGGAGTAAGCAGCAGGGCTGCGCCCTGCACCTGCAGAGGCAACGTCAACGTCAAGAGCTTGCATTCCGTGGGATGGCAGGGTGGGTCCGGTTGCGAGGGACGCCGCAAGTACGTCCATGGGGCTTGGCCGCGGCTTGCTCGTGTGCGCTGTCCTGCGCACACGGCAAGACCGGGGTTGGGCGTCCTGCCCAACCCGCCCGAGGCATGCCTCGGGCCCATGCGGCTCACGCCCCCGCAACCGGACCCACCCCGCCTTCGACAGGTTCCCGCTGCTGTTGGTGGGTGCCGACCGTTGGTCGGCACGGGATCGAATCGATTGGAGGGTGCCTTTGTAGAGTCGAGCCACGCTCGACTGCTCTTTGCGTGCAGATCGGGCACAAGGGGGTCAGAGCCGTTTCCCGTTGGGAAACGGATCCGACCCCGCGCGGCTCAGGCGCCGCTGGCCACCGGGCGGGTGCTGTCGCTGACCCAGCCGCTCCAGGAATCGGCATAGATGCGTGCGCCGGACAGACCGGCCGCTTCCATCGCCAGCAGCAGGTGGCAGGCGGTCACGCCGGAGCCGCACATCAGCACCACCTGCTGCGGATCGCGGTTACCGATCACGCCCTGCAGTTCGGCACGCAGTTCCTGTGCATCGCGCAGGTGGCCGTCGACTACGTTCAGCGCAAACGGACGGTTGACCGCACCGGGCACATGACCGGCGACCGGGTCCAGCGGCTCCACTTCGCCGCGGAAGCGCTCGCCTGCGCGTGCATCGACCAACCAGCCCGGCGCGTGCTTCAGGCGTGCGCTGATTTCCTCGGCATTGGCGATCTGGGTGGTGTCGAAACGGCCCGGGTAAGCCGGCAGCGCCGTTACTTCGCCCTGGCCGGTTGCCAACACGTGACCTGCGGCCTGCCAGGCGGCGATCCCACCGTCGAGCACGGCCACCTTGCTGTGCCCGATCAGGCGCAGCAGCCACCACAGGCGCGAGGCGGCCATGCTGCCATCGCTGCCGTCGTAGACCACCACCTGGGTGTCGGGACCGATGCCCCACTGGCCCAGTTTCGCGGCGAAGGCATCGCTGTCCGGCAGCGGGTGACGGCCGTGGCCGCTGCGGGTCAGATCCGACAGGTCCCGATTGAGGTCGGCATACACCGCGCCCGGAACATGTCCCGCAAGGTACTGGCCGCTGCCGGCCTGCGGATCGGCCAGCGAGGAACGTGCATCGACCACGCGCACTGCCGTACTGGCGGTGGCACGTGCATCGACCACACGCACACCTTCGCCCAACACTGCGGCCAGGGTGGCGACATCGACAAGCGTGGTCCACGGCGGATCGATCGGCTTCATTGCACTTGCTCCAGGCGGCGACGCAGGTTGTAGAGGATGGCTGCGGTTGCCCCCCAGATACGCTGGCCCGGCCAACCGTACTCGAGGACATGGCGGACGCGGCCGCGATGATTGATTTCGACCTGGCGCAGGTTGTCGGCGGCCATCAGGTAGTCCAGCGGCACCTCGAACACCTCGGCCACTTCGCTGGGCTGCGGCACCGGCACGAAATCCGGATCGACCACCGCCACCACCGGGGTGACCCGGTAGCCGGTGATGGTCACGAACGGATCGAGATAGCCCAATGCCTGCACCTGGCCGGGGGCCAGTGCGATCTCTTCCTGGCTCTCGCGCAGTGCGGCCGCCAGTGCGTCGCGGTCATCGGGTTCGGTACGGCCACCGGGGAATCCGACCTGACCACCATGCGTGCGCAGTGTTTCGGTGCGGCGGGTGAGGATCACCTGTGCACCATTGGCGCGCGGCACGATACCGGCCAGCACTGCCGCTTCCACAGGCGGTCCCGGCGGCAACAGGTCGATCAGTTCGCTGCGGTTCCAGCCATCACCCGCAGGCGGATCGGCCAGCGGATGCAGCGCGCGCATCAGGCGGTGATGGTCGGCCAGTGAGCCGCGCAGGGATTGCTGGAGCTGTTCGCGCAATGGCTGCACGCGATGCAGGATGCGACTGCGTTCGTCGTCACTCATCGACGACCACCGTGCGATCTCATCGAGATGCCGCCCGCAGCCGGTGCACTGCCGGTCTGGATCCAGCTTGCACACGCCGATGCAGGGACTTGCGACAACACGCGCCGTTTCTTCCATTGTTTGCACTCGGCAACAGTAGCGCGATTACGCTGGATTTGCGCGGATTGAAGATGCGGCGCGCGGCATGCTGGCCGCGAGGCGGACCGTGAACGGTAGAGTCGACTATCGCGCGTAGCGCGGGCATTTCCCCAGGCTGGCCGCAGAGCAGTCGACTGACAGTCGACTCTACCGAGGCATTTCCGTAGCAGTCGACTGACAGTCGACTCTGCAACCGCGCGCAAACAAAAACGCGCCGGTGGGATCACCGGCGCGTTGATGTTGACGCTGTTTCTTACTTGACGCTGACCAGCTTGATCTCGAACTGCACAGCCACGTTCGGCGGGAACGGGGTGCGCGGGTCGGCACCGTAGGCCTGGTCCGGCGGCAGGGTGACTTCCCACTTCGAGCCTGCCGGCATCTGCAGCAGGGTCTCGCGCATGGCCTTCATTTCGACTTCGCTGACCTTGATCGACGGAATCTGCTGGGCCGGGCGGGCTTCGGTCGGGCGCTGGCCGTACGGGAACGGACCGGCCACTTCCAGCTGCACGGTGCTGGCCTGGGTCGGCTTGGCGCCCTTGCCGGCTTCGACCACGCGGTACTGGACGCCGCTCGGCAGGGACTGCACGCCGGCCTTGGCCTTGTTCGCCGCGATGAACTGATCGCTCTTGGTCTTGTTTTCGGCAGCAGCCTTTTCGTACTCGGCCTTGGCAGCCTGGGCACGGCCCTGCTCGCGCTTCTGGAACGCTTCAACGGCCGGCTTCAGCTGCTCGGCGGTGATGGCCGGCTGCTTCTTGGCGTAGGCGTCCTGCAGGCCCTTCACCACCGAGTTGATGTCCAGCTGCTCACCGCGACCGGTCAGCTCCGCCAGGTTGTTGCCGTAGTCGTAACCGAAGTAATAACTCAGCTTGCCCTTCTCGGACGCGATGTCCTGGGCGAAGGCATTGCCCGTCAGGGCCAGGGCCGCGACGGCGACCGCGATAGAACGCAACTTCATCAAACAGTTCTCCAGGGGTGGTAACTCAGGGACGTTCTGCGCCGCCCTGAGGCGACGGGTTAGGATAACGGGCGCAACGTGTAACCGCTACTCACGATGCAGGCTAAGACCCGTCTGCGTTTGCAGAGTTCAATATCACTATTTTTTAACGTTTCTGGAGTTTCCCCGTGGCAGATGCCCTGATCGCTGTCGCCGACGACGGCGCCATCCGCACCGTGACCGTCCAGCGCCCGGACAAGCTCAACGCCCTGAACGCCGCGACCCTGCAGGCCCTGGCCGAGGCGTTCAGCGCCGCCGCCGCCGACCCGGAGGTACGCGTGGTGGTGCTGACCGGTGCCGGCCCGAAGGCCTTCGTGGCCGGTGCCGACATCGCCGAAATGAACACACTCAGCGCGGTTCAGGGACGTGATTTCTCGCTGCTGGGCCAGGCCCTGATGCGCCAGATCGAACGCATGCCCAAGCCGGTCATCGCCCGCGTGAACGGCTTTGCGCTGGGCGGCGGCCTGGAACTGGCGATGGCCTGCCATCTGCGCATCGCCGCCGATACCGCCAAAGTCGGCCAACCGGAAATCAACCTCGGCCTGATTCCCGGCTTCGGTGGCAGCCAGCGCCTGCTGCGCCTGTGCGGCCGCGCCGCCACCCTGGAGCTGTGCCTACTGGGTGCTCCGATCAACGCGGCGCGCGCGCTGGAACTGGGCATCGTCAACGAGGTGGTGCCCGCCGACGCGTTGGACAACCGCGTGCAGGACATCGCCCGCCAGTTGGCACGCTCGGCGCCGCTGGCCCTGCGTGGCCTGCTCGACGCAGTGCACGTGGGCGGCGAATGCAGCCTGGATGCCGGGCTGGAGTACGAGAGCGCCCAGTTCGGCCTGCTGTTTGCCACCGAGGACATGCGCGAAGGCACCAGCGCCTTCCTGCAGCGCCGTCCGCCGGCCTTCCAGAACCGCTGACGCCATGGCATCCCGACCCAACCCCGCGCAGCTGTTCGCCCGGGTCCAGGCAGACGATCTCGATGGCGCCCTGCAGGCCGGACTGATGGACTATGTGGCCCGCGCCGGCGACGAGCAGTTGCTGCCCGGCCACCCGGAGCTTCCACAGCGCCTGCGCCAGGCCCAGCAGCAGCTGCAGAATGCCTGGGCCGCACGCGAACGCTACCGCACCCGTGCCGTGCGCCTGGCGCGACGTGAGGCCGAACGCGACGCAAGGCGCACGCCCGCCGCAGCACCGGACGTGAAGCCCGCGCTGCCCGCTGCGGCGGCCGCGATTCTCGCCCGGGCCAAGGCCCGCGCCACCGGCAAGGAACAGTAATGGCCATTGCGAAGAAGACCGCGCGCGCACCGGCGCGCCGTGGCAGCGTGATGCCGCGCGCCGACGTGGTGGAGATGTTCACCCGGCTGCGCGAACTCAACCCGCACCCGAAGACCGAGCTGGAATACAGCTCGCCGTTCGAACTGCTGGTGGCGGTCGCGCTGTCGGCGCAGGCCACCGACGTCGGCGTCAACAAGGCCACGCGCCGGCTGTTCCCGGTGGCCAACACGCCGGCGAAGATCCTCGCGCTCGGCGAGGACGGACTGAAGCAGTACATCGCCACCATCGGCCTGTTCAACGCCAAGGCGAAGAACGTGATCGCCACCTGCGCGATCCTGCTGGAAAAGCACGGCGGTGAAGTGCCGCGCGATCGCGATGAACTGGAAGCGCTGCCGGGCGTGGGCCGCAAGACCGCCAACGTGGTGCTCAACACTGCGTTCGGTGAGCCGGTGATGGCGGTGGACACGCATATCTTCCGCGTCTCCAACCGCACCGGCCTGGCACCAGGCAAGAACGTGCGCGAAGTGGAAGACAAATTGGTGAAGGTCATTCCGGCCGAGTTCCTGCTCGACGCGCATCACTGGCTGATCCTGCACGGACGTTATGTGTGCAAGGCGCGCAAGCCGGATTGCCCGGGCTGCGTGATCGCTGACCTGTGCCGGTTCAAGGAAAAGACCACGGCCGAGGCGTGACCGCGTTCGTGGTGTGACAAAACAAAGACGGCGGGCACAAGGCCCGCCGTCTTCGTTTGCAGACAAGGTGCTTCAGGTGATCAGAACGACAGGTCGCCCCAGACGCCGAATTCCTTGGTCTTGTCGTTCTTCTTGTCGCCGGCGTTGGCCAGGTGCGTGTACTTGTACACGGTCGACAGCTTGAGGTTCTTCATGACCGGGAACT
>Ga0209763_100070_pt1 | contig 57567 bp, 59 predicted proteins | sample UppTromiDAQCA003_FD_185837 | JGI IMG/M metagenome (GOLD analysis project Ga0209763, IMG submission 185837) | Upper troposphere microbial communities from California, USA - DAQCA-003 (SPAdes) (version 2) | ecosystem: Environmental > Air > Outdoor Air > Unclassified | place: USA: California...
TTGTACAACCACCAGTTGCCGCAGTCAGCGCTCAAGAGCAGTACGCCGATGCAGGCCATGAAAGATTGGTACCAGACCCACCCGCACCTGTTTCACAAGCGACCATATGATCGTACGGGATGCGACACCTAAGCCACTACTCACGCATGAAGGACATGATGACGTCCGCTGGGGAGGCACCGCCAACGCTGGAGGAGTTCCTTAACTACTTCGGGTTCGGGCCAATGAGCGGGTTGCGCACGGCAGAAAACCGGCTCAACTCCCTGCTAGATGAACATGGAATCCGAACTCTGCAGTATTCGCATGTAGACATGGGGCTGCGCGAGCGTGTTGCGCTTCGCAAGAATGCATTTGAAAGCCCGCACATCATTGACCACGATGCTATGGCGCTCTCACTGCTTCACGATGACGACTCCGGGTTCGTCTTCGCCACCTGGGATCACATCCTGATAAATCTGGTTGCCGAGATTGACCGGATCTACGCTGATACGCCCGCTCGTGTCATTGACTTCCTGTCGATGGCCAAGGGCGCGAATTACGAATACGACCAAAGCATCGACTTGCTCACTTCGCTGGTCCACATCGACGACGCGAAAGCTGCTGCTCTGGCCCAGAAGATCGAGGGCATCCAGTCCGCGGACCAAGCATTTCGCCTGCGCCGATTCGTGGATGAGGCTCGGGCCCGTGGCGGGCCGGACTGGCGTTTCACGGACACAGAGGCAGCCGCGTTCTTCCAGCAGGATGCCGTGGTTGTCAGGGATCCTAGCGCTACCGTGCCTGGCGCGATTCCTGGCGCGATTCCTGGCGCGAAACCTGGGGAAGGTTAGCGGCAGTCAACCGCATGGGCGGTGCACTACCGAACGCAAGCGGCTGGCATCACCGCACCATGCCGCTTCCGAAACAGGTGGACCGAGGCTCTTCAGACGGCAGCTTCGGGTCAGCTGCTGCCACACGAGAGCACGCCGCGCGTCGGCGCTGAGCGCTTGCGCCTCGGCCTATAGCTCGCTCCTCAGCCTTGCTGCCCAAAGAAACTAAAGTACAGTGGCGCGTTTTCGGTACAGACGAAGGTACAGTGGCGCATCCCTCTAAAGATCGATGGCGCATGGCTTGCGAGGACGTGAGAAATCAACGAGTTATCTGCGTGACGCGCTGCGTGCTCAGTGGCGTTCCGCAGGAACGCCACTACACATTAGTTTTTCCGCCACTGAACTTTAGTTTTTTCGGGGCGCGTCCGCGCTGGCCAGCAGCGAAGCGCGGTCAGCAGGCGCACACCGAACCTGCTTTGACAGGGCCGAGCTGAACTACCAGGTAGCCGTCCGGCCTGGTTGATCTCGTCGCATCGAGGCGATGCCCGGGTGCAGGGAACAAGTGCAACCTCGCTGAGCCAACGGTGCAGGGTGTTTGCCCTACAGCTTGCGCGAACGAGGAGCGACGCCCCTGCCGGTGACCTCCGAGGTATCGGAGCTGTACAAAGGCTCCACCGTCCTGCCTCGATGAACGCCCAGTCCCGCAAGGTGGCTTTGCTATGCCGGGGCGGACGCGACGCGATGCCTCGGGGTGAGGTCAAGGCTCATGGCCAGCACACCTGCCGCCAGATGCAGTCATTCTGTTCTATCGACCGTTTGACTTCACAACCAAGAGTGGACAAGCCAACGAAGAATTCAGACTAGGTTGAATCCTTTGCGCGATGGTTACAAATAGGTACCATGGGGCATTGGCAGTCCAAAGCCAATGCTCGCTTGCAGCAAGGCGGGCCGACAAGACGCTAAATCTTCTTCTCCATGACGACTGACATTCGGCACGATCACTACTCATCCGCAAACTACGGCGTCTATATGACGCATAGCTTCATCTCAATCTATAAGCCCGAAGCAGACCTTTCGGATAGCTCAAATAGCGGGGCACTGCCCACCCATGTTCACGAGTACCTCCACTATCTTCAGAACATCTCAACGACAGCCGGACTAACCATCAATCTATTCATGCACACAATCATGGCAGCTGTCGTCCATGGCTACCGATTTTCGGGAGGACAAATCGGTGCAAAAACGGACGAGAGGTTGTGGTCTGACCTTGTCGAAGATAGCTTCGAAGCCATAAACTTCATACGCGGAGACTCGTTAGAACTCAAGGGACCGTGCAAGATCGTAGCTACCGAGAAGTTCAAACACGGTGGTAATATGCTTGGCAACCAGATGGGCCTCAACGTAACAATCGAGCTAGATTCGCAGTTAATGACATTTGCAGTTGGATCAGATTTGATCAACGAAGGCATCGCGTATGAGGTCGAAAAGACAATCTGGAGCACGACTCTGTTACCGAGCGTGGACTCCGCAACGCCTTACTTTCCCTATAAATTCTTTGGTGACTTGACGAATCATCTTGCTGGACGGAAGCTCACGAGCGCGGAGAAAATCTCTCTGGGCGTGATGGCACTGATGAGCCAGAGTCCGGGGTACTCCCTGATGAACGGGTGCAAGAGCATAGCCAGCAATAAGGCATATGCAGAATTTGCAACTGAACAAAAAAGATCGTTCTCAGACTTCGCGAAAAAAAGAGTCCCAGCATTGATCGAGAACGCCCTCGTGTTCTATAAGCAATCCGAGTTCTTTATCGACCCATTCAGGGCTTATGCCTCAATCATCCTTGATGCATGTAAAAAGCGTATCAATAATCCTCATCTGGAGAGGAAATTCGTGAATCTGAAAGACTCCAGCGAGTTTTTAAATCTTGTGAGCGATACCATGCCCCATCTATTCATTCAGAAAAAATACGATGGGAAGTCGGAAAGCTACTTGGTTGGCGCATTCAATTGGGAACACCGTCTTGAAGGCAAGGCAAAAGACCATCTTTACATCCTTTGCCTAGCCATTCATTTTGTGGCTCAGCATTTCAACAAACAAACTAAAATCGCTCCAACGGCGATAGTCCGGCAGAAGCCCTGCCCATTTTCAGGCGACTGCAAAGTTCAGTCAGTCCGTGGCAACTTGAATACGTGCGAAAAACGGCCATGGATGTATGCGAACGTGCTGTGGAACAAGGACAGAGGAGGTTGCTGGTATCAATCAGCGATCTACGCATTGATGCCAGAGCCCCGGAAAATCGCGACCGACGATCCTGCCCCTCGTTGAGGCAAGCCGCACCGGCTGCTCTTGCACCTCGGATCCTTGCCGAGGCACGGCACTGTTGCGGAACGTCGCTACATTGGTTGTCGAAACCCGCGACGCTGCCGCACATCGGCCCTGAGCGCTTGCGCCTCGGCCGATAGCTCGCTCCTCAGCCTTGGTGCCCAAAAAAACTAACGTACAGTGGCGCGTTTTCGGTACAGACGAAAGTACAGTGGCGCATCCCTCTAAAGATCGATGGCGCATGGCTTGCGAGGACGTGAGAAATCTACGAGCTATCTGCGTGACGCGCTGCGTGTTCAACACGCGTTTCGCAGGAACGAAAGGATATTCGATGTACAAAAAGGACATAAGTGGCGAGAACTCGTGGCCACCGCTGCCCGCACAGCACCAGTACAGCCCATTCTTCGACTTCCTTGCAGACGCGCTCTTTCAACACCGGCAGGCAGTCGAGGCGGATGGACACTTCGCTCGGAACAGATTTTCCCGAGCAGCAGTTATTGCGTCAGCCCTCAGTGTTGAGTGCTTGGCGAACTGCCTCATATTTAACCTCAAGTTGCCGGCCGAGGAGTTCAAGGATGCAGATAGGCTAAGACCTCTGGATAAGATTGCCCGCTTCTTCAAAGATGAGAACTTGACGGGTTTTAGTAAAGGAGTAAGAACATCACAGCGATGCCGCGAATTGCTGAAGATTCGTGATGCGTTCGTTCATCCTAAGAACACTCCAAATGCAGCAGTTCTAGATAGCCTAAAGGATGCCGGCGAAAGCTGGGCCATACCTATTTCAATCGAATTGCCACTTTGGCCTCTGCTAGGGATTCCGCTGCCTACGTTTGCATGGGACTCAAAATCCTCCGCAGTAGCTTTGGAAGCTGCTTTCCGCTTTCATCATTATGTACTCAGCAAAATCCAAGAGGCGGCGCGCCACGACTTAGCGGTTCTACTGGCTTCGCGTATGAAGCTAGATGAGAAATTGAGCTTACTCATGCCGCTAGACGATAGCCTCATTGGAGAACTTCGAGCTGCGAACGACTACGGATTACATCTAGATAATCTCGGCCTCTCAGCTTGGCTCGGCTGACCATGCCGGGACTATCCCGCTGTACCTTAAGCTCTCCTAATAATGAGAAACCGAATTCATCATTCCATAATAATGGATATCCCAGGTATCAGAAGAAATCAGGTATCCACGTATAGAAAGATCAGGGCTAATCTCTAAATATCTGTGCGCGCCAACCCTTTAGGATTTGCCAAGCATATCCAGATACGCAAGCCACGGCGAGCCGGAATCTAGGAAACCTGGGACGATTTTAAAAGCAGCCTCGTTTGAGCTCAGCGATTAGGCCAATTACGGCCCGCTGCGGCAGCCATCTCCGCGAGGAATGGCCCGCTCTGCTGCGATGCTGCGTCTGGCTTTTCAATCACGAAGTCTTCTCGATTCTTGCCTTCCAACCACTGAGGAGGCTTGCCACGGCCAGACCACGTCGCACCCGTCTCAGGGTTCCGGAACTTCGGGTCGGCCTTCTTCTTTTCTTTGGACTTTATGCCTACGAGCGGGAAAACCTGCTGAGACGTGAACCCAAAATCACTGACCAGCGCGTGAACACGACGGAGCGCGTCCGCGGATTCAGTCTTTCGTGCCGAAGCAATCTCGGCGTCTAGGGCAGCTTTTGCTGCAAGCAACTCTTTCAAATTCATAGGATCCTAGTGCTTCATGAGCCTCGTCGAGGCTCCACATTGGATTATGTGGCTTCACGCTGCTCGGAGGCAACGCGCGGCTGGTGATCGCCGCAAGTGCTACAAAAAAAAGTGGGACCGCTTAGTCAGACGCAGGACACCTAGACACGTGTTCGTGCTGCTGAGAGTAGTTGTTACGGGAGCGCACGCGATCCTCGGCATAGGATCGGAGGACTGCCGCTCCGTGCGAAGAGTATGGTGTCTCCCGATTGGCTGCGCTCTGCCGACCTGGCGTGACGAAGGGCGAGCTTCGCTGCAACCGAGAATTCAAGCTGGATTGGTAGCTTAAGCCTCAAGGCTTAAGTAGGTCCCAACTCGGCCTAGTTCTGTTGTATTGCTGAAGCTCCAAGAGCATCCGTTCCCGCTCAGGCTCATCTGGAATCTGAGGCAGGAGAGCACCGATGAACCCGCCATCCGGACTGAAGGCATATACAGATATGGCTCTTCCATCCTGAAGAAAACTCGAGTTTGCCAGGTATGCAAGCTCCTCCAGCATATCCCTGTATCGCCTGCATGCAGGCTTGTCGCCCTTATCCTCGAGCAAAACCACCGGACTCACACCCGTGATCAATACACACACCAGCTACCTTCGCTCACCTTCCTTCAGCTGGGCGTGCTCCTCGCTATGTCTAAGCGACGCTAGCAAACGGCCGTGGTGATCATCACCCTACGCCTGTTGCGTTGCCGGGCGCGCCTCCGCGCCAGGGAAGTGCCGCGTGTCATTGCTCCGGTTTACGAGAGTCCGTAGCAATGCGAGGATCTTCGCAGGGCGCTCATCTAGCTTTGGCGAAAAGGCGTACCCAGGTTCTCCGCACGATAGGTTCCACTTGCTGTCGCATCCGGACCGTGCCAAATTGGCGTCCAGCACCTGGTGGTGCCGATCCACATTAATTTTGGGAGGCCAAGATGGCAATAGCACGACAAGGGCGGCTTCTGGCGCTGGCATTGGCCATTGGCGCGGCGGGAGGGGCCCAAGCTGAGTTGAGCAGTGAGCTGCAGGCTGAAAAGGATCGGCTGGAGGTCGAGCAAGCGAGACTCGCTGTCGCAAAGTCTCGCGCCGAATTGGCGAGCAGCATGGTTCCCAACCTTAAGGACTACAAGCTGGCGAAGCCTGATGCCCCTGTGGTTGATGCCACAGCGGCAACAATTGCGTTTCAGCAATCATCGGCGCTCGCCGCGAAGATCGCCGAGGAGGTCAACAAAGCGCTAGGCGATTTGAAGACGAATGCAGTTTTGCTGAACAGTGAAAGGATCATGGAGCTCATCTCCGCAGCCGACTCCGTAGGGGCTCGTCTCGATCTCGCGCTGTCCGCCGTGCAGTCTAGCGACAAGGATCTCCAGGACCTCATGGATGCAATTAATAGAGCTGGCGCACCTAGTACCAAAGCCCTTGGTGCAGGAGCCGCAGCGATACCTGCGGTCGTGTCCGCCTTCTTTTCCGTGGCATCGGCTGCAAGAACTCAATACACGCTCAGCAGCAAGTCACACAGCGACCTGGCATCTTCCGTCTTGAGGGCAAAGGTTGCATCGGCTCTGTCTGCCTCCGGGTACAAGGTGTACGAACCAGATGCTTATATTCCCATTGGCGCAGACCTTCAGGTTCAGAAGCAATGGGCTGCGTTAGATCGAGCGCGAAAGGCAGCCAAGAACACCTTCACTTCTGCAGCCAAGCTGGCAAAGCAGCTTCGCGACGCTGAGGCCGAAGACCAGGCGGAGCTGCTCGACGCTCAGGCTAAGGTGCTCAACGGCGTCGTTTCTCAGGCAGAGAAGTTGATGGCAGATCTGTTGACCCCAGATGAGCTGGGCGCTGTCGCAATGGTTGCCGCGCAGCGCGGCTCTTGGCTGAGATCCAGCCTTGAAGACACCAGCCAAGCCCCGCCCGTTCGCCTCACCGTGACAGCCCTTCTTTCAGCGACGGATTTGGTCGCGGCCGACGGTTTCGTACGGGGGCTACGGATCGCGGTGAGCGGCAATACCATCGGCGAATGGAGCATCCTTACTCGCGATGGCCAACTAAGGACTGGGGTCGTCCAAGCATGCGCCCAGGAGGCTTCACGAGCGTGCGCGCGCGTTGTCCTACGCCCAGACGACGAAGTGTCCAGCCGATAGCCCAGGCCCTTCACCCTGGAGCAGGCATGTCAAAGTCTTGCCTGCGTCTTTGGCTAATTGCCGACCGTAGCGCGGGGCGAGCCGTATCAGCGACACCTGGACCTCGTCGATTGACCATCAGCTGCAGCTGATGGCCAAGGAAAAAATTAGCGATGGGATCTCGACTCTCCATCAGAACACCGTCCAGCGAAAGCACTTGCAATCAGTGCTATGCGACTAAATTCACCTGTCACGAAGGTTTGGAGAACAAAAGGTGTAGCCGGGTGGAAAATTGAGCGTGCTTTTAGCAAAACCCCTCTCCTGCGACTATTTGGAATTTCCCACACTCACCGCTCGAAATTTATGTCGAACCACTCACGACCAAACCAAAACCAATGACTTCTTTACAGGCTTCGCATCTTGTATTAACCTACCCGTATTCTTAGAAAGGAAGTCACATGGAGTCGCTCATCACTAAATCCCAGGCAGCGTATCAACTCAACATCCCTCTGCATCGCCTTGCCGAAATGGAGGAAAATGGAGAAATCGCTGTTCATATGCAAGGTGGCGAGCCCATGTTCGACTCTTTCCATGTTTCGCGTGTAAACGGGCATGCTCAGCAAGTTCCGGAACTGATCCATTCGCAGGAGCTGCTGGCAAAATTCGAAGAGGCCACTTACTGATTTCTTGCAGTTGCAAAAGCCACCTTTCCCAAGGTGGCTTTTTTTATGTTCCCAGAGTCCGTGCAAGGCGCGCCAGTCTTGAATTCATTTTTCTTGGAGCGTCCTCAGTATCGTCTGGGTGCTCGATCAGGGCAGGAGCTTCGGCGTTCTCGGGCTGCAGCGTCTTCTCTGTTTTCACCAGCTGCACCTTCGCAGCGGTCGGCGACGCATTCTCGGGCACGGCGCGTGTCGTCGGCTTTGCCTCGGGCAACTCCAACAGTGGTTTCGCTGGACGAACAGGCTGAACTGGAGGATTCCCTGGAGATAAGGTAACTGCGTGCAGGCCAAGCAGTGCAAGTGACCTCAACCGTTCTGCCCGAAGGCGTGCAGGTGTATCACGCAACACGTGAAACAGATCCGGGTATGCTTCATTGAGCACGACCGGAAACTGTAAGAACGGAGTTTTTATTGCACCGCCATCAACAAATGGATCAGGAGCACAAATCGCAGCCTGTAATTTGCCAGTCTGGATTTGTAGCCCAATCGAGGCAAGGGCCCGCAATCGCTCCGATCGGACTGAAGAAGGCATTCCCACCAAATGTGCTTGCAGGACTTGGAATGCCTCATTCAGAGCAACAAGAATCTTGATGCTCATACTTGCCCAAGAAGCCAGTAGCCCCGAGCGATCGATAACACCGGTTGCTTCGGGGACACAACCTGCAGTCTGGGAAATGCCTCCTGAATCCCCTCTCGGAAGAACTCGGTTCCCCCGCCGACCAGCACAATCACGTCCGGAGACATCTTCTCAGCGCGAAGGGACGTGAGTATAGAAGTTGTGGTTATCGACGCCAGGGACTTGCTTGCTTGCTCGATGTACGGGGAAATATCGACGCGCTGTCCAGCCACCAAAATAGAATTTTTTCCTTCACGGAAGGCCTTTTCAAAGCTCTCGACCGTGGGCTTCACCCCATGTTCCTCGGCCAACAAAATGCCTGCCTGCTCCAGCACAACCGACGACGCGTGGAGGCTTGTCCCGCTCGAACGCATCTGAAGCTGGCCATCAGCAATCAATACCCAGTCGTTGCTGAAGAATCCCGGGTCGATCACCAAAATTCTCGCGTCATCATCAATCTGCGGCTTCGCTTCGTCATCCTGGTCGATCATGTCGAACAGCCCACCAATAGGCTGCGCAACCACCTTCACCTTGGCAATCTCCACCGTTCGCTTAGGAGTAATGCGGTGCTTGCCAACAAATTTCTTCTCTAGGGCTGCGCGAAGGCTTTCATCTTTGTACTGATGGACAGGCAAACCGGTGACCAACACATCCACGTCCGTCATGCCTGACATCAGGAGGCCTGCATGGAACAATGCCTTATAAGATGGGCTATTCGCATACTCTGCATGTAGCGAACGTTCCCACATTGCAGCCTGGTCAGACGATACGCCTGCAACAAATGGCTCTTCACCCACCAGAACATGAAGGAAGTCGTCCTGCGCTTTCCCGTCGAAGCGGCTTCCGAAACGATCGGCAGGCGCCGCTCCTGCAGGTCGAATTGCAGTTTTCATGCCTTCGGCGCTGTCGCCAAAAGCCAATTTCAGATTCGAGTAGCCGATGTCAAGACCGATGACGTTCATTGCAATCCTTTGCACAATTAGGAATTGCAATTCTAATGCAATTTTTTGACGATTTATAGCTTTGTGGTGCACCAGTTTGCGCCCTGTAGCCGCCTAGTCGCCGTTTGGGGTATCACTCTTGTCGCCCCTCAGTAGTGCCGCTGTGTCTCCAGCCCCCCCCGAGGCAACTCTCCGCCTCAGCACCTCGTTCCCTGGCTCACAAGGGACAACCTTGAGATGGTAGAAACCACCCCACATGCACCCTGATAGGCTGCATGTGGTCCGCAAGATTGAGGTTTTTGGCGGTGAGATTGCAGATGCTATCATCCATGTACCCGTTACCGGGTGCATCTGCCCTAGTAGATGCACCCGGTAACGGGTGGATGGGTGTTGCCAGAGGAGCGCAAACGTTTGTAGCCCTCGACAGCTCCTGGTAGCTGGTCAACGCTAACCCCTGGGTGCATCTGGGGGGTAGATCAGCCCACGGTAACTAGGCTCATGTGAGGGTATGAATGGAAGGCCATGACAAGGGTATTGAGTCGCTTGAGGAGATCGTCTCCGACCTGTACGACGAAGCCATGCGGATCGCTGATCACTACTGGGACGCGGTGACAGCTCATGAACGTAGGGCCACCGGGTATGAGTCACGAAGCGCACTTGAACTCTCGTGCGTCAAGCGCGGCAACAACCTTCAGATCGTGTGGAAGGGCATCAAGTGGTACGGCTCGAAAGCCAACCGCACCAGGACAAGAATTGCAATTGCACGCGACAGCAAGAACATGACGTACACCGATGCTGAGCTAAAAAAGCACGCCAAAGACTGGGAGTGGGAAGTCGTGCGAGAGACCGAATTGCAAATGCAGTCCATCCGACGACAAGCCCATCACCTAGTCAGGGCCATCATGTCCATACGTGCTGCAAAGGCTGTAAAGCGTGTTGCCGATGAGAAGTTGCTAAAGCTACGCGATGAGCGTTGAGACTTGACGCTGGCCAAAGCGACTGCCCTCAGTTTTTGATTTCCGAATTGGGGATCTCTGCGTCGTGCCGTTGGGCGTTACTCATGGCCCTGGATAGCGCGAAGTCAAAGTTCCAGTGCGGTAAAGTTCGTGGCATTTCATTTTCCATACCCAGGTCCGCGCATGCGTAAAACGAGCCTCTATCGGCCTGTCACGGGCAATGTCACAGAGGCCACTTTGTGAGGGCGGCAAAAGCCACCTCGCACAAGAAGTGCCGAGGCACACTTCTTTAAAGCAGCGACGTTGAAACTGTCAATGCAAACGAACCGCGTTTTCACTATTTCGAAATCGTTGAAACCTATCTAACCCATGGAGATCAGGTACTAGCGAAGCGTCATGGCTCAGTATGGAGATTTTGGTGTGCTGACCTGTAGTTCGCGCACAGGTACTCTTTGCGTACTGTCTCGGCTGCAGCTATTTATCAAGATTTCGCAGCGGCGGCTCGCAGAAAGTCAAATCATGGCGGCGGTTGAGCGTCACAATGCTCTTCTAGGAGTTCCTCATGGCTCTGTGAAGGTCTTAGGATTCCAGCGGGCAGTAGAGCCACCTAACCATGGCCGGAGGCAGGGGGTCTCTAGCTTTCGGTTTCACGGCTCACCTTCGTTCAAGGCATCGTGTCGAATTTCTGCATTCTTCAACTGGGTTTGGTCATGTCAACGAGCATCTACAGGTGTCCGTCTTAATCTCTTCCGCTCTTCTGCGGTTTTGCTACCGATTGCCTGCTGTGACACCTTGGCTCTAGAGTACTGAGCGGCGTTTTCCACCTTGCGGGCCGTCACACTCGACCTTCATCGTAATCCCACACTAGGCCGAGTGTTTCGGCTCGACGTCTCCGGCAATTTCCCCGCGAAGCCGCGAGGACACGATCTCAGTTCCGTATGCGCAACTGCTCCAATCGTTTTCACAACGCATGCATCACCTCTACTCCCAGCAGTTGGATAGAATCACTCCCTGAATTCTTACGACGCTATGTTTGCTCCCGAGCGCCTATTTTCAATGTTGTTACTCTTCCGCCCCCTGGCGTCAACCGTTGCACCTGAGAACCTGGCGGCTGGTAAGCGGTAGTTCCTTCAAAATCATCCCCCTGCCCCAATAGCCCAAAACAGCCTCGTTTCTGTAGTGCGAAGCACTCAAGCTATGAATTTAGTCCAATGGCGGTTTTAAACCCCGTGGGAGGAGGTCATGTAATATTAATGGCGTAGGGTTGCGGCTCTGGAGGGTTGTTTTGTTTTCCTGCGTCGAGGATATTTGACCAAACGCCCTGTACTCTTTAGCGAAGTTGTCCAGCGCGTATGGCATCTACTGATTACCCCGTAACCCTAGTGCGAGCGATCGCGAGGTTTGGGGCCTCGTGTACTTTCGACAAACTTAGTAAGCCGCCCCCAGAACGCCGCATTCTCCGAGCAGGCCGTCAATTGGACCTGCAAACCATTTCCGATCTCATAGACATGCAGCTTGAGGTACGCCAGCGCCAGCCAGATGGAAATGTTCAGCCTGCTTCTGCCAGCCTCACGCACATCTCATATGAAACAAGCGAGGTGCTCTGCACACGATCCACAACATACTGCGCCAGCGCCCGATGGATTTCAGATAGGCGTGTACGAGTACATTGTTAAGAGCCGCACCACCAGCGGATGGACGCACACCCGCATGCGTACCGCGCGTCGCGGGCGATCTTGACCCGCTTCATCATCCCTTGCGCAACCCACCGCAAGGGGACAAAACCAGTTTGTGGTTGCGGTAAGCTCCAGCTCGCCACGGCCGGTTATTGCTAGGCGGTAAACGCCTTGCCTTATCCTTATCGAACCACGCGATACAAGGTGCATAAATTTGCTTTCGCAACCAACCGAAAATTGAAGCGCAATCAGAGACGAAGTATTTTGCTTCGACCAGGCGAGCGGCCATGAATCGGTGTCACCTGTGGATGGCTTGAAAAACTTTTACCCTAGCGTATGAGCCCTAATCCGGAATCCAGCCCTACTTCGCGCCGAGCGCGTCTGCTTGCGATCGTGGCAGTCGCACCAGCTCGCCGGGTAATGTGTCAAAACCCGGGCTGCGGCCACGGCGTTTATGCGGCCATCCACGTGGTTGAGGACCAAGGCACCCTCATGGTTCTGGGCTCCACCTGCTTCGCGAAGCGATATGGAAGCACCAACGCACTGGGATTGCCGTCGTACTCCGCTGGTGGTGGCGGCGGTGGAACACTCGACGAGGCGGAGCGCCAAATGCTCATGGAGAACACAGCCGCGTTGATGGCGCTCTTCAAGGAACGCCAAGACAGCGCGATGGCGCTCGCCGAGGCCAAGCTGCGCGCCCTGCGCGAGCGCGCGACCCAGCACCATGCTGCTCGGCGGGTGCAGCTCGCTCCAACATACACAAGGCCCCTGCAGTCCCTGCCACAGCATCCCTGGCCCTGGCAGCACCAGCAGAACACCTCGGTAGGAGTGGTTCGGGGAGCCGATGGTCAGTGCTGGGTTCGGGTGCAGCATCGCGACGGCTCACAGAAGATTGCGCCGTGGCCTGTATTCGATGGCTGGGATGAGGCCCTCCCCCCCTCTGTGGCCGTGCCAGACCTCTCCCTGACGGCATACGCGGTGAAAGACGTTGTCATGGCCCTGCAGTGGCTCCGGGCACGGGGCTTCTCCGCCCCGGCAGTCAGTCGTTGGCCGGAAGTGCTCAAGATCCTCCCTGGCCTTCACTAAACCTGTTTTACGGCCTGCCTTTGTGACTCAGCAACGGCAATGAATCGCTAAAATGCTTGAACCATAGATGCAGGCTCTGCTTGCACGCGCCATCCCAGCTGAGGATCCAAACCAGCAATTTTCAACCGGGCTCCGGTTTTGTTTTTCAACCCATGCGGGACCATGTTCCGATGGGCTCATGGTGTCTGTATCAGGAGACCATTAGGATTCGTAGTTACGGCAGCCAGCGCTGCCGAACCTCCGGGCCCCTCGCCTTGTCGCGACACCAGTGCCCCTCACCTGTCGCCAGAGCCCTGCGCCTTGGCACTGCACATCCCTTGCGGGTATCGACCTTGCTTAGGGCTTAGTCTTGCTCTTCCTCCAGCAGTTCGCGCCAGTCTCCCATTGACTGTCGTGCTTACTTACTGGCCCACGAGGACCAAAAGCCCCACCCCCAATCGCTGGACGCACTCCTGATCCGCAACGATGGGACACGCATCGACGCCAACTCTGGCATGACTCTCTCCTGACTCTCCCAGCGCCTTGTCCAGCAATGGGCACTTGGGAAAGCGAATTCAACCCCCACGGCTCAATGCCGTTGGACTGATGCGGCAACTGCCCGCGCCATCCCGGCATAGCAGCAACACACCCAGGCATCGGCCTGAATATCCACCCACCGGGAAAGCCATTCCCGCTGGGAGATGGTGCACCCGGATTTTCTTAGGAGAACCCATCATGGAAGCCATCGTCAATTCAGCAGAAATCGCATCAGCCGTTACCCTCAAGAACGTGCTGGGCCATCAGGCCGCGACACCCTTCTATATCTGGGCCAACGAGGATTGCGACAACAGGACCGACAGCTTCGACGAAGCCAAGGAAATCCGTCTGTCGTTTTTCAATCTCGGTATGGCGAACGTGCACATCTGCGACGCCAATGGTGTCGAGGTAGTGGATCGTGAGATTGAGGCCCACGAGGCGCTTGTAAGTGCAGGCTACTTCGCTGGCGAGCGCCGCCCCGATGTGAAACCCACGTTTCCAGGGTGCTTCATGGTCAACGACCCTGAGGATCCTCAAGGATTCGCAATCGTTGGCGACGGCATAGGAGCGCTAATCCTGGAGGCATACGATCAGCTGATCGAGCCGGAGGATGCATCGCCCCAGGTGCAGGACCCGGTGAGCTCGGGCGCTGATTGCACAGTGCTGCAGGCTTTCACCCAGGTACTGCGCGATCGAGGCGAACTCGCGCCGGAGGCGATCGACAAACTGCACGACGAGTGCGACGTTGACCAGCTCTGGTCCGAGATCGGCCCGATAATTGACCGTTTTGGGGCCGGGGCTTACAGCACCAACTGAAGCCCTCGGCCGTCACAAGACCCATACGGCACACAACAAGCCCTCTGCAGCGATGCAGGGGGTTTTTTTTATGGGGCTATCGCTCTGCAGGGGTGATGCCTTTGCAAGGGCCTGCGCGCGACGCGCGTCCGCTCACCATGCGCAGGTCAACCGCGCAGCAAGGGCTGGATATTGGGCAGGGCTTTCGGGGGCGAGTGCAGAATCGCTCACACGGATCACTCCGCGAGGGTCCCATTCCCTTGCTTTGGCATGGTCGGAAACCAGTCCCGCAGATCTGCCACCAGGCCTCCAGCCGTCACCTTACCGTGGTACACGGCCTTTTCAATCGACGCGTCCACGTACGGCGCAGAGATCGACTCACCCGGCACTATCTGGCACAGCAGCGCGTCGCGGTCGAAGTTTGCGTGCAGCCGGCACAGCAGCGGACGGTTTCGGAAAATGCTGCATTGGTCGTCCTGCAGGAACGTGCACGGCTCACCGGAATGCCGGATCGGCACTACAGGTGCGTCCTGCAGGTCGCGTGCGACGACCACAGCGCCAGCAGGCTCGGCCACTGGTTTGCGGCCGATCGCGCGCCCAATAAGTGCTGCCTCGGCATCAGACACCAGCACGTCTTGGTGGCAGCAAGCCGCGCAGCCTCGGCGGCATGCGACTTCAGGTGCCACGGCCATGCCGAGCCGATCAGCGGCGCGGTGCAGCCACACGATGGCCTTCGCGCGCGAGGGGGCGGTGAGCGCTTCGTTCACAAGGCGCAGGCGATCACCATTTGCTGGCTGCAAGACCGCCTTGGCGCGAGCGTCCAGCGTCTCGCGCCCCGAAGGGCCGAGGACATCAGTCTCCCGCTCGCGCACGCGGGCGAGATGGGCAGCTCGATCGGCAGAGCTCCAGTTCTTCATCGCTGGCCTAGAAGCCGTACTCGCGCGCGCGCCAGCGACGCAGCGTCTGGTAGTCGCACTCAGGCAAGTCGATTTCCCCAGCCTCGGCCGCATTGATGATGCGATGACCAGAGCCATCGTGCACCCGGTTGCCGTGCAGGAGGTAGAAGAACCAGGCGAACGGCACGCCCGTTCGGCGGTCGATCACTTGGAGCTTGTCGAGCAGCTGCTGGCCCGTGCCTTTTCGGGAGCTGACTTCGGCGAGATGCTTTCCATACGTCCACACCGGGACGATCGACAACTCACGCAGACCACGGGGACTCGGGTCCTGCCAATCGCTGGTCTTGAGCACCCAGTGCTGGCAAAGGCGGGCGCCGGCGCGGCCCGCGCTGCTGGCCTCCCAGTCCGAGAAAAGACGCCGTGCCTTACAGGGAAATTTGTCGTGGCCAGGATCCAAGTCCGCCAGTGACTTCACCCCCAGCGCCTCTTTGGTGTAACTGTCGCGGACATCGAAGAGGGTGGTTCGCGCGCGCTCGCGCTTGCGCTCCTCAAGCTCGTCGGCAAGGCTGAGAAACTTGGCCACGTCGATCACGCGCTTGACGACATAGCGCGGAGCCCCGAGGGGTAGACGTTCGTCAGCGGGTAGCTCATCGCCGCAGGCCTCATCGACCAAGTCTTGCAGTGTGCGCGGGGCAGACCAGCGCCGGAGCAATTCGCAGTCCAGTGTCTCCTGCTGCATCTCGATCTCGATCTGCACGAAGCTATCCTGGGCTCCGCCTCGATCGAGCACCAGGTAGATCTCCGTCAACTCGGTCTTGGTCAGCCGCAGCTGCAGCTCGCGGAGCCGCTCATAGCTCTGCAGAGCGCGGGCACCGTCGGCCAGATACTCGCTGGTCAGCCAGGCAGCATGATCAGTCGATAGGACGAGCCCGTCCGCGCTGGCAACGCCGCGACGAGTGAGCCATCCGCCTTCGCGGCTCGTTGCCCACGCCACGGCAGCGAGGCCTGGCACTCCGCGTACGGCCGCCATCAGCGCTTCGTGCTTCTCCTTGGCGCGAGGCGAAAGTGATGGCAGGGCGACGGCGGCTACAGATTCAACCAAGCCAGGGATCTCTATCGTGTACTCATGCATTCGAAGTCCAGTCACGTTGGCAAAACAAGTAGATGCATTCTCACCGCCGCGTGCTTGGCTAGCGTGCACACATCTGCGCCAGCTTGCCCGCACCCGGTCCCACGATGAGCGGCTGGAAGCTCTCCAGCAGCGCTGCGTCTGCTAGCGCCAGTCTTCCTTGACTTCTCGATGGGTGCATTCGCCTGCCCGTTCGTCCTGCCTGCGTCCCTCCAAAGCTATGCAGGCAAGCGCCAAACAGCAAACGAACAGAGCAGCAAGTGCTGGCCAAGCCGCTTCCCCAGTGAAAAACGAGCTCGGAGAGGCTTCGGTCGCCGCTAGGAAGCCGACCAGGACGCATCCGAGGCTTGAGATAAAGATGAGTAGGTATGCGCGCACCTTGCCTCCTACTTGTTGGCTGGCTTGCCCAGCTGGCCTTCTTCAATACCCTCGGCCATGCGCTCAAGCGCCTGCCACTCTCCATAAGCGACTGCCCGATCGATCAGTGCCTCGGTGCTTTCGTCAGCGCCAGGCGGCAGGAGTTGGGCAGTACCGGTGCGCCGGTCAAAGCCCTGCTCTTCCTCCACGCGGCTAGCCCTGGCTCTGAGGTCGTCTATGACTGCAGATTTCGTAAAACGTCCCATTAGTTCTCTCTCCTTGGCTTCGTCGTCGCGCAGTTTGATCGGCATTGCTTGCTGATTCTGGCCGCGCAACTCATCAGGTGTGGGTTAAAAGAAGCGCCTGTGGCGCGTACAGCTCACGGATGCTCGGACGAGCCGCGTGAAGGCAGCGCCAGCGGCCATCTGGCTCTTACATCTCACTCGGTTCGAGCTTGCGCAGAACATTCCGATAGTTGTCATGCAGCTCCGGCCAGTTTGGCGCTGGGCGCAGTGCCCCGGCATTCAGTCGTCCGCTCATTGCTGCAAGACGCACGTTGGGGTGCCCGGATGCCAGCGCCAGCCAGAAGAACAAGCAGGCCTATCACGCGATAGAGGACACAGGGCTCGGCATGGCCAGGACACTCCGTGCACGGTCCGCCATCACCTGGGCATCGGAATCACCAGCCAGGTTGACAGCCCAGGCAGGGGGTTGCTTGCGGACGCCGTCTTTTGTGAAGAGTTCAACGTAAGCCGTCGTGGCCTCCAGGGCATCGCGCTGCTCTTCCAAGCGGGAGGCGAGTTGATCGCGCTCGCACATAAGTTCTTGTACGAGGGCGGCGTAATCACTGTTCGAGAGCTGGGACATGCTTTCCTTCTCCATATGCGTAAACCTAGTTGACGACCATGCAGTTCGTCCGACCGACCAAGCTGCAACCATGCAACGAATTGTCTACAGCCACGCTTTGGTGTCAAGGAAAAAAGCATAGTTAACTATTGTTTTCTAGCAGAACAATAGTTTTATATCTATCGATCTTCTGCAGCGAGTGTGATATAAAACTATTGTTTTCAACAAGGATGCTAGTTTCATATCATGCGATCACTTCAGGAATTCGCTGAGACGATGAGGGAGGCGAAGAAGGCTCGCCGACTGACCGTCAACGAACTGGCGACCCGGACGGGGCTGTCCGCTCAGTCCGTGCGTCACGTGCTCGAAGGCGCCACCGCACCGAGGCTTACAAACGCCATGGCGCTGGCGCAGGAGCTGGGTTTCGAGCTCATGCTGGTACCCAGAGAAGCTGCGCAGTCGCTCGTCCAGCGCCAGCACGCAGGGCGCACCGTGGTGTCGGATGTGGAACGACTCATACCCGGGAACGCCCCGGGCACCAATCCCAAAGCAAGAGGAAATTGACCATGAGCAGCAGCGCACACATCGAATGGGTCCGTGACAATCGCGGCCTCGAAGCGGCATTCAGGGAGGCCTGCAGCGCCGTTCGCAAGCGAGAGGCCGAGGTGAACGACTGGTGGGAGTCGCGGTTCTTTGTGCTGCGGGTGTTGGAGAACGGCAGCAAGAAGCTGTGGCCCACGACCGAAGGCCACGTGAGCCGTGCATACGATCTGCAGGACTGCGATGAGGACGTACCCGAGTTCTTCTACTGCGACGAAGACGGCCAGCTCTACCCTGTGACGGTCGGCCAGCAAAGCCGCTGCAACACCGACGTCGAGGCACCTTTCGTGTACGCGGCTTCGGACATCGTGGCGAACGGCAAAGTGGTCGGCCAAGTCATCTACACAGACCACTAGGTCTTCGTCGCCGCCTGTGGGCACGCAGCCAGTCGCCTGCAGGGCCGATTCGTCGCGTGAGCGCTACTCGGCCTGGGTCTCCCTTAGAGCGGCGATGGGATGGCCACGTTGGGGCTTACCGTGCGGAGGCGCAGGCCTGGACGGCAGTTGGTGGCTCGTATGCACGAGGGAATGTGCACGGAAAACTAAAAGGAATGGTCGAATGAACACCAAGGTCTGGAACCTGATGTACGTCGCGGGCAACCCTGCGATGTTCACGCGAGTGACAGCGAATGCCGACAACCCAATGAAGCGCGCGGAGGCTCTTGCCGGTGCCGAAGTAGTGGCCCGCAATGGCTGGCGCGCATGGGTGGAGCACCACGCGACTGGCAAGAGGATTTTCGAGAGCGCGCAGGAGCAAGCGCACCGCGCGACCCTCAGTGCTACCGATAGCGTGACCTGACGGGGCGACCATGCAGTACCGAGCCCTAGACGTATATATCGGCACCTCCAAGCGACGGGTCGGCCTCCTATACCAGTACGGAACTGGCCCTTCGGCGATCACGCGCCTTGTGCCGGACCTCAAGTATTGGATGGACGACACAGCCCCCCTCCTTTCAGCCAATGCTTGGGTGGCAGACCGCGCCGTTCGCGCTGCATTCCTCGCCGAGCATGCGGTACAGCCCTTCTTCAACGGGGACGGGGAAATGCTCCCCAACTGGTTCCAGAACCTCCTGCCAGAAGGCCCCCTGCGCCGGCACCTGGAGGAGATCGGAAATCTTGGCAAGGGTGACCACTTCGGCCTGCTCAGCCTGTGCGGCACAGATCTGCCTGGCGCGGTATATGTGGAGCCCGCGCCTCTGGACCGCGCCAGCGTGGCGAGTGTTGTCACCCAGGACAACGACGCTCTTGAGATGTCCGTAGTGCCCGTGCCGGTACCCGAAGCCACGTCGCTATCCGGCGTTCAGCCCAAGCTATCCCTGATCCAGTCCGGTGGACGCTACGTGGCCAGGACAAAAGACGCCAGGGGCGTGCACATCATTGCGAAGCTACCCACCGTTGAGTACCCGCTACTGCCCCAGGTGGAAGAGCTGTCCATGCGCCTGGCTGCAGCGGCGGGCGTGCAGGTGTGCGAGGTCTCGCTGCAGCCCCTTGAGCACATCGACGCTGACCAGCCTTTCACTCTGGGTGAGGGCAAGCAATTTCTGTCCGTCCGTCGCTTCGATCGCGCGGGCCGCAAGCACGTCCATTGCGAGGATTTCGCGCAGATCCTCGGCGTGCCACCAGACCAGAAATACACCCACCCCTATGCTTCCTACGCGACCATGTTCTCACTGCTGGCGAACACCGAGCAGCTGGGGCTGGAGGCCGCGCACGAGCTGCTGCGCCGGATCGTCGTCAACGATTTGTTGGGCAACTTTGACGGCCACCTGAAGAACTTCGGTCTCCTGTACTTGGATGGCCGCACGCCAACACTGTCGCCGGCATACGACGTGGTGGCCTACGCGGCGTACCTCACGGGGCGCGGCCATGCGCTTGCCTTCTCCCCCGGAGGTCTGAAGCATGCTCGCGTGTCGCCCGCAGTTATCCGCCAGCTCTGCAACGCTGTGCCTGTGCTCTCCGAGCCCAAGCTGCATTCGATCGTCAAGGACACGGTGCGCCGTGCGCATGAGGCCTGGCCAGCCATGATCGAGGCCTCTGCCCTTCTCCCAGAGCAGAAGGTGAGGCTGCTCCAGCACTTTCGAAATACTCCCATGATCGCCTCCCTCGACAAACGCGCGGCCAGAGCCAAGGCGGCAGCCAATGACTGAGACCTCTACCCAGACCTCGGCCCCGGCCACGCCGGTGAAGGCGCATATCGACCCAAGTTGGAGGCCGATCCTGGAAGAGATATGCCTGCTCAAGGATGCGCTGGACCATGCTTTTCGATGGCATGGCGAAGGCGGGAATGAAGCATGGATTGATGACGCACTTCGGCCGCACGGTTTAGACCTGCAGGACTTTGCCGAGGGTTCAAAGGAAGACGGGCCCACCTTTCCCGACCGCTTCGTGGCAATGCTTCTCGGTCGCGCGTTCTGTCGCCGCGACCTTCAGTCGAGCGTCCAGTTGATGGAGATCCCGCCATGGGCCGTTTTGGGCTGGGTGCGCAAAGACCTCTACAAGGAAACGCCATCCCTTCCCCGCGAAGACTTGGAGCTCAGGGCCTTCGCCGCCAACCAATGGGACGGTACCGAATCGTCCGTTGATGTCTGGACTGGGCTACCGCTGTACCTAGCGGGGGAAGGCAAGAACCGTACACAGCTTCAGCGCCTGGCAGGAGTGGATCGGCTGGCGCTGGTGGTCGAACACCGCTTCCCGGAAATGCCAGGCTTCATCGCCTCTCCGGTGCCGTTTTTTCCATGGGCAGTCGCCATCCAAAGCGATACGCACCCTATTGAGGTCCTGCCGTTTCGCGAAATCACGGAGAAGCTTGTTCTCAAACTGGGCTTGAAGTGGGACCCGAAACCGTCATGGCGCGCGCTGACAGCACTGATGCAGCGGGGAGACCGCCCCCTGCGATTCCTGCGATGGGCTGCCCATGGCTGGCAAACACGCCCCGGACACGCACTGAGGCTGCGCCTTATTGCGGGGGATCGTAACGACGGTGGTACTCGACTTGCTGATGCGGTCCTTGGCGAGTATCAAACCCCGTCGCCATGACCCATCTCGCAACCCACAAATCACTCAAACAGACCATGCGTCAAACCATTGTCAACGCGGTCGCGCTCCTGCCTGCCATCGCTCTTCTCCCCATGCAGGCCGCAGCCCAGTTCAATCTGCAAAAGCAGGATGCATCCAGGCCAAGCAGCCAGGTCGTCACTCCACACGTACGCGCGGAACTGGTGGCGCATGCACCTGAAGGGGTCGCAGCTGGCAAGCCCCTGTGGCTCGGGCTCACCTTTACACACCAGCCAGAGTGGCACACCTACTGGACCAACCCTGGAGACGCGGGGCTCCCCACCGAGCTGGCGTGGAGATTGCCCCAGGGCATGGACGCGGGGGCCATCGCATGGCCTCTGCCCAGCAAGTTCCCGCTTGGAAAGCTGGTCAACTACGGATATGACGGCTTTGTGCTCCTTCCCGTTCCTGTGTCCATCTCCTCCGCATTCAGCCCTGGCCAGGCCGCCGAGGTGGACGTCAAGCTGCATGCCACCTGGCTGATGTGCCGGAAGGAGTGCATCCCCGAGGAGGGCGATTTCGTCCTGAAGCTCCCCGTGCGCGCTCCAACGGTCGCTCATGCAGCGGCCTTCGCGGCAGCGGCGAAGGCCATGCCCCAGCCACTTCCCAACGGCGCAGGCACTATGGCGCGGGTGAACGGCGCCCACCTGGAGGTCGAGGTCGCAGGACTTCCATCGGAGCTTCGCGGAAAGGATCTAGAGGTCTTCTCCGAAGTCCCTGGCGTGGTCGAGACAGCCGCTCTCAGCTCCCAGCGATGGCAAGGCAAGGTATGGACTGCCCGCCTCCCGTTGGCCGCGCAGCGCAGCGCCAGCCCCAGCCGCATGCCTTTCGTACTCGCCCATGGCGGCAAAGGATGGCGAGCGGATCTGGGAATGCAAGGCGGATGGGCCAGCTCTGCAGCACAGGGCACCTCCCGGCCCTGAGCGACCACACGGGGCGGAGTTGCTGGACAAAGCAACTGGGCAGGGCCTATCTCACATCAAAAGCGAGCAGGTAGGGTGTGCGGCCGACCAGCTGCCGCCAGGCCAACCGCAGACCCTTCAGCTTTCGCGTGAGGTGACATCGCCCAGGGCAGCTACGACGCGTCCCCCGGCTTGGTAGCGCTGCGCTCGATTGAGGCTGTGAAGGCCTTAATGCTCGCAGGTGGATCCATCGGTCGAAAAATTTCTGAGCCCGAAAACTGCCAATACGCACGGCCACTTTTCCACTACGAAAGCGGGAGACGAGCCGAAACGGCGCGTGCCAGATAAAAAAGAACGCTACACCTATTCACAGGGCTGTTCCTGTGCATATGGAGATACGTATGAAAGCTTTTCTGGCCCACCTGGTACGCGCCGCAGTGTTTGTTGTGCGAGCTTTACTTCACTGCGCCTGGTTTGCGATGCGGCCTGCGCTCGCGATGCTGTGCTATCTGCTTGCGCAGTACCTCGCCGCGTTCGTGGCGTTCTGCGCGATTACTCTGATGCTCCGCTGACAATGCTGCTGGGCCGATGGCCCAGCTCCTGTCGGAGGTCAAGGCTGGGTTCGGAGCGCAAGGATGCTCGTTCGATGGGACATTCCGCGCAGCGCCAGCCTGACCAAGCTCTGAATTGAATCAATTAATTGCAAACATGTGCAATGCAGAATTGCACTAAAATATAGCTGCTTTAGGCTGTGTCGAAGCCTGCTGCCTACCTTTGCAAACCCGAAGGGACGACATTTCACCCATCAAAAAGCATCCGATCTCCCACTCGCGGAGTTCCGGCAGGTAGGCACCGGGCAGATCCGCCAGTCAGGATATCCATGCAACACGTTCACACCCCTGCCGATGCCGTCTCCAAGCTCAAGAAGGCGGCAAAGCTTCGCGTACGAGCCGCCCCCAATCTTCTGCATGCCCACGCCCTGGATCAGGTCGCCAAGGAAGCGGGCTACAGGCACTGGAAGCATGTGACGGCCTGCGCCACGAACAGCGGGAGCTCGTCGGTCGCCGTGGCCACCGCACGCACGTGCACTTCGGATCGGCATCCCATGCAGCTGCAAGACTTCACTATCGTCTGCGGCCCATCAGGTTCCGGCAAGACGCTCATGGCCTACGACTACGCCCTGAACGCAGTGCGAGAAGGTCGCACGGTGAGGGTCGCCGATGTCGGCGGCTCCTACGCGAAGTTGGCCGAAGTGGTTGGCGGCACAATGCTCCGTGTCAACTCCAACGGTTTCAACTCCCAGGTCTTCGGTGATGTACCGCTGACCGTCGCCGATTTCGAAGGTGCTAAGGCAGCTGGCGCTGCCGCCCTTGACGCTGGCAGCTTCCCATTCGTGACAAACGCTGGCGCAGGCGAGGTCTGGATCGTTGACGAAACCGAGACCCTTCCGTTGAGCGTAAAGGAACTGCGGCTTATCCTGGAGCGGCACTTGGCGGCTGGCGGTTCAGTGCTTGTGACGATCCAGCAGTCGCCCGAATCTGCGCTTGCCCAGGCACTTGCAGAGATTCCGACCAGCTCGAATGTGCGCCGCGCGATGGTGACGCTCTCGCGCTTCCAACCGATGCGTTGACCATTAAGACCGCCCATACTTTGACCGGGTAGGATCGCGTCCTGAATGACACAGGGAGCCACGTGGAAAGTACCGGCATCGATACAGTGAGAGAGGTAGCCTCCCACCCGGGCAAGCACGAGATCGCCGCGAGTATGTGGGACTATCTTGCGGGGATAGACAGCTGTGTCATCGCACCAGTGGCGGATTCAACGGGCTCGATACGGGGCGATCGGCTGCACATCCAGTGGTGGATTGATCCATCGGGCAAGTACTTCGCCGTACAAGCACTCGACACAATGGACGCAAGTCATTGGGAGGTGTTCCATGTGCCTGTGGCTGAGGACAAGTGCGTCGCAGGCTGCCGTTTGAACTGGGAGGCGGCTGCGGGTCGGTCGCTGCTTCCTTCCCTTTGGGAGAAGGTCTTCAACCCTGTGCTCGGAGCGCCTCTGGATAGTGCGCGAATCCCCACGTTCACGGACCTGCTCGCAGCTGGATGCTCCCAAAGCGGAGTCACTGCAGTCCTGGACAACCGCAGTGCCATTGCCCACCTGCAAAGCGAAGTGGAGTACTGGACACATCTTTCCAAGACGCTGTCCAAGCTCCCCCAGCGCCAGCGCCGGATCCATCACCAAAGCCAGCCCAGCACCGCAGTCTCCGTGCCTGAAGCACCGCCAATGGGACCCGAATTGACGCTTGCTGACATCGACGCTTGGGCTGCGGCAAACATGGACCGGATCACCATCCTGCCGCGCGCCATCAGCGCCACGAAGCGCAGCCCCTACGAAAACGCCGCATTTCTCTACGATTGCCTGGAGTTGCTGGCGACCGAGTACACCCAGGTCAAGACTGGCGCGGCCGACCGCTTCGCGTTCAAGGAGAAGGCCGATGCGATGGGGCTGGAATATGGTGGCTCGGTCGATCCGACAAGAGCAGGGGAGCGCGGAGACCAATACTTCATTCGATGGAGGGGTCGCCGACGATTCCTCGACCAGCACATCACAAAGGGGAGCGCGCGAGACCCCCGCTTCTGCCTACGGATCTATTTCACGTTCGACGAAGATGAGCAGAAGGTCGTAGTCGGCTCCATGCCGGCCCATCTCGATACATCCAGCTCCTGAGGAGGCACCCTTGGCCGGAAAGAAGCTCACAAGCGACCAGAAGCGTGCTCTGCGCAAGCGCGAGGAAGAGAAGCGCAACCGCCAGCGCCAGCATGAGAGAAATCGCCGCCTGAACAGCATGGATGACCTGATAGTGACGGTAAGGCTGGCTGCGATGGGCGAGTCTGGTCCGGCGGAGGTTGAGGCGTCTGTGCTCAAGGTTTGTCAAGCCAAGTCGATCACTGCGAGCCTGAAGGAAACGCGCTTCAAGTCCCGCGCCTGGGATCTGCTCCGGGATACCACTTCTCGCATGGTGTCGATGACACGTGGCCACATTCAATTGATGGAGCGGGAGATGGCCTTGCTGGGGCGCTTGTACATGATCGACCAGGAAGAGCAGTGGTATGACGCCTGCTTCTTTCCCATCGAGACGGCCGTCGCATCGGGCTGGGATCTGGCTGAGGTCTTTTCGAGCACCGCTCAGGAGATGGACCCTGCACCTCGCGAGGGGGCGTACTTTTTTGGACTACCGCTCCTTTCCAGTGCCATCCACATTGCGATTGCTGGCTCAACCGACCCTAGCGTGCCTGAGGAGGTCTACCTGGTCACTGAGAACGGCTGGCATGCAATCAACAACGCCGTGTGGCGCCGCGAGCTGATGCCAATCTTCATTCGGGGCATGGCGGCTCGGACAATTCTGAGCGAGCTCGATGACATCTCCTATGCCGCCGAGGTACTCCTGCAGCGCCAGCCCCATGCTGATGACGAGGCTGCGGACAGCAGGCAAGGCGTCCCGGTCTTGGATCGTGAATCACGCGCAGTCGTTCGTTGCCTCGGAAGCAATCTCGTAGACGAAATGGACGCTTTCATCCAGGCCTCGGAAGGCATGAAGGCGGCTGGACAATTTGCTGCCTACAGAGATGGGCTGGCTGCAGGCTTGCGGGAGGCTGCGGCCGAAGGGACTCAGCTCAAGGCGCAGCTAGAGCAGCTGAGGCGAGAGGTCAGCGATCTCCGAGAGCGCACTCCGAGTGCTGCGTGTCCGCCCGCCAACGACTCAGCCGCGACTATGCACGTCGGAGGCCAGGATGTCTCCCTGGCGCACCGCATGGCGCCCCTCTTCTCTTAGCGGCGCCGAGATCGCTGAGGAATGGCTCGCCAGCCCAGTGATCGAGATCCAGGAGCCGCCTGTAGCCAGCCCGTCGCGCGAGTACCAGCCAGAACGTGCCAAGTGCCCCGCCAGGCGCGCGTAGGAGACGTTTTCGACCTCGACAAGGTCGATGTCCTGCCGGGACTCACAAAGCTCCGCGATCAGGGCCTTGAAGAAGCCCAAGCCCTGCCAGTGTCCGTCCAGAGAAATGTCGGCAATCACAACGACGCGGCGCGCGCGGTGCAGGTGCTCTGCGGGAACGGCCGACGCGGCATAACGCGCGCCTGCCGACCGCCCACTGAGGCACCGGTAGTAAATGTGCACGCCATGCGCCATAAAGCGCCTGGACACCATCGGCAGATGAGCTCGCAGCTGCGCGTCGGCAAGGCCCTGCTGGAGGGCCGCGACAACGTCATGCAGCGCCAGCGCCAGCCTTTCAGGCAGCTGAATCATCTGCGTCTGCCCCCACGTCAGTGGCGGCCCCTGCGATGGCATGAGAAAGCGGGATGAGGCGCCCCTTGCCCGCCGCTTCCCCTTGAAAGTCATGCCACGATTGCGTCGCCAAAACAGGCTTATGGCCGTAGCTGCGTACGCGGCTCACCATCTCCAACATGGTCTTGGGCTTTTCGCGAGATAGTGGGTCCTTCGCATAAAGATAGGCCCCCTCGGCTCGGATCTTGTCCTGCCGCGAAGCCTCCTCGCGCCAGCGCTGAATGCTGCGCACGGCCTCATCATGTCGCGCCAGTGCCGAGTCGAGTTTCGCCAGCGCCAAGGCATCTGCAAAGGCTGTCTTGGTAGAAGTCCGCCGCTCGATCAGCATTTCGCAAACCAGCAAAAAGCTCTCGGCGGACGCTACCCTGCAGGCGTCCTCGATATCGACTTCAGCTGCGCAGAAGGCGGACATCACCACCAGCGCTGGGAACAGGTCCTGCACATTGTCTGGAGGCTTGGGGCTGTCGGAGCCTTCAAACAATTTCGACAGGCCCCCCAGGGTCAGGTTCGAGTACGCGTGCAACGAAGGGCAAAGCGCCTTGATCTCTCCACCAAGCCGCTGCAGCCACACCTGGTCTTCTCCGACCTGGTCCCCTACATACGCTTCCAGATACCCATCGAGTGCACCGGGCTGAGCATGGGAACGGGCGACGGCAACAAGCTCATCCGCTCGGCGCGCTGTTGCGACTGAACGCGCAGCTCGAAAACTGGCCTGCAGGGCGTCCTTTACCGCATCGTGTAAGGCTGCAAGCGGCTCGGGAATCGCCCCTTTACCCAGTGGCTGGTGGCCATCCAAGTCCAGGTGCAGATGCATGAGCCGAGGGTCAGCACGCATCCAGTCGGGGATGTCCCGCGCGATCAAGAACTTTGATTGCTTGTGCCTGACGTAGGTCTGCCCCTGTTCAATGAAAGTACCATCCGATCCCGCATCCAGCACCGCATCCTCACCCCGGAATGACAGGGGGATGCTCAGTGGGCTCAGTTCGAAATCGAGTGGCTCGCCGTTTCTGGAATACGGGTAGCTGCTCAGGTCCTCGCGCAGGTCAAACCCACCGCCCAGTTGCGGCGATAGGAAGGCCATGATCCGCACCGGATATCCTGAAACACCGTGCTCAGCGAGCGAAGGAGCGCTGGACACTGAGATTGCCCGACCGCACATGATCTCGGCCAGAGCGTTAAAGATGGCATCGCTCTCCGCATCGAACACCACGGGCACGACGCCACCCAACATCCAGTTCTCGATCACGCGGCCAAGGCAGCGGCGCTCCTCATTGAAGAGCCAGCGGATGGCAAAACCATTCGGCATCCTCTTGTCTCGCTTGATTGCATCGGCCAGGGGTGCGAAAGCCTGCGGGAGCAATTCGTTCATCACGAACTGGCGTGTTATGGCATCTTTGGTGGTGGCCTGCTGGTAGGCTCCCTCTTGGGCCAATTCCTCGGTGTATCCCTCCGGCAAGCTGTTGACCAGCGTCTTCAGCACATGCCAGGAAAACGCACTGCCATCGCGGAGAACCGCAAACTCGTAGGGCGGCACGCCCCAATCGATAAGCAAGGGCGTCATAGGCTCCCAGGGCGGGTTCAGGTATGCAGGGGTCTCATCGAGCATCAGCATCTTCCCCTGAGCCTCTGAATCTTTCCTCATCCGCTCAAAGGTGCGCTCAACGTTCGCATCCTGCGTCGCGGCATCCGCATCCAAGGTCGATAGTCGAAGGCCTTCCGCCACAAGTCTCGCGGCAGAGAGAGGAATTGAGGCGCACCTCGAAAGCTTCCACGCAGCGCCAGCAATGATCTGCGCCCGGGAAGGCAGCACTTCAGGCGCCGCGACGCCCTGCCCGCGCTTGACGGCCTCCTGGAGGTCATGCAGAGAGCGGTAGCCCAGCATTTGGGCCAGCATTCCCTGCGCCTGCATGAGGCTCAGCTTGCCATGTGGCCAGCACTTGATCAGCGTGCGGGAAATCTTCGTGAAGCGGCCTGAATCGAGGTCCGCCCGGGTGACTGGGATGCGCATGGTTCCTTCTTTCCGGTGGCGACGGAAATCAATTCGGGGGCTGGCTTGCCGGGGAGTGCGCCACCATGAAAAACGGAAATGCGTTCAACGATTAGGGGTGCGGGTCTCTGGCGATGCCTTTACCTATGCCAGCGGTACGGAAGAGACCATTCCGAACGCCAATGATGCCATAGGAATAGCTCAGAATCGAAGGCTGGACGCGGCACCTCACACCATCGAACGCGCGCCCTCTACCTGCGGCTGGTAGGCATCGGACTCGACAAAGCCCTCTCCGCACAGCCCTCCGCGTCTTCAGGTTTGTGAGACCTGTGGATCTCGTTGGCCAAATACATCGTGTCCTGGTGCATGCCGGACAGGCCCACCCCGAGGCGACGGGCCAGCGCCAGCTGGAGCGTGGGGTCTAAAGGCGCGAGCCGCTGCCCCCCAGGAAGTACTTCACAGCTCATTGGTCAAGCTTCCTCTCCACAAGGAAGCGGACGCCTGTGCTTCAGCTCCCGGTCACTGCGCCCCGTTTCCAGCGAACGCTTGTACGTGGGGCGCGCAGAGGCCCCGAGCGGAGTAGTACGCTTCGTCCATATCGGCCGCATTGAGGCCAACGTCATAGGCTTCGATGCCGCTGGCGCTGAACACGATGGAACCGCCGCTTTGCTCTTGGTTGTACTCGCGGCCCCGATAGAACTGAGCTGCAATGGTTGGGCACCCTTCCCTCTCGAAAATCGCATAGGCGCCGCCGTCGGCCAGCACATCCGCCTGCATCGCGGGCTCTTCCGGATCACCGGCCAGGAAGATCTGCTTTGCGTCGTCCCAAGCGTAGAGGCGAAAGCACCCCGCAGTTCGCATGTTGTCCGGTGCCGCAGCATTCCACCAGGCGCACAACGCCTTGACGCCGGGGTGCGATTCGTACTCACCGAACTTCGGCTCATCCGAGCGCGCCATCTTCGCAAGGGCTAGAGCCCGCTCCAGGGCGGCGCCGTCGCCCACGATGGTCTGCCGTCCCTTGGCATCGTCCAGTCCGGGACGTGTGGCACGCTTGGCCATCGAAACCCGCGAGCCGTGGAAATCGGCCACGCTCGAAAGCACCAGTGACCCATTGCCGGCGTAGTGCTGCAGGCCGGGGTTGTTCCAGATACCCCACAGCCACTCGTCGCGGCGGTAGACGATCACGAACTTCTGACCTTGAGGGGACTGCGGCGCCCGTGTGCAGGCCTCATCCAGTGACGCGGCAGCGATGTTCGATTCCTTGTACCAGCGCAGGAACGGCGCGTAAGGCTCCAGCTCCACCAGCTGCTGCAGCGCGGCTTGCGCTTGCCCTGGTTCAGGGTAGGTGTCGGCCAAAGTGGCGTGAGAGCCGAACGTGCCGACTTCGCGCATCACCACACCTTCCACAGAGCGGTCAGGCTTCTCGATCAAGACCAACGTGGGCATGTTGTCGCTGGGGCTCACCGCCGCTATCGACCACAGCGCATCCCATGAGTTGGGGCGGTGCTCAAGGCGGATGGACTTGGCGTGAAACGGGGACTGGTTCAACAGCCCTCTAATGAAGGCGTCTGCATCACTCCCAGCGCCAGCACGCTCCCACGCTGCAGGCAAGTAGTGGTACAGCACGGTGGCGTCCCTGGGCACACTCCGGGGGCAATCTCCGTCGCGCACGACAGCAACGTAGCGAAAGCGGGGAGCCGCGTATCCATGCTCATTCGCAGGGAACGTGCTGGCGATGATCAGATCACGGAGTGCAAGGCATTGAGCGTCGTTCATGGGCTTCTCACTGGTTAAATGGACCAGTCCAAGAGTAAGGTGACGCCCTGAAAAATCTTCGGGGAAAAGCACAGCTTTCAGGAGCTTCTCACAGAAAGTCGCGGCGAGCGCGTGCGAAGCCGAACCGAAGCGGGGCTGAGGCGTTATTGTTGGGGCGCTGGCTGCGGGCGCGGCGCCGCTGCGAGGACCGCGGACTGCTCGATGAACAGCTTGCCCGCGTCGTCTGCTTGGTCGAAATGACGCAGCAACCTGGCATGCCGCTCGGACACCCGGTAGACCACTCCTGGGGCCTTCGGGGGTGCAGGGCGCAGGCGCGGCGGACGAATCAGGGGCCACGTCAACCCGGCCGCACGCCACTTGTCCATGTCCAGTGTTCTCCATCGGCGCGCTACCGCGACATCCTCGATTTCCAGCAGCTGCTGGATCAGGTGACTGCCATTGCCAAAAGGCTCGTCGGTTGTGTTCTGGTGAGCGAGCTCGACCACCTCAGGATCAAGATCGACGCGGAGATGCTGCTGAGCAAACTGCAGCGCCACGGCGACGGGCATCTTGTCTGGAAAGGCCTTCGATGGTCCGGTGAAGAAAGCAGCAAGGGCTCTTCGCGTAGTGTGGCGGCCATCCAAGGCGGTCAAAAGCTCGACTGAGGGAAACTCGACTTCTAGCACTCCAGGCTCCGCGTAGCGGATCACCCCAAGCGGACCGGATGGGAAGAGCCGCCGTTGCCTTTTTAGACCCAAGCCACGGGTCCCCTTCAGCCGCACCGAAGTGTTGGCTTCTGGGCCATGCATGGAGATATCCGAAAAGCACCTTGAAGCCAGTCGCTGTTTCGTGAATGGCACGCCGCCGTAGTCGCGAGCGCGCTTCAAGCATTTGTCCACCAGTGCGTCTTCCAAGTTCGCCATCGTCTTTCCATGGTGTAGAAGCTGTCCTGGGCGCCAGTCTGTGGGTTGGAAATGGCAAACGCAAGAGGTTGTTGCACCCTCAGAAACTGAGTTTCACCATGGGAAAGTCGCGTTGTGTGCTCGCTACGAAACCCCATCTGCGTCGGCGTTTTGAACCGCCAGAACACCCCAGCTTCGGCCCCACATCAGCCGCAAGATGTTCTTCAAACCAGAGAGCAGTCGCGCGGAGCTGATTGCAGTGGGAAGCCCATGTCAGCCGAGCCGTACACTCGGCGCAGCGTCAAAAATTGAACGCCCCTTGCGCCGCTTCTCAGGGTCGAACCACACAGGCCCTGCGTTGGCATCAACGTTGAGAACGCCCTTGCTTGTCGCGAGCCAAAGCGCAGAATCGACAATCGCGATGCGATCTCCAGTGGCTTCGGCCAAGGGACGGCACAGCGCCATACAAACGGGAAAGCGATACTTCACCGCGCGCCTGGGGTTGTCCGGGATGCCGGCCAGGCGACATACCCAACGATCAGGTTTCAGCAAATCAGCGCCAAGATTCTTCGCGAGTTGGAACTGCGTGTCATCGCCGATGAAGGGGATAGACCCGCACCAGTCCACCAAGGCCTCTGCGCTTCCCACCGCGACGGCCCTCTTCATCTCCTCGAAATCCTGCTCCCGCTCACGCCATGCGCGCTCGATGGCAGCTGCCTTGGCCCGGTAGCCAAAGGCCTCCACTACCGGGCGCCCGTCGTTGATCGCATCCCACACCTTGCGCTCTATGGTGCGCGCTGCCTGAGCAGAGCGGCCAGCGCACAGGATGACCCAGATGACTTCGCTGGCCAGCTTTTCGGGAGTCGCTGGCGCTGTCAGTGTTGCAGCAGACCAGTCCAGCAAGCGAGGTGCGTCTGGATCATTGGCGAGAAGCCATGCGCGAACCTCAGCGTACATCGCAGCGGAGACGCGCGAAGCAGGCTCAGGCACCGAAGGAAACACGCGCCGTCTCCCGGGCAGCGGGCTTTGATGAACATCCATATGGTCCCCAACAGCAGAGTGAACCAGAGGATATGACCATGCTCCATTTAAATTGCCCCGAAAAGCACCCTGGGAGAGTGCTTCTCAGGGAAATTCACCGCCGCCTCAAGCGGCCGGATACTGCGCACTGAAAACGGCATCCTCCACGAGTCGCATCTTCACTGCCTCTCGTATCCCCAGGCCTGCGGGACTCGTGTAGAAAGCGTCCTCCACATCCACGTCAAACGGCAGCAATGGGAGGGATGCTGTGGCGACCGCCCCGCCTTTGCCCTTTGCCGCCTGCGCCTCATTGATCTGGCCCTCAAGCAGCAGTTCCCCATACCGACGAATGGCAACGCGCATGTCAGGAGAGTGCCTCGCCGTGCCGACAAAGACGAATCGGATTTCCTGCAGGTGCGGGAGGTGCTCCGAGATCCCGGGCAAATGAAGCGCCCACACGCCAAAAGGTGAGACTTCCACGATGTCGGTCCGGGCATCCATGAAGTTGCGCTCCTCTTGGACGAGATCCATGTTCAGAGCTGTGCGCGCGGTGCTCACGGCGCTGCGCTTGGGGACCTTCAAGGAGAACATGTGCCCAGCCTCCGATTTGAACCAGGAGACGCCCATGCTGGTCAGCATTGCAGGCGTCTCGACCACCTTATCGCTCAGGTAGCTGCTTTCAAAGACGAGCTGAATTCCGAGAGAGGTCGAACGCTCGTCCCATCGGCTACGCTGAGCGCCAGCGACATGACCTGGCATCAGGGAGACATAGGCCTTATCCCCTTTCAGCTGATCGAACACCTCCTTGTGGCTGGCCGCACTGATACGGAACTCGCATACAGACGCGAGCCTGCTATCGACGGGAATCAGCCGGCGATCGCCAAGCATTCGGTCGTACTCTTTCTCGATGTGTTCGCCCCGTGTGCTCGAAAGGTCCACGAATCGGGGAGCAATCCACTCGTACTCGAACGCGGAATTTGCCTCGGCAAGTGCCACGAGATGGCGCTTGCCGAACTCCAGGTCTGCCCACAGGGCGGCCTCGTACACGTCGCCGATCTGCGTGAGAAGCGCGCTCCCATCAGACCTCTCGAAATCATCACGCTGGCGCTGGGCAGTCGCAATCGCTGCCCGGGTGGTGGCCAGCTCCACGATCAGTTGCGTGTTCTCGATGAGCAGGCTGTTCCGCGTCTCAGTCATGGAGAAGAACTTGTCCATGAGCGCGCGTAGCCGTTCTGCCTCGGCCATACCCTTGTAGGGCTCGATCATCCGGTTGAAGTCCTCCCTGGACATGCTGATGCGCACCTGGTCCGATGGAGGTTCCAACTCGTCCCCACCAAGGAACTCCTTCAGCTTCTCAGCCGCCGTCGCGACACCCTTGGCATCCTTAGCATAGCCCTCCAGGCGCGTCTTGAACTTGTTCGACGAGTCGATGATGTCGCCATAGTCCTTCTTCGTCTGCGCGTCCTTGCTCAGCCACTGAAAGGCCTCGGCGCCACCGGCCACGATGGAGGCTGCAGTCGCCCCGCCTGACGCAACCGTGACCACCACCATGGAAACGGCGATAACGGTGTTCAGGAAGCTCGCACATGGATTCTTCCTGGCCACAGCGTCCTTGAAATCCCCATCCGCCTTCTGAACCTGCTGCCACACCTCCCAGTAAGTGGTTGCAATGGCATCCAATTGCTTTGAAACGTCTTGCAGCCTCGCATTAACCTCACCGAGGCGCGCCTTGCCGAGGGTGGCCACCTCCATTGCATTGCTGATCACTCTTTGTGCGGCAAGGCGCACGGTCTCCACCTGAACGTGCTCATCGCGCAGCTCGGCGACGTAGAACCGAGCACGGGCACGGCTTTCCAGCATGCCGCGCAGGTTGTTTATGTGAAACTCGATCGGGCGGAGCGAGCAATAGACGCCCTGGATACCCACAGGCGGCATGCCGGCAGAAATCCGCGCCAGCGTTGCAGAGAGCCGCAGCCGGATCTCCTGCATCTGGCCGTCGCCAGCCGAGTTGGAGATGGCAAACAGCCAGGCCGCGATGGCTGCTGCCTCCTCCTCGTTGCCGCGCAGGTGTTGCAGGTCAGCGTCGATGCCCAGCAGCTTGACGCCCCGCAGTGGGATGGAGAGGCCATGGCGGAAGACATCCCCTGGCGCCGCTGAGCCGTTCTGCCCTGCGCTTCCCTCCGGCGCAGCGTCGGAGATTGGCGAGGCGGGCCTGCCGCGTGGACCGTCAGGGTGCTTCCCTGCCGGGGAGCACCTGTCTCCGCCTCCAAATCGCAGCGGAACAACGATCTTTGGGCCTCGATCCGTTGGATAGCACCTCCACCGGGTTCCGCCGAGACCTCCCTCACCGGGCGTACCTGGACTTCCGTGCTTAGCTGCAGCGCTTGCCCCTCCTCCTGCAAAGCTCAAGCTGATCTGCTCGGAACCACTGTCCACGAAGGTCCGAATCAGCCCGCCATTTCCACCTGCGCCAGGGCGTCCCGCACGACCAGGCGGGCCTGCATCGCCGCCAGCACCCCCTGGCTCGCTATCCACGTTGTCCGGATACCCCCTCTTCCCATTCGCTCCGTTCGCTCCAGGCTGCGCCAATCCTCCCCGGCCGCCAACCGCGATGAGCGCCAACGGCCCATGGAGATCCCTGAAGAGAACTTCAATGCTGCCCGCATGCCCGCCGCTCCCTCCGTCCTTGCCATCCTGGGGCGGAGCTGCGGCATCAATCGGCGTAGGAGGTCGAACCTGCGGCGCATCCACGCCGTCGATGCCCGACACGTTGACGGTGGCCTGCGACCCGCCAAAGGCCTTTCGCGCAATGAGCGTGACGGTTGCGCCCGGAGCAATGATTGGTGAATCCAATCGCAATGAGTCCGCGTGCACGACAACCCGCTTACGCCCGCCGATGCGTGGATTGATTTCTGACGCCCGTATGTCAGTGGCGCAAATTTCAAGAGTATTGTCGTCGTCGTATATGACTCGATCTTCCGCGATCCGAATGGACATGCTGACTCCTCCTGGTGGTTGAGGAGGTCATATTGATCACGGTTACAAAAGTTTGCAATAACGCTTCTACCGGAGCTGCTGTCACGCGCGCATCTGCAAGCTAGGGTCATCGGAAGGCCCAATGAGGTGCTGGCGCTGGGCTATCGCTACGAACGGCACTCAACGAAACAGAACCAATGCGCTACAAGCCGCAGCGCGAATCGGGGCGAAAGCTACATCCAGCCAAATCAGCAAATCATATTTGATGGAGCACAGGGTCGCCCCCACCATCGAGCAGTACGAACGCACCGCATTCATCACACCGGGATGATCTCGCCCCACTCCCAAAACTCAATGCTGGGTAGCCCCTTGGGATTCCCATTCACATCGCAAAAGAAGTCGATGCCCGCGCCCTCCTCGTTCACCAGTACCACCTGCCCCTGTTCTCCACCGCGAGACAGGTACTCCCCCTGAACCGTAAGGTAGTCGCCTAGCTTCACGTCCTAGGCCCATTCGGGCATGGTGCAGATCATTTTGACTTCCCTCCTCAAGCTGTACCCATGCAGGCAGCGACTTCGGCCTGTTGGGCGCGTGTCGCACGCCGCCACCCTTGCGCTGTTCCCACCAAGACTTCTCCGGTCTCCATGTCAACGGCAGCCCACTTCTGCGGGCAACGGGTGTCCAGTGAAAGCGGGGGAACCGGACCCTGCAACTCGGGCACTTCCCGCCCGCTTCGCAAGATCCTCTTCGTGGCCACCTTGACCCAGTGGAGGTGAGCGTGGCGCTGGATGGCGCCCAACTTAGCCATCTCGACCATGAGCGACTGAGCAATCTGGTCGGCACGGTCGCGCGACCGGGGAGTCGTGTGCGGGTAGATGGCCTGAGCCAGCTGCTGACGCCGGAAAGGCCCGTCCAGGGCATCCATAAAAGCGGAGGCTGCTCGCCGATGGTTGGGGCGGATAGTGGAACTGGTCATACGGTATTGTCCGCGCCTGCAGCGGCGATCTCTTCCCTGGTGAGACAGACGCTTCGCTCCGTGCCCTTCACCATGATGCTCAATGTGCCTTTGCGGGGGCCTGTCTTTGCCACCCTGAACTCCGCTCCCTTGACGCACATCACGCGCCAATCCTCGGGCCGCTTGCCCAGCCAACCCGCCTCGAAAAGCCGGAAGTTTTCGGGCACCGGCGCCAGCTTCTCCAGCGCCAGCTGGCCGTATTGTGTGTCCGCGAAAACATCCACTGTCATATCCGAGCTCATCCGCGCCTCCGGTTCCGCAAAGTTGAAATCCAAGCAAGCAGCAAGAACGCTGCAAGTGAGCTACTCCACCATATAAGAAGGTCTACCGTCGTCAGTTGGCAGCCCTCAGAGCAGTCCCACAGGAGCCATACCATCGCCCAGGCCGCTGACAGGCTGAGGAACAGGATTGCCTTCGTCATAGGTTTAGTACAACTCTCAACAAATAAACGATCAATTAATTGCCAATTTTAATTGTATCTTAATTGCTTGAAATCTCCCAGTATTGTTCAATTGTTGGTGTGGACCTCTGTTTGCTGGTCAGGTAAACGACCTCTGTTACCCGCCCTCTTGAGGGGGCCGAGCATGCGCTAGAATCCCTGCATCTTTCGCACAGGATTTGCCTGTCGTAGTTCTCCAAGCTGAGGAGCAGAAACCAGCAATTTTCACGTTCGGCGTTGCCGGATGTTCTACAAACCCGCGCGGGACAGCTTCCCGCATGGGGGGTGGTTCCGGGCTTTTTTCTGGGGCCACTATGAAAAGTGTGAACAGCAGCCGCTATGCGCTGCTACTGACCTCCTTACCGCTTGCGGCCAGAGGTCTCAAGAGCTACCGGCACCCCTCCGTCTTCGGATGGGTGATGATCGGAGCCACAGATGATGCTGACGCTCTTCGGGAAGCCGCAAGGAGTGTCGATAGCCCTTCCATGATGCTGCTGCAGAAATGGAACGGATCCGCTTATCAAAACTGCGCTCACCAAGCGGCGTCATAGCCATGTTCGGTTCGCGCTGTCTGAGAACTTTGCTGCTGCTTCTGCGCAAAGAGGCAGTCAGTTCCCTTCATCACTGCCTCTGGGCAGCATCGGACTAAGGCAACCCGCTTCCACGCAAGTGGACTGATGCGGCAGCTGCCCGCGCCTTCGGCAATGGAGCTACTAACGACCAAGCCTCCCGGCTTGGGCATCTCAATCCCACCGGGGACCGCATCCCCAGCGTGGGCGATGTGTACCCGGTTTTTCATACAGAAGGAAGACCATGGACACCAAGAACAACGTTTCGAGTACCGAGGTGCTCAACGCTCCGGCCAGCGCCAGTAACCCCGCCCCCCGCCTCGCGGATGATGCAGAACAGCGCATCCACATGCGATTGATCCTGGACGTTGAATACAGCCTCAACGGGGAATCGCCAGAGCGGTTGGCCGAGTTCCTTCATGCACTCTGCGATCACGCTGCCGGCAACGGTATGTTGACCCATTCATCGCTCGCGGAAGTCGACGGATGGGAAGCCCAAGCGGTACAGATGCCCGACCCAATCCCCAAGGAAGACCTCGCCGAATTCATGCTCCGACGCATCGAGAATGGTCAGCTCTCCCTTGAGAACATTGCAGCGAGCATGGCCCGCTACGGCCTCGAAGAACCGCACAAGTTCATGGGTGAAATTCGTGAACGCATGAACCAGGACAACGACAACTGACCCTGGCCAAAAGAAGCTGCTGGACCGACTGAGGGTTCGCAGGAACCTTATAGGGCCAGTTAGCTGGCGCGAGACCTCCTGAAGGCTCAGCTGCGCAGAAAGGCCAGTAGATCCCCGCAGAGCTTGAAAGCATCTTCGCGCCCTTTGGTAGCGAAGTGCCCAGGGAAGCGAATTCAAGCCGTCCGCTTAGCGCTGATGGCCTGATACGGCGGCTGCCCGTGCCAATGGCAATGCAGCGACTACCGCCCCTGCCACCAGGCTTGGGCATCTCAATCCCGCCGGGGACCGCATCCCCAGCGTGGGCGATGTGTACCCGGTTTTTCATACAGAAGGAAGACCATGGACACCAACATCACTCTGCAAACCACCCACCAGGTGCTCTACGTTCCCGCCAGCGCCAGCGAACGGCATCCGCGCTTGGTGGATGACTTGATCACGCTGGAGGATGGCCGCGTGATTGGTCGCTACACCAGGATGACCAAAGGAGAACTCAGTTCGCGCATGAAGACTGAGCTGCTGGTTACCGAGAGGGACACCTTCAGCAGAATGCAGGACGACAGTTACGTGACAGATCCCAGGCTCATCACCGAAGAACGCTTCTATGAAGCCTTCGAGTGCTTGCCCCCGCTACGGTGGGAAACGCACCTGGGCGTCGAGAGCTTCCGCTTCATGGAGCATTCCTGCGGCGACATAACCACCATCTTCGCGCGCATAGGCGACCAGTACTGGGAGTTTGAGGACCGGTTCAACATGAGCCGCGACGCTTTGGCGCAGAAGGTGCTCGCCGCTGCCAACGCGGCCTCGGCCCAGCACATCCCTGGATGAGAACCAACACAAAGGAACTCGCCATGGAAGCCGAATCGCTCGTGTGCGTCAGCACAGTTCACCCGGACATCGTGAAGCCCGTCCGCCGCTTGGTTTGCTGCTGCTGCGGAGGGAGCATCACTGGCCGGCAGTTCCACAATCAGGATACAGGCCATGGCCTGGGCGACTGCTGCGTGGAATTCGTCAAACCCAGGACCGAAGACATGGAAAGGACCTACGGCATTGAGGGTGTGCACTACCTCCTCGATCCTTTGGTTCTCGTTCGTCAGTCAGATGGCAGGGAGTGGTCGAAATGGAGGATCAGCCTACGCCTGACAGATCGCTGCGGATTGCTCAATGCACCGGACCCTGAAAAGCGTCCTGCATTTTCCAGACTCCAGAGCGATCCCGCTCTTCTCAGGAGCCTGCAGGCGCAAATGCCCTGGAACGTCTCATCCATCGTTCGCAAGGACGGTGTTTGGGGCATCCTCTTCGAGGTTCCCTTCGCCACAGTCGAAAGCGAGACAGGCAAAGTTGACCCGCAGGATCCCTGGTACTTGAGTCTCCCTTTGCAGGAGGAAAAGTCCAGCCAGATCCTGAGCGCCTTTCCAAAGCTCGCCAACGCCTTCCCAGGCGTGCTGTTCGCGGTGCCTGATCGCGATCACGTCGAGCTGGGACGCACAACGGTCTGGGCATTCGTGCCGCATGGCCTGCTTGATGCTATGCAGCGCTTTGACCTGATCGGCGCCCTGCGCCAGCTCTAAGCCCTGTCCCTGGCCCCACCGGGCCAGGAGACACGGCAGAGCATTCAGCGCGCAATCAGGCCAGCTCCACAGCTGGTCGGCGCCTGGACAAGACTTGGAGAACTGGGTGAGTGTCAGCGTCTTCGCCAGTGGCGCTGGCGCTGAACAACCACTGCATCTTCTGGGAGGCCCCAGAAGCACTTCCCACCTGACCGCAAGGCAGGAGGGCTTTCCAAAGCATCAACGCCCGCGCAGGCCTGGTGCTTTGGAAAGCATTCAACTCCTCGGCGTAACGCCTTGGGCTGATACGGCAGCTGACCGTGCTTTGGCAACCAGCAAATCCGCACCTTCGGGTGCTTTCCTAAAACCCACCGGGGATGCGAAGTCCTCAGGGGTTTCGCTCTTCGGTCCTCTTCACAGGAGTTCTTGATGAGTGTTCTTTCTTTTCCCCAACGCGGCCCTTGGGGTGATGCCAAGTGGCGCGGCAATTGCTCTGGATACGTCTACAAAACGATTTTTGAGCAGCTGCGCCCAGCAGTCTTCGTAGATCCCATGTGCGGCTCTGGAACCTCCATCGAGGTTGCAAGGGAACTGAGCATCGAGGCCTACGGTCTCGATCTACACAGCGGGCACAACGTACTTCGGGACAGCATCCTGGACGCCGTAGGCAAGCATGCTGATCTCTGCCTCTCACACCCACCCTACGGGGACATGGTGATCTACTCCGGTGAGGTGTGGGGCTCCCCGCATCCTGACGATCTTTCCCGCTGCACCAGCGAAGAAGACTTCCACGAGAAACTGCACATGGCGCTATTGAACCAGCGCGATGCGACGAAGCCTGGCGGCTACTACGGGACGATCGTCGGCGACAAGCGGAAGAACGGGACCTATGTTTCCTACCAAGCGGAAGCCATCGCGCGAATGCCTTCGCAGGAGTTGGCGGCCGTGCTGATCAAGCAGCAGCACAACGTGATGTCGGACGCGCGCGCCTATCGCGGCATGAGGCTGCCCAGATTGACACACGAGTACATCCTTCTTTGGCGCCGCCCTGAAGTGATCACCTCATTCCTGTCCGACCTGGCAAGCATGGCCAAGCAGCAAGCGGCTCGGCTTACTTCCACCTGGAAGGCACTGGTGCGAACGGTACTGGTGAGCCTCGGCGGCAAAGCAACCCTGCCCGAAATCTATGCGGTCGTGGCCAAGAACGCTCCTGAGCGTCTCTCAGCCAATCCGCATTGGCAAGCAAAAGTACGTCAGACGCTGAACCAAAACCAGACCTGCTTTGCACCGTTGGCGCGAGGCGTCTGGTCCTTGGCGAGCTGATCGAACTTTAGGTGGATTGCGTCGTTGGCCAACGGCCCCGCATCTACTGAACCTGTTCCTTCCAATCGCAACCCAGCCCCCTCCCGTCCTCGGACGGGTGGGGATAACCCATGACGGGCACATCAGCCCTCAGGGTAGGTGCCCGTCTTTTTGACCACAGGAGAAAAGAGAATGGAAAGCACCGTTTACCAGGCTACCGCCGCAGATCGCGCATTCGAGAACTACTACTTCGGCAACGGAGTTGAGGTTGCCGATGTCTCTGGCTGGGAATACACCACCCCCGGCTACGAGCGGACCCGCAAGGTCTATGTCGAAACCGAGATGGAGGATGACGGGCCCGCCCCGCGCTCCACGCTCAATTTCACAGTGCGCTTCGACCCTGCGACAGGGGCCCTAGCGGAAGCTACGGCTACCGACAGCAAAGGGCAGACCTGGGGCACGCTGGCAGCAGTGGTCATCCTGCAGCTGAAGGAGCTCGCCGCCCAGATCGATCCAGGTACACGGCCGCCGATTGTGCCCGTGCACCTCGATGGAGCCAGGCTCAACCGCTTCGTCGTCGCCCAAGGGGACGCCTCGGATCTCAATGAAGTTACGAAGACGACCCCTGACCCGAGGTCCACGAAGGCCCTGCAGCTCCGCACGCAAGCGCTGGCCCTGCTGGAGGAAGCTCAGCAACTTGACGGACTCAAGCTGTACACAGTCACACATTCGCACTGCGCCGGCAACTCGACCTACATCATCTGGGCGGCGTCCATGCCCAGTGAGGCGCAGGCAAAATCGGTGCTCGACTCCGAATTTGAACCTTGGCGAGACGAGCACCTCACCGTCGAAGGCCATCATTTCTTGGACGATGTGGCGGGCACGTCCGTGGCTTCTCGACTCCCCGACATCCTGGAGAGTTTCTCCGCTCTTGCCAGTTCAGAAGAGGCCTGCGCCTCCTGATCTAGGCCCGAACCAAAGCCCCACGCCTGCTCTCTTGAGCAAGCGTGGGGCTTTTTCCTTTTCAGCTTCTCTCTCTTGCCAGGCGGAACGGCACCCCGTAGAATCCGTCGCGCCACCTCCGGACGCAATCGGGGGGCCGAGTAGGCAAGGCCTTGATCTTTCATGATCCTCACTCTCCCTTTCGATCTCTAGATTGCCGGGTTGCCTGTTGTATGCGTCCACGACTTCAGGCCTCTATACCCGGCTCACTGGAGTATCAGAATGGAATTCCACTTTCGCAATGACGAGGCTTTCGCCGGCCGCGTCCAAATCTCGCGCCTCGCGCGCAGCATCAAAAAGCAACTCCGTCCCGATGCCTCTCATGATGAGTGTCTGGAGCTTGCATCGCGCCTACTGGGCTGTGACAGCTACTACGACTTGCGTAAGCGAGCCACGGATCCCGACATTAGCGGCTGGGACCGCAAGGACGCTGTAAAGCTCTTGCAGTCCGAGGCCATCAAGCGAGGCTCTCGTTTTCCGGGCAAGCTCCCTCCACGCTTTGACATGCGCTGGCAGCGCCAAGCCTTCAAGCTCGTTGAAGAGGCCTTGAACAGTGTCCGCCCTGGCAGCCTAGAGGTCGTGGCTTTGGTCGGCCCTCCGGGCAGCGGCAAGACGCTGCTGGCTGCGCACGTTGTTGACCAGAAGGGCGGATTTCTCGTTGACGTGGGTCAAGCCTCGCTCATCGACATGCAGTACATGAGGTTCAAGGAAAGCGACAAAGTGCTCGTGTTCGACCAGTCGTCTGAACCTGCCCCCGCCTTCTCGGATCGCCGTGCCTTTGGCGCTCCAAGGCTGGCGCCTACAGAGCTCACCACGCTGAGCTCTCTTGCCAAGGAACGGCGAGTGCGTCATACCGAGCTTCCGCTCGACTCCTATCGGGATGTCAGCATGATGGGGTCGGGCACGACGACTTTGCGCAACCGTTTGGCGAAGCACCCAGGCCTCGTCTTGGTGGCCACGTTCGCAAACGAGGACGAGGCCGTGAACGCGATCCGCAGCACCGCACGGATTGACAGCGGGAACCCTACGCTCACCTTTCAGCGCAACTGGCAACGCGTGCATGTAGTTTCGCTGGAGGAAATGCGCCGTACGACCATCGACCTGGCGCAGGCGCCGTCTACTGTGTCGCTGGGCGACTGACACTCCCCTACCCACGTCGCACAAAAGCCCCGAGGTCAAGGCCCCGGGGCTTTTTCATGGCTGCGCCAGGGACTTTTCCCAACCTTGCCAGCGCCGACAACAAGCCAAGGCATTCCGCGACCTGCCATCTAGTTTCGTAGCGCTCCAGCGCCAGCTCCGACACCGGCGCCGGCGCGATGTGCATACCAAGGCGCCACCGATCCAGCTGAACGGGGCTCACTCACATTGCAGAGTCCATACACGCGCGCGGGACCACGCGTTCCGACGCCAGGCTCACTGGGTTGGCTACTCGTTCTCCAGACGCTGACGATCCGCCTCGGCGGCCATTCCGTCCCTGACGGCTGACTCCACGATCTCCCAAGCCTCTTCCCTGGTGCGCAGACGACCGAACACGCGCCTCACTTTGACTTGGCGAGGTTTGCCACCCACCGTAACCATCCAGCTGCCCACGACGTACTGGGCATTGTTCCTTCGAGGGTCGGTGATTTCTTGGATGCTCAGAAGGCTCCCACGCTGCTGCTTGGTGTAGCGGTCCCGCACTCGCATGTAGGGGTCAAGCCCCTGCTTGGCATACGCGTCGTCGCGATGAAACTGGGCCTCAATCAACGCGGCCTCGGGCCCTCCGTATTCACCGAAGCCGAAGAACGTAATGCCTGACCCGCAGATCCCTGGCAACTGCACGCGCCATGCCCCCCAGGAAGGGTGGAAATCGATGTGCTTGAAGCTCGGATGGGGCGGCTGACGCCCTGAGGCCTCCAGCTTGCGTCGGAGGCCTTCTAGGACGTTGGGGTCGTATCGGCCGTTCATGATCCTCTTCGGTCCATGGCCATGATGGCGCTTTGCGGTCAACGTTCGCCCTTCCGACGAGGTTTCTGGGCCGTCGTCAGCTGAAGCCCCGCGCAACTGCTATCGACGGCAACACCCTGTCTTGAATCACCACGCTTCCGTGGAATCATTCGCTGAGCTCCGACGTAGACCCATCGTTCATATGGATATTATTCTCCCCGCCTTCATTTTCAACAACAGCATCAAACGTGCGCGCTACTGGATCGAACGTCAAACGGATGTTGGAGTCCCATGGCAAATTCAACTTGGCTACATCTGGAAGAGAAATCCGAGCACAAGCGGTTTTCCCGTATGCGTAGGTTTTCAGAACAACCCCGTCCACTACCATGTGCTCATAATAGCCATCTAACAAGAATGAACCTGGGATATTCATATGGAATTTCCGCGTCCCATTCTTCTCCTTCTGTCCACTTAAGGCGACGCAAAAGCTAAATTCCCTTGATAAATCCAAGCTCTCCCAAGATTCCACCGCCTGAATCCTATCAGTATGAATATTCTTCTGCCGCACCCTGCGTCTGATCAATAAACTCCTCTTCTCAGCAAGCCATTTTTTACGCAATCCCGGACTAATCCCATCCGCAATCTTCGGTAATTCGATATTACTATCCGGCGAACTAATAGCTGGCTTCTTCTTAGACGATGGCTTTGGGGACTTCAGTGCTTTCAGCTCATTGCCACAAGCTCCTCGTGACAATTCATTAATACTCCCAGCCTCCACTAAGCCGCCCCTTCTTTCAGACCTCCTCCGAAGCCCTAGCTTCCTAGTAAGAGCATTTTGCAGAGCCCTTACTGCAACTATTCGCCCACGGATGCTATAGACACCCTTTACTACACTCTTGAAGATTACAGAATATATAATGGTCCCGCGACTTATCCCCGCATCACTGATCTCGGAAGACAAGACAACCCCACCATTATTTTCCATAAGACCTACTAGTTTAATTTCCTCTTCCGTGAGGCAGCTATCAATCTTGATAGTCTGAGCACTGTAAAAGTCCCCTTTTTCATTGCGCTTCAGCCAATCCCTGCTAGCGAGCCACAGCTCCAGCACGTGAATAGGGACAGGAAAACCAGGTCGATACCCATCATATTGTTTGTTGTATTTCTCATAATTGACAGTGATGCCATCCATCAATTCGCTTACGGAAATCCCTTCTGGATTAAGCGCCAACATCTTGCGCAAAGCATAATTAACCTTACGCTTTGAGTCGTGATTTATACAGATCCAGCCATCTTTAATGTCAAGCTCCATGAATCCCGGAAGAGCTTGAAGAGCAGAGCATAACTGGTCACGAGTAACTTCGACGTGTGCTTCATCAGCCAAATAGCCTGCTACGCGCGCATAAGAAGTGCAGCCGACCTGAACGCACTCGTCCATCAGGAACTTGGCGGCGGCTGCCACCCAAGGTGGCGCGCCGCTATCTTTCAAGACCGCAATACGGTCATCTTTATTTTCGCGTCCAGCTATAGTTACATATTCAATTTGAGAATTAGATGATGCAATGGACAATCCGATTGCATCACTCAGTTCCATCGCGCCGAGCAGTGAGTAATTCGGGCCAAGAAGGGGTCGCAATTTATTTTGCGCCTCAATAATAGACAATGGGGCCAGTCTTTTAGCTTTGTCTAGAATATTGCTAAGTCGAGGGGTTGCTACGCGGCGACTGTGTAATTCATACAAGACGGTATCAAAGGCCTTCCGCCCCTCCAACTGAGGATCAAGTATTCTCTTTGTTTTATCTGCCGGATAACGGTAGAGCCCGTCCTGTGTAACTTGCACAAACCAGTCTATCCATTTTTTGGCCTTGCTCTCATCCTCAGGGCCTTTACGAATATACTTTAAGGCTGCTTGAGCAATAGCTAAAACTTCTTGCTCGACAGTCATTGCATCCGCCTTAAGCAATGCATTAAGTTGCGCGACAGCGATACTAGGCAGTCGAGACTCTTGGAGATACGTCTTCACCCAATCATCAAGAGCGGCAAATACAAAACCGGGGAAACGTATATCTTGTCCGTCAAGGGATTGAACCCACTGCTGTTGCAGTACAGACTTGACACTGGATCTCCAAGCCTGGCTGACGTTTTGCAACTCGTAATCACCTTGTTTATCCGATTCATTTTTCCAATAAAGCGCCTCAAACTTGGCCAGGATTTCAAGCGTCTTAACAATGCTGATCTTCAACGTCGAACGCACCTGAAAAGCGCTCAAAGTAGGAAATTCGTCCTCGGATGATAGACGATTGACGAATCCCTCCATTTTTGCAAATTCAGAGGGTCCTAAGACCTTCTGCCAACCTGGAGTGAGCCGTACGCGAGTTGGCACGCAACATATACCGCTGCCATACCCCTTTGATCCAACCCAGGCTTGTGTCTTTACCAGACTTTCGCGAATTGCGTTCGCAACCAGTTGTGATGGGAGAGATCCGTTCCAGGCTAACAATGACTCACGTTTGAAATCACCAGCGGAGCATTTGATGACCGGGCTGAAACACTGAATTGCAAAGGATGGCACCACACCAGCATGCCGCCCCTCTTGGGTATCGGGAGCCGGAAGAGGTATTTTTGACTGCATTGATTTACTCATAACTTAGCAAGGACCAGCTTTCAGCAGCATTCGGGCTAAAAATCCGACCACGCTCCCCAATGGATTCTCTGTCCGAATCACGCAGAAGAAACCCTCCCCAGGGATCTGATATTGATTCAGTTTTTAGCAAAGATTTAACCAAAATAATTGCAATTTGTCAAATAATTCAACGCAATTTCTGAACCATTGTTGCAATTACTACGTATCGGATTGCCCGAAGCATCTGGGCCTCGGACCCTTGCTGCATTCCCGACGGCGCGCGTGATGCCGGATGCACATGTCTTCCCTGCAAGAATTCTTCAATCAATGCATCGGCATGGCTCTCAAATCTTCCGACCATCTCTTCCAGGATGCGCTTCGCGGCAGGAACTCCGATACCGATGGCCTCTCCCGCCGCTAGCATCTTGTCCTTTGAGACCTCGTCAAAAACAGAAGCTCCCGGGATGGGCGGGTGCAATGGCTCCCTGGGCCAGATAGCCTGAGAATCCGCATAGAGCGGCGTTACGTACACGGAAGTGGAGAGAAGGTCATAGAAAGGCGCCAGCGCTATGCCATCGCCCGTGACTAGGAAGCTCAAGTTCTTCAGATGGGCATCTGAGTTTCCAACGAGAGTATTGAAAACCAGCCAGCGATATAGCAGCAACTTGGTGCTGGCCTTGCTGCGGCACATATCGCTCAGCTCCCGCAAGGTCTCCACATTCGCATCGTTGTACTTGTTGCCCGAGGACAGCGAAAGCAGCTGGCACGCATCGAGGACGTGTTTACGCTGCCACTCCACTTCGTGCTCTGTCCGGAAGCGGTCGAAGCGATCAATGATGTAGACGGGCTCCGGCGCGTAGATCATGTGCACCTCTGGTACCGGGAGCCTCAGGCGTGCCGCCAGCTTCATCGTGAAGGCTTCGTTCACCACTGAATGGGGATAAGCCTCGGCCTGGGAATCGGGCTTCAGGATGTGTGACGAAGCGCTGCCAGGCAGCGGCTCGGCCAGATCCCCTGTTTCCTTGTCGAAGAACACGACCATCTTGTGCTGCGCACCGGCCAGAGACATGCGCTTGGGCGCCTCGCTGCTCAGGGACGCACGCGGCAGGCGCTTGATGCGCTCAGACAGCTGATCGAGGGCGAGTGGCTTGCTGCCCTGAGCCAAGGGTTGAGCTCCCGCCACTCTAAGCACCAGTGAACCAGCTGACTCCTGCCCAAGGACGGCTAAAAGGCCAAAGGCATCTGCCTTGGGCACGTTCATCTCCTTGGAGAGGAGCGCGCGCATCCCCTCCTCCGGCAGCAGGTTGTCGAAATACCACTGCACCGGCCGCATCGTTGAGCCGTCCAGGTGCTGCTGTTGATACCTCCCGATAGCTGGGGACAGGTCAAAGGACCTAGGATCCTGCAGCCACTCTGGGCTGTAATCGAACTCCCAGATGTCAGAGACTTCCTTTAGGACGCCTATCACTTGGTTGTTGAGCACTACTTCCAACTGCCGCTGTGACATCCTTCAGCCCTTCTTGAATGGAGGGCTCGGCACCAATTTCTGGTGAACGTTCTTGTTGACAATCGGGCTCATAGGCGCAATGGAACGAGTCGATGCGGCCGATGGGATCTTCTGGACGATGTTATTTTTTAGAAGTACATCCTCAGGGATGTCAAGGTAGATCTTGATCCCCAGCTCATCCAGCACCCTCAAGATCCGCCCGATTTGCGCGGTGGGCTTCCCGCGCTCAACATCGCGGAGGAACACGTGTCCCACACCTGCCGCGCTCGCGGTGTCGTCTTGTCGCAGGCCTAGGGCCTTCCTGACGGCAAGCACTGCCTCGCCGAGTTCCGCCGCTGTGTGAATAGGATATTGCATAGCCAATCGATTAGTTCGCATCGATTTTAGCCGCCTCGCGCGCTAAGCGGCTGGAAATCGAACAGATCACATCGTTTTGGCTGACCCGTAGCCTAACCAGCCATACAAACGAACAGATCGAATCGTTTATGGGCTACGGAGCGGTCTCTTCCTTCGGAATCGATGAGCTCGGTTAGATTGAGCGCATAGGGGCCTAGGGGCCTAGGGGATAAGCAGCACGCACCCCTTGCGTGCAGCCGTGCCGCCTCAAGGGATGTGCCACCAGTAGGCGGCCAAGGCACAAACGTTGATCACCACGGCGCACCAGAACCATCCCTGGTAGGAGATCTTGCTGGTCTTGTGGCGCAGGAGCTGCTGGGCGATGACGCCGCCAGGCCAACCTCCAGCAACATCCAAAAGCAACAAGCTCCGCTCCCCCAGGCGCCGACGCCGCCCAACAGCGGATCCCTTATCGATCGTATAGGCCACGAAAGACAGGATGCTGGCGCAGGCGTACGCCTTGATCAAGACTCCAGGGAGAGCACCCGATCTCCAGCCCACCCACAGCGCCACCGCCAGCGCTGCAGCTGCCAGGTAGGAGAACAGTTTTAGGGTGATCGATGCGAATGGATTCATGTCTTGGTTTGCCATGTTCGGTTGGGGGTACCGCGCCGTGGAACGTCTGCGGCATCAAAGGAAAAAGGGGGCGCAAGTGGGATGGGGCCGCCTCACCGCGACCAAAGGGCCAACGAAGCCGGAAGTGCGGCGGTGTGGCACGGCGCGCCCACGGCCACACGCGCAAAGCGTCGATGAAAAAAATACAACCGAAAAATTCGATTTCAGAATGGCTGTCAAGCGCCCCCTAGACTACGCCAGCGCCAGCGCCAGCAACCAGCCTCGATATCGAGACACCTCGCGAAGAGAAGGAACGGGCAGGCAGGGCTGGTGGAAGCAGCAGATTCGCGCGTACTGCGCCGAAAGCGTGGCTCCTACCCAGCTCCTCCAACACCGTGCCAAGTGCCTGTATCTCGTCAAGCCGCTCCAGCCCGCCTGCCCTGGCCCCCGCATGCGTGAAGTAGTTGGACCAGGGGCCTCGCCAAGCCCTCAGGGTACTCACCAACGGCTGGAAGTGCGTGGCGCACAGACCGCCAAGCCCGCCTACGGCAGCGGCCAGCGCATCTGCAGCGTCCGAGCCGTCGCGTATCCCAGCGTCCGTGTCGTAGATGCGGCGCACGCCTTCGGCCGCTTCCAGTGCATTGGACAGTGCCGGGAAACTCGCGCGCCACATCTCCAAAGCTGAAAGATGCTCCCCCGTCATATCGCGCAGTCGCTGCTCCAGGATCAGCCCGTCATCGAGCAGATGCTTGTCGCGCACTTGTCGCGTAACGTCGCGGCGCACAGCACGGCGAAGGCCTTGCACGGCTCTATCGACCATCCCCAGAACATGGGGCTTGTCCAGAAATGGTACGGCGTCAGGCAGTACCAGCTCCACGGCTGCCAGGGCAGGGCCAGACGGGCCCAGAGAGACGAAGCCTACTTTGTGCCGATCATAGACCTCGGCAAGGTAGGCAGATAGCGCTGCAGCTTCCTCCCTGTCCACAAGACCGACCAGCGTTCCAAGCTCTGCATTTACGGCCGCCACACGACAAGCCTGGTGTACTTGCACGTTCACAAGGGCAAGGACCGTGGGGGGCAGAATCCGCCTCGCGCTCTCAATTTCGCGAATGCAGTCCCCGAAGACCTGTCGCACAGTGGCCTCCGCAACTTGCAGATCTCGCGCGATGGCCACGAACGTGCGAATGCGCCCTTGCTCTCCAATCCAGCGGCGAAGCCGCTTGGTCATATTGTGGTGTTCGCTCGTGTCGGGCAGGGGCTGCTGGAACAACTTGCCGCAGACCCCCTTGTTCTTGCATCGCAGTCGGCGGGCCGTGGCCACGATCTCGACGCGCTTTCCTCTTCGCGGCATGTCCAAAAGGGTCACGCTGCGCTGTCCCCAGGCGCCAACTTCGCGGGAGCGACAAAAAGGGCAGTCGTGGGTACTAGCCAGCACCTCTGCGTGGAGTCGAATCACAGTGTCGGACTCTTCGCAAAAAGACACCTTGTACATCGGAGAGATGCCAGGAATATCGGAGCAGGGACGGAAACTCACATCGAGATCCTGTCATTCATCGAACATTCGCCCGCGCACAAAGCGAGGCCTCGCAACTGGGTGGCCAGCGCACCCAGCGCCAGCACGAAGGGGGCGCTCTTGTCGTCGCACATGGGTTTGCCTTCGGGCATTCCAATCCGCACTTCAGTGCTTCATGGCAGTGAGGTCGATGACTGGGCCTGCGAACTGCGCACCATCCGCCCGCGAGACCATCGCAGCCTTCGCATCGGCTAGGCTTTTCAGCACAAGCTGCCGGAATGCCATGGCGTTGGGCTGACTGGCTTTGAAGCGCGCGATCAATTCCTCGCGCGAGAAACCCATCATGCGTCCCGTGACACTGGATGCCATCATGTCTGCCATGAGGCCATAGATGTCTGCACCCTCTAGGGCGGCCTCCCTTGCCACCTTGACGAGCCTAGACAGCTTGGCTGGGTCGATGTGGTACTCCGTACGACCGACACCTGTGGCAACGAAGACGTGCGTGAGGAAAGGTGCATAGGAGCCTACGTTCTCCGGCGTCATGCCGCTGGCAATGGCCAGCACCCCGGACCTACCCATTGAACGGATCTTCTCAATGTCTGGGGCGTGCCCCGTGGCGGCCCCGCTGGTGGTAGGAACAAAACCCGCCAGGCGTGCCTGATGAGCAGCCTCGACTGGATACGGCTCTGGCTCCTGGTACTTGAACGCCACGCCGGCAAACAACGTCATCTGCGGATGCATCCGGGCAAAGTCTTGCAGCTGCTGCCCCATCTCATCCAAGCCGCGCGAGGTCACCCCCATCGCATCGGCCCACACCCAGCTCAACCCCAACTCCTGAGCGCGCTTCGCGGCATCTATCGCGGACATGGAAAGCAGATTCACCCCGACCGGGAAAAGGCGAGAAGCACGCTGGGCGGCGCCAGCAACTTCCAAAAGCTCTTCGTCCTTGCCGGCGTGGGAGATGAGCATGACACCATCGGCATCACATTCGATCGCTAGTTTCGCTTCCGCCAGGGTCGTTTCACGGTCACGGTGATGTATCACGGGAATGATCAAGGGCTTGAGCATGGTTGTCTTCTGGCGTCAGCGGCTGGTAGCTGGCGCTGGCCACTCGCAGCGCCAGCCGCAGGATCAACCACAAAACGCGATATCAAAATTTTTTCTGCGTGAGTGTTTCAGGCTTGAAGGTGCCGGAACACGATGCGCGCACGATCTGGACTTCCTTCAGGGAACTCTACGGTCACGCGATCCCCAGCAACGATCGCTACCTGCCAACGACGCATCGCCTTATCTACACCGCTGGAAATATGCAGGCCGTTGTCCAGTCGGACTTCGAACCGGCCGCCCTCACCCACCGCCTCTACACGGCCTCTGTGTGAAGTGATGTCATCACGCAAACTCATGGATTCCTCGATTTCCAAAAATGAACGGCCTGCCAGCGACAGCTCGCCGAATCCAGCCAGGTGCAGGCAAGATATCCAGGCCGGTGCCCTCCAGCTCAGTGTAGAACCTAAGACGAGCCATCTTGGGGCGAGTGGTACGGGCGCTGTCACATGCGCAAACGCAAGAGTGCGGCTTGAATAAAACTCGCAGACCAGCGCCAGCTTCGCGAGACTGCGACCTTAAAAGCCCGATGAAAGAGGTGCGGAGTTTGGTCAAACGCATAACCTTGGCGGTTCAAAAAAGCAGGGTGAGAAGCCGAGTCAGAGGACTTATTCGCACGGAATGATCAGCAGCCGCTCGACACCCTGCGGAGGCTGCGGCGCATCAGGCCTTTCGTGCGAGGGAACAAGCATGCTCCCGCGAGATGTCTCCGTTTGAGTCATTGCCGCGATAGCCTCCGCGCGGTTGAGGTGTTCCGAGGTCGAGCTACTCATGCCGATGCCGATCTCCGGCGTAGGGCACTCAGGCAGCTCGGCGTCAATCGGTGCCACATCGAGCCAACGCGCATATCGAGGAGCGGCCACACCCTCGTCTCGGCTGTGCGAGGAATAAGTCACAAGCCTCGCATGAACGGGGCAATAGCCCTGTGGTTGCTCGATGCCCAACATGGCGTCGATCAGGAGCTTTCCATTGGCGTCAATATGAGCTTCCGGGTGCCAGATCCTGCAGAAGCGTGACGCATCCTTGCGCCACTTCTCATACCAGTCTGCCATGAGGGCGCTGAGCGGAGGACGAGCGGCTTGGGATACCGATTTGATTGCCTGGGCTTTGATGTAAGGCGACTCTCCTGAAAACGCAGAGACATCCAGCTCGATGAGCTGCCAGTCACCGCGAATATCCCGCGCACGATTCCAGAGTGACTGGAACTTTTCCTGGTCTGCGAACGGTGTCGACATCTGTCGCTTGATCTCCCGGATGTACCCCGCGCAACAGTCATCGTCAGGGACCAACGAAGCCAACAAGCGATAGGCGCGCCTGTTGGCAATGCACAGGTAGCCCATTTCGCCTGTGTTCTTGTGGCTCACCAGCGCGATGGGAAAAGCCAGAACGGGCAGCACTATCGATGTCTTGGACGTGTCCAGGGATTCCTGCAGGGCAGCAAGGTAGTCGGCGGCCATCTGCCCAAACGTAGCTGTGTCCGGCGTCGAAAGGAAGGGGGCAACTGACTGCTCAAAGCGCTCGCAGAGCCCCATGATTTCCTGCTTGCGCTCAAAGGAGCTGAAGTTCGAATCGCGCACCCACTCCTGCGCTCCCGGCCATTCGTGCTGGGTGGTCTCGGATGCTGCCTTGGACGGCAGCAGCGCCCACTTACGCGATACCTCGGTGAAGCGGGTCTTGGTGTGTGTCAGCGTGATCCGGTGCACCCACGCATGCGGCATCAGGCGGTTGTCGCATTCATCTTCCTGGGGTGCCGCGTACAGCACGTGCTTTGACTTGCCGGAAAGCACCAGGCGCAGCGGCGCGTATCCGTGGCGCTGCGCGAATTCTTGCACCTGAGCAACCAGGCCCATCCCTTCCCGCGAGAGCGAAAACATCTGGTCCAGCAGCCTCCGCCATTCGGCCGTCGCCTTCTGCTGGGGGTGCGGCAGCGGCTTGCCACGGTGTGCGGCCCGCCAGGCGATCACCGCCCGGTGCACCAATGCAGGACGCTCATGCTCCAGGCCCACGCAGCCATCATTCAAGGCTTGCAGCAACGCCTGACGGGCCGGTTCTTCGGCAGCGCGCTCGGCCTCCACAAGCTTGAGCGCTCGTTTGAAAAACCTGATGTACGAGAGGTGATTGACGCGCGTATTCCGGTGATGGATGTACCAGCGCAAATCCTCAGGCTCCACCGCATCAAGCACGAGATACGGCATCTCTTCGTGATCCCAATAGTTCGGGCGAAATTTCGAAACGCGCACTTTCGCGTTGAACTGGCGATCACTGCGGTATGAGTCGATCTGAACATGGACATCCACGCAAACGTCGCAGCCGTCCTTGTAGGCCACAACGCACTCCATGGGAGACAGCGCATTTGCCGTCATAGTGAAACCGCGTCCATGGTCCTGATAGGTGCGTTTCGTAATTCCCGAGGCGGTGTCGGGATTGATGAGGTCGCGCCACTGGCACAGAACGCGAGAGCCGGGGCGTAGATAGGCGTTCTTGGAGTCTATCCAGCTCTGATAGCTGGGACGCGCCACACCACCGTCAAGCATGCTGCCGGCGTCGTCGTCGTGAAGGAACCGGCACCAGCGATCCTGGAAGCGCTGCGAAACGAAGGCCAGCGACTCTCCCTCATCATGGAAGTCGCCAAAGAGCTTGAGGCGATGATCGAGGCCTGCTGCCAGGATCAGAAATCGCTTGTAGTGCAGGGCGTGCTTTTCGTGAGCGTTGAGTGCATCGGAGTAAGCAACGTCCTCGAAGCGAATCTTGGTGCCGTCGATCCCTCGAAAGAACATACTCTGGTCATCAGCCTTGGTCGGGAACAGCCTTGCGCTGCCCAGGTGCGACTCAACAGGCGAGAACACACGATGGATGTTTTGACCGTTGCGCACTAGCATGAATACCTTCGCGTTCTCCTCGTTCCGCACGGTGTTCGTCCACGTGTCGCCATAGTCGATATGGCGTCGGGACACGCACATGACTAGCACGCATCGCTGCGTGGGGAAAATCTGCTCGATGAGGGCTGGATGCGCCCGAAGCGCGTTGAAGAATCTCGCTTCTGAGTCAAAGTCGAACCGCTGGTCCAGGTCTTCAAATACGGCCAGCTCCTCGTCCATCAGCTTCTTGGCCTGGACGAATGTCAGCGGCTCGGTGCGTGGAGCACCCGCGCCTTCGCAGATGGTTTGCACCACCACGTTTTCTCCGACATAGAGATTCAGGGAGCCAATACCATCGAGAAGTTCGCCCACGTAGTTGCGAACCTCCTCCGTGTGGGCGAGCGCTGCCTGGGCCTTTTCGTCAAAAAAGGGCGTGAGCTTGGCCAACTCGGAAGATATCTCGCCCGCCTTGCCCTGAATCCAGCTCGCCTTGATGGTTGCGATCTGAAGTTCCTGCTGGGCGGCTGTTCGTAGAGCGCCAATCTTCTGGTCGGTAATGCCCGTCTCTAAGGCCTCGGAAAGCGTTCCAGTGGCAATCGCAGCAATGCTCGGATCCACAGGCGGCTGCGACACAGGAAAGGCGAGATCCGTTGAACGGGAAGGACGTTGTGGCACGGCAGCGCCAGCCACGCACTCCTCACTATCCTCATCCTGATCTTGGTCCCGAAGTCTGGGGGTGTGGCCTAAGGTCTTCGCCCGAGCCTCACGAAGTCCCGCTTCCACGATGGCGTTCATCCGCCCCGGGTCGGCCTGGGCCTCCACCATCTCGGCCTGCAGGCGCGCCATGTTCGTTTGTATCTGCGCCACCTCTTTTGCACGCACAGCCTCGTGATCAGGCTCGAATTCGAAAAGGCGAAGGAAATCCAAGAGCAGAAACCGATGCTCTTTGAATCCGTGCCAGGCTTGCTGTGCCTGCCCCGTTTTGTCGCGCCAGCGCAGCGTACGCCCGGTGCCGAATTGCAGTGGGTGAGGCCGCAGGATGATGGTGTGCGGCTTGTCGTCCACGAGTCGGACCGAGAGGACAAGCAAGACTGCGCCTGCTGAAATTCCTTCTTGAGGAATTCCCTCTAGCGCACGCCAGTATTGACCTGCTTGGAGAGATTGAAAGCGAGCGATGGTCTGAGCCTCGCGCTCTCCATCGAAGTGCTGCACCGTGAGCGCTGAATTTTCTTGCATTTTTGCCACCGATGTTGTGCGAGGAGCAAGCTCGCAGTGACGGATTATGCAATTGTAATTTAATTGATAGTAATTGCAATCCAATTAATGCAACACAAATTGCAATTGATGCTGGCGCTGCGGTCGCGGGCTACGCGGGAGTTTGCGGCCCGTTGGCGAACCCTGCCGATCCCCAATACGCAGACGAGAGCACCAGCGGAGGCAACGCCACATGGCCCTTGCGCGGGGAGGCAACAGCGCAGGGCTGGCAGTTGCCCCGTCCGCGTGGAGCTCTGAAGGTTTGGATTTGCCGTGGCGTAGGCGCAGTGGCTGTGAGTTCACCCTTCCAAAGACTCGGAACGACTTTTCAAGCGTGTCAGATGTTTGTTCGCATTTCTCACATGGCGCGCCTGAATGTCATCGTCGATGGCGAGGCCGTTGATGTCATGCCGAGCACACCCGTCAGCGATTTTGCGAAGGTACCTCGGATCCTTGCAGTACCGCTCCAGATACAGGCTGATCTTGCGCTTTGAGAGACTGGACCCATTGGCCAAGGCCTCCTGATGAAGATCCTTGGTAATGCCTACCTTCAGGGGCAGATGAATCCCATGCCCGAACAAGTGCGGCCAGCGACTCTCCATCTCCTCGCTGACAACTTCGTAGTCGAAGGGCGCGCCGTGACTTGTCGCGAGTGCCGGGGTCTGGCTGGAGGATTCTTCCATCATGCTGCTCCTTTGATTTGGCTCGAATAATTTGACAAATGTTTAACACACAATTGCAATTATAATTGACAATGCTGTTTCACAGCAACGATTCGCTTCTACGGCCGATCGGCGAAACCTTAATGAGGTACGTCGCCCCAGCGTTCGGTGAAACCGGCTCTCTTACAGCGACCAAACTTGTGGCGCCAATCGGTGAGCGCCGACCCTCTGCGTGCTTTTTTAACTTTGGAGCATCGCTGCCTCGATACAGGCTGCAGCTGGCTGGCTTTCATCCGAGCCTTCGAGCCTCCTGGCCAAAAAATGAGAAAGGCCCACCCATGAATGTCCCTGCCTTCGCCCGCCAATGTCTGGCGCACAGATACACACTCATCACGCGATCCGAGTGTGGATGCGCCGCATCAATACTTCACAACGCCCAGGAATCCTCGGAGGCTGCGACAAGGGTGATGATCGATGCGATGCGACAAGGACGCCGTGTCGAATGCCTTCCCGCACTTGTCGCCGCAGAGATCCCTTGGACCTGCACCATTCACCAGCTTGGGGGCGCGCAAGAAAGCGCCGCGTGACGCTACTACGTAGTGGCCATCTACGCGCTCGCGTCTTGGGGCACGCAGAGGTCGCTGGCGCTGGCGAGGGAAACAGCACCGCCTTTGCGCATTCGCACGGCGCCAGGGCACTGTTGCTATACCGCAGTCCCAGCTATCGCACGCCAATAGTCGCACCAGCAAACAAAAACCCGGCAGTGCCATGAGCACGGTGCCGGGTTTCGCTAAGCAGGTGGCTTTTTAGGCTTCGATCAGGAACTGATCGCGGTCCTTTCCATTGATCCAGTTCGGGGGCTTGCCCCGGCCCGTCCAAGTCGCGCCAGTGGCGGGGTCGCGGTACTTGGGGACGCCGACGCTACCTGCCCCAGTCGAGGCGGCGCGACCACGGCGACCAGACGGGAAGATGTCCTGGGCAGTCAGGCCAAACTCGGCCACCAGGTCGCGAATTTCCTTAACCGCGCCGGACACTTCATTCTGGCGCGCGGCTGCGATCTGGGCCTCCAGCGCTTGGCGCTGTTGCAGCAGTTCCTTGTAGCTCATGCTCATGCTGTATTTCTCCTGACATCAAATCGGTTAGTAACCGTTGAATTATCACGCAAAAAACCAATCCGTGGGAGATCTATTTGCAAATTTCCTTATCGCCTCAATTGCAATTTCTTGCAAACCATTCTTGCCCAATCGCGTCCGAGCCAAGGAAAACCCGATGCCCACACTTTCTCACCCTCACGAGCCTTGAGACTGAGTGGTTACATCCCGTGCAACCGCCTTCAATCAGCATGCCGGCAACACGCGTAGCCTCTTATCGCCACCATTCCTTGATGGGGTCTCCTCGTTTTCAGTGCAATAAGTGACGGTACGAAAAGCTAGCACTGGCGCGGAGGTGGTGTTGGTAGATGTCGCATCCCGTACGATCATATGGTCGCTTGTGAAACAGGTGCGGGTGGGTCTGGTACCAATCTTTCATGGCCTGCATCGGCGTACTGCTCTTGAGCGCTGACTGCGGCAACTGGTGGTTGTACAA
>Ga0209763_100126_pt1 | contig 26495 bp, 29 predicted proteins | sample UppTromiDAQCA003_FD_185837 | JGI IMG/M metagenome (GOLD analysis project Ga0209763, IMG submission 185837) | Upper troposphere microbial communities from California, USA - DAQCA-003 (SPAdes) (version 2) | ecosystem: Environmental > Air > Outdoor Air > Unclassified | place: USA: California...
GGCCTGTCCTTCTTCTGCGGCAAGGCCTGTTCGGCGGCCGGCAGGCTGGCCGTGGCCGCCGCCATCAGCGCCAGCCCCTTGTCGTTGCGACGGTCGAAGGACGGGATGGTCAGCTTGATCAGCCGCTGGATGTCGCGCAGCAGGTTGCGTTCGTCGTCGGCGCAGAAGGCGATCGCCGCGCCTTCCGCCCCGGCCCGCGCGGTGCGGCCGATGCGGTGGACATAGGCCTCGGGCACCTGCGGCAGCTCGTACTGGATGACGTGGCTGACGCCGTCGATGTCGATGCCGCGCGCGGCGATGTCGGTGGCGACCATCGCCCGGACCTCGCCCTTCTTGAAAGCGGCCAGGGCGCGCTCGCGCTGGCCCTGGCTCTTGTCGCCATGGATGGCCGCGGCGGTGATACCGGCCTTATCGAGATATTGCGCCACACGGTCGGCGCCGCGCTTGGTGCGGGTGAAGACGATGGCGCGGCGGATGTTCTCCTCCTCCATCAGCTCGGCCAGCAGGGCCCGCTTGCGCGGCGCCTCGACGAACAGCAGGCGCTGGTTGATGCGCTCCACCGTCGAGGCGACCGGCGTCACCGTCACCTGGGCGGGGTCGACCAGCATCTCGCCGGCCAGCTTGCCGATCTCGGTCGGCATGGTGGCCGAGAAGAACAGGTTCTGCCGCTGGCGGCTCATGCGGCCGATGATCTTGCGGATCGGCTGCAGGAAGCCGAGGTCGAGCATCTGGTCGGCTTCGTCGAGCACCAGGATCTCGGTGGTCGACAGGTCGGCGTTGCGCTCGGCGATGTGGTCGAGCAGGCGGCCGGGCGTGGCGACCAGGATGTCGAGGCCGCCGGCCAGGGCCTTGATCTGCGGGCCGTACTTGGCGCCGCCGAAGATGACGGCGACGCTCATGTTCAGGTGCTTGCCGTAGCGACGGAAGCTTTCGGCGATCTGGGTGGCCAGCTCGCGGGTCGGCGACAGCACGACGCAGCGCGCGCCGCGGCGCGGGCTGGGCCGGCGGTCTTCCGCCAGGCGGTGCAGGATCGGCAGGGCGAAGGCCGCCGTCTTGCCGGTGCCGGTCTGGGCGATGCCGAGCAGGTCCTTGCCGGCCAGCACGGACGGGATGGCTTGGGCCTGGATCGGGGTCGGGGTCTCATAGCCTTCGGCCGCAAGGGCCTTCAGGATCGGCTGGGCCAGGCCCAGGGACGTGAATTTGGTGTCGGTGAACTGGGTCACGCGAGTCTTTCATGAACGGCCGCACCCGCCAAAGCATCGGCTTTAGCGGCGAGCGCGGGGTCAAACGGAAAACGCCCCCGCGTAATGGGCGATCTATGGAAACTTCAGCGGCGCCCTGCAGGCGAGGGCCTGAACCCAGGCCCCCTCACGCGGCTGCAGCGCCGGATATCGCGCAGGCCTTGAGCCCTCGCGCCGCTCTCATATCCATGCTGCAGCGCGAAAAGTCAAGGCGCCAGGTGCAGAACCCTTTTAGTTTCCCGGGTTCCGTCCCCGCGGGGCGCGCGGCCGCACACCCTGCTCAGCCGTTGAAACCCTTCACCGCCGCTATGATGCGGTCCTGGGTCTCGACGTCGAGATAGGGATGCATGGGCAGGCTGATCACGGTCTCGGCCTTGGCCTCGGTGACCGGCAGACCGCCGGGCTGCGGATAGACCGAATAGACGTCCTGTCTGTGCATCGGGATCGGGTAGTAGACCGCCGTCGGCACGCCCTGGGTCTTCAGGTGCGCGGCCAGGCCGTCCCGATCCTTGTGCTCGATGGTGTACTGCGCCCAGACGGAAACGCCGCCCTCGATCACCGTCGGAACGGCCGCCACGTGCCCTGTAAGCCCCTCGGCGTAACGGTCGGCGACGACGTTGCGCAGGGCGATCTCTTCGGGGAACAGCTTGAGCTTCTCGATCAGCACCGCCGCCTGGATGGAATCCAGCCGCGAGTTCATGCCGACGCGCATGTTCAGGTACTTGGGGTCGTGGTCGAAGGTGCGGCCGGCGATGTCGCTCGCCACGGCCTTGCCATGCACCCGCAGGCTGTCGAGCAACTCGGCCAGGGCGGCGTCATCGGTCAGGATCGCCCCGCCGTCGCCGTAGCAGCCCAGAGGCTTGGCCGGAAAGAAGCTGGTGGTGACGACGTCGGCCCAATGGCCGGGATGGTCGCCGTTCAGGGTGCAACCGAACCCCTGCGCACTGTCGGCGATCAGCTTGAGGCCGTGTTTCCTGGCCACCGCCGCGATGGCCGGATAGTCGGCGGGCTGGCCGAACAGGTCGACGGCAATGATCACCTTGGGCGTCAGCTTACCCTCGGCCTTCACCGCCTCGATGGCGGCGTCGAGCTTGACCGGATCGAGATTGTAGGTGTCCGGCAGCACGTCGACGAACACCGGCGAGGCGCCCGTCCAGGGCACGACTTCGCCCGTCGCCGCGAAGGTGAAGCTCGGGCAGAAGACCGCGTCGCCCGGCCCGACCCGCCAGGCCCACAGCGGCAGGGCGATGGCGTCTGTGCCGTTGGCGCACGACACGCAGTGCCCGGCCCCGGCGAACGCGGCCAGTTCGGCCTCAAACTGACGCACCTCCGGCCCCATCACATAGGCGCCGTGATCGAGCACCCTGGCGATGGCCGCGTCCAACTGCGGACGAATCCGGCGCTGCTGGGCGGCGAGGTCGATGAAAGCGATGCTCATGGCGAGGCCCTAGGTCTGACTGCGCGGCGCTCTTAAAACGCGCCTGCGCCGGCAGCGAGACAAACTTGGTGACCGAGTGTTTCGGCTCAGCCGAGAGCTGCTGCTATCACCTCTATCGCTTCACTCCTACGAATAACCCTCTAGAGTGACTTTCGTAGTATCCGCCCTCTGACATTGCGCTGACCACATTGGGCTCAAGCCAGTCAAATTGCTCCATCACGATGTTAAACCCGACATCATTAATGGCTTGCAGTATACTCTTCCGCTCAAGCCAGAATGATTTCTTATTAGACCACGACGTCCATCTGAATCTGTCCAATTCTTCGACGTCGTCGATATCATGCTCCAAGTACCATCGCCCCGATAGACCCTCGCTCTCAACGAGAGAAGATAGCCTAAACACTTCGCTGTCAAAGTTCGGCGCAAAATGGGTGTGAATAATGACTGCATCGCGAGCGCATCGCGAAATCATCTTCAGAAATGACAGAGGCCTGTCCAGGTGATACAAGAGACCAGAGCAGTACACGACATCATAAACGCCATACCTTTCAAGATTCCACGCGTCATCTTGGATAAATCGTAGATTGCCTAAGGAAAATTCAGATTCCACAATCTTACAATTATAAATATTAGAAGATCTCACCTCAATACCAGTAGAAATCATTCCCATTTTGGCAAATTCTACCGTGTACCCGCCCTCCAGACAACCAAGATCAACAATTGATTTTCCATAATAATCACCCCGGTAAAGCAGATTAATAAATCTGCTTACAGATTTCATCTGCCCACTTTCAGAAATAAGAGCGTCACTATCAGGAATTGTCTTTCGACCATTCGGCAATAGGATATTATGGGCTGTAAACACGTTTTCCTCGATTATGACTTTTCTCGAAGGCTTAGCCAGTAGTGCGCAGAAGAGGAATTAAAGCGCCGAAGACACCTCGAATTACTCCCTTAAATCGACTACTGTTAACCTCGTGAACTCCCTCATCAAATCAACGCCATCCCAAACAGATGAAAAAGTAAGCGCTTGCCCCACCTCTACAATACGGTCCACCCCAATTACGCCAGGCTGAGAAATAAAACTCCGCCATTCCGATGCCAAAATTCCTGCACTGACGATCGTTTGCGCTTTATTGCTAAGAATACCCTGCAAGTCAGCAAGGGAATCCAGGTAAATATTATAAAATAACCCCCCTCCACAATGAACGTCGAATGCCGGAATCTCATCACCTTGCAAATCTATCACACTAACTAAATTATCATTCCCCATTCTAATTTTTACTTTTTTATGCGCCGCCACGGTGTCTTCGAATAATCGCTTACTTACAAAATCGCTCGGCGAGAGAAATCTTTCATGACGCGTCGCCTCCATCTCCAATCGATCAAAGAATTTCTTGGAAACTCTCGCGGCCGTATCAGCGCCCCCCAGCCATACTACCCCCCTAGGTGAAGAGCATGCCAGTTGCGCAAACCAATATGCGTCATTCGCAAAGTGGTAGGCCAACCGATCCACTTCTTCCTCAACTTTTTTTGCGTCAAAGACGGCGAGAGACCATCGGTCTGGAAACGTTAGTTCGCGCGCCGCAGGTCGGAGAGGATGTGACCGGATAGCCTCGACGGTACTATCCCCCCCCCAAATCACCCGGACATCGGCAATCGAGGACAACCAGCCGGTAATTGCATCACTGTGGTCATACCGCACGATCGCCATGCGGCCCCCCATTTTCAAATGCTCTGGCTGCCGCGTCAATTCATCGAGTAAATTCAGAATTATGTCGACCTGATCGCTTTTCTTATTTGAAATACGAACAATATTGGCGTTACCGGCCAACATAGAAAGAATCAAAGAGTACAAAAATATCGTATCAACATTTGCCGGAGCGAAATGTAAAATCACTCCTCGCCCACGGATAACCGCGCCATCCGTTTGCCTGCCTAAAGTTTCCAGAATGCTTTCGAGTTTCTTAGGCCGCATCTGATGTGCGAAAGCAACAAGCTCTGGAAAATTTCTGAACTCGGGATTGCGCAAAATAGCGCTTGAAAGTGCTGACACGAATGCGACTGCTTCCTTCCGGAAGGGCGTCCAGGCGGGCTGCGATGTTACCTCTTCAACGCCATGGCCGCGCGGCACAATTACTCTTACGTCGTCAAGAATGTGCGCATGCAGCATATCAACATTCACCCTTTGCGCTTCGCTTCAAAAGTGTCGCTGCACCCTCGAGCCTCCGCGCGTGGCAATCGCCCCAATACCAAAAAGTACCGCCCCTTTAGTCCGCACCGACAATCATCCTCTCCAACCACCATCCCCCGGTCTTCAGTCAGCAGGGAATGGCCAGGATAAGAATGAGGCAGCGTCGAAATCACCTGTATTAATCCACTCTCGCCGACATTCAATGCAGACCAATCCCTAGGAGAGCGAATAATTACATCGGCGTGTATTGGAGCATGTAAATATCCCTCAGAACATTCAACAAAAACCGATCCGACCTGCTCGACCATCCCATAAAAATTGTGGACTCTTGAAATTCCCGCCGCCTCGAAGGCAAAACGTTTAAAAGTCGCGTTGTCGACGGCCTCATCTTCCAGCTTTTTCCAGCCCCCACTATGGACCAAAACAGCGTTATCAAGAGCTACGTCCATACCGCCATCAAGAATTGGCTTTACAAAATACTTCCAGACCATGAATGTAAAACCAAATATAAGAACTTTCCCCCCTCGATTTCGGCGCAAAAAATCTTCCAACTTCCCCTCATCAAGAGACATGTCTTCATCACGAAGAGCGTAACAATGATCCCTACCAAAATTCGCCATACCTAGTATACCGGCACCGCGTGCTGAAAAAGAATTTCTATCCTTAACGATGCCAGGATGATCGACGATGAGCATGGGAAGACGCTCTTTGCCGATAAAATTTTGCATAATTTTTATTAGAGCGCGGGATTGCATCATCGCAGTTTCTTTATCCAGATATATTCTGGAAACGGCCTGCCCCGTAGTTCCGGAGGACGTGAGCGTCTTAACAATATCCGCGACGGGAACTGACTTCAATGTTTCCGTTTTGAACAGCCCCACAGGAAGAAATGGCAAGTCTTCTAAAGAGCGAGCCTCCGAGGCCCCCCATCCTCGAGCATCCAGAATAGCCTTGTATTCTTTGCATGAATCGACATGCTTTTGGGTCAAACGCCGCAGGTCCTCGAGCAGGAGCTCCCGCTTGACCAACTGAGGCACTCCATAGACGCTCAATTCGCTCGGAGGTTCTCTATTCATTGCGCCCCCTCCTTCAAATTCTTCAGGAGCTCATTGTACTGTATCTTATTGGATGAGGAGCGCGGAAGCACTTCTACCCGCGCAAAATTAAGCGCTCGCAAGGGAAAGGAAAATTCCTCGGCGATCACTGAACGTAACTGCTCTGCCGGCACCTCCCCCTTATTCACCACCCAAAGGCGATCATCCTCACCCACGCAAACAACATCTAACCCAAGACTTGCCAAGCGCCTTTCGATTGTCTCCAAGTTGATCCGGTTGCCGTGAAGCTTAATAAAACGACTTTTCCGTCCAGTGATATAAAATAACCCTTGGCCATCGCGCGTGGCCAAGTCACCTGTAAAAAGCCGTCCGTTGTTGACGTCGCCAAGGGCCAAATCTGCTCGCCGCTCCGCGTAACCGAGCATAACGCTAGGGCTAACGACCAAAAGCTCTCCCTCTTCCCCGTCCTCGACAATCGGGTCACCATTTTGATCCACAAGTGAGATCGAGGTCCCTGGAATAGCCACGCCTATTGAAGAGGGATGCGCTACGCAGCTTGCCGGTGGCAAGTAGGAGATACGGGGCCCTGCTTCCGTCTGGCCATACATGACGACGAAGCGCCACCCTCTTTCTGACGCCAAGTGACCAATCTGCTCAACAGCTTCGGGCGCCAGCCGCCCTCCAGCTTGCGTCAACGTTCGCAGAGATGACAACGGCTTTCTAAAAGCTCGCATTCTAAGCATCGTCTCAAAATGAAACGGCACTCCTGATAGAGACGTTGCAGCGTCCTCCTCAATCCGCGCCCAAAATCCACTCTCCATAATAGATTTAGAAGTAAGAAGAACGGTGGCTCCAACCGCGATATGACTATGAATAATGCTCAATCCATACGAGTAATGGAAAGGGAGGTGCGCTATCGGCCGCTCATCGCTGCCCAGATCGAGATACTTGACTATTGACGCAGCGTTTTCTGCTAGCTGCTTTTGGCTAAATCGTACAAATTTTTGCGTTCCAGTGCTGCCGGAAGTACTTAGAAGCACGTCCGTCAAGTGTGAAATATGCCCACCGCCGGGAAAGCGCTCAACCTTTAACGGAAGACCTTCTCGTCCTACTACGGCCTCCGGCTCATAAACTGCTATAATATTCTCTAGCGCCGCAGCTGAAATTTCGTGCCCGACCAGCATGACTGCGTGCCCGGCACCTAAAATTCCTAGGTACGCCTCCACATGAGCGCAGGTATTGTCCACCAGCAGTACAACTAGTGATTTTTGCTCGCACCCGAGTCTCCCCCTCCAGAACGCCGAGGCGGTTGCAGCCTGCTGGTATGTCAGGACAGCGCCGCAGTCATCAGACGCAAGAATGGACGCCCCAAACTGGCCAAGGCGTTCCGTTATAGACATCATATAGTCATGCCCCCATCAACGCCGAGAACTTGGCCAGTCACGTAAGATGAAAGTTCTGACCCAAGAAAAATGGCAGCATTCGCTACATCTTCAGCGGTTCCCATTTTCCCCATTTTTATTCCGTCTATAATTGCCCTCCGCTTCTCCTCAGGCACGCTCGCAATCATATCGGTCTCTATAAAGCCTGGGGCGATAGCGTTAACCCGGACGTTGGCCGGCGCGAGCTCCTTTGCTAGCGACAACGTCAAGCCAATAACGCCAGCCTTACTTGCCGCGTACACAGATTGTCCAGCATTTCCATATCTACCAACAATAGAGCTGATATTGATAATGCTTCCAGACCCAGCCCTAGCCATCAATCGCGCAGCAAACTGGGCACATTTAAATGTGCCCGACAGGTTAACACCCATGACCTCCTGAAACATTTGCTCAGAAGCCATGCCGACGAGCGCGTCTTTTAGAACTCCAGCGTTATTTACTAAAATATCGAGACCCTGATACTCCTTATGAACCTCGCTGAAGGCTAACTTCACGGCTCCTGAATCTGTCACGTCAAAAACTAGGGGTCGAACATCTGCACCGGGTACTGTTTCGCAGATCAGTTTGGCGGCCTCTGCCGCCCGCTCGACACTTCTGCCGTTCAACAGTACACGAGCGCCATTTCTCGCAAACGCGAGCGCAGTTGCGAAACCGATGCCCCGGCCGGCCCCAGTTACTAGAGCCAGTTTTCCATCCAGCAGGCCTGACATTGCTACCGCTCTTTCTTGGGAGATGACTGAAAGGTATCCCGTTTATCGGAATCTCAACCGGGAAGAGCTGCTGCGCTTCGCCGCTAGCGGTTAAATGCCACGCCGTACCGGGCCAAAATTTCTTTGGCTTTGGCTACGCTGCTCATATCAATGATGTCATCCGTATCGAGCATGATATCAAACGCCTCCTCAAGCGCCGCCACCAGCTGCATATGAGCGACGGAATCCCATTCGCGGATGCCCTCGTAGGCGAGGCTATCCGTGATCACGGAAGAATTAACCTGTAGGGCTTCGACAAACGCTTGCTTCAGCTTGTCTGCATTCGACATAGAGGGCCTCACGAACCGGTTGCGAGGCCATGGCCTAAGGGAATGGACGCGTTGCGGTCAAGTTGAAGATCATTTGCCCCCTTTTTTCGCCCCTGCCGCGCCCTATTTCTCGTCCGACTTCCCAAGTGATTTGATCCTCTTGGTCTGACACCCATCTTTGGACCGGCTGAGGCTCGAGTTTTCCGGCCTCTGTTATTGTGACCGGTTGGCTGCGCCACGGTGATTTGTCAGTGAGATCGGGGTCTTCTGCCCGATGGCCCCATTGGGCCGGACCTCATTGTAGCAATTGCGCCAAGCCTCCAACTTTTCCGCCGCGTCGGCAAGGGCGAGGAACCAGTGGGCGTTCAGACACTCCGCCCGGAGGCGTGCGTTGAACGCTTCGATGAAGGCGTTGTCCGCGGGCTTGCCCGGCCGGGAGAAGTCCAGGGTGCCGCCGCGGCTGTAAGCCCAAAGGTCCAGGGCCCGGGAGATGAACTCTGAGCCCTGGTCGACCCGGATAGCCCTCGGAAAGCCCACCTCGGCGCAGATACGATCCAAGGCCTCGACGACGTTCTCCGCCCGATAACTGAACCGCGGATCAATGATCGGCGAAAAGCGTATGAAGGTGTCGACCACGGTCAAAATCCGGATCTTCCGGCCGGTGGCCAGCTGGTCATGGACGACGTCCATCGCCCAGGTCTCGTTGGGCGCGACAGCGTCACGGCGATCCTCCCGAAGCTTGGCCTTCACCCGCCGCTTCGGGGTTTTGTTGCGCAGCTGCAGGCCCAACGCATTGTAAATGCGATGGGCCTTCTTGATGTTGATCCGCCAGCCCTCGCGCTGAAGCATGACGTGGACGCGCCGATAGCCGTAGCGCACCCGCGTCTGACAGACCTCCCGGATCCGGGCGTCAAGACTGGCTTGCTCGGGGCGGCGGGACTTGTAGTGATAGGTGGAGGTGTCGACCTCGAGAACCCGGCAGGCCCGCCGGATCGACACCCCCAATCGCTACACGCCCCGTCCACCAGCTCGCGCTTGGGAGCAGGCCTCAGAGCTTTCGGCGGATGACGTCCTGCAGTATCTCCCGATCCAACGACAGGTCCGCCACCACCTTCCGCAGCTTGGCGTTCTCGTCCTCCAGCTGCTTCAACCGCTTCATTTCCGTCGGCAGCGGGCCGTCGTACTTCTTCTTCCAGTTGAAATAGGTCACCTAGCTGATCCCCGCCCGGCGGCAAATGACAATCCGTCGGCGCCTTGCTTCAAAATGAACGCCTTCTGGGCGTCCGAAAACTTCGATGCCTTCATCGTCTTCCGCTCCTCCCAGCCTGGGAATTCCGGCGCGGAAAACTCCAGCTCAGATCAATCCAGTTTCCGGGGAGCAGATCAGCCCGCTTACAGAGCATTTTCCGATCAGTCTGCGTCATATCCTGCGGCGGCGAAGTAGTTTGCGTATTCGTTGGGTGTGAAAGCGTCGATGGCTAGGGCGATAGCTTTCCAAAGCTGCTGGACGGTTCGGGCGACAGCCCTTCGCAGCAAGACCGCTGAGCGCGCCGTCGAAGCCACCTGGCGACGCATCGGAACCCTGCTCGAACACTTCAGCCCAGCCGAATGCGCCAACTACCTAGTCAACTCAGGACACGCCCCGTCCTGAAACGATTACGCTCTAAGGGGGAGAAAGCACCGAAACTCTAGCTCAGATCCAATCCTATCGAGCCGGTCACCTTCTGTCGGACCCTCCGCCAGAGCTCCGAGACCAGACGGTCCCGAGGCACGGATGCAAGGTCCGCCGTGGGCAACACGGGGGCGGAAGCCGAAGGCGGCCTAAAGGCGTCCGCCCTTCCCATCAATGCATGGAAAGCACGGTCGTCAAAACTATATTCATCGAGCAAAATTTCGCGATACCTGTCGTTATTGAGCAATTTATACAATTTATCCAAACCGATAATCTTATACATATGATCCAGCCAAGGAACTTCAATAAAATAGAGAAAGGCCTTCTCTATTTCGTAGAAATCCTCCGGCGCGTTCTTAATTTTAAAAAGATCTGCAAATCCTTCAGCAAAGACCTTATCAGGAATATCTGAGAAAAAATTCTCGGCAATAAGCATGTGCTCGTTAATCGTTCTCACCCCATTTACCGGGGTGTCACTGCTAGCATTGCCATCTCCGACTATACGGAAGTTTACCATGCTAACATCATGAATAAATATGGGGTAACGCTTAACCAGCCGAACCCACATATCAAAATCTGGAAGCTGTCTAAGTCTATTGTCATATACCCCCAATTCTTCATATAGGTCTCTTTTTATAAGCATTGTGGGGTGACAAATGCAATTCCCCTTTGTGAAGAAATGCCTTAACCAGAGACCCTGACTTCGATTTTTTTGATCAAATACAGTACCAAACGGCAAATCTGCTTTTGGAATACCCTCGCCGCGACCATTCATAAAGCGCGCTTTACCGAATACTGCGCCCAACTCTGGATGAGTCTCCATATGCCCGACCTGAACCGAGAGCTTACCGGGTAACCACATATCGTCAGAATTGATCAGCGCTATATAGCGACCGACACTCCGCTCAATAAGCTCGCGAGTTACAATCCCCGCCCCTCGGTTCGCACTATGCGCAAACAGCTTGACTCGTGGATCGCTAACCCCCCTGACGACCTCGGCCGTTCCATCGGCGGACCCATCATCCGCCACAAGCAGCTCGAAGTCAGAAAAGTCCTGCTGTAAGACACTCTCAATAGCTTGAGCCACAAACGGCGCATGATTGAAAGCTGGCATGATTACGGAAACAGCCGGCGCTACCATTTATCAGTACCCCATTACCCCTAAGATCAATCGTCGCATCCCATTTGGAATGGTCCGCCGCAAACCACGGAGCACAATTGGCGGAACGAATGAATGGATCAGCCGAAGAGCTCCTCCGACCCAGCCCTGCCGCCTTAGCTGCCCACTCCCAGCCAACTGCCCAGTTAAACGATTCTTTAAAGCCTTGAATTCCGCCTCAAATACCCTTCCGGTGATGGCATCATAAGTTTCTATCTGCAAAATCTGATCCCTAATCTTTTCTTCGTTCGATAGGGCGCTCCATGTTCCGGACGAATGGAGCCTATAAACCGACATGATTTCATGCATAAAGGCAATCAATCCATGCTGAGAAATACATATATTGACTATCCAATCGTAAGATTTCACATCAAAAACAGATCGCGGTATATTCGAAAGCGAAGATCGCCTGTATACACAAGTTGAAAAATTTCCTATCAGATTGTCGGCAATAAGACTCCTTGAATCAACGTATGAAATATCTTCCGATTGAGGAATTCTCGGGTAGAAGAGCTCGACGGATTGATCATAAACAAAATAGTTTGCGCTGCATCCGGCGCACTCTCTATGAATATCCAGATACTCAACCTGTTTAGAGAGTTTATCAGTCCGAACCCAGTAGTCATCACCCTCGAGAACAGCAACATACTCGCCAGAACAACTAAATAGGGCTCTCTGATAATTTTTTGTAATGCCGAGATTTTTGGAATGATCGAGAAATCGATGCACAATTCCAGCTTCAGAAAGCCGGTGCGCTATGTGTTCCCTTGTTTCGTCTGTCGACGCGTCATCAGCGATCACAACATCATAAGAAAACGGCACCTCCTGTATGAGGAGACCGTCAAGCGCCTGGCCTATGTATTTTTCGTGGTTGTAAGTAACAAGAAGAATAGTAAGTTTTGGCAATCTATCACCTATATTCTCGCGCGAACCTCGCGACGCCGCATCAAGCTTATCTGAACGCTCTGCTTCCAAAGCTGTTGGGTGAGGGCTTTATCTCCACGCCTAAAACAGATGCCAAGCGTGAAAATTCCTCGTGAAATCGCCAACCTGTCAACTCATCATTGAATTCAATTGCTTGCTGGCCCGTTGCCCGAGACGCCCCGCCCCCAAGCTGATGCACGACACAAGCAGAATGCAAGAACGCCAACGGTGCCTTTCTGCTAGCAAAGATGTCAAACATCCAACAGTCGGGCGGCATGTTGCTGCCAAGGGTCGGAATCCCAAAAAGGGAAGCGGACCGATACATTGAAACTGAAAATCCACAACTAATATTATTTAATATAATATCCCTGGTGTTCACGTAGGAATATTTATCGGATATAGCGTCACGCGCGGAAAAAGCCAGCCTATCAGGGTCAAAGAAGAAAAAGTTCGTGAACGCCGCTGAGCATTCCCTATGTCTATCCAGGAAACTTATTTGAATTCTTAGCTTATCACTCCGAGACCACCAATCGTTCGCGTCCAGAAACGCTATATATTCCCCCTTTGCTCGCGCGATGGCAAAATGGAAAGCTGTATAATCGTTCCCTTCGCCAGCCCCCAACACCGTGTACCGATCCCAGCCCGCCTCCTTGAGGCGCTCGCGCACGATCTCAATCGTATTGTCAGAACACCCACAATCAGCGATCAAGATTTCGCAAGGCGAATCGATCTGATAGAGAATGCTGTCAACCGCCCTATGCGCGGTCCGCTCGTTATTCCGAGCGATCAAGATCGCGCTAGTTTTCGCCGTCGCGCTCACTTCCTACCCCCTCCCTCCAAAGGATCAGCTCAAAACTTATTCTTCACACACATGGGCGCGCTATTTATCCAGCGCGCTCTGCAGAATCTCACAAATCATGTCTACGTCGGCCAAATCCAAACTTGGATAAAGCGGCAGGCAAAGAGCACGAGGAGCAAGGTCCGCGCAAACGGGCGTGTCGAAGGCGCTATCGAGATACGGTAAATTAGAGAGCGAGGGGTAGAAATACCTTCTAGGATGAACGTCTCGCTCTTTCAATCGAGCCATTCCCCTAAGCAAATCCTCTTCCGATTCAAATATCACTGGGTAGTACGCATAATTATATTCACATTCTGAGTCGATTTCCTGATGCCGCAATATTTGCTTCAGATGCCCACGATATCTTTCCGAAATTTTATGCCTTTTCGCGATAATTTCTGAGACTTGTGGCAAGTTGATGAGACCCATAGCCGCGTGGAATTCAGAATTCTTTCCATTAATTCCGATCTCATCAAAGGACGTCGGTGATGCGTGGCCAAAATTTCTCATCCTGGAAACTAGGTGATCCACCTCTGCGTCTCGCGCGATAACCGCTCCACCTTCAATTGTATGGAACAGTTTCGTCGCATGGAAACTGACACACGATACATCACCGAAATTGAATATAGAATCTTCTAAATACCTTACCCCAAAAGCATGGGCGGCATCGTATATAACCTTGATTCCATGCTTTGCTGCGATACGTTCAATTTCCACTACGTCGCACGGATTACCATATACGTGCGTGGCCAAAATTGCGCTGGTTTTTGGCGTAATCGCGCCCTCAATATTTCGCGGATCTATGTTGAAGGTCTGCGGATCTATATCGACCATGACCGGCCGGCAGTGTTCCCACACAATCGTCGACGTAGTGGCGACGTACGAGAACGGAGTGGTAATGATCTCCCCCGACAATCTCAAGGACCGTATGGCAATTTGAAGCGCAATTGTGCCATTTGACACAAAAGATAAATTCTTAACTCCCAAAAAAGACCTGAGTCTTTCCTCGAGTTCCAGCACCATCGGCCCATTGTTAGTCAGCCAGCCCGTGCTCCAAATACGTGAGAGGAGCTCGCTGTAATCTGCAATCTCGGGAAGAAAAGGTTTAGTTACATTTATGACCATCGAGCTTTCCACTTAACTCTCATCAGGTTCCCCCAATCGAAGCGCTAAGCTCTTTGGCCAGCTCATATAGTGAGCTTATTCGCGCACTCGCTAGGGCTACCGTCCCACACTTCTCTCAGTGTTGCTGGTTATCACGTGGGTTGGCTGTTTGAAAGTTGCCCTGACCTCCACCGCAACGGTGGACGACCGGAGCGTTGTTCGTTTTGAGACCGGGCGGCCCGGATTGGGAAATCCGTCAAACGCGGGGGCGCTACGGCTATCGGCGCGTCCACGCCATGCCTCAAGTAGGCCCCTCGCCTCTATAATGCGTTTGGCCTGCAGCTGCGCAGCATACCCCGAACTGCTGGAGAATCACCGCGACGCCCCCCCCGTCGATCTCCAGCTCGATATCGCCACGCCCCGTCCGCGCCAGCCTCGACCGTGCCCGCTGCAGCTTCCCAGGCTCAGCCGCCTCCACCAGCGCTGGCACGAAGCGCGTCTGCGGCTCGGCGGCCACGATCCGCATCCCCCGCCGCCAGCCGAACAGCTGCTGCGAGCGGATATTGTGCCTCCGCGCCACCTCCGACACCGTCGCCCCTTACGCTAACGCCCCCTCGACGATCCGCGCCTTGTCGTCCGCCGACTAGCGCCACCGCCACCCCGAGCTCGCTTACAAATCACCGCGGCGCAGCCAGCCCCTCACCGCAACAGATCAAGTGGCCTTTAGCTTTTTACCGCGCCACTGATTGTGAGAGGATCAAGTCACTTAGGAAGTCGGACGCAGAACGGTGCAGTTTCGTGGCATTAGGTCAGCCTAACGTGATAGGCCATCTATGGTTACAGACCACTTTTTACGCATAGGCACATCGCAGTGTGTCGTGATAAGGCGGCTGCTTGGGTTTAACAGCGTGCGCTACCCAGCACGCGCCTTAGCGATCCGCTTGTTAAACAGAACACGTCATAGTCGGCCATAGCGAACGAGGCTGTTTGTGAAAGTCCTAATAACTGGGGGTGCTGGCTTCATCGGGTCAGCCGCCTGCCGATACCTCATAAATACCACAAAAGACGAAGTTCTAAATATCGACAAACTTACCTACGCCGCCTCCGGAACCGCGCTTCGCTGTATTGAAGATCACGACAGCTATTCCTTTCTGAAAGGCGATATAGCCAACCAAGAATTAATAGGAAAAGCAATTAATCGGTTCCGACCAGATACGATTATGCATTTTGCAGCGGAATCACACGTCGATCGTTCGATCTCGAGCGCAACCCCTTTTGTAGATACAAATATCGTCGGCACCTACTCGTTACTGGAGGCTGCGCTTGAGTACTGGCGCGAGCTCGGCTCGCACGCTGCGAGCAAATTTCGGTTTATTCACGTATCTACAGACGAAGTTTACGGCAGTTTGGGGCCCAGCGGGCTATTCCATGAAGAAACCGCGTACGATCCCCGATCTCCCTACTCCGCATCGAAGGCGGCGGCCGACCATCTTGTCTCTGCATGGCACCACACATACGGCCTCCCTACGATCATTTCCAATTGCTCCAATAACTATGGTCCATTTCATTTTCCAGAAAAGCTGATTCCCCTGACGATCATCAATGGGCTTCTAGGCCGGAAGCTTCCAGTCTATGGGGACGGGCAAAACGTGAGAGACTGGCTATACGTTGAAGATCATGTTCGCGCGCTCCGTCTAATCGCCGAACACGGTACGCCAGGTCAAAAGTATAATATCGGCGGGCGCAACGAACGAACCAATCTTCATGTTGTGGGCCGGATTTGTGGCTTGCTGGATGAGCTTTCGCCTTCAGCGGAAGGCCGCTCGCGGCAAGAGCAAATTTGCTACGTTGCCGACCGGCCTGGCCATGATCGGCGTTATGCCATCGACGCTTCAAAACTCGAAAACGAACTCGGCTGGCGAGCCAATGAAACGTTCGAAACCGGCCTCCGCAAAACTGTTCAATGGTATATCGACAGACGCGATTGGTGGGAGCCGCTGCAAGAGAAGTATTCAGGCCAGAGATTGGGCGTGCTTGTGCAACCCCAACAAGCGGAATCATAAAGAAGTTTTGCCAAACAATTCTGAGGAAAACTTATGAAGGGCATCGTTCTTGCTGGTGGAACTGGGTCTCGACTGTACCCGGTGACGCAAGCTGTCTGCAAGCAGCTGCTACCCGTCTACGACAAGCCGATGATATATTATCCAATCTGCACCCTAATGCAGGCTGGGATTTCTGAGATACTGATCATTTCAACTCCTCAAGATTTGCCAATTTTTGAAAAACTTCTGGGAGATGGCTCCAAGTGGGGCGTGTGCTTCCAATATGCTGTTCAGCATACGCCGCGCGGGCTAGCGGACGCCTTTATCGTTGGTGAGCATTTCGTTGGCGGCGAGCCGATCGCGCTCATTTTGGGCGACAACTTGTACTTCGGTCACGACATGCCCGCCATGATGGCGCAAGCGACGAAGCTAACACAAGGCGCTACGGTATTTGCGTACCGGGTAGGCGATCCTGAGCGATACGGAGTTGTGGAGTTCGATAAAAACGGCACAGCAATTTCGCTGGAAGAAAAACCAGCTCATCCCAGATCTGATTGGGCCGTAACCGGCCTCTATTTCTACGACCAAACCGTTGTCGAGATTGCAAAGGCAATTAAACCCTCAGCTAGGGGCGAAATTGAGATCACTGACATCAATCAAACCTATTTGGATCGTGGCGAATTGCGAGTTCAAAGATTGGGCAGAGGCTTTGCCTGGCTCGATACAGGTACGCATGACAGCTTGCTGGAGGCGTCGGAATTCATCAAGGCGATCGAGCACAGGCAGGGCGTAAAGGTCGCCTGTCCCGAAGAAGTCGCACTGCGTAATGGCTGGATCGCCCCGGAGGCCGTCATGCAAATCGGCCACCAAATGGGAAAAACGGATTACGCGCGCTACTTGTTCGATCTCGCGAACGAGTTTGCCGACGCCGCAAAGTGACCGATTGAACGGGCTAAGCGATCTTGCTAGGCGATATGCTCGCCAACCCTAGCATGCAGTGGAGCTATTTGATGGTGCAGCCGAGCGGCGTCGTTGCTGCTGTACGCGATATCGTTAAGGGAGCCCAGCTCGCCCCTGTTTGGTGGCGAGTCGGCCTTACGCAGACCTTCAGCCGCTACAAGCGTACTATTTTGGGTCCGTTCTGGATTGCGGGTGGATTGGTAGCGACTGCAGTCGCCCTGACATTCGTGTACGGGAGCCTATTCCATGCTGATTATCGGCAAACCTTTCCGAACGTAATGGCCGGCCTTCTTGTTTGGTTCATGATATCATCGACCATAAATGAAGGGGCTCAGCTTTTCATTAATTCTGCCGGCATGATGCAGGTACATAATTTTCCATCTTCTTTTTATGTGTATCTCCACGTCTTTAGACAAGCGGTAAACTTTGCGCACCAGCTTATGGCTTTTGCACTTACCCTTCTTCTGATGGGATTATTACCGGTGCCCAATATTGAAGTTATACCGGGCCTGTTGATACTTATCGTGACGATGTTTTTCGTGTCTTTGGTTACCGGCATGATTTCCGCGAGGTATCGCGATATTGGATATATGACAAGCTTTGCGGTACAATTTCTTTTTTTTCTGATGCCAATATTCTGGACGGCTGAGCAACTTGGCGCCAGGCGGCGAGCAATTGTGGACCTCAATCCTTTCGCACAACTATTAGAGGTTGTGCGCCAGCCCTTGTTGGGACATACCGTGACTCTACATCAATGGATGTCTTCTCTCGGGTTAATGGCTGTATCTGCGGTGATTGGAATTTCACTTCTTGCCGCCTTCCGCCGTCGAATTGTGTTCTGGCTTTAGGGCTATTTATGATGAGCTCAATTAATTTGAATGCCGTCACCTTGGATTATTGGCTTTATAGCGTTAAAGCCCAATCAGTCCGCAATGCCGTATTTAATTTGGCTGTCGGCGGCAAACTATTCAAGGCTGGTAACGACGTGGCGGTGCTTCGAGCGTTATCGAATATTACCTTCAACCTAACGGACGGAGATAGATTGGGCTTGGTTGGGCATAATGGTTCCGGCAAAACCACGCTGCTCAAGGTCTTGGCCGGTATCTACGAACCCGAGCAGGGCTCCGTCAGCATCAAGGGCCGCGTAACATCGATGATTGCCTTGGGGGCTGGCCTGGACCCTGAAGTTAGCGGCATCCAGAATATCCGAAACCTTGGGACGCTGATGCTGATCAGCCGAAAGATGGTCGAAGAGCGACTCGATTCGATAATAGAGTTTTCAGAGCTTGCCCAGTTCATCCACCTACCAGTCAAAACCTATTCGGCCGGCATGCTGGCGCGGCTTATGTTTTCGGTCGCCACCGAGTTGGATCCACAAATCCTGATCTTGGACGAATGGCTGAGTGCGGGCGATGCCGCCTTCAACGTTAAGGCAGCGGGTCGGATGAGCCGTATTGTGGAAAATGCTGATATCGTCGTAATGGCAAGCCACTCACCGAGCCTCGTCAAGCAAGTATGCAACAAGGTTGCGGTCATGGAGAGCGGCCAAATGGTGTTTTTGGGCGGGGTGGACGAATGGGTCGATCGCTACGGCGACCCTGACGTGAAGCCCCCTCCCGTTCCCGGCCACTAGTATTATTGGAGGCCAACTGACCATAGTGCCCTCTCCTTTGCGGGATAACGGGGTCGTTGCAGCCAGCGAGCGCCCTGCGCGCGTACTGGCATTTGGTGCTGGCCGCATCCCTTCGGTTTATCTTTTTGTCGAGAAGCCACTCAGACTCTTACAGACTGAGGGAAAAATCGAGCTGAGAGATAGAAGTGGGTTTCGATTGTCGAATCGGGATCTTGAGTGGGCGGACGTTTTCGTATTTTGCAGAAATAATGCCCCGGAAGATCTATCTTACCTGAGAGCAGCAAAGGCAATAAACCTGCCCATTATATATATAATTGATGACAATTTCCTGGAAGCTCCACTGGCATATGTAGAGGGGCGTCGCCTTCGAACGCCGATCTTCCTTTATACTCTAAAAAATTTCCTAAGGGCCGCTGATCTTGTTATAACGTTCTCGGAAACTTTGGCCGAGGATTTACGGCTTTTTTCTGACAAAGTAGCTGTTCGCAATACTTATTTTGCCTCCAAATCGAAGCCAGATATTTCAGCTCATAATCGCGAACGAGTTCGAATTACTTTCGCCAGTTCACGCTCTGAGGATGGCTCGATCGAGCCGCTCCTATTTCCCATTTTGCGGGACGCTATAGATAAGTATCGCGAGAGAATTGAAATCGTCCTTTGGAAACCACTTTTTGGCCTTAAGGGAAATAATATCGTTGTAAAAAATGCACTGCCCTATGAGGATTATTTAGAAGAACTGTCGTCAGGCGGCTACGATATTGGACTTGCGCCCGCGGTTGACAATAGATTTTTCAACTCAAAGAATGAAACAAAATATAGAGAATACGGAGGATTGGGTATTGCTGGAATTTATAGCGCGACCCCCCTATATAATCGCGTTATCGTGAATCGAACGACAGGAATGCTCGCGAACAATACGGCGGGTAGCTGGGCCGCCGCCGTTCAGTCGCTCATTGAGAATCCGGATCTTCGGTGCCACATAGCGCGGAGCGCTCTCACAGATGTGGAGGAGCGGTATGAATTTGGCCGCTATTCAGAAACACTGCTGCACGACATTTTACGAACTGCCTCAAACCGCTCCGCGAAGCTCTAACGTGGATACGAAATATTTGCGGCCATGATATTTATTTGTGACCTCATGTCCACTAGACGAAAGCCTTTTAGGCGTTCTCGCCTTCTAGCACCCTCACCCATACCATGGGTAGAGGCGCTTCCGATTCTTGGCAGAAAGAAAAAATGTATTCAAATTGATATTGGAGAGCTTATTGAAATTTCGGAAATACGGAGAGCTTCGAAGGAATCCATTCTTTTATTGCTGAATTTTCGCGTACATGACCTGGAATTAATTCCGATTATGCGAACGGCCTTCAAATGGGTCGTCATTGATTTCTGCAATGAGAAACAACCTTCGCTCTATTCCCAGTTAGAGGAGCGCTTTTCGGAATTCGATGAGACCTATTTCCTGATCGTGCCGAAATCCACAATTGAACTTAAGAGCAGTTTTTCCGACACCGTGAAGGCACATGTTGGATTGTGGAGCGATCGCGTCCTGATGGCCGGACGGACATCTGGCGGTGCCCATGTATATATTCCTGACGACACACTCGGAGCGACCAGCATCTGGAGTCCGAGGGGGCCTCATGCGGCGTGGTGCGAAGTTTTTGGCGTCATATCCTCTTTATCTGCGGGTAATTCCAGCGAAACTCTTTCCAATTTTGACATGCATCTCCGCATCTGGTCACCAATTTACCGAAGAATAACCGACGCTGTTGCCCGTCACGGTGGCTTTTCTAGAGCCGGTCATAAACTACTAGGCAGGCTCAGGCGCTGAATGACACTCCATTGCCTTGCGCTATATTGCAGTCCAATGTAATCAAGTCGGCTATCAGCGCCTTGGAGGTAAGTATGGACCAGAATAACGTTCTCCGTCGGACGTTTGCGACGCAGAGGAAATATCATGACCTATACGAGCAGTATCTTCTTCGTGGAATCAACTGCGCCATAAATCCTGAAGACCCGGAGAACCCATTCGATGCCCCCTGGAAAATGACCCACTACTGGCACCAGGGTGCGGATGCGCTTAATATTTGCCTTGGGGCCCTTATCCAAAATCGGCGGGAGCCGCCGAAAGCTATCCTCGACCTCCCCTGCGGGTCGGGCCGGGTCACGCGCCATTTTCGAGCCTTCTTCCCCGAGGCCACAATCGTTGCCTGCGACCTTTACGACTATCATTACAATTGGTGCGCTCAGCACTTTGGCGCGATTGGGCAAAAATCGACAGAACATTTTAAAGATTTGAATTTTGACGTCAAATTTGATCTGGTATTTTGTGGATCACTACTGACACATCTACCGGAGGACGACTATAAGGCAGCTATAGATTGTATAGTTCGATCTCTTTCCGATAATGGGATCGCGATCATTACCCTCCAGGGAAGGCATGCGGAGTGGATTCAGGAACATAAATACCAATTCATTGAGCCAGAATTATTTAAAATCGCGATGAAATCTGTTCCAAAAACTGGCTTTGGCTACGTTGATTACAATCAACACTGGCTCGATTCCGTTTGGAAGGAACAATCGCATTATGGCGTGGCAATGGTGCGCCCACACTTTGCCACAAAACACATAGAAGAAGATTATAGCGTGCGCATACTCGGCTACATTGAGAGAGCCTGGGACGACTCTCAGGACGCCTTAATTATTGGCAAGCCGGGCGTGAATTACTCGGCACCCAAAGAGAAGTAGCATTGCAATCAGATCTACAACCAATCCCGCGATAGTATCGGGCCTACATGGGCGGGCCCGATACTCCTAGTCATTCACCGGACTCGACGCAGTCGCTGTTACGGGCATCCGGAACATTTGCCGCGCTTTGGCCGGGTTTCCGTGAATAAGCGAGCCATCCGGCGCATCTCCTTTGAACACCGACCCCGCCGACATTTTGCAGGCGACGCCAATGGTTGAACGCGGAGTCAAGATGGCGGCGCTGCCAAGGAACGAGGCCTCGCCAACGACCGCTCCACCGTTCAAGCAAGCGTAAGGGGAAAGGGTGCTAGCCTTACCTAGGCAGGCGTCGTGCCCGACGGATCCGTAGGTGTTGATGACCACGGCCTGCTGAACACGTGCGAAGGGCCCGACAAACGTGAATGGCGCTAAGATTACCCCCGGCTCCAAGACAGCTGTAGCCGCCACCAACGCCCGTGGATGAACCAGCGTATATTGCTTTGCCCCCGCTAAATCGAGCTCATCAGATATTCTCAATCTGGCAATCGAATCCCCGACCCCTATAAGGAATAGATATCCATCGATATTATTCAAATCATTCAGATTTTGAAAAGCAGGTACACCTGGCCATATCTGCCGAATATCGGCCATTCTTGGCGCATAAGCATCTACAACGCCAGCTAATTCAACATTTTCCCCAGATTCTACCTGATCTTTTAGATAGGAAGACAATTCCAATCCAAGCGCGCCTCCGCCGTAAATAATTACCTTCGTCATTTTACTTTCCAGTTCTCAGATCAGATCCCAGCGAAGGAGCCTTTGCGATCATAGACGATGGCTAACTTTAGCTAAACGATATCTCGGCTAAAACATGGCTCTGAGATCGAGGAAGATCACAGTGGCCATAGAAATCCTCCCCCCTTGGACGCTATCGCGCTCCGATCTGGATCGATGGACGGCGCTCCAAGATTCGCAGCCGATGTATGCCCCCCCCTTCCTGTCGCCACAATGGGCGCGGGCGGTTGATCGTGCCCAGAACCGCAACCGGGACAACGTGCGCGTCGCGGTCCTGCATGAGAATGGCGCGCTCAAGGGGTTCTTCCCCGTCAGGGTTTCGGCGTTCACGGCCATGCCCGCAGGCTCGCCCATGTGCGACTACCAAGGTCTCGTCGCCGAGCCCGGCGTCCAGGTCAGTTCGAACCAGTTGCTGCAGGCCCTCGGCGTCGACCGGCTGGACTTCACGCACATGCTCCAGGATCAATCGACGTTCTCGGCGCATATGCGCGGCTCGGCGCCATCCTATGTCATCCGGCTGTCAAACGGCTATGAAGCCTATCAGGTCGAGAAGCGCGCGGCCGGATCGGGCGTCCTGAAGGATCTGGATAAGCGCAGGCGGAAGGTGGAGCGCGAAGTCGGACCCGTCACATTCACCGCCTGGTCGCGATCGGCCGCCGATTTCGAAAAGCTGGTCGCCTGGAAGCGCGCGCAATATCGCGCCACCGGTCAAACCGACATCTTCGCCACGGGCTGGCCCAGGCGGTTGTTGCAAGACATGTTCGAAAGCCGCGACCCCGACTTCGGCGGCGTCTTCTTCACCCTGCACATCGGCGATCAGCTGGCCGCGGCGCATCTGCACCTTCGCGGCAAGCGCACCGTCCATGCCTGGATCATCGCCCACGATCCGGCCTTCGAACGCTATTCCCCCGGCCTGCTGCTCTTCCAGGACGTCATGCGCTGGATGGACGACACGCCCTATGACACGCTCGATCTCGGCGCGGGGGACTATCGCTTCAAGCAACAGCTCGCCAACGATCATCGCATGGTGGCCCATGGCTTCATCGGCAGGCCGAGCGCGTCCAGCCTCGTGCGTCAAGCCGCCTACAGCATACGCGACACGGCCGAACGGCTGCCGTTGGGCCGGTTTTCGGCGCTGCCCGGCAAGGCGATGCGGCGGTACGACATCATTCGCGCCTTGCGTTGATTCCGGGGTCGGACGGGGCTGCTCGGGCCTTTGCTTCGCGGCCGCCTTGCGGTTAGTTTGCCCGCGCTCTTCCCCGACCGGTTCTTCCCCGCATGACCTTGACCTTCGACGCCATCAGGGCCGCCGCCGAGCGGCTGGCCGGCCATATCGAGCGCACGCCCTGCCGCTATTCGCGCACGCTGTCGCAGATCACCGGGGCGGAGGTGTGGCTCAAGTTCGAGAACCTGCAGTTCACCGCCGCCTATAAGGAGCGCGGCGCGCTGAACAAGCTGCTGCTGCTGTCCGAGGACGAGCGCCGGCGCGGCGTCATCGCCGCCTCGGCCGGCAACCATGCGCAGGGGCTGGCCTATCACGCCGCGCGCCTGGGCGTGCCGGCCACCATCGTCATGCCGCGCGGCACGCCGTTCGTGAAGGTCGAGCACACCCGCGACCACGGCGCCGACGTCGTCATCGACGGCGACACCTATGACGACGCCTACGCCCACGCCTTGCGGCTGTGCGAGGCGCAGGGCCTGACCTTCGTCCACGCCTTCAACGACCTCGACATCATGGCCGGCCAGGGCACGGTGGCGCTGGAGATGTTCGAGGACGTGCCCGACCTCGAGATCCTGCCCGTGCCGGTAGGCGGCGGCGGCCTGATCTCGGGCGTGGCCACCGCCGCCAAGACCTTGAACCCCCAGGTCCGCATCTTCGGCGTCGAGCCGGCCATGTACCCCTCGTTCACCGCCCGCATGCGCGGCATGCCCGCCCAATGCGGCGGCCAGACCATCGCCGAGGGCGTCGCCGTCAAGCAGGTCGGCGACCTGACCTATGCGGTCATGCGCCCCCTGGTCGAGGACGTGCTGCTGATCGAGGAGCCCTATTTCGAGCGCGGGGTCGCCTTGTTGTGCAACGTCGAGAAGACCGTGGCCGAAGGCGCCGGGGCGGGGGCACTGGCCGCCCTGCTCGCCTATCCCGAACGCTTCCGCGGCAAGAAGTGCGGCCTGATCATCACCGGCGGCAACATCGACACGCGCCTGCTGGCCTCGGTGCTGACCCGCGAACTGGTCCGCGCCCAACGGCTGGTGTCGCTGCGCATCATCGGCGACGATCGCCCGGGCCTGCTGGCCACCGTGTCGGACACCATCGGCAAGCTGGGCGGCAACATCATCGAGGTGGCCCACAACCGCCTGGCCCTCGACGTGCCGGCCAAGGGCGCGGAGTTCGACGTGATGATCGAGACCCGCGACGCCCAGCACACCCAGGAAATCATGGACGCCCTGCGCGAGCGGGGCTATCCGCCGCGCGCGGTCTAGGAGCCCCTCATGCGCCCTCTGTTCCTCGCCCTCGCCCTCTGCGCGGGACTGGCCGCCTGCGGCTCGCCCAAGCAGACCGCCGACAACCTGCCGGCGGCGGGCGCCTATATGGCCCAGAACGCCAAGCAGCGGGGCGTGGTCGTCCTGCCCTCCGGCCTGCAGTACAAGGTGGAGCGCTCCGGCCCCGCCGCCGGCCCGCACCCGCGCCTCTCCGACGAGGTCAAGGTCCACTACGAGGGCAAGCTGGTCACGGGCGAGGTGTTCGATTCGTCGTACCAGCGCGGGACGCCGGCGGCCTTCCCCCTGGAAGGGCTGATCCCCGGCTGGGTCGAGGCGTTGCAGCTGATGCGCCCGGGCGACCAGTGGACGCTCTATGTCCCGCCCGCGCTCGGCTACGGCGACCAGGGCGGCGGACCCATCCCGCCCAACAGCGTGCTGATCTTCAAGATCGAGCTGATCGACGTCTTCCAGCACCCCGCCGCGCCGGGAGCCTAGGCCGTTGTCCCGCCCCGCCGGCGACGCGCCGCCGCCCTCGCCCCTGGTCGGGGTCGAAACGATCTTTTCGGGCTGGACGAAGCTGCAGCGGATCAGGATGCGCGTCGCCAGCGGCGACGTGGTCGAACGCCTGGTCGAGGATCATGGGGCGGCGGCCTGCGTGCTGCCCTACGATCCGGCGCGGCGTACGGCGCTGGTGGTGCGCCTGCCGCGTCCGCCGCTGGTGCTGACAGGCGAACCCGAGCCGCGACTGGTCGAGGCGATCGCCGGCCTGATCGACCCCGGCGAATCCGCCGAAATCGCCGCCCGCCGCGAGGCGCTGGAGGAGGCCGGCGTCCAGTTGGACAGCCTCGAGCCCGTGGGAACGTTCTGGACCATGCCCGGCGTCTCGACAGAACGGATGAGCGCCTACCTGGCGGCCTGCACGCCCGCCGACCGCCGGGGCGCCGGGGGCGGCGTCGCCGGCGAGCACGAAGATATCGAGGTGATCGAGGCCCGGCTGTCCGACCTCTGGGCCGACCTCGAAGCCGGACGGCTGGCCGACATGAAGCTGGCCTTGCTGTTGCAGGCCCTGCGCCTGCGCCGTCCCGCCCTGTTCGACTGACGCCTCAGTCGGTGAACACCACCGTCTTCTTGCCGTTGAGCAGGACGCGGTCGTCCAGCCACCAGCGCACGGCCCGCGCCAGGACGCGCCGCTCGATGTCGCGTCCCTTGCGGATCAGGTCGTCGGGGGTGTCGCGATGGCTGATGCGCTCGACGTCCTGTTCGATGATCGGCCCCTCGTCGAGGTCGCCGGTCACATAGTGGGCCGTGGCGCCGATGGTCTTCACGCCCCGGGCGTGCGCCTGGTGGTACGGCCGCGCGCCCTTGAAGCCGGGCAGGAAGGAATGGTGGATGTTGATGCACCGGCCGGCCAGCTTGGCGGCCAGCCCGTCCGACAGCACCTGCATGTAGCGGGCGAGGATCACCAGTTCGGCCCCGGTCTCCTGGACCAGCGCCCACAGCGCCGCCTCCTGTTCCAGCTTGGTCTCGCGGCTGACCGGCAGGTGATGCAGGACAAGACCGCCGAGATCGACATGGGCGTAGGTTTCGGCGGCGTGGTTCGAGACCACGGCGACGATGTCCATCGGCAGCTCGCCGATCCGCCAGCGATAGACGAGGTCGGCCAGGCAATGGTCGAACTTGGAGGCCAGGATCAGCACCTTGCGCCGCGCCGCGCGCGGGCGGATCGTCCAGTCCATGCCGTAGTCGGCGGCCAGCGCCGCGAACGCCTCGCC
>Ga0209763_100153_pt1 | contig 19175 bp, 16 predicted proteins | sample UppTromiDAQCA003_FD_185837 | JGI IMG/M metagenome (GOLD analysis project Ga0209763, IMG submission 185837) | Upper troposphere microbial communities from California, USA - DAQCA-003 (SPAdes) (version 2) | ecosystem: Environmental > Air > Outdoor Air > Unclassified | place: USA: California...
GGGCAAACGTGGCGTTTTGCTCGCCGTCCGGGAATTTCACTACTGCCCCGACGTGACCGCGCGCGTGGTCGTGGGAGGACTGTTCGCCCTCCGCGACGCGCGCAACAGGATCCAGCGCTGGCAGCGTGAAAGAAGGCCTTCCGAGGGAAGGCGAAGTAACTGAAGAGGAGTGAAAATGAAAAAACGCAACTTCATAGCGGGAATTCTCGCGATCTCTTTCGCTTTGTCGTCTGCCGCTGTAATGGCGCAGGCCGACATGGCCAAGGGCGAAGTCAAGAAGATCGACGAGTCCGCTGGCAAGATCACCTTGAAGCACGGGCCGATCAAGAACCTCGACATGGACGAAGACGGCATGACGATGGTGTTCCGCGTTCAGGATCCGGCGATGCTCAAACAGGTCAAGGTCGGCGACAAGGTGCAATTCCAGGCCGAACGGGCAACGGCTGGCATCACCGTCACCAAGATCGAGAAGCAGAAATAGCACCCGGCTTTTCGACGCCGTCGGCCTCAGGTTCGGCGGCGTCGAATGCGGCGGAGCAGGAGTTTTATGATGGAGGGATCGTTGCGTCGTAACAATGGGGCCAATGCAGAGTTTTTCTACGACCGCCAGAGCGGCAACCTAAGTGGGGCAAGCCTGGTCGACCAAATGGCGGTCTACGCACTGCAGATCGGCTCCGTTGTTACGCGGCCCTTCGGTCACCGCGGTTACGGATGGGGGTGCGACGTGGTTTCCTGCGCCGTCGCGCAACGCGACATCGTCGTTGGATTGAATGCAGATGCAAGATTTGCGATTCCGTTTTGTGATCGATACTGGAGCCGAATCCTCAACGGTCGATACGACTACGAAGAAGAGATCGAGGCGTTTCTGAAGAGCGTCGCCGACATCAGGTACAGCTTCGTCGATTGCGGGGCCAATTTCGGCTATTGGTCGGTTCTCGCATCGAGCGAACCGTTCGGCCGCCAGACCGTCCTGGCGATCGAAGCCTCACCCGATAACGCCGCGCGGCTCACATTGAACGCCGGATTGAATGGTAACCGGTATCGCTGCGTGAACGCGGCCATCGGCGGCAGCACAGGCGGATTCGTGCGTGTCGCGGGACGACGACATGAGGCATTTTCGACTTATGCGGTTGCGGATGACGATCACGGAGCGGTGAGACGAGTCTCGCTCGACGGCCTACTTGGCAGCGTCCTCGATGCACAGGCGCCGACGGTCATCAAGCTGGATGTCGAAGGGGTTGAGATCGAAGCAATCGAAGGCGCAAAGAACTTGTTGTCCGGAGATTCGCTTTTGATCTGCGAGGATCACGGCTCGGATCGGGCGCACGGTGTTTCGTATCATTTGATGAATGAGGCCGCGTTGAGGCTCTACATATTCGACCCCGCCGATTGTCGTTTCGTTCGCGTCGAAGGTCCGGCGGTGCTGGATCGCGTGAAGCGATATCGTTGGGTCGGCTACAACGTATTCGCCACGCGAAGCCCGGTTTGGGAAGACCGATTGCAGTCTGCGCAATGGATTCGCCGATGACCGAGGGCGACATGCGGTGCGCACCGAATGCAGGTTCGCCTGGCGGAGGCACGGTCGAAGGCCATGGAGTACGCAGATCATCATCCTTGGGGCGCGACTTGCGGCTGGATCTGTTCCGCGGACTGGCGAACTGGGCGATCTTCCTTGACCACATTCCGAACAATACGGTGGCATGGGTGACCACGCGAAACTACGGCTTCAGCGATGCCGCGGACGTTTTCGTGTTCATTTCCGGTTACACCGCAGCGTTCATCTACGCACGCAGGATGGCCGCGCAGGGATATCTCGCGGGGACGGCCTTGCTGATCCGCCGGGTGTGGCAGCTGTATGTGGCGCATGTCCTATTGTTCGTGTTCTACGCCGCGGCCATCGGGTACGTGGCGCAGGACTACGGACATTCCCACTTGCTGGATGAGTTCAACGTGGCCGGGCTTATAGAGCGGCCGGTGGCGACGCTCACACACGGCCTCCTTCTCCAGTTCAAGCCGCTTAATCTGGACGTCCTGCCTTTATATATCGTGTTGATGGCGGGCTTTGCCCCGTTGCTGATGCTGATGATGCGGACTCCGAATACGGCGCTGGCTGCCGCAATCGCGGTCTATTTGCTGGCCCGCCATTTCGGTTGGAATTTTCCTGCCTATCCCGCGGGCGGCTGGTACTTCAATCCATTCACATGGCAGCTTCTGTTCACGATGGGAGCATGGGCGGCGTTGGGCGGCGCCGCCCGGGCGCAAGCGTTGGCTCGGACCCGAACAGTCCTGATCGCGAGCGTGGCTTTCGTGGTTTTCGCATTCGTTGTAACGGTCGGCGCTCGCCTCGGTCTATCGACGTCGTTGTCGCCTGTTTTCGATGTGCTCAGCGAAAAAACCAATCTTGCCCCCTACAGAATCCTTCATTTTCTGGCGCTTGCTGTGATCGTGGTTCGTGTCGTTCCGCGAGACTGGAACGGCCTTCGTTCGAGGCTGGCGCGTCCGATCATCGTATGCGGTCAGAGGTCGCTGGAGGTGTTCTGCATAGGAATTTTCCTGTCGTTCGTCGGGCATTTCATTCTGGAGATGTATTCGGACCGTCTGCTTACCCAAATCGGGGTGAGTGTTGGCGGACTTCTGCTGATGACGGCCGTGGCGTTCTATCGGACATGGTCCCGAACGCTTGATGCTCGCGCCCCCAAGGCGCCGGTTACGCGCGCCGCCATCGACTGAAAGGAGAACGTTCAATGACGAGGGACAAATTCACACGCCGCGCGATTGCGGCTTCGTTCTCGCGAAGAACGATAAGTCGGCTCAGGCGTTGAGACGGCAACGCCGCAACAAGCCGCAGGCGATGCTGCGATCGCTGAACGCGGCAGCGATTGTACGCGAGTGAGGTCTCCATGATTGCACTTCCTTATGATTATTTCCTGATCGCCTGGTTCGTCATCGCGGCCGCCTCCACAGCGTACGTTGCATTCGACCAGTTCAACGGCAATCCCGAACCGACGGTCATGAAGTGGGGCTTCATCCTCGTCACGCTCTACATGGGGCCGTTCGGCCTACTGATCTACGTGCTGGCGGACAAAGAGCCGCATCCTGGTGAGCACGAGCAGTTCACGTCGCCGCTCTGGAAGCAGGGGATCGGAAGCACCATCCATTGCGTCGCCGGCGATGCCACGGGGATCATCCTCGCGGCCACAATAACGGCGCTCATGGGCCTTCCGATGTGGATCGACCTGATCGTCGAGTACGTTGCCGGGTTCTCGTTCGGCCTCTTCATTTTCCAGTCCCTGTTCATGAAGAAGATGATGGGCGGAACGTACTGGGAGAACGTGCGCAAGAGCTTCATGCCCGAGTTCATCAGCATGAATGCCATGATGGCGGGAATGGCGCCGACGATGAGCTTTCTGATGATGGGCCGCGACATGCGCGCCATGGACCCACTTGAACTGGTGTTCTGGGGCGTGATGTCGTTGGGAGTGATGGTCGGGTTTGCGACGGCGTATCCATTCAACGTCTGGATGGTGAAGAAGAAGATCAAGCACGGTCTGATGACCGAGCGGGTCGGGGACGCGGCATCGCGGACGCATCACGAAGGGCATGAGGAGCAGCATGATGCCGGACATCACGGCGGCGGAATGCAGCATGGCGGCGGTCACCGGATGGACGGCGAGGCCACCGTCCCGCAGTTGGTGGCATTGGCCGGGGTAACCTCGTTTCTTCTGATCTCCGGAATGGTGGTGCCGGGATTTTCGGTGAACTTGGGCCTGAGCGCCCGCGACGTCGATGCCTCCATCATGCCGCCGGGCATGATCAACACGTTCGACCTTCCGGGCGAGGCCATGAAGGACATGGCCGCGGTGAAGCCACGACAGGTTACCTACATTGCTCCGCGCGATGCAAAGGGCGACCAGGTGCTGCAACCGCGGATTGAGAACGGCGTCAAAATCTTCGACATCGAAGCCTCTATCATCCGCTGGAACATCCTGCCCGACGTCGCGGTCGATGCCTACGCCTACAATCATCAGGTGCCGGGCCCCCGACTACAGATGACCGAGGGAGATCACGTCCGCATCAACTTCCACAACAATCTTCCGGAATCCACCACCGTGCACTGGCATGGCCTGATCGTACCCAACGAAATGGATGGTCCGGCGAAGATCACCCAGGATCCGGTGCCCCCGGGCGGGTCCTACACTTACGAATTCACGGTTGGACAAAGCGGCACGTACTTCTATCACAGCCACGATCATCCGGATCGGCAGCAGGCGCTCGGACTCTACGGCGCGCTGCTGATCGCGCCCAAGGACCCCAGTGCCGAAGTCAAGGCCGACCTCGATTACACGATACAGCTACAGGAATGGCTCAAACGCGAGTGGCTGACCTATCCGGCCATGCTAATGGAGGGGGCGTTGCCGAACTATTTCACCATCAACGGCAAGGCCTATCCATCCACCGACACGGTACCGATGAAGGTCGGTCAGACCATCAAGCTGCGATTCATAGGCACCAACAACAATTTCGTGCACCCGATGCATGTCCACGGTGGGCCGTTCGAGGTCGTTGCCGTCGATGGTGTGACTCTTAACGAAAGCGCCCGGTATCAGGCGGACACCGTCAACGTCGGGCCGGGCCAGCGTTACGATGTCGTCTGGACGGCCCGCAAACCCGGCAAATGGCTGGTGCATTGCCATATCCCGCATCACACGGCGAACAACAATGTCGAGCAGCAGGGCGGCGGAGGCCTGATGCTCGTCCTCGACGTGAAATGAGCTTCCGCTTCACCGCAACAGGAAAACAAATGTCGAAGACTTCAACGGCCATGGGATTGATCGCAGTAATCTTTTCAAGCGGAATAGCTCTTGCTCATCCGCAACTCGAGGCGTCCGAACCTGCTGCTGGCGCAACGACGTCGTCGCCCAAGCAGATCAGGATCACTTTCAATGAAGTGGTGATACCCAAATTCTCCGGCATCGAAATCAAGGACAAGGCGGGTCGGACGATCACGACCGGGAAGTCTACGGTCGATCCGGCCGACAAGAAGCGATTGGTGGTGCCGGTCAAAGAGGAATTGTCTTCCGGCGAGTACAAGGTCGATTGGCACGCAGTCTCGGACGATACCCATCGCGTCAAGGGGACCTATTCGTTCAGCGTGACCCGCTGATGATCGAGGTCGGACTCATCATCGCGCGGCTCCTGCATTATGCAACGACGATCACCCTCGCGGGGCTGTCGTTGTTTCCGCTTTATGCGTTTGCGGGAGCCGAACCTGAAGTCTTGAGTCACTGGCGGCAAAGGTGGCTGTTGTGGACCGCCGTTGCAGCGTTGTTGAGCGGCCTCTGCTGGTTCGCGTTTACGGCCGCAAACATGAGCGGCAGCATGAACGATCTCGCCGATGTGGAGACGGTTTGGGCGGTCGTCCACGACACGGGTTTCGGTCACGTCTGGACGCTGCGCATGCTCCTTGCCGTCCTCACGGTTGGCGTGGCGGCATGGGGTATCCGTTCGAAGGCGGCGGCGCATCGCCTCAATTGGATGATGCCGCTCCTGGCCGCGCTTCTTTTGACATCTCTGGCCGGAACGGGTCACGCCCAGATCGAGGAAGGGTGGGCAGGCGTCATTCACGTTGTTGCCGACGCCGCGCACCTTCTCGCCGCTGGGGCTTGGCTCGGCGGTCTCATTCCGCTGGCCCTGATCCTGCATCGTTACCTTGGGACGGACCTGAACGTCGGACCGAAGGACATGGATCGAATTCTGATGCGGTTCTCCGGCACGGGATATATCGCGGTTGCCACCTTGATTGGGTCGGGCCTCGTCAACAGCTGGTTCCTGGTCGGATCGTTGTCCGGATTGAACACGCCGTACGGCCAAATCCTTCTCGGGAAGCTTGCCCTGTTCGGTGGAATGCTCGCGCTGGCGGTCGCAAACCGGTTCTGGCTCGTGCCGTCGATGCGCAACGTCCGGACAGACGCGGCCGAGGAATTGGCAATGTGGTCTGCAAGGCTGCGCAACCATGTGCTCGGAGAACAGGTCTTGGGGTGGATGGTTCTCCTGGCGGTAAGTATCCTTGGCACGATGCAGCCGGCCGTGGTCGGGCCGTGACAATGGATTCACGCAAAGGGATCGGCGATGAAGGCGATAGGCTTGGAAGGAGGATCAAGATGAACACATCTGACGTATCGCGGCGGAGCGCACTCGGAATTGGCGCGGCGGCATTGATGTCTCCGACGGTTTCCGTGGCCGCACAAAGCCCTGTCATTCGTGTCCACAAGGACCCGAATTGCGGCTGCTGCACCGGTTGGGTGCGCCATCTCGAATCCGCGGGATTTCACGTCACGGTTCAGGAAGAGAGAAACCTTCAGGACATCCAGAAGCGTCTTGGCGTCCCGGCCGACCTGGCCGCATGCCACACGGCCGAAGCGGGCGGATATGTCATCGAGGGACATGTTCCGGCGGCGGCCATCCAGCGTCTGTTGAAAGAACGCCCCGCTGCTACGGGCGTGGCGGTTCCGGGAATGCCGGTGGGGTCGCCCGGCATGGAGGGCGGCACACTTGAACGATACGCCGTCGTTCTCTTCGGGCCGGATGGTCGGCGTACCTTCATGGAGTTCGAAGGCCTGCGCCCCGTCGGTTGATTTAATCGCCCTGGGATTGCTCACATAAAATCCGTTCAGGCAACGACGTCAATTTTGCGCGGGTTCAAGGGAGCGTCGACGATATCGGCACCGATCGTTTGACGCCCCGAGTATGATCGGATGTCTCTGAATGGGTTCATTGATCTGAACGTCCGAATCCAAGAAATCCCGGACGTGTGGAGCGTCGACTCCGTTGTTCATTCGGTTGCAAAAACGGTTGGCGCCGTCCCATCCTTGGCGACGGCATAAATCGTAAACGGTCCTCTCTTCTGGCCCACCATGCCCGGAGACCCGGTCGGCATCCCCGGCAGGGTGATGCCAGCGATCGCGGGCCTTTCGGTCAGCAGTTTCCGGATCGTCTTGACCGGCACATGTCCGTCAACGACGTAGCCATCGATAAACATGGTATGACACCCCTGCAAGTTCTCCGGGATCCCGGCGTTGAGACTGATCTGGGCGAGGTCATTGGTGGGCTTGACGTCCACCGCAAATCCGTTCTCGCGCAGATAGGCAGCGTAGCCGTCGCAGCAGCTGCAATCGGGATTTTTGTACAAGGTGGCATGGAGCGTCTCCGCACGAGATGTCAGCGGCAATCCGACCAGCGCGGCGGCCGTCGTTAAGCAAAAGATTCGTCTGTTCATGGTCGCTCTCCTCTTTCGGGATTTCATCTCACGTCCAGGACGGACATCATTCCCGACACCTGATGGTCCGTGATATGACAATGCAGCATCCACTTGCCGGGATTGTCGGCGACAAAAGCGACATCGACGTTGTCTTTCGGCGCCATGAGCACGGTGTCGCCCCACTGACGGTGCGGAACAGGGGTCCCGTTCCGGCGCAACAATTTGAAGCTGTAGCCATGCAGGTGCATCGGATGCCACCACGCGGTCTTGTTCTGCATCTTCAATATGATGCTCCGTCCCCGAGGCAGCGTCAGGAGTGAGGGCATGCTCGCTTGGCCGTCTCCGATCATGGAGTGGCCATTGATGCTCCAACTCGCGTCGTGCGCCATTCCGGACATGCCGCCCATGCCATGCATCATCCCGCCGCCCATCATCCCGCCTTGCAAGACGATCTGATGCGGTTCGGCGCCCTGAAGATCCGGTTCGGGCAGGGGATTGCCCGGAAGCGGGACGTCGTTGTCGTCGCGCGCGGTGCGCAACGCTGCGTTTGCACTATAGTTGAGATGGGTGACCGTATAGGCGAGATTCTCGTAGAAATCGTCGCGGACGGCATAATGATGGCCGGGCTTTCCTCGCAAATTGAGCACAATGTCGATGCGCATCGCTGGCCCCAGTAAGAGCCGGCCGTTGGGGGGCTGGTGCGGTTGGCAGGGCTGGCCGTCAACGGCGATGATCACCGGACGGTGGCCTTCGAAACGAAGCGCCATGATGCGCGCAAGCGCGCCATTGATCAGCCGCAGGCGGATCCGCTCCCCGGCGTGGACTTGTTCGCCGCTCGAAATAGCGCCGTTGACCGTAACGGTGTTGCCGACACGACCGGACATCGCGGCTTCCATGGCGTTGCCAAATCCGGATGCAATCTGCGCATCCGTGGTGAGCCGCCAATCCGCGAACATCCAGACCAGATCGCGATCGACCGGATAACGTTCCGCCTCCTCGACAATCAATGGACCAGTGAGGCCCCGGCCGAGTTGCTGCAAGCTGTTGCTGTGTGAGTGGTACCAAAATGTTCCGGCGTCCGGCGGCGTGAATTTGTACGTGAAGGTTTCGCCAGGAGCGATCGGACGCTGCGTCAAGCCCGGGACGCCGTCCATGTTGTTGGGAAGCCGTATGCCGTGCCAATGGACCGTCGTCTCTTCCGACAGACCGTTGCGCACGTTGATACGAACAGGCTCGCCCTGACGGACTCGGATCTCCGGACCCGGAATGCTGCCATTGTAGCTCCAGACCTCCGTCCAGGGACGCGATGCGCCCAGGATCGGTGACTGCGCGCTCGCTGCGGTCAGGTTGTACTCGGCGCAGGGTGCTTCAGCGCGTCCGGAGCGCGGCAAGAGTCCGGCGGCGGCGGCGCCAGCACCCGCCAGCAAAAACGCGCGCCGATCAACAATTGGACTACCGAGTGAAGACATTGCAAATCGGCTTTCCATAAACGCGGCGTCCCGTACCGTGATCGGGAAGGGAGGTGCTTCGTCAACACCTCCCTCGTTGTGGCGGACCGGATCCAATTCGTTCCGTCCGCCACGTTCGTCAGGGCATCGGCATGATCGATTGGACGGTATAGGTGCCGCCGGAGCCGCTCAGGGTGAAATTGACCTTGTCGCCGGTCTTCACCTTCGCGAGATCGACCGACGGAGCAACGGCGAACTCCATCTTCATGGCGGGCCAGTTGATGGCGGGAATCGGACCGTGATCGAAGGTGATCTTGTGGTCGGCGGCGTTGAGCGCCGTGATCGTGCCGGTGGCGGTCGCGGTCGTCGCCGCCTTCGCGTCGCTCATCGGCGGCATCTTCTTCATGTCGGACATGCCCGCGCTTCCCTGAGCGAACGCGGCTGCCGCCGGCAGCGTCAGTGCCGCGCCGAGCAGCGCGGCGGTCATAACTCCGGCACGGCTGGCCCGGTGATGGCTGTCGATGAAATGCATGGATACTCTCCTGTTCTGGTGTGACGGTTGTTGAGCGCAGGGCTCGGAACGAATGAACCGATCCCACGAGGATGGTCCTCGCGCCCATTGCCGCCGTTTCCGGCGCGCAATTCTTGTGTGGCCGCTCGGCGTCACTGCACGTTCTCCGCACGATGCAGGTCGAGCTTCGGCGTCGAATCCCGCCGCCGGCCGCCTTTCTCTTCGCCGTCCTGCGGCGCTGCGGGCAACCCGAATCCCTTGACGACCGCAAAGATCGCGGGAATGACCACGAGGGTCAGCACCGTCGACGAAACCATGCCGCCGATCATCGGCACGGCAATGCGCTGCATGACCTCCGAGCCGGTCCCCGTGCTCCAGAGAATCGGCACCAGGCCCGCCATGATCGCGACGACCGTCATCATCTTGGGCCGCACCCGGTCCACCGCGCCGACCATGATCGCGTCGTACAGATCGGCGCGCGTGAAAGGCTCGCCCGTGGCCGCGCGTTCCGCCTTCAATTCGGCCATGGCCTGTTCGAGGTAGATCAGCATGACGACGCCAGTCTCGGCGGCGACGCCGGCCAACGCGATGAAGCCGACGGCGACCGCGACCGACATGTTGAATCCCAGCGACCACATCAACCAGATGCCGCCGACCAGCGAGAACGGCAGCGACAGCATCACGATGAGGGTGTCTGCCAGTTTCCGGAAATTCAGGTAGAGCAGCAGAAAGATGATCAGCAAGGTGACCGGTACGACGATCTTGAGCCGCGCCTCGGCGCGCTGCAGATACTCGAACTGTCCGCTCCAGGACACGTAATATCCCGGTGGAAACTTTACCTTCTGCGCGACCGCCTGCTGTGCCTCGGAGACGTAGCCGCCCAGATCACGACCGGTAATATCGACGTAGATGTAAACCGCGAGTTGACCGTTCTCGGTGCGAATCGACGTGGCGCCGCGGGTCAATTTCACGCTGGCGACCTGGCCGAGCGGGACGCTCCCGCCGGACGCCAACGGCACCTGGACATCGGTGCTGATCGTTTGCGGGCTGGAGCGCAACGCACGCGGATACCGAATATTGACGGAATAACGTTCCCGGCCTTCGACCGTCGTGGTGACCGTTTCACCGCCGAGTGCCGTCGAGATCACGTCCTGGATATCACTGATCGTCAGCCCGTAGCGGCCCAACGCCAAACGATCGGGGATGATCTCCAAATAGTATCCGCCGATCACGCGCTCGGCGTAAGCGCTTGAGGTACCCGGCACCGATCTGACCACCCCTTCGACTTCGCGGGCGATCTTCTCCATTTCCGCAAGATCCTTGCCGAAAATCTTGATCCCGACGGGCGTGCGGATTCCGGTCGACAGCATGTCGATGCGGGCGCGGATCGGCATCGTCCACGCATTCGACACGCCCGGAAACTGGAGCGCCTTGTCCATCTCGGCCTTGAGGCTGTCGATCGTTACGCCAGGCCGCCATTCCGACTTCGGCTTCAAATTGATGATGGTCTCGAACATTTCGGTCGGCGCCGGATCGGTCGCGGTCGAGGCGCGGCCCGCTTTGCCGTAGACCGATGCAACTTCGGGAAACGACTTGATGATGCGATCCTGGGTTTGCAAAAGCTCAGCAGCTTTGGTGATGGACAGCCCCGGCAGCGTCGTCGGCATGTACATCAAGGTGCCTTCATTGAGGCTCGGCATGAACTCGCTACCGAGTTGGCGGGCGGGCCAGATCGTCACCGCAAGCGCAACCAGCGCAAGCATGATCGTCAATGTCTTGGCGTTGAGAACCCACCGGATCACCGGTCGATAGACCCAGATCAGGAACCGGTTCACGGGATTCTTATGTTCCGAGATGATCCGCCCGCGGACGAAGACGACCATCAGGGCAGGCACCAACGTGATCGAGAGTAGGGCGGCCGCGGCCATCGAAAATGTCTTGGTGTAGGCGAGCGGCCCGAACATGCGTCCTTCCTGGTCCTCCAGGGTAAAGATCGGCAGGAACGCGACGGTGATCACCAGCAAACTGAAGAACAGCGCCGGTCCGACCTCGCTCGCCGCATCGATGAGGATTTGTGCCCGCGGCGTGCCGGGCTCCGCGCGCTCCAGGTGCTTGTGCGCATTTTCGATCATGACGATCGCCGCGTCGATCATGGCGCCGACCGCGATGGCGATGCCGCCAAGGCTCATGATGTTGGCGCCGAGTCCCATGAATTTCATGGCGGCGAAGGCCATCAGGATGCCGACGGGAAGCATCAGGATGGCGACGAGGGCACTGCGCAGGTGAAGCAGGAAGACAAAGCAAACCAAGGCAACGATGATGCTCTCTTCGAGCAGGGTACCCTTGAGTGTTTCGATGGCCGCTTTGATCAGTTCGGAGCGATCATAAACCGTGACGATGTCGACGCCCTTGGGCAGGCTTGAGGCAATCTCCGTAAGACGCGCCTTGACGTTGTCGATGACGGTGAGGGCGTTGGCGCCAAAGCGCTGCAGTGCGATGCCGCTGACGACCTCGCCGTCGCCGTTGAGTTCGGTAATTCCTCGCCGCTCGTCGGGACCGAGTTCGACGCGAGCAACGTCCCGCAATCGAAGCGGAGCCCCCGCGTCGGTCTTCAGCACGATATTTTCGATGTCTTCGATGCCTCTCAGATACCCGCGGCCGCGGACGACGAATTCAAACTCGGACAGTTCTACGGTGCGCCCGCCGACATCCATATTGCTGGCCCGAACGGCACTGCGGAGCTTGTCCAGGGAAATGCCCTGGGCGCGCAGTTTTTGCGGATCGACGACGATGTTGTACTGCTTGACGAAGCCGCCGACGCTGGCCACTTCCGCGACGCCTTCGGCTTTGGAAATGCCGTACCGGATGATCCAGTCCTGGACCGACCGCAGTTCGGCGAGGGTCATGTTCTTGGCCACGACGGCGTATTGATAGACCCAGCCCACGCCGGTTGCGTCGGGCCCAAGAGTGGGTGTCACGCCGTTAGGAAGCCGGCGCGCTACGGTGTTGAGATATTCCAGCACGCGACTTCGGGCCCAATAGGGGTCGGTGCCGTCCTCGAAGATAACGTAGACGAAGGACACGCCGAAAAACGAGAAGCCCCGCACCACCTTCGATTTCGGCACCGTCAGCATCGCCGTGGTCAACGGATAGGTCACTTGATCTTCGACGACCTGCGGCGCTTGCCCGGGATATTCGGTGTAGACGATCACCTGCACGTCGGAGAGGTCGGGGATGGCATCGAGCGGCAGGGTGCGCAGCGCATAGATGCCCGCCGCGATCGCGAACACTGTCCCGATCAGGACGAGCATCAGATTTCGCGCCGACCAGGCGATCAGGCGGGCGATCATTTCGATTTCTCTCCGTCTGTAAATGCCTGCAAGGCCGATTTCAGGTTGCTTTCGGCATCGATCAGGAAGTTGGCGGCAACGACAACGCGATCGCCTTCGCCGACGCCTTCGCGGATCTCAGTGTAGTCCTCGCCGTGCGTGCCGACCTTGACTTCACGCGGCTCGAAACGGCCTTCGCCTTTGTCGATGAAAACGATCTGCCGGGCTCCGGTATCGATCACCGCGCCGTTGGGTACCGCGACGACGGGCTTTTCCGCACCCGACGCGATTTCAACGTCGGCGAACATGTCGGGAAGAAGCACGTCGTCCGGATTGGGTAGTTCGATACGTACCTTGGTGGTGCGCGTCTCGGTGTTGACCTGGGGATAGATCAAGGCGACTGATCCCTTGAACTCCCGACCCGGCAGGCTCCGGACCCTGATCGTCGCAGCCGCGCCGATCTTTACGGCATCGATATCCTGTTCGGCGACGTCGGCGATGATCCAGATTACAGACGTGTCAGCCAACCGAAACAACACGTCGCCGGGCATCGCCCGCATGCCCTCGACGGCCGTTCGCTCCAGAATCACGCCGTCGCGCGGAGCCGTCCAGGTAATGGTCAGCGGGACCGTTTTGGTGCGATCGATCTCGGCGATTACGTCGGCGGGCACGGCCAGGTTTTCGAGTCGCCGCCGCGCGCCCTCGATCAGTTGCTTGCGTCCCGCGAGATTGGCAGTTCCAGCGCTGTCCCCGACGATGGAGAGATATTGGGCGCCGGCGGATGCCACATCCGGGGAATAAAGCTTCAGAAGGGGCTGTCCCTTGGTGACATGATCGCCTGTCGTGACGTTCTCGACGCTTTCGATGAATGACTGGGCTCGCAGCGAGATTACCGCCACGCGCCGCTCATCGAGCTTGATCGTTCCGGGCGCGCGGATGGGCCGCGTCACGGTGCGCAGAGCGGCGGGCTCGGAGCGCACGCCGGTGCGCTGCAATTTGCCTGGTGAAATCTGGATTGTGGAGGCGTCGTTCTGGCCTTCATAGACGGGGATGTAGTCCATCCCCATCGAGTCCTTCTTCGGAACGGGAGAGGTGTCAGGGAGACCCATCGGATTGCGATAGAAGAGAATACGCTTGGCCCCGGAGTTTGCGTCCTGGGTCGGCGTTGCAGCTTCGACGGGCTTGGCGGGCTGGGATCCGAGGAGGGCTGCGACACGAAGCGGGACCCAGCCAGGCAACGTTTGGTTAGAGTGGCCGAGTCGATAGCCAACTCCCAGCATTGCGACGAGTGCGCTTGTAGCAAACGCAACGAGCACGATCCGTTTCGCGGTCGATCTTCCGGTTTGGGCGCGGGGCCTCACGTATCCATCCTCGAATGGACGGTGTTCGGTCAACTTATCCATCAGTAGTGTACCCCTTGCACTGCTGCGGAATGCCGCAACTGAACCTGATTGCGTCTTTCCGGCAGAAACGATGTCAGCCCGGGAAGCGATCGCAAGCGGGTCGCCCGTTTCTGGCGATCCCTCCGTACCCGACCGCAAGCGGGTCGCCCGTTTCTGGCGATCCCTCCGTACCCGACCGAGCCGTGCTCGGCCGGGCACATCAGTCCACCGGTCGAAGATCGTACAAACGAACCACCGATTAGATCGCACCGGACACCGGACCGGTTACAGGCTCACGGCGATGTGAAAGACCCACTTGAATGGTCATTCGATGCCCCGAAAGCCGATTGATGCCGAGGCCGAACGATTCATGGACGCCTTTCCGAATGCAAAGTTCATCGATTGGCATGATGATCGGACGGCGGCTGTTTCAGCCGTGACGGTCTTTTTGCTTCGGTGCATCTTGCTTGTCGTGACGCTCGTTGCTGGCCTTCATCATTTGATTGCAGCTTTCCATCATCTGCTGCATTTGGCTCATCATGCCCATCATTCCCTGCATGCCTTGTGAGCCGTTGCCCATCATGGGTTGATTGGTTTCCGTCGGCGTCTTCGGTGGCGTGGACGTTTCGTCCGCCTGGACGGCGGCGGAAGCCGCTAACGACGCAATCAATGCGAGCGGGATGAGAGTGGTGATCTTCATTTTGTTGCCTTTCTAAAGAATGGCGCGCGTCGGTGGTGAACGCGGGCTGCGGTGCGGTTTGGAGTAGATTGCGACGCTTCGCGTCGCTCGCATCCCGAGGCATTGTTGCCACGAGAACATAGGTGCAGGGCGCACATGGCCAGACAGGGGAGGACTGGCAGGAGGAATGGCAGGGCACCTGATACCACGAGCCACCGCCAGTTGAACGCGATTCCGGCAAGCAACGCCGATGCAGCCAAGACCAGCCACAGCGTACGGCTGCGAGAATCAAACGTGCCAAGCATTCGGCGTTGGACGTCCAACGTTGGCATTAACATGGTCACCGTCGCGTCTTCCCGATCGTTCATGCACTATGCACCCACGTCTTGGCGCTCACCCTGGAAAGCGAGCGTCATCTGTTAGTTCGGGAAAAGGGTGCGTCCGGTTACAAGCTCACGATCTCGTGAGATCAGGCAGCCGACAGGAGTCCATCGGCATCAACGAACCCGAGGTCAGGTATCGTCTTCGCACTTACGTCCGCCGATGGCACGGCTTCCCGTCTCGAGATGAAGCCGATCTGGAATCCAAACACGCAGCCGATCTTGTCGAGGGTTCCGCGGGTCGGATTCGCGCCGCCTTCGGGAGTTCCGCGACCTGACGGATGGTCCGTCGATTTACCAACGCAGCAATTTGGGCCCGAGCACGGCGCCGGTGACCGTACATAAAACGATTGTGCCACCATACCAGAGCGCAATGAAGGGAAGCAGGTCATCCATGCAATGCAAAGCGTAGGCGGTTGCGCTGACGCCGCCCGCGACGAGTCCTGCAAGCGCGCCGGTGCGGACCAGGTCCGTAGGCGCGGCGCGGCGAACCGCCGACATGATGGCGGCGAACGGCACGACCGCGACCGTCGGGATGGCGATCAGACACTCAAGCCAATAGCTGCCGAATACCATGGTCTCCCAGTGCGACCGCGGTGCCGTGGCCAGACTGATCGCCGCGATGATCATGGCCGCGAGAAACGGCAGGACGGTGAGGGCGAACCGGACCCGGAATTCGCCGCCGGGACGGATGTACTTGACCAGGTAATGCGAGGCCAAAATCACGACCGACAAACTGAAGGCCAGTTTTGCGACCAGGAAGACTTGGGCGTGCATCTCGTTGAGGTCGGTGCGAACGCCGAGGACAAAAACCACCGCCAGCAGGGATGCCGCGGCGCCAACCAAGATTGCAATCCGGACGTTCCGGACAACTTCCCGCGTATCGACCGGGTCGACCTGCGAACTGAGCATGGAAATCAATTCATTGGTTTTCACGCTTTGGTCTCCCGTGCAATCAATGCGGTGAGGATCTTCAGCCCTCGGTGAATGTTGACCTTGACGGCGGATGGCGACATCCCGCTACGATCGGCGGCCTCGGCCACGCTCAGGCCGTCGAGCTTCACGTATTGGAGCGAAAGTCTCATTCGTTCCGGTAACCTCTCAAAGAGCTTGGCGAGATCGAGTTGGCTTTCAGCGGCGGCGTTGTCGTCGGATGCCAGGATGTATTCGGCGTTTTCCAATGGCACGTCCGCCGTCGTGGTCCTGGTGCGCCGCAAATGGTCGATCAGCTTGTAGCGGGCAATGGCGTACACCCACGGCGTCAGCGGCTGCTCCGGATCGTAGGTGTGACGTTGCGTGTGGATGACGATCAAGGCTTCCTGCACGAGGTCTTCAGTTTCCTCGGCCGGGCGTCCGGATCGCAAAAGTCTGCTCTTGTAGTAGCTCCGCAGATGTCCGCTCAAAGCCGTCAGCAGCGATCGATGCGCGATGGAGTCGCCTTGGAGGCTCGCCGTCATGAGCGCTTTGAGGTCGGACTCCTTCGTCATTTCTCCCTCTTTGAATTCGAATGAAGAATGCCCACGGTTACACTCTCACGAGATCGTGAGGCCCGCGCGGCGCGAAAGCCATGCTCAATCGCGAAGTGGGGGTCGGATGGAAATGCGTCCATTGATCAAACCGTTCGGACTTCAAAAACTCTGCTGGGAGTATAGCTTGCATCTGACTGCGCGCGGGTTGCGGATTCGCAATGTCTCGGGCCGTCAGATGAACCGTTAGCGACCTACGTTAACACCATCTTCCATCTCACAGGCCAAGTCAGGCGACTACGTGGCGCCCGACCGACTTCGGCACCGAGCGAAAGCTGCTGATCCGGCGTCAGTCGGGACGGCGGGTTGAATGCAGGTGTGGATGCGAAGTCGGCCGGAAATGATACCGTTCCGTCCGATCTCCCAACCTCTTTCCTTTCCCGCAACTTCCGTCTGCGCGGCGAGGAATTCAACCGCGCTCACATAGTCGTGACCTGTAACCGGCGCAGCTTCGTTTCCGAATTCATTCATGTGCGGTCCATTCAGGATCGGACGGCTGAGGAATCGTGGGAGGTAAAAATGTGCAGATCAAGCCTGGTTGCATTGTTGTCGTTGTTATTGGTCGCTTCAGCATCGCCAAGCTTTGCGCGCGCGACCGGGACCGAGGCACGCTTGGGTCCTCAGAGGACCTCGACCGCGGAGCAGATGGCACCTGTGATGCCCCGCACCGATCGGGCCGCTGCTCCACGTCCGCGCCCGAAAACTTGCAACTATCGCGGAGGACCCAAAACGGGTATCTGGTCGTGCGAATAATTTTCCCGGCCTCACAAGGGCAAGGCCACCCGCAGCACGGGGCGGGCTGCCTGACTGCTCCGCGAAGTGCAATCGATCGGTCCGATCCCGATAAAGAGACCTACGTCTTTTTTGAGAACGTGCGGCAGCGCCGCGCAGGGGATCAAACCAATGCGATGGGATCATCGCATCGGGTCTTAACGATCGAGTACCCGATTCAACACCCACTGTTTCGCGCAACCACTCGTGGCGTAATCATCTGATTTTGATCGGGATGATGATGTCGCCGCCGAACGTAAATTGCGAACGCTTCGTTCCGGCGCCGAATGGCGTCGTTCCGTTCAACGAAGTATCGTAACGAACTTCGGGCCTGACAACCAGGCCGTCGAATTCTTTGGGTACCGGGGGCCTGATCGCAAGTCCGACCGTCAGGGCGCCGTAGGTGGTCGCGCCGCCGCCGATCGCCGTACCCAACGGATTGCCATGCTCGACCCTGACAAAGTCTAGGTTGCCGGGGAATGCGGCAACGAAGAAACCACTGTTGTCGCGCCAGACTTCTCCGCGTCCGGTGATCTTGAGCCAATCGTTGAGGGCATAGGTGACGTATTGCGCGACGCCGCTTCCGACCGCGTTGAAGCCGTCCTCACGAATATAGTTCAGGTCGGTGGTGAGCGTGAGCTTGTCGGTTGCCTTCCAGACGATCGTCACATCGTTGAGATAACGCAGAGCCCTATTCGGATTGACACCCGCAAGCACGGCCGACGAGACATTGGGATTTTCCGGGCCGATGTGGGTCGTCGCCAGCACGGTCAGCGCGCCGTCCATCAAATTGAGTCCGATCCCACCGTGGAACGCCGCAGCCGTGTTGTTGTCGCCGCCATTGAAGCGGTCGAACCTGTTGCCGAAGGTTGTATTCACACCGGTGTCGATGCCAGCATAAACATCGAGGAGGTGCGTTAGATGGGTGGTCGTCATGATCCCGGTGTGCTTGAACGGAATGCCGAAATTGAAGATGTAGGAGTGCGAGTAGAGCGCATTGTCCGGCGCGTAAATAACTTCGGCGCCTTCCAGGGTTACGTATTGTCCGACCTTCACATCCACGCCACCCGACGTGAGCCACGGCAAATGAAACAGAGCGTGGGCCTCGACGATGTCAAACTGATTGCGGCCGCTGATCGATTGATCGAACTCACCCAGAAAATGCGTGTACCGGGCATCCGAGCCGTACATCGCCTGGAACTTGAATCCGAAATCGTATCCGCTCGCTTTGGGATCGAGCGGACGCTGAACCGTCAGCAGCGCCTGGTTCATCAACAGGGAATTGGCCTTATCGGTGAAGAGGTGGCCAAAATTAATGCCGCCGGAAGGCCCCTCATTGAAGGTGATCCCCGCTTGCACATGGCCGGTTATGGTGACGGTATCCCACCAGGACGGCAACGCGGGTACGGAAGTGCGCGCCTTCGTCGTCAAATCTGCACCCGCCGCGCCGCCGACCGAAAACACCAAAACGACCAGTCCGAGCAGTACACCCTTCCGCATTGTAGGCTCCCCCGCGCGACTACTTGCAATTTCGTCCTGTCTTGGAATTCAACAAAGCTTATCACGCTCCTTTTCCGCGGGGCGGTGATGGATCACCCAGAGCTCGACCGCGCCAATGGCTGCGACGACGATCCCCACCACGAGATGCACCTGCATCGCCATGGTATCGTCGTTGAAGTTGAGGACCCACGGGCATATTGCCAACCACGATCCGATCGTCAGATTGATCCATTCTTCCGATTCGAAAAACGCCGGAATTGAAACGGTGTCAAAAAGGTCGGCAATCGAAAAGATTGCGACGACGCCAATGGCGGCGCCGGCCATCCATGATGTGTGCCATCCGAGTTGCGATTTGAATCCGAGTAACCACGGCGACAAGATCAGAAAGCCC